>ERZ1106951.1427-NODE-1427-length-21031-cov-4.300582_pt1 | contig 21031 bp, 16 predicted proteins | sample MGYA00403676_ERZ1106951 | MGnify/ENA primary metagenome ERZ1106951 (study PRJEB35170, sample SAMEA104062398) | human gut metagenome | biome: human gut; feature: human-associated habitat; material: faeces | place: Denmark | collected 2012-04-23 ...
GTTGCAGACCGTTTCCAATGGGCAAAGCGTCTTGATTGTCATCGGCGACCAGCTGCATCGGGATGCTCTGGATGCACACTTGAAAGCAGAGAATACCGACCCCGACTATGTGTCTATTTGACAAGGTGCAGACGACATCCAGAGCCACAGCGTGGTGCATGATTCCATGCATATCCACCTGCCGGATGAACGAATTCCGGAGATTCTGCAAGCGATGCTCAACGACCCGAACTGCGGGACGATTTACCGCATCAAGGGGGCGTTGCCGCTGAAACAGAACCGCTGGCTCAGCATCAACCTGACCCAGAAAAAGGCGGAGTTGCAGACCGTTTCCAATGGGCAAAGCGTCTTGATTGTCATCGGCGACCAGCTGAACCGAGAAGTGTTAGACGCTCACTTGAAAGCAGAGAATACCGACCCGGAATATGTGTCTATCTGAATGGAAATGGATACAAATTGCACAAAGGCTGACTGGAATCATCCGGTCAGCCTTTTTTGTGAAAGTCTGGTGAAATCTGCTCCAGCCCCCTTGACAAATTTTATACCGCACGTTATAATAGAACAATGTTAATACATAACATTGTTATGAATTGAAGGGAGGTGCATCCGATGATGACGATGGAAGATGACCATCACGAATTCTTTGAGCTAATACAGAAGTTTCGCAGCCTGAACCTGCTGGCAACGCTGCCGCTGCCTCGGCAAGACTACATGGTACTCTATGCCGTGGACTGCCTGCAAAAGGAACACCCCGATTCCTGCACCGTTTCGATGATTACCAAGAAGATGCGTGTGCCGCAGCCTGCCGTGTCCCGTACCCTGCGGAGTCTGGAAAATGGCGGTTATTTACAACGGGAAGTCTGCCGCTCCGACCGGCGGAATACGTATGTATTGCTGACCGATGCCGGAAAGGCTGCCGTGCAGGAAGCCGGTCAGACGCTCACAGCCTTCCACGAGGGCATCCAGAGGCGATTCACCAAGGAGGAAGCCGAACAGCTGAAAATGCTGCTACAGCGGCTCTACGAGGCTGCTGCGGAGCAATTAGCGGAAATGAAGAAAGGAGCACAGAAACCAGATGGGAAAACTCTTTAAAAACCTCAAACCATACTGGAAGTCCGTGCTGGTGATTGTGGTACTGCTTGTGGTACAGGCATTTTGCGACCTGTCCCTCCCGCAGTATACCTCAGACATCATTGACACGGGCATCCAGAACAGCGGTGTGGAACACATCCTACCAGAAAAAATCACGGCGGAAGAGTTCCAGAACGCCCAGCTTTTCATGACAGCAAATGAACAAAAAACATGGCAGGATGCTTACAGCGGCGATGGCGACATCCTAGACCGCAATGACTTCTCCAAAAAAGACTTGGAACAGTTCGACAGCGACCTCATCGTTCCCATCCTGCTGAACTACCAGATGTCCATGATGTCCGAAGACAGCTTTCGGGAAATGCTCGCTCAACAGCAGCAGGGCAATCCGCAGGCAGCCGAACAGCTGAAAACCATGTCCATTGCTGACATCGGAAACAGCATGGGCGTAACGCTCACGCCGTTTGAACGCACCGAAGAGGACGACGACGGCAACGAAACCACTGTCACTTGCGTGGACGTTCGTCCGCTCTTTGCAGCAATGCAGGAGGCTGGACAGTTCACTGAAGAAACCCGCTCCGAGATGCGGAGTCAGCTCGAAACCATGCTCGATACCATGGGCGAATCCCTTGTGCAATCCATGGGCGTTACCTATGCCGTGCAGTGCGACCAGGCTGCCGGACTGGATACCGATAACATCCAGACCAATTACCTCTGGGCAGCTGGCGGAAAAATGGTTGCTATGGCATTCGCCATGATGGCTGCCACCATCTGTGTCAGCTATGTGGCTGCACGGGTCGGTGCAGGGATCGGCAGAGATTTGCGGAAAAAGGTCTTCTCCCGTGTCATGCAGTTCTCCAATGCGGAAATGGATCAGTTCTCCACCGCTTCCCTGATTACCCGAAGCACCAACGACATCCAGCAAGTACAGATGGTCACCGCAATCTTCCTGCGGATGCTGCTGTACGCTCCGATTTTAGGTATTGGCGGTATTCTGAAAGTTGTCAATACCGGTGCTGGCATGGGCTGGGTCATTGTCTTAGCCGTGCTGGTCATTCTGGGCATTGTCGGCGTTCTGATGTCCATCGCCATGCCAAAGTTCCAGAAGATGCAAACCTTGGTTGACCGTGTGAACTTGGTTTCCCGTGAAATTCTGACGGGATTATCTGTGATTCGGGCATTCGGCAGAGAAAAAACCGAAGAAAAACGGTTCGATACTGCCAACCAGAACCTCACCAAAACCAACCTGTTCGTCAATCGGGTCATGACGTTCATGATGCCTGTCATGATGCTGATTATGTACAGCCTGACGATTCTGATTGTCTGGGTTGCTGCCCATCGCATTGACGGCGGTTCGATGCAGGTTGGCTCAATGACCGCATTCATCACCTATGCAATGATGATTGTCATGTCGTTCCTGATGCTCACCATGATGTCGGTGATGTTGCCTCGTGCCTCTGTTGCAGCTGGCAGAATTGACGAAGTATTGCAAACCAAAACTTCTGTTCAAGAACCGACTGCTCCGCAGCACCTCGCACAGCCGACCGGTGTTCTGGAATTCGACCACGTTTCGTTCCGCTATCCGCATGCGGAAGAAGATGCCCTCTCCAACTTGAGCTTTACCGCAGAACCGGGCAAAACCACTGCCATCATCGGCAGCACGGGTTGCGGCAAGTCCACGCTGGTCAACCTGATTCCTCGGCTTTATGATGCGACCTCCGGCAAAATCACGCTGGACGGCGTGGAAATTCAAGATTTACCGCTGGAGGAACTCCGGCAGCAAATCGGCTTTGTTCCGCAAAAGGGCGTGCTGTTCTCCGGAACGATTGCCAGCAACTTGCGGTTCGGAAACCCCACTGCAACCGATGCTGAAATTCAGCAGGCTGCGGAAATCGCACAGGCTTCCGACTTTATCGAAGAAAAACATGACCGATATGAAAGCACGATTGCACAGGGCGGTTCAAACGTGTCCGGCGGTCAGAAACAGCGTCTGACAATTGCAAGAGCGATTGCAAAACATCCGAAAATCTTTGTATTTGACGACAGTTTCTCAGCCCTCGACCTGAAAACCGATGCAGCCCTCCGAAAGGCATTACAGGAACAGGTACAAAACAGCACGATGATTATCGTAGCACAGCGAATCAGCACAATTCTGCACGCTGACCAGATTTTAGTACTGGAAAACGGCAGCATTGTCGGCAAGGGCACACACGAAGAACTGTTACACAACTGTACCGTTTACCAACAGATTGCAAAATCACAGCTTTCTGCGGAAGAACTCGGACTCTCTGAATCCGATACAGAGAAAGGAGCGATGAACGATGGCGAATGAACAACGGCGTGGAATGGGTCGCCGGATGGGCGGCAGAATGACAGTCGAAAAGCCAAAGGACTTTAAAGGCTCAATCGGCAAGCTGTTCGCCTACATGAAACAATATCATGCAGCCGTGCTGATTGTCATGCTGTGTGCGATTGCCTCTACGGTGTTCAGTGTCATTGGCCCAGACATCTTGGGCAAAGCGACCACCGAACTTTCTAACGGTCTGCTGGCGAAAATTCAGGGCACAGGCAGCATCAACTTCACGAAAATCGGACAGATTCTCTTGTTTGTCCTCGGCTTATACCTGCTCAGCTCCGTGTTCAGCTTTGTACAGGGCTGGATTATGAGCGGTGTCACGCAGAAAATCTGCTACCGGATGCGAAAAGACATCTCCGAAAAAATCAACCGCATGCCAATGGCATACTTTGAAAGTCGTACCTATGGCGAAGTGCTCTCCCGCATTACCAACGATGTCGACACCCTCGGACAGAGCCTGAACCAGAGTATTACCCAGATTATCACATCAGTTGCAACGATGGTCGGCGTTCTGGTCATGATGCTGCGAATCTCTCCGCTAATGACGCTGATTGCAGTTGTCATTCTGCCAATTTCGATTGCCATGATTTCTTTCGTGGTCAAGAAGTCGCAGAAATACTTCAAGCAGCAGCAAGAATACTTGGGACACATCAACGGGCAAGTAGAAGAAACCTATGCCGGTCACACCGTCATTCAGGCATACAACAAGGAACAGGACACCATTCAGCAATTCTCTGAAACCAATGATACCCTTTACCATTCCGCTTGGAAGTCGCAGTTCCTCTCCGGCTTGATGCAGCCAATCATGATGTTTGTCGGAAACCTGGGCTATGCAGCCGTTGCCCTCTCTGGCGGTCTGCTTGCCATTCGGGGAACGATTACCATCGGGGACATTCAGGCATTCATTCAGTATGTCAAGAACTTCACTCAGCCGATGCAGCAGATTGCACAGGTTTTGAATCAGGTACAGTCCATGGCAGCTGCCTCCGAACGGGTCTTTGCATTCCTGGAAGAGGACGAAGAAGTGCCTACTGAACATCCGATTGCTCTGCCGGAACAAATTGCCGGAAATGTTTCGTTCCAGCATGTTTCCTTCGGATATCAGCCGGAGCAGCAGATTATCCACGATTTCAGTGCAGATGTTCAATCTGGGCAGAAGATTGCAATTGTAGGCCCAACGGGTGCCGGAAAGACGACCATGGTCAAACTGCTGATGCGGTTCTATGATGTCAACAGCGGAGCGATTCTGTTAGACGGGCACAACGTCAAGGACTTTGAACGGCACGACCTGCGGAAAGCGTTCGGCATGGTATTGCAGGACACTTGGCTGTTCCAAGGCACGATTATGGAAAATATCCGCTATGGCAGACTGGATGCAACGGATGAAGAAGTCATTGCTGCTGCAAAGGCAGCCCATGCGGACAGCTTTATCCGCCAGCTGCCGGACGGCTACCAGATGGAATTGAACGAAGATGCCAGCAATGTTTCCCAGGGACAGAAACAGCTGCTCACCATTGCCCGTGCAATTCTGGCAGACAATCGGGTCATGATTCTGGACGAGGCGACCTCCTCCGTCGATACCCGAACCGAAATCCAGATTCAAAAGGCAATGGATCACCTCATGGAGGGCAGAACCAGCTTCATCATTGCCCATCGGCTTTCGACCATCCGAAATGCAGATTTGATTCTGGTCATGAAAGATGGCGACATCATCGAGCAAGGCTCGCACGACGAATTGCTTGCACAGAACGGCTTCTATGCGGATTTGTACCGCTCCCAGTTCGCACAGACCGCATAAACAGAAATTCATTCGACAGTTTCTCAAAACCGACAGGAAGTGTTTTTCTTTCTGTCGGTTTTTTCTAGAAATGGGATTTTTTACAGGATTTTTCTTGACTTGTCTATGATTTTTTGGTATAATAAAAATTATACTTCATAGAAAAAACATGAATTTCCAACCCATGTACCAAAGGAGGAACACGCATGGATTCCTATAAACAATGCCCGAATTGCGGAAAAACATTTCCTGCTCAGGATGCGTTCTGCGACGACTGCGGCTGTCAGCTTGACTGGATGCCCTCCACCCAACCCCAGCAATCCTTTATGCCGCCGCCAACGCAAACAACCACTGCCTATTATGCAGAAAAGCCGAAAAAAACAGGTACGCTGATTGGTCTGCTGGTTGCCATTCTTCTGATTTTGGCAGCAATGATTGTATTGGGATTCTTTCTCATTCATCAATTGAATCAGAATGATACGACCAACCATACTTCTGAACTTGCAGCCGTTGCCCAGACAGAAACCACGGAAATGGCTGCGGAAACAGAACCTCCGGCAGCGGAAATAGCTGTTCCGGAAGCAGAAAAAGAAACCGTTGTTTCGGTGGTAACGGTCATTGAACAAGTCACCATGCCACAGACCGACTCGCCTTCTGTCTATGCCGTTCCAACTCCAGAACCAGACCCACAGCCTGCCGGAAAAACCTATCAGGCGTTTGTAGATGCCTGCACGTGGGCAGATGCCAAACAAAAATGCGAGGCTGCCGGCGGTCATCTCGCTTACATCACCAGCGATGACGACTGGAATCAGGCAATTTCTGTTTTGTCCGGAACGGGGCTGCGGTATGTATGGCTGGGCGGCTCAACTTATATTTCCAACGATGGTTCTACCATCACCGCAAGCTGGCTGAACGGCAGCAATCTCAGCTACATCGACAATGCACGCCATTGGTATCCAAATGAGCCTTCCGGCTGGGACAACTCTTCTCCGGAACACTCCCTAGAACCTTATATTTTGCTGTGGTATGTAGACGATTACTGGAGCTTGAACGACACCAGCAACGACATCTTGAAATATTACAAGCCGGAACGGATTGGCTATCTGTGTGAATTTGACTAAAATGAAAAAAGATGTGCGGAACGCTCGCACATCTTTTTTGTTTGGGTATATCTTCCAGTTGCAGGATGTCAGGACTGCTGCAACGCCTGCTTCATCAAACAGAGGTCAACCACAGTGATTTGTTCATCTTCATTCCAGTCACCTGCTTCCCAATCAGTCAAATCTCCAGCACAGATTAGCCACTTCTGCAACATCACCACATCTGCAAGGTCAAACGCACCGTCTGCATTTACATCGCCCTGCACGGTGTCCGGTTCGGGGTCTGGTTCGGTATGCCCTGCAATCACTGCAGCGGTCAGGAACAGTGCCGATGCATTCCCGTAAATCGTATTTTCATTGGTGGTATATTCCGTGTCGCTGTCCATGTAGCACTTCCCATCAAACTTGGAAAGATGGCGGTTGTTGTGGTAGTTCGTCCCCTCTGTTACATAGCCTTTCGGCACTTGATACGGGGTCAAAGCTGCATCAACCGAGTAAATCTTGCTATAGATATTTTCCACGCTGCGTTCGCCGTAGCCGGAAACATAGCTGAACGAAATCGGATTATCCCCTAACAGATAATCAAAAGCATGGTCTGCTGCCTCAGAAACAGCCGTTGGAATGTTGTCTTGCCCTTCGAGGATGACGCTGCCCAGCAGCAAGGTCATGGCATTCTGTGCAACATTGCGGTTCGAGCCCCACCAATAGCCCCAGTTTGGGAACACCATGCCCCAGTTGTTATGCTGCAACATATTTGTCCGCCATGGGGTGAAGTTGGAAAACGCCGCTGTCATGGCTGCATTTGGCTGCTCGTTCTGATACAGATAGTGGAAAAAGCCTAAGAACGATTCTCCGGCATGGTTATAGCTCAGCGAGATGTTCTTGAAACAGTTCTGTACAGTATCGGTGTTGCAGTTCGCCAGCAGGTAATTTTCATACGGGCTGACATCTCCGCCAGCGGTTTTCACTGCCCGATAGAGCGAGCCAGCTGCCCAGAATAAATCTCGGTCAAATTCTTCCTGCGTAAAGGTATACGTCCGGTTTGCTGCTCCAATTGACATGTGCTTTGGGTTGGATGGGTCTGTCACCCAGTTCCATGCACGCAGTGCGGTTTCCAGACAGGTATCTGCAAAGTCGGCATATGCTGGAATCTCCCGATAGACCAGGTAAGCATGTGCAAAGATTGCCGCTGCATCGGCAGTTGCAAGGTGGGAACGCAAGTCCTTTGCAGAATCGTCTGACTGGTAAGTGTCGGTTGAACGCAGCGTATCTTCCAGATAAATCACGTCGTCTTTATAGTTCGCTGCCACATAGAACGAGCCGTCCTTGTCGCTGTGCTCCAGCTTCAGCAGCATATCCAGTTCCCACTTCAATTCGCTCAGCATCCCCGGAGCGTCCACATAACGGGCATTGTTCGGGTCGGTTTCTGGGATGTTCAAATCCATGTTGTTGAACGTGTCCGGAAATAGTTCGTATGCCAACAGCAAATCTTCCACCGTTCCGGCTGCCGGAGAAACATATTTCCCGTAGTCCCCTGCATCATACCAGCCGCCGGAAACGTCATAGGTTTCAGCGTTTGGGTTCTCTCGGTCTGACCACTTCTTGACGGTTACATCATTGGGATGCAGGTTCTCACGGGCAAATACACCAGCATAGGTTTCTTCTAAATCAATACCCTGCCGCTGATAGTAGAAATATTTCGTCATGTCACTGAACAGTGCATCATAAACGTGAGCTTCAATCGAAAACGTCGGCGATAAAATCGTATCCGTATCCAGTCCATCCGCAACATCCTGCGGCGAACGGGCGGACGCATCCAGCCCCGCATCTGGAATACGGATATAATACGAGCCGGGTTCTGTCACCGCATCAAAGGAAATTGTATGTACCATTTCGCCGGAAAGCGTTTCTTCTTTCTGTGCCGTGGGCAGCGTTCCCGTGGCAATAACATCCCCCTGCTCCGCATCTACAATTTCATAGGTTTTTCCATCCAGTGAGCCGAACTTTTCAAAATAGCTGACCCGTGCAGTCTTTGCTCCATTGGAGAAATAGCCGACCTGATTCACCTTAATCATGGGATATTGCCGCTCGTCATCCGTGGAGGTAATCTTGACATTCTGGAACGAAAGCGTGATATCGCTCGACACACCGCCCACATACACATACCAGAAGTTATCCAGCCGGAAATCGGAATCCGGATAGGCATCCACCAGCGTTTTAATCGGCAAGCTGTATGCCGTCCAGTTGGTTTCTGCGTTCAGTTTCCCGTATTGTTCCAGACTTGACCACTCAATCTTGATGGTCTGGTTGTGGTGATGGGAAACCAAGCCAATCCGGAACGTCGTCGTTCCCGTACCGTTGTTTTTCACCTCAAAGTTTAACATACCGTGTTCGTAGTAATCTTGCATGTTGAGTGTTGTCCAGTTGGTGTTTGGGGTCATGGTTGCACCGCCCCAGCTTTCCGTTGTCCAGTTTTTCCCGTCATTGTCAATGAGAATCGTTTGCAGCTGTAAATCTGGGGTTTCTTCCACGTTTGCCGCCCAAGCGTTCGCAGGCAGTACCGAACTGCACAGAACAACGCTCAGCATTCCTGCCATCCAACGCTTTTTTGAAAAAAATTTCATGGTAAAAATGCTACCTCTTTTCCGCAATTTTTTCCATTATACCATAAAAACCGCCCAGATACAACGCTGCTTTTGTAACTTTTTACAAGGGATTCTCGCAAATCGTTCCAAAAATTTTTTCTTTTTTCCGTACAATTCTGATAATTATAGAACAAATCTGCTATACAGTCCTGCTTTTTTCTGTTATACTACCATACAGATTCCGCACTTCCCAAAATGTATGAATCTTGAATTTTGTAATCCTCATATAGGGGGCAGTGCTCCACCACTGTTCCTTTGAACCATCCTATTTATTTTTCTCAACCAGACGTTACGGCTTGACCCATCAGAATCCTTCAAAAATTCTGATGCGTTAAGCCGTAACGGTTTTTTATGGGGATTCTTGACAGCCGTCTTTCCTTGTGCTATACTAAACAGCGAAAGGAGCGTTTTACCATGCAATTTAAACGATTTCTTGCCATTGCTGCACTTTGTGCTATCGTTTCTTTGAGTGTCACCGGATGCGGTTCAGATTCTTCTGCAAATGATTCTGCTGTTGTCACGATTGCTGCAACGACTGTGACAGAATCCACGATCCCTGCAAGTTCTGCGGATTCCGAAGCAAGCACCACCGATACAGCGTCCGAAATCACAGATACCACAGATGATTCCAACGACGATGCAGGAACGGTGGTTGCCACCTATGACAACAACCTTGAAACCTATGAATTTGAAGTGCTGGAAGATGGCACTTATACGTTCACTGACCCTGTTTCCGCAGATGATGTTTTCTGGGACATTTATGTGCTGGATGCACAGTGGAACGATGGCGTTCGATACATCAAACAGAGCCAGGATGCAAGCGGACAAACACCAACCACACTGACACTGAAAAAGGGGCAGTGGGTCTATTGCTTCTGCTCGCAGGACGGGTTCTCCACGGATGAAAAAATTCCATGTAACTTGACTATTACCAAACAATAAACCAATAAAGGGTGATTTTATGCGTTATCAACTTGCAATTTTTGATATGGATGGCACGATTTTAAATACCTTGCAGGACTTGACCAACAGTCTGAATGCAGCGTTGCAGCTGTCCGGCTATCCGCAACATACACTGGAAGAAGTCCGGTTCTTTGTCGGAAACGGCATCCGGAAACTGATTGAACGAGGCGTTCCAGCCGGGACACCCGTTGCACAGATTGACAAGGTGCATCAGGATTTCACGGAGCACTATCGGGTACACTGTGCGGACACCACGCAACCCTATGCAGGAATTCCGGAACTGTTGCAGCAGCTGCGGAACGCTGGCTGCAAGACGGCTGTCGTTTCCAATAAGGCGGACTATGCTGTGCAGGAGCTTTGCAAGCAGTATTTTGACGGGATGTTTGATTTTGCCGTGGGCGAACGGAAGAACATCCTGAAAAAGCCTGCTCCGGATTCTGTCAATGAGGTGTTGCAGCAGTTGCAGACTGACCGCTCGCAGGCAGTTTATATCGGTGATTCGGATGTCGATGTCGAAACCGCCAAGAATGCCAAGATGGACGGTATTTTTGTAGACTGGGGCTTCCGGTCGAGAGCGTTCCTGCTGGAACATGGAGCAAAAACAATTGTTTCTCAGCCGGAAGAACTTGCAGAGAAAATTTTAGGCTGATGCGATTTCGCATACATAAATCGAAATCAGAGGATGGCGGTTTCCGCTGTCCTCTGATTTTTATTTTGCTATGCATTTCATTATCAAGCAACAGACATAATTCTGCACAAAAATCGGCATTCCAATTTGTGAGAAATTCTAAAAAACATGAATGTTTTGTAAATTTCAAAAAAACTTGTACGTTTGTATACAAGTTTTTCCCGAAAATCGCTGTATAGTGAAAGGGATTTCTTTCGCACACAAAAACCATGTAAAGGAGTGTTGACGATTCATGCAGATTACCATTGAAGAAGCAACCTATTATGCCGTGACAGACTGCCGCATCCTCGCCATCCAAGGCGAGGCAAACACACGCTCTGTCCACTTCACTTACCCTGCGGTTTCCGGTGCAGAACAGTATTTTCTACGGGTACAGCTGCCGGAATCCCTCATCTATGACCTGCCCATCACGGAAAACACCGTCGTTCTTCCGGCATCCGTGACCGGATACGCTGGCATTGTCCCGATTCAGTGGATTGCCAAAAATTCCACAGGCTCTGTCATTGCAAAATCCCAGCTCATTCCCTCGATTGTGAAGCCGTCCATTCAGGGCGATGCCACGGCTCTTCCCACGCCGGAAGAACTCATTACCAAATACGACGAATACTTGAACACCATGCGGGACATTCAGCAGGATGTCACCAAGAAGAGCGAAACCGTAAAAGCCGATGCCGACCGAGCAGAAAGCTGTGTCAGCCGTGCAGAAGCCCTGCTGCAATCCATGCAGGGAATGACCATTGGCGAACGGGCACGGCTCTATGTGGACGTAGAATCCGGCTCAGACACCAACAACGGAAAAGCGACTACCACTGCCGTGCAGACCATCGACCGTGCTTTGATTCTGGCGAATGCTTATCAGCAGGCAATTATCTGCCTGAAGAAAGGGCAAACCTACACCGCCACGGACAAAAGCAATGAATACGGCATGGGGATTCAGCTATATCACCGAACGCTCCGGTTTGAAGCCTACGGCACGGGATACGAAAAGCCAAAAATTCAAAATGCGATTTTCGCCTACAGCTGCAATCTGGAATGGAAAGAAATCGACTTCACCGCAAACAACGGGGTATTCACGATGTATAATACCATCTGTAGTTTTGAAAAATGCTCGCTTTGTTGGGTCGATTCTCGAAATAGTTTTGCAAGGTTGGCAGCGTGCAATCTTGAACATAACTGGAAACAATACGGTGGATTTTCTGTGATTTCCAATGGAACAACTTCCATCTGTAAAATTCATTGCCTGGATGCAAAAGAAGGAGCAAGAATTGAATGTGGCGGTTGCAGACTGGAAGCAACGATGAATGACGGAACTTCTGCAATTTTAAAATATGGCATTCCGGATAATTTATCGACCGTGAAAAAAATTGCAGAAGAAAGTGTTGCAACGCAGACGATTTATGTGGACGCTGTCAATGGTGCAGATTCACGGGATGGCACTACGCAAGCAAAAGCCCTGCAAACCCTAAGCAGAGCCTTATATTTTGCACAGTATGCAAGAAAAGCTGTGATTTATCTGGCGGCTGGAACTTATACCATTCCGGACAAAACATTAACCCTACTTGGTCAGGATGTTCGTATTTATGGAGATGCAGCCGCAACAACTATCATCAAAGGCAATATTGTTTGCGAAAATGGCTTTTTGCTGATGCGGCGTGTCACCATTGACAGTACCGACAGCACAACTGTAGACACCATCACGTTACAGTATCGGGCTGCGATTCGTATGGTGGATTGCAGTGCAAACGCAGCTGGGAAGAATGCTATTAGTGTTATGGAAATGTCAAATGCAAACCTCGTCAATACGACCTTTCAGGGGGCAACGCAGTATGCAGTCTATGTGACAGGGCTGAGCGATGCAAAAATTTATACCTGCACCGATGCAACCACAAAGGGTGTTCGCTCCGGCGGCGGCAGCGTTGTCTATATCAACAATGCAACAGGGGTAAATTTTTCTTACACAAATGGCTCAAACGGCATCGTTTTTGTAGATGGTCAGCAAGTCCTGCCGAAAACAACTGCTGTGAGTGATGTGGCAATGGACTCCCCGAATTAAAACGAATGTTTCTCTTCCTGATTTAAAAAAGCGGCAGTCGAATTTGCATTTCGGCTGCCGTAATTTTTTATTTTTTCGATTTCTGCTGTTCCGCCCAGTTTGACGGCTCTTTCGGAAACAGTTCCGGTGATTTCTTTTTCAGGTAGAAATAGCCCATCCGCATGGAGAGCGTTGCCACCAGCAACAGAATCAACCCAGACGCAAACACCCACTTGATGACCATGCCACGAGCATTATCCATCTCCCGATAAGGGATGTCCACCAGCAGAATATAATTTTCATGTGTCTGATAACGAATCATATAGCGTTGATGCTGCCGCAACAAATCCACTTTTCCTTTTTTTCCGGAAAATAAATTTTCATCATAGTCACTGTCTGTTCCGCAGCGTTCCACCTGCGTATGGCTGACATATTTTCCGGTATCGGTATCAATAATCGCCGAAATACCCATATCGGAAAATGGCATATCTGCCACAATCGCAGAAACATCGTTTTCCTGTGACTGTGTGAGCATGGATTCTGCTGGATACTGCACCTGGATCAAACCCTTTCCAGACCCCAACGCCGAGGCTGCAAGAATCATGGGCTTGTCATTCTGCATGGTAAAGACCACATCTGTGAAAACAGGGTCTGTGGTATGCGATAAAAAGGCACGGTATGCCCGTTTTCCGGTGCTGGAAAAATCCGTGCTGGCAATCAGAATGCCCGTTTCATTGGATACGCTGATTTGGTCGGCATCAATGACGACTCGCAGCTCTTCCAAGATGGTTTCATTCTCAGATGACCAGTCTTTCTGCTCCTCTAACAGCATCGCCACGACTCTTGTCTTTGAAGCGTACTCATTCCGCAAGTCTTCCATCATAGTGGCGGAGGCTTCTGCATCTCGGTCTAACCGCACTTTTGCAGCCTCCATATTGGTATCTACTTGCTGAATCACCTGATTCTGGTCTAACACCCGTACGCTGTACCCAGCAACCAGGCATAATCCGACCACGGCAATCAGCATACAGAGAAATACAAAGCGATAAGTATGCAGAAGTTGTTTTTTCATACGCTGCCCTTTCTGCGGCATTTCCGCAATTGGTTTCAAACTGGTTTCCGCTTTTATTATACCACAAAAAATGCGGTTTGTAAACCATTCTGAACCAACAAATCTTTGCAAAAACGGCGGTTGAACGCATTTGTTTCAACCGCCGTATCTGTTTCAAAAAGAGAACCCTTGCTTACTTCTTTGCCTGCAATTCTGCCAATGCATCCTTGCGGGACAGGCTAATCTTGCCGTCCTTGACTTCCATGACCTTTACCACGATTTCATCGCCCATGGAAACCACGTCTTCCACATTTTCTACCCGGCTGTTGTCCAGCTTGGAAATGTGTACCAGACCATCCTTGCCTGGTGCGATTTCGACAAATGCACCAAACGGCTTAATGGAAACGACCTTGCCCTTATAGATTGCTCCGACTTCTGGGTCGTGTGCAATGGTATTGATAATCTGCAATGCCTTCTGGCAGTTTTCCAGCTTCATACCGCTGACAAATACAGAGCCGTCTTCGCTGATGTCAATCTTGACATCGCATTCTGCGGTAATCTTCTGAATGACCTTACCGCCCTGACCGATGACTTCCCGAATCTTGTCCACTGGAATGGAAATCTGGAACATCTTCGGAGCGTATTCATTGACAGCCTTTCTCGGTTCTGGGATTGCCTTCAGCATGATTTCGTCCAGAATGTACAGTCTTGCCTTTCTGGTCTTTTCAAATGCTTCTGCAATAATTGCCGGCGTCAGACCGTCTACCTTGATATCCACCTGAATGGCAGTGATACCGTTCTTTGTACCGCCGACCTTAAAGTCCATATCGCCGAAGAAGTCTTCCAGACCCTGAATATCAACCATGGTCATGAATTCATCGCTGTCCGGCTTGGTAATCAGACCGCAGGAAATACCGGCAACCGGTGCTTTCAGCGGAACGCCTGCATCCATCAAAGCCAGTGTCGAACCGCAGATCGAGCCCTGCGAGGTTGAACCGTTCGAGGAGAGCACTTCTGAAACCAACCGCATTGCATACGGGAATTCTTCAACAGATGGCAGAACCGGAACGAGTGCCTTTTCTGCCAGAGCACCATGACCGATTTCTCTCCGTCCCGGGCCTCTGCTCGGCTTGGTTTCGCCGACGGAATAAGACGGGAAATTGTACTGGTGCATATACCGCTTGGAGGTTTCTTCGTCCAGACCATCAATCTTCTGGCTGTCGCTCAACGGGCCAAGTGTTGCAATGGTCAGAACCTGTGTCTGTCCTCTGGTGAACAGACCGCTTCCGTGTACTCTCGGCAGCAGACCCACTTCCGCAGCCAGCGGACGGATTTCATCAATGCCTCTGCCGTCAACACGCTTGCCTTCATAGAGCCAGTTCCGGACAATCTTCTTCTGCAACTTGTACAGGCATTCATCCAGCATTGCACCCTGTTCCGGATATTCTGGGTCATATTTTTCGTGAACCGCATCAATAATCGGCTGCATTCTTGCATCCCGTTCGTTCTTGTCGTTGGTATCCAGAGCCACCTTTACCCGTTCGCCAACCATTGCTTCAATGGCAGCAAATAAATCGTGGTCGAGTTCCATGGACTGGAATTCGAACTTTGGCTTGCCGATTTCGTTCTTGATGTCGTTGATAAACGCAACCATTTTCTTGATTTCTGCGTGACCAGCCAAAATCGCATCCAGCATCTGCTGTTCCGGAATTTCATTCGCACCAGCTTCAATCATAACGATTTTTTCCATTGTGCCGGCAACGGTCAGCCGCAGGTCATTGTGTGCACGCTGTTCGAGGGTCGGGTTCAGGACGATTTCGCCGTCTACCAGACCAACGCTGATACCAGCAATCGGGCCATTCCACGGAATATCCGAAATGGAAATGGCAATGGAAGTTGCCAGCATGCCAGTGATTTCCGGTGAGCAATCCGGGTCAACCGCCAGAACGGTCATGACAACGGAAACATCGTTCCGCATATCCTTCGGGAACAGCGGACGAATCGGACGGTCTACCATACGAGAAGTCAGGATTGCCTTTTCGGACGGCTTTCCCTCTCTCTTGGTGAACGAGCCTGGAATCTTGCCAACGGCATACATCCGTTCTTCATAGTCCACGGACAGCGGGAAGAAATCCACGCCTTCTCTTGGCTTTGCACTGGCAGTTACATTTGCCATAACAACGGTTTCTCCGTAGCGAACCCAGCAAGAACCATTGGACAATTCGCAGGTTTTTCCGGTTTCTACAACGAGCGGACGACCTGCAAAGGTGGTTTCAAACTTTCTATACTTTTCAAACATCTGCCTTTTTCCTTTCTACTTTAAAAATCCGTTTTTGGCAGCAGGTTTAGCAAATAATCCTGCACCTGCCATGCATTTCGCCGCAGATACACGATTCATTGCTAAACAAACCGCTGCACAATAGAACGTGTCACAAGTGTATTTGCTCCTGAAAAAACAAACACGGAAAAGCGACTGGCAAAATTTCACCGGCCGCCTTTCCGCTGTGTTTCTTACTTACGAATACCAAGCTTTTCGATGCAAGCACGATACCGTTCTACATCCTTCTTCTTCAGGTAGTTCAGCAGGTTTCTTCTGTGACCAACCATCTTCAGCAGACCCCGTCTGGAGTGATGATCCTTCTTGTGGGTCTTCAGGTGACCTGTCAGGTCGTTGATTCTCTTTGTGAGAATGGCAATCTGAACTTCCGGAGAACCGGTGTCGTGTTCGTGGGTACGATTTGCTTCGATAATCTGATCTTTTTCTTCTTTCCGCAGCATGATTCTTCACCTCATTAAAAATTTCTCATGAACATAGAATAGGGCAGGTAAAGGCATTCCACAACGTGGCAAAATCCCTAATCCAAGTACATGACTGTATTATTATACCACAACGCTGGCAATTTGTAAAGTAACTTTTTTGTAAACAATCAAAAAAATCAAGAAATAATCTTGCCCTTGTGCTGTTTGGCAGGGTCTTTGGAGGTTTTGACAGGCTGTGCTTTCAAATCCACAGGCTTTTCCTTGCCGCCCATGTCGGCGAAAACTGCCTCGTCTGCTTCTGCCGGTTTGGTGAGTGCCAGCTCCGGATTCACCTCGCCCCGCTTTTCATAATACGGGTTGATGATATACTTTTGAATAGATGGATAGCTGTTGACGGTGACCATCAACGCCAACCATGTCGCCGGAATAAACGGCAGCAGCGTCAAAATAATCATCAGCACCATCATGTTCGTTTTCAGTGCCAGCAAGAGAATACCGCCCACAACAACCGCCAGAATCCCCAGCGAGAAGAGGTTCTGCTTCATGCAGACGATGCCCAGATAGAACGAGTTCCGGAAGATATTCTTCATGGACAAATTGGTAGAAACAATCATCAGGAACAGATAAAAGTTCATCAGGATGGCAACCAGCGAAATGCTGAGCGTGACAATCAGCATCACATAATAAATCTTGCTTCCGGTCTGTTCTGCCAGTTTTGGATAGACATAGAACGAAGCTGCCACGCAGCACGCCAGCAGACAATCCAAAAAGCCAAAAATCAGACTATGCCCAAATTCTGCACGGAACGTCTTCATAAAATCATGCACCAAAAAGGTTGGTTTTTCTACGAAAAAGTTCCGCATGATTTTCATCATGCCTGCAGTAGCAGGGCCAAATAAAACCATAAACAGCAGCGTTCCGCCGATGACCAGCGTCAAACCGGCTGCGGTTGTAAGCGAACCGCTGAGCATCAAAAACAATCCCACTGCTGCTGCAATCAGCGGAATAAAAAACAAGGTATAAAAAATATTTAATTCAATCAGTTTCCAAAATTTTGTACGGAACAGTTCCCAGTACCGGAAAAATCCCTTTTTCTTCGGTGCTGTCTTGGAAATGCCGCTTCCAGCGTGTGTAAATCCTTTTCCGAAAAGACCCATTTCTAAACTTCCTTTTCTATTCACGTTGTCCGATGTTCGAGTGTCCCCTTGTTTATGTCCACAGAGCCTGCAATTTTTGCAGCCCCAGACAGAGCAATGACAATCCGCCAAATAATCCCAGTATCACTGCATACCGCACCAGATACAGCCGCCGACAGTGCGGCATATTTTCTTCCCACTGCCGATGAAACGCATAGCAGAAGAACAGGTTCGAGAGCCACAGCGTTTCCCTTGCTGCCAGCAGCAGCAAAAACGACGCTCCAATCCCGTATGGCATCAGCCAGAGCAGCACCCGAACCGCATGGGTGGTCATCTGCTGCAAAATGCTCCAGCCAAACCACATGCCATGCAGAAAAAGGGCTGCACAGGCGACCGGCTGCCCCACGGCAGAAAATCCGGCGAATCCGCTGCACAGCAGAAATCCTGCCATTTCCAGCAGCAGCCACGGAAACAATTGCTGCCGGAGCAGTGCCGTTTGCAGCACTTCCGGCAGCATCTGCCGCAAAGACAGCCAAACCCCCACGATACAGCCCAATAAAAGCAAACAACATAAGCTGCCCTGTTCGAGTCGGCTTCTGGATAATGTATGCATTTTTTCATCCGCTCCTTTCCGGTTTGTCCTGTATGTTGTTACAAACCTATGCGGACAACCAAAAAATCAGAACGGTTTCTCTGTTTCTTTTTACTTGGAAAGCTCGTATGCACGCTTGGTGCAGCGGCGGCAAGCATCCTTTACGGTATCCTCTAACTTGCCTTCATACAGAGCGTCCAGCCCTGCCAGTGTTGTGCCGCCCGGAGAGCTAACCTGCTTGATGAGCGTATCCACATCATAGCCGGAATCGGTCAGCATCGCTGCCGATCCAATCAGGCTTTGTGCAAACAGCTGCTTGGCTGCCTCTTCAGAAATGCCAACTTCCTTGGCATAGTCCAAAAAGCCCTTGGCAAACAGATAGATAAATGCCGGACTGCTGCCGTTGATGGCAATGACTTCCGCCATCTTATTCAGCGGCAGAACAGCCGTCACGCCGCACAGAGCAAACAGCTGCTCTACAAATGCAAATTCCTCATCGGTGACAGCATCAATCCGAGAAAGTGCTGTTGCACCCTTGCCCAACAGCAACGGCGTATTCGGCATGACCTGAATCACCTTTGCATTTGGCTTGGTCTGGCTGCGGATGTAATCCGGTGTCATACCGGCTGCAATCGAAACAATGACGGTATCTTCGGTAATGCCGTCTGCCAGCTTCGGCAGGGTTGCTTCAAACTGCTGCGGCTTGATGGCGAGGAATACATACTTGCACTGCTTTACGATTTCTGCTTCCGAAGTACAGGCAGTGACACCGATTTCTGCCAGAGCAGCAGTCTTTTCCGACATGTGGTCATAGGCATACAAAGCAACCTGTTCAGACAGCTTGCTGCCAGCAATGCCCCGCATAATGGCACTGCCCATATTGCCAGCACCCAAAAATCCAATTTTTACTTGTTCCATCGTGGAATCCTCCCTTTTTATATTCTTGTTTGATACGAAAAAGAGCACACCCGATTGATTTCGGATGTGCCCCCTATCCAACCATCCTTCTTTTTAGAAGAATGCAATATCCTGTGCAATCTGGTGCAGGTGTTCTTCATACGGCTTCTTCATGGAAAGTGCTTCCTGAATGTCGAAGTCTACAATCTTGTTGTTCTGCATACCAACAACACGGTTGCTTGCACCCTTTTCCAGCAGTTCAACAGCATAATAGCCCATTTCGCTTGCAACGACACGGTCACGAACCGTCGGAGAACCGCCACGCTGTACGTGACCCAGAACGGTTGCTCTGGATTCGATGCCAGTCTTTTCCTGAATGGCTCTTGCAATGCCTTCTGCGTTGCCGATGTTTTCTGCAACAACAACGATGAAGTTCTGCTTGCCGTTCTTCTTGCATTCCAGCATTTTTCTTGCCAGTTCATCGAGGTCATACGGTACTTCCTTGGTGATGATTTCCACTGCACCGCTTGCCAGACCGGTATTGACTGCGATAAAGCCAGCACCTCTACCCATAACTTCTACAACGCTGCAACGGTCATGCGACTGGCAGGTATCCTGCAGCTTGTCGATCATTTCCACGCAAGTATTCATTGCAGTATCATAACCGATGGTATATTCGGTACAAGCAATGTCGTTATCAATTGTACCCGGCAGACCAACGCAAGCAATGCCCTTTGCGGACAAATCTGCTGCACCACGGAACGAACCGTCACCGCCGATGACAACCAGACCTTCCAGACCCAGCTTTTCGCAAGTCTTCTTTGCGATTTCCACGCCTTCTTCTGTCCGGAATTCTGCACTTCTTGCTGTGTAGAGAATCGTACCGCCTTTATGAATAATATTGGATACGCTCATTTCGTTCATTTCAAAGATGTCACCATCAATCAGACCGCAATACCCTCTGCGGATGCCGTATACCTTGATGCCCTTCTTCAAAGCAGCCCGTACAACTGCACGAACAGCAGCATTCATACCCGGTGCGTCCCCGCCGCTTGTCAATACACCAATCGTTTTGATCATAATTTTCTACTCCATTCTGCCAATTGGCAAATATTTTCAACCAAAAAGGAAATTTTGTATTACGATTTGTAACACCATATACAATCTTTATTATACTCACTTTGGAGCGTTTGTCAAGGGGATTCCCAGAAATTTAACACTTTTCGACAGCAACCCACCAAAAATACGACAGAAATCCCATTTTTTTCAAGTTTTCTCGGAGAGTTCGTCCAGCCCCTCCAAAGAAAAAGACGGAATGTAAGTTTTTCGGGCAGAAGTCAAATCCTGCGAGAATCCCTCTAACTCCAATTCCTGTGCGACTTTTAAAACGCTTTGATATTCCATTGTGGTGAGCCGGCGGTTCAAATGACGGTCAGAGAGCGGCGTTTCCGGCGGCGTATACTGCCCCATCAGGCTTACCCAGACTTGCCCATTCGGAAAAGTTGCAGCAATCTTTCGCAGCAATGCCATGGAGGCATGCCGCTGTCCGGGAAGAATCAGATGCCGTATCAAAACACCGTGCTGCAAAATGCCATGGTTCAAAACGGGCGTTCCCACCTGCCGTACCATCTCCGAAATTGCTTGTTCCGTTACGGTGCAATAGTCCGAAATGCCGCTGTACTGCTCGGCGGTTGCGTTGCCCAAATACTTCCAGTCCGGCAGGTAAACATCCACCAGCCCATTGAGTAAAGATAAAATTTCCGGCGAATCATAGCCGCTGCTGTTCCAGACCACTGGAATGTGCAGCTGCGGTTTTACCTGCCGCAAACTCTCTGCAATCCACGGGGCATAATGCGAACCCGTCACCAAATCCAGCGTTTCCGCTCCCTGCTCCTGCAGGCGGAGAAGAATTTCAGACAGCTGAGAAACCGAAATCGCCTTGCCG
>ERZ1106951.1438-NODE-1438-length-20966-cov-2.961408_pt1 | contig 20966 bp, 11 predicted proteins | sample MGYA00403676_ERZ1106951 | MGnify/ENA primary metagenome ERZ1106951 (study PRJEB35170, sample SAMEA104062398) | human gut metagenome | biome: human gut; feature: human-associated habitat; material: faeces | place: Denmark | collected 2012-04-23 ...
ACTGGAACGTATCCTGCTCTACTTGCTGAAAAATGCCGCTTTCTATACGGAGCAGGGACGTATCAGCCTCGACTTCAAGAAACGTGGCGCACACACCCATCAGTTCATCATAACCGATACGGGGACAGGTATCCCGGCAGAGCAACAGGAAAATCTCTTTAAGCCTTTCACAGAAGTAAAAGACCTGACTACAGGGGATGGACTAGGATTACCGATCTGTTCACTGATTGCTGCCAAGATGAACGGAAGCCTGACACTGGATACGAATTACACGAAAGGAGCGCGGTTTGTTCTGGAGCTTCACGTATAAATTTAGCCAACAAGAAAGCTATTGTCTCATTTGATTACTTTCTGACTTGTTAAGTATAGTTACCTTCGACCAAGAAGGTTCTAAACGCAAACTTGAGAATATATAAAAATATGAACAACTTTCTATATAAACGGATCTCACGTTTTTAATAAACTTTTGAGTAGTTTATTAAAAACGGTATCTGAGTTTATTAGAAACTCTACGATCGGATTTCCGAGTTTTCAAATCCATCTTTTACAACAAAAAGGCTGCAAATTTCATAAAATTTGCAGCCTTTTTGCCTATATCCGATACACCATTTCTGATACTAATCAAGGAACATGTCCGAATTTGTTAGAATATTATATCATTCAAGTTATTAATTTCATCTTCTTTTATCTGTTATTTATTAAAGTGGATATTCACGCTCGTACTACAAAGATACAACATTAAAAAGCATTTGTCAAGACGAATATCCTATAAAAATTGTCCTTAACATATTTATAAAAAGTATTGTCCCTCTTCTTTTAATCTTTTGCGTAGAAAACCGACATCAATCTTATGAACATCATTCTTTGTCTGTTTAATAGCATGTACTGCCGCCATTCCGGCAGCTTCACCAGTCACCAGACAAGGTGGCATCACTCGTAAGCTTCCAAAAGCTTCTTCATCAGTAGAAATACAGCGTCCGGCGGTCAATAGATTCTTCATACCTTTAGGAGTCAAGCAACGATAAGGAATTCCATGAGATTCACCTTTTTTGTAACGAGTCTCTTTATGTCCCGGTTTATGAACATCAATATAGTAACAATTACGTCCGATTTCATCCTCAAATGTTTTACGTTCCAGCCAATCTTGGAAAGTAAACGTATAATCCCCTTCAATCCGACGACTATCTCTAACTCCCAACAAAGAGGCAGTCTTTACGACAAAAGCACTACCAAAAGTTTTAGGCTGAAGTTCTTTCAGTGCCTCCAAGTATTGTTCAGCGATTTGCCTACCGGTAGCCATCGCCCGCGTAGTAGCCCACGGGTCGGTCGAATCAACATTATCAATGTGTCCTGCATTGAATTGTACCACATCCGGACCGATCAGATTACTATTGAAATGTCTGCCTATCAATGGATATTTCCCGGACTTAATCGCGTCAAAGATAGGGCTATTTTTGTTACTCGTATGCAATGAAGGGCCTATGAGATTGTAGTTATAGCTATCAACATTGGCAAACGAGAAACACAAAGTAGAACTTTGCAGTATACCATCCTCACCTCCCTTTTTAAATGAAGCACCTGCCCAGGTAGCTACATCTCCATCTCCCGTCGCATCAATAAAAACTTTTGCTTTGAATGCAACAAGCCCGGATTTATTTGCTACAATGATAGCATCTACCGTATCATCAGCTGACATCTCTACAGCAGCAACCCTCGAAAAGAAAAGGACTTTTGCCCCCGATTCAGCTACCATCCGGTCATAAACCAGCATCAAATATTCAGGATTTATGTTCACCCAATTCAGTTTTTGCTTTCTCTCATGAGGCACTCCTTTCCTTGACGCTTCGAATACCTTCTCAGCCAAGCCTCGATAAATAATCTTTTCACCATCAGAGAATGGACACCATGCGGGAACCATACCTGCTGTTCCCATACCGCCAAGTTGTCCCATTGCCTCAATCAGCAAAGTCTTAGCTCCCTCCCGGGCTGCAGAAATTGCAGCAGTACACCCGGCAGGTCCTCCACCAATTACAATAACATCCCATTGATCGTCCACTGCAATCTTGGTGTTCTTCAGACGCATTTTGGATTGTGTGGTATTTCCATTCACATTAAGAGCGGGAACTGCAAAAGCAGCAGTAATCAACCCGGCTTTTTTAAGAAAATCTCTTCTAGACGTCATTACAAATTAATTTATTATAATTACTTTTCCATAAAAGTCTCTGCACGCCCTGGCGTAAACAGTTCCCATAAAGAAGCAACAGTCCATCCGGGTGCGAAAATGTCATTATAATATCCTTTGCCATTCTTCCCGTAATCCCAACTGGTGTGTTGGACAACTTCCGGATAGTAACCCACTTTGGCAATGCCACACATGTGTCCTTCATAAGGCAATAACTGCCGCATAGAGGTTGAAATCACTTCTGCGAAGTCCGAGAAACGGGATTCTTTATATTCGTTCGATAACCAACGAAGTACATCGGCAAATTCAAATACAAACACATCGATATGATTATTTTCTACCGAAACATTTCCCCAACCACGTGTTTTCAAACCAATATCACCCAGCATCTGTCCGGGAGCAAAAGGAACATCCCACAAATAATACCACGATAATGCAAAATAAGCGGCTTGCTTCGTCAGATCAGCATAATGCTTGTGTTCCTCCCCTTTAGTAACTAATGAAAGATAATAGGTAGCAGTTGCAGCATAAAGTGACGCTTCTTTATCTTCGCAATTCGCATCAAGAGTAGACGAGAAATAATCGGCCTTAGAAATCAGTTCTTTTTCCAAATAATCCGCAGTCCGCTTAGCACTATCCAAGTAACGTTTATCCTTAAAGTATTTATATCCCATGACTAAAGGTAATGTAGCCGAAGGAGTACTTCCTCCGCTTTTATCTACAATCGAGAAGTCATCACGGAACTTTCGTGGAAAACTACCATCAGCATTTTGCAATTGCAGAAACATGTTCAACATGTTTTTCAATCGCTGTTCCCATTCCGGATGCTTACGACCTTTTTCTTTTTCATAAGCCAGGAAATGAAAAATTGCATAAAGTCCTTCCGATTGACGACGGATACTATGAACAGGATCCTCAAAGTTCTTGTCATAATTTACCGATTCCTTGAGAAAGCCTGCTTCCGTGAAACCATTCTTCAAATAACTGTCGAATATTTGGGCGCTGTTAGCCTTCAAATCTTCCCGGTTACATTCCCAACCATATTCCCAGGCATTGAATGCATTCAGAAGAACACGTCCTATAAAACCAACTTCTGCCTGCCCATTACTTGTACATGCATCTGTTCTAAGATGTATGCCCGAATTATATACCAACGGATATTTATCCACAAAACTACTTACAAAGAATTGGCTAAGAGTCTGCTTCATATATTCAATTGAATAGGGAGCATCTACAGGCTTGGGCAAATATGTATCATAACAATATTCCCAAGTATGGCGCACAAAATCAGAATAATCTTTTGCTTCACCTTCAGTAATTTGCCAAGTCAACAAAATCGTCTCTCCTTTTCTAAGATGCTGATAAGCCGTTACAGCCGGAGCTAATGTCAATTTACGGATATAACTTTTAGGGGCCTCCCGATAAGGAAAGCCGAAAGAAAGAGTAGCAACCCCATCCTTATTTTCAAATCCGGTATACCCCAAAGAAGTCTTATCCGAAAGAATAACCTCCCCTTCGCGATGAGTAGCCAACGTGTTATTTACGAATTTATCCAATCTGTTGACAGTCATAAAACGTTGTTTCTTCTCACAGAAAATCCCGGTGAGAGGTGCGCTTAACCTGTCTTCACTTACAATCCAACTGTCTGAAGTATGGAATGAAGGGGCTTCTTTGGGCGAACGCAGATTACGCCGATACCAGAATCCCGGCATATAGAACAGGCAATCGTTATGGCGGAAGTCTGTTGCCACCTGCTGATTGTAATTAAAGTAAATATCTTCCAATGCAGTGATAGACACACTAATACATATCCCATCGTTACCATCCACTATGTTTTGAGACACAGTCAACGGTATTTTTTCCGAATTCTCCAAATAATAAGTGCCGTTATTATTCTGCGACTTCTGAAAAGTCAATGGATAACATTTCGCGCTATTTCCCGGGACTTTCAAGGAAATAGATGCCGAAATCGATTCCGGCACATTATTAAAAGCTTTAGCAATAGTAGCACATGCTACAAAAGCTATCCCACAAAGTAAATATTTCAGACTCATATAAAATATTAATGTGAATCAGCCTGCCTGATTCTATTTGTACTAAATTGTTAAGGCAAAATTAGGGAACATCCTCCACATTGAATAAAACAAATTGAGCTATAAATAGAAATAATTATCCAAATCGGCAGAAATTCTCCAAAGCCTCAACTACGATCCCATACCCAAACGATTATTTTTCCATAAGAGCGGCAGCACACCACAAATAAGGACCCTGTCCGTGATAATCACCCGTACGGCGCGGACGATCATAATAGTACTGTTTACTGTTCTTCTTATTCGTTCCCACACAAATTTCTCTCACCTGATTTTTATCATTAAGATATGAAACTAAAGCCATCCATGCTTTACGAGCCGCAGGAGCATATTCTTCTGCATCTAGCCAGCCATTCTTAACCCCTTTGATAAATGCGAAAGTAAACATAGCCGAACCTGAAGTTTCAGTCCAACAATCAGACTGGTCGATCAACTGATTCCACAAACCTTCCGGATTCTGATATTTCTTCAGACTTTCCATCATTGTCCGATAACCTTCTAAAATACGCGGACGGTCTTTATGATTCTTAGGCAAACATTGAAGCAGCTCTGTCATACCTGCAGCCATCCAACCATTTCCACGTCCCCAATAATAAGGAACATCTGGTGCATGATAGAAAAGGCCATTCGGACATTGTAGTTCATCCAGATACATCACCATCTCTTTAGCTGCACGATCGATATATTTCTTATCCTTCGTCACTTTATAAGCACGTGTCTGTACAATGGTAATCATATACATATCATCAATCCATAAACGTGTTTGCCAAGAATATCCTTTTTCAGCCCATTCTTTTTCCTCCGGTTTTGCGTTTGCTGGCACTTTCCATTGAGAATCGGCATAAGGCAACCCTAAATACCAATATTTCTTATCTTTTGTCACAAGATACAACTCAAGAGGTAAGCTACCGAACATATTTACATCAACGTGATTCATAATAGGTTGCAACGCCTTCTCTTCAGTAAATAAAGGCTCAAACTTATCTTGCAAACGATTGAGAAGTTCCTTATCTTTTGCAAGATAAGCATATCGCAAAGCCCCGTTCCAATAAAATGTTTCCGGATAACCAATCCATTTTCCAATATGGAGTGCATGCTTCTCGGTTAGAAAGCGATATGCCAATCGTTTACCAATTTCTTCCGGAGTAGAACCTTCCGGAAAGTCCTTCAACATACTTGTTTGAGCAAACAACAACTGAAAAGGAACAAAAAACAATAATATTAATACCTTCTTATACATAACACCTAGTCTTTAATTATTCAACAATATATCTTTCAATTCAACATTATATCCATCTACCCGTAAAAGCATCTTATCAATACCTTCTTTACAGTCTACTTGGAAACGGACCTCTTTAGATTCGCCAGGCATCAAATAAAAGTATCCGTCATCAAAATAAGCCGGACGAATAGGCGCATCAGTTTTCGCATCTCTTAATGTCAATGCTATTGCAGCAGCCAAGTATTGCCCCGGATTTTTCACAATAAGCCTGCCCTCATAATGGTTAGCCTTTTTCGTGAAGTTCTTCACCGAAACATTCACCGAAGAAACCGGCAAATTAGCCAAGACTTTTCCGTCCCATTCCTTCTGATTGAGCCAATAAACATTATCATCAAGCAACTTTCCGCTATTAGTTGTCAACACCAACTTTACCCAGCAGAAATCAGGAAGTCCTTTTATATCCTCTAATTGCATTACAGGAGTCAGTACATTAGCTTTCACATGAGCTACCTTCTGTTGTGAGGAGCGTATCTTTTTTCCTACTTTATCGTAAGCCACAACTTCCACTTTCAAATTCCGATATTCCTTCAACGTAGTATTAATAATATCTACTTTATGATGATTGAGACTCATCTGAATATGAAGAGGACGGCACGCTTTTTGCGTGCCATAATAAGCACCGGCTGTTTCCCCATTCGAACTGTAGTTCTGCCAAACCATACTAGGCCATGCGGGATGACTCATCCAAAGTAGCACTCCAGAAGCATCATTCCACATCTTGCTATTCCATGCTTCAAAAATAGCCCGATGACTTTCGTAATTAATCAATTGTGCTTTCCGACAGAAATCATCTAAATTATCGGAAGGGCCTAATTTACGGTCCATTCCTTCCTTATATAGCTCACTAAAAGTCTTACTACCATACTTATGATTATGCCAGTCATGATAATACCAAACATCACTAATGGGCCATGTATCCTCTTCCGCCATAAACTCACGAACAGTTTCAGCCGTAGGCAAAGAAGGAGTACCCACTTCCGAACGGAATCCTCCGGCTAAAGAACGGTAGTACCAGCCTGCATCAAACTGATAGCGCCAAGGTCCGCTTCCGGAACTATTCAATGAACGGGAATTTCCGGTATAATGTCTACTGCCATCTTCCTTGGCTAAAGTAGCAGCCAACATGTATTCAAGTTCATTCGGAGCAAACCCCTCATTACGTGCACACCATAAAGCAATGGAAGGGTGATTACGGAAACGACGTACTGTCTCTGTCACATTCCTTATGAACAGACGATAATCTAATGGATTAAGATTAAATCCGTCTGTTGAAAGCCAAAAGTCATTCATCACCAACATGCCATATTCATCACAAAGTTCATAGAACACTTCTTCCGTGCTCTCACCCGTCCAATTACGAATCATATTGTAATTCATATTCTTATGCAACTTCAAAGCTGGTTCCAATCGCTCCCGGGAAACACGCTTCATACCGTCATCCATACCCCAGTTACCTCCTTTGCAATAGATTCGTTGACCGTTCACCTTTATCACCATATATTCTTTCATCAGCGAATCCTTTATTAACTCTATTCCCTGTGAAGATACCGGTTTCAATAAGTTCGGTACAAATTCTCCATCATAATTCGTATAGCGAACCTTACTATCCGTTCTTTTGCGTTTCACAGCATCAAAAACTGGTTTTCCATCCTGCAAAGCAGCAGTCGGATTATAGTTTAACCGCACTACAGGAGAATTATCCTCATATGCAGACAATTCATACTCCAGCTCACGGATACCGATACGCATCTTCTTAACATCAAGTGTGTCCTTACCTGACGAGACCAGACTTAAAGATGCATCATATAAATACTGTTCTCCATATCCATTGGGCCACCAAAGACGTGGATTTTTCATTTGCAATACCTTACACTCACGAGGAGTCAGTTTAATCATCCTCTTTTCATTGGCATTCAAAGAAACCGGATAAATGGCAGATACTCCGCCAATATTAAAATGCAAATCAGCAGTACACGCAGTTTTAGAAGAATTATAAATCTCCGTATTAACAATAAAATTAACAGAAGTAGTGTCAGGCAAAGGCAGATCCGTAATCACGTGCGTATCAACAATTTCGAGTTCATTGCCAAATTTTATTCTGACATCCTGCCAAATCCCCATATTTCGGTCGCGTATACCAGGAATCCAATCCCACCCCTCCGAAGAGATAAAAGTAGGACCGTCTAAACATAATGCCCCACCATTGGGACCAATTCCTTCTTTCTTATTTGCCTCATGAGGAATACCGGGATTATTAGGCGGAAGAATGCGGATGGCTAACAGATTCTTTTTGTCATAATCTACCCAACGAGTTATATCAAAGATTCCTCTTTCAAAAGCACCCGTCATGGTCCCTAATAACTGATGATTAAACCATACCTCCGCTTTATAATTAATTCCATTCAGAATCAATTTTACTTTTTCTCCCTTGCTATTACGGGAAATATTAAATGAATTTCGATACCACCAATCCATCCGGCAAAGTGTATCGGGAATCAACAGATTATTAAGCCCCCAATAGGGATCAGGGTATACTCCCTGATCCACCAATGTAGTTAATACCGTACCGGGAACTGTTGCCGAATACCATTCGCTTGTATCTAAATCTTGTGCAAATACCGATTTTTCAGCTGCCCGAGCTTTATATCCTTCTATCATCTCCCAACCTTTGGAAAGTTGATATTCCCAATCAGAAAGCGGACTCAATTCTCCGGGTTCTACCACCTTCTTTTTAGGCTTAGCTGTCTGAAATGAATGTTTTGAATGAGGTATCACTTCGGAACTTTGCTCCTGAGGTAAACCGAAATTCCATTTTAGTTTCTGTGAATAAATACATTCTGCTGAAGAAAATAGAAAAACAATAATGCAAATAATGTATATATTCAGTTTAATTCTCATCATCTTATCATCGATTATTTAATTCGCAGTTTCTTCACATCATCACATACAGCTACCGCTACACGTGAATCTGCACAACCATAATAAAGGTACAGTTTCTTTTTGTGATAGACAAGCCCTTCTATAAAGACTGTCCCATCCTTATATTGCCCGCTCTTCTCAAAAGGAGCTTCAGGAGCAAAGAAAGGCTTATCAAGACGATCTAAAACTTTATAAGGATCATTATTGTCAAACAGCATCTGTCCCGCGCAATAAGCTCCCGACGGATAGTCCATATCCCTGTCTTTTCCTGCATTTTTTCCATTATACAAGAGCACAATGCCATGTTTGGTACGAATAGCCGGTGGTCCACACTCCGTCATTTGACAATCAAAGTGCCCTTTACGCGGCTGCGCCAATTTCTTCAATTCTCCTTTTTCGTCCAGAACCGGATACCAATCAATCAAATTATCGGAAGTAGCGGCATATACCGCATACTCTCCCCAATACATAAAATATTTACCATTGACTTTATCAATTACAAGTTGACTGCCTTTCAACCTAGTCACAATAGAAGCCGATTTACAAAATAGGTTATTAAAGCGACCGTTGTATGCTTTCCCGAAAGCAAGCCCATGTTTGGTCCAGTTTTTCAAATCTCGCGAAGTTGCCACGGAAAGGCGCGCTTTTTTCCGGTTCCATGCCGTATATAACATCACATACAATCCGTCTTCGGTCATTGTCACACGAGGGTCCTCACAACCACCCGACCAATCTAAGTCTTTAAAGTTATCCTCAGCAGGGAAAAGCACTGGATTGCCCAACCTCTTCATTTCAATGCCATCTTTGCTTTCGGCATAACCAATACGTGAAGTTCTTTTGCCTATACCTTGAGCAGAGTTGTCTTCCGCACGATAAAGCACCACAATTTTTCCGTCTTTTACAGTGGCTGCCGGGTTAAAAGTATCACTTTCCTCCCATTTCACTTGCTCTCTCCGCATCGGGCAGTAAAACTCTGTAGGCAACGGTGATATGACAGGATTGACTCCTTCAGGACGCAGAAATGGACCCAGCATCCAATTATTATCTTGTTCTTCTGGAGGAGTATCTAAAGATGGCGCATCAGTAAATCCGCATGCGGTCAATATACCAACCACACCAATGATAAATTTCAGTTCTAGTTTCATCTTAGTTCTTTTATTACTTCAATTTATACTCTTGTCTTTTTATATTCCAACCCTTCAGTACCAATACAGCTCCGTTTTTCAACTTTCCTTTTGCAGTTTCAATGGTTACTGTTTTCTTTTCACCCGGCATCAGGGAGAAAAAATTGTCTGTATAAAACGACGGACGTATCGGACTCATCATTGAATTCAAGAATTGCAACTGATTAAAGAAAGCAATCTGACTAGATGTATTTCTCAAAGTAATATCTACAAAATAGTTATTATTATCTTCTCTCATTTTATAGGTCAGTTTCACCTTTGCCTGCTTCAACTTGCTCAAGTCTTCGAAACCCGAAGCAGCTGGACCGGTCAAAGTCTTACTACCTTCATATTTATCATTAGAACGCCAATAGAAGTTAGAAGAAACATCTTTTCCTTTTTCATCTTTCAAAATCAGCTTGATAAAATGAACTTGAGATATATTTTCCGGGAAACGAATAGTCAATGCATCGTTAACCACTCCGTCCGAAGGCAAATTAATTGTTGCTGATTCTTCAAAAACTTTCTTACTGTCAATATCATACACCTGTGCTATTACTTTGTAATTCTTAAATTCACGGTAATAGTCATTCACTACAGACACTGTATTTTTAAGATAGTCAAACTGCGTATGCAGTGGTTCCAGTGAGTTAGCTGTGTGATAAAGCGATGCTGTCGGTTCCAGAGACCAGTCCCACATACGGGAAGCCACTTGAGGCATAGAGCAGTTATGATACCAAAACAAAAGTCCGGAACAGAAACGATCACCATAATCCAGTTTATTGTAGTTCCATACTTCCCAGATACTCTTCGAATTAATAGCTCCCAACAATTGCCCTTTCTGTGCAAACTCATCGATGGATGATGATTTTCCGTAGTTATTCACCAAGTCTGTATACATAGTAGTCATCAGATGGAAACCATTTCCATCCAGATAATCCCATACTTCCTTATTGATAGGCCAGAGGTCTTTTTCATCCATCATTTCCCGAAGAATTTCTACCGTCGGAAGAGTAGGCGCACCATATTCCGGGTTAAATCCATCTACACGACTTCCTCTGGGAGATGCCGTATTTTCATAATGTTGCATCGGATTTACTTGTTTGTAAGGACTGCCATCGTGAACTCCTTCACATTCGGACTGCATCTGGAATCCACGTGTGCCATCCAATTTATTCAGTAATTCAGGAGTACCTGTGACTTCCGTACTTTCATTGGAAGCAACGTAATAAGCCAAAGAAGGATGATTGCGAATGCGCTTTACTGTAGATTCTACATTGCTCATATAGACAGCCTTGTCATGTGGATGACGAGTGTCACCAGTCATCCAGAATTCTTGCCATACCAACAGTCCCAGTTCATCACACAACTGGAAGAAATAATCAGATTCTGCAATACCACCTCCCCACATTCTTAAAAGGTTGACACCGGACTGACGGGAGTAGCGCAATTCAGCATAAGTACGTTCATCTGAAGTTCTCAACATGGCTTCCGGTATCCAGTTGGTACCACGAATAAACAATCGTTTACCATTCACATAAAAGACACGTGATTTATCTGGAGTCTTTCTATCCGAAACAATTTCTCGAATACCAAATCTTGTTTTCACTGAATCACATTCTTTACCATCAACTGACACTGTCAGCTTTAGGTCATATAAGTTTTGTGGTCCTTTATTGACAGGCCACCAAAGTTTTGGAGAGTTGATGATAAGTTGCGGAAACTCTTCAGGAGAAAAGGTAGCTATCTTTTCTTCTCCACGCATCAGTCGGAAAGTCTTTTCGAAAGTGATATTCTCACCCACAATTTCACCCTTTACCTTGCAACTGATTACCCGGTTACTGGTTGATGGATTGATAATTTCAACTGATACAGTCTCACGAGCCTGATCATAATCGGGTTTTCGTAATTCAGATTTAACAAAAGGATGGCGCAATGCTACTCTGCCTGTAGCATAGAGAGAAATATTTTTCCATATACCTGTATTACGGTCACGGATACCGTCCATAAAGGTAAAGTCCCAACCTACTGTCATCAACATGGTAGTATTCAAACCAATATTGCCATTTCCACCATTATGGAACTCACCAGCTGCCCCCCAGGATTTCGGCTTCGCACTTCCGGGAACATCTACCGGATAAATCTTAATAGCCAATCCATTGCTTTCCCCAATTTTCACAAAATCCGTAACATCAATATAATCCTGAATGAACATGCCGTTTATCGTGCTCAACAAGTTACCATTCACCCATACTTCTGCCCGGTAGTTGATACCATCCAACTGCAACCAGACAGTTTTCCCCTTGAATGATTGAGGGACACTAAAATCTGTACGAAACCAGTATGTGTAAAAGTCACGTCCGGTTTCAGAGATATCCGGTATTAATTTAGATTCAATCTTATTATTGATTCCATAATAAGGCTCCGGGTATTTTTGGTTATGCACCAAAGAATTTAGAACTGTTCCGGGAACGATAGCCGGCATCCAATTTGCCGTTGCATAATTGGATAATGAAATCTTTTCTCCGGGGTCTGTTGCATCTCCTGCTTTTATCATTTTCCACTGGTAGTCGCCCTGATGACCAATTTCAGAATCAAGCCAGATGCGTTGCGCATTTCCGACATTGTTCTTCCCATTCTGTGCTGTCACTACTGCAGCAAAAAGTAATAATAAAATCGGGAAAAAGGTTTTAGCAATGTTGTGCATATTCGTACGTTACAATTTATTGGTTTATATAATCTTAAAAATCTAAAACGGATGAGGACAAAAATAGTGTTTTCTACCTGTCCGGTATGCTAAAAACAAGTCAATAAATAAAATTTCAGTCCCAAACTGCCATATATTGCCTATTTGAAAGTTATCTAGCAACAGACAAAAAGACATTGGTTAATCATTGGTTTATCCATTACAAATAGTTGGCATGTTAGCTATTAATAGCTGAATTCTCGGATATTAATACCTTACACGACAGGTATTAATACCCGAGACCTCAATAATTAACAGTCTGGAGACTCCCTAATTCCGGTACACCGTTCCGTCATTTCGTAAAGACAAATTCTGTCCGTAATCCCCGGTGATCGAATACATTTTCAAACGGCCCCCAATTAGGAAGAACAATATCTGACGTTTCTGTATTCTCTCCTATTACCTGGCAACTTTTCACCTCCGTGTTGGGAGACAAAGTATAAAGAGTGAGATCCAAACGATCCTTGGTGTCCTTCTCGCTCGGGCGCGGCGTCCACGTGAATCCCGGATGTGTCACAGGATCTGGATGTATCGTCCGGTAGGCATCACCTTTTATACCGCCTTCCCACAGAGAACGAGTAGTAGGCCACTGAACAACGTAGGGAGCAAGACCTGCCGACAGGGCACCTTCCGTCCAGTCAAGCCATGACGGTTCATTGAAGTCACCCGAAAGGCAAACAAAAGGAGTGGTAGACGAATTGAAGTCCTCCAGCAGCTTGTCCACCATGCCCTGACGGGCTTCTTTATTGACTTTTACTACATAGTCGACATCGTCCGTACCTTCATATCCTTTATACTCGATACCGTTCAACTGATAAGGACCGTAAGGATAGAAAGCACCGTGACAATTCATCACTAACACGATAATACCTTCACCCAAATCGATATAGGCACCGTATTTGTTCGGTGTAATCCCCGAGAAAGGATAGCGCGATATAATGCTGCATTTCCCCTGTCCATTGTTGGAGTGAGTATGCACGTAAAGCCCCTGTGCTTGTATATCAGATTCGGAAAGTTTGCTGCATTCTTGTGCGCAAAGCACATCCACATCAATTTTATTGAAGTAATCCAATACAACGGAAGTGGTTTTTCCCCATAAGTTTTGCGTAGCAAGTTTCAGTGTCTTGGGTACTACACGTGTTGCCCAAGTAGCAACAACTTTTCCGTTTGCATTAGCAGACATTTCAATATAGTAAGTCTTTCCACTACCTACATTCAGCGCAAGCCCCACTGGTACCGTTACCCGCACATCCTGTTCTCCAGAAATTGGATGAGTGATATGCAACGTAGCATTCACTCCAAAGGTTCCGGCACACATATCTGGAAGCATATAGCATACATCCTCTTGGGGCACATACTGATAGGTCTTTCGAATTACTACCGGAAGATTCTCATATTCACTGTAATACTGAGGTTCGATATGGGCATAAGGAACAGAAGAGGCGGCATCCGCAAAAGTCACGGAATTCACCGTAATATCCGAAGCTGTTTGCGAATCCTTTTGCAAAACGATCTTAGATGCACGCGGAGCAAGAGTAACCTGCACCGATGCAGACGCAGCAGCTACACGAAGTGTACCATCTTTTTCATTACCTCTACTGACAAGCATCGCCATCGGATCAGCTAACGGCAATTGAGGAACATATACATCTAAATCCCAATAAGTCTTACCAGAAGTCAACTCTGGAAATTTATCGGCTGTGGTACACAAAAACAAGAATCGATAAACGATGCCTTTAGTTACAGAAACCTTTATTTCATTTGCTGCATCCCCTATACTTCCTGTCCTGTCAAACAGATAGTTATATTGGTCATCAAAACAGAATATTTTCCATTTCATTCCGTCCAAAGACACAGAAGACCTAGTGGGGAACATCGTTAACCCTCCCTCCATGTTCAGACTGAAACGTATTTCTTTTGTGTCATCCTCCTTCTGTACATCACTTACATATCCTTCAGCACAAGCCGTGAATAAGCTAGAAATCATTAGAAGAATCACAAATAAAGTATTCTTTAGCATTATCTTACAATTTAATCATTGAATATATATCCTTTCGAGAGTCCACACAGTTATTCCCAGCCAGCTTTATCACGAATACATCTGTAGGGGATTCCGTAATCCTTCTTCACATCCCAATTATTATAATCATAGAATGTCTTGTCTTTTATAGAGAGATCTTTCTCATTGATATTCAACCAAGCCACGCTTGGCCAAGTGCCATAACAAGCTAAATCTTTCACATTGGGAGTAGCTTTATTGTATGGGTATCCCGCCAATATACGCAAATCGGTAGCCTCACCGTCTGTCTCGGACCAACAATAAGTATATATAGACTCCATTACTTGTGACTTGAGATGCTCTCCTACCCACAAAATATACTCTTTGGCCTCTACATTGTTCAATGCTGTCCAGCCCTCGGGACAAAGATTCTTCGCCCCTTCATTACCCGTCTTACCTTTCATAGGAGTGTCAAACGTAAATCCTTCATTTCCACAGAAATACGCCTTATCCACAGTGTTATGCACAAGATACGTAGACTGACGACAATGTACCGGTGAATAAAGTTTCTCCCCTCTTGACAAACAAGGCAGTGGAGTGCCCGGATACGGATCGACAAACCCGATGGCCAGCAGATTCTCGTCTGTAACAGCTCCGCTAAGATGTGTGATAGCAAACTGGCTTGTCTTCGCAGGATGTGCAGTCACCGTATAAACAATCTCATGACGATAAAGACCACTACCTGCATTTTTAGTAGATGAAGAAATAGTAAGCCATGCAGGCAAACTTCCGTCATACGCAGCGTCCAATGCTGCTGAGCTATAATCTGTAACAACACGTTTTATAGTATATGGCATTGCAGCATCAGCTGCAATCTTTACATAAGTCCCTTTAATCTCTGTACCAGCAATGATAGTAGCTTTGTCATCCATTACGGAGATTCCGTCCTCAATCGTTACCCAATCAATTGAAGTTCCGTCTTTCCATTCTTCTACTGAAATATCAAAGCCTGTAGAACCAGCTATCTTTTTCGTATTAAGCTGATAGAGATAGTTAGCCTCCACATTAATATCAGCAGTAAGATTAAGATAAAGAGCCGGACCTTCTGTATTGGTATTGGCAAGTTTAGTGGTAGCCCATACTACTGTTTTTTCATTCTGCTCAAGAGTTGAAGTCAACTGAGTCGGATAAAGATAGAAACTTTTCCCATCATTAGCTAAATCAGCTGCCGGTATTTCCAGAACATCAGCTGATATATTGCCTGCACTACCACTTACATCACCTATGAATCCTTGAGTGTATCTATTCTTAATATATACTTTATCGATCACTAATCCCGATTCTGTTGGATCATTCAGCAAATCAAATCTAGCTACACGTCTTTTAAGTTTTACATCAACCTGATTGTCGGAAGATTCTACATTGGCAACTGTTACATACTCCTTACCATCTGTTTTGACATTAGACATAACAAATGGAGGATTCAATTTACCACTCTCCGCAACAGTCTTACTATTCAGCAGTTCATCGATTGTATTTGCTCCACTCATATTAGGAAAGTTGTTCTCATCCTCACTCTCCACAATGATAAATCTCTTTTCTCCTCCAGTCGAAGAAGTTAATTCTACAGTATATGACCTTGTATCACCGTTTGCACCCACGGAAGCAGCGGCTGCATAATTAAGGACATATCTCTGCTCATATTTGCCCTCTTTATTAAATTGATAGAAAGCAATCTTGTCATTGGTTCCTCCATTCTCATCACCAACACCTGTAGCTCTGGTAAGAAATGCACCTGGTGCAAGTTAAATGCTACTTTTCCTTTGCTTGGAGGTAAGTCATTTGGGGCGTCATCGCTTTTCTGGCAACCAGCAAATAAAACAGTTGAAAACAAAGACAGAGCTATGCAAATATTCTTTACAATCATTCGGTTTTTCATAATAATGTCATTTCAATCTAGTTTAAAATCTTTGAATAAGTAGTATAATAGTTATAAAGAGGTTGATTCAAAACATTATTTGAGTCCAACCTCTTTATAATTTATCAGCTATTACTTAATCCCATTGTATCTGCTGATCTACATCTGGAATCAAAGTATTTAGGTCACGTTGCATGCTCAATGTTCCATTGACGGTGTACAACAGTCGATTACCCGGACTAAGAGTATAATCCTCAAAGGTATAATCTATATAAAGCGTATAGTAAATATGTTTTAGGTACGGTTTCGTTGCATCCATTTCTTCAGTAATGGTGTATAAAGGCTGCTTATCACGGGTTGCCCCAACGAGGTCCGTTTCTTTTATAAGCGAAAAGTTGTTACCATCCGTTCCTCCATTGTCCGTCCAAATATTCAATTTATATTTTCCCTCAAAATATTCATCCGTAAATTCAACGAACAGCTTGTAGTATTTACGATCGATATAATTTTCATCACGAAGTCCCATATAAAAGAATACTGTATTGTTATTATGCACATACGCCTTGTGTTTGGAAACAGTAAATGCGTCACTCTGCCCCTCCAGATGAATTAATGATTTGGATCCGTCATAAGTACCAGAATAGTCATTGAACGGAATCACATTCAACAAAGCCTTTCGATAATATTTTTGACCATTTGCTTGATATCCAAACGATTCATCATCAAGAATTGTCAAAGGAAGTACATATCGATCCACCATATCTAAAGAGTTGGCACTGTTTGTTCCGCTCAATGTAAAGTCAATAGGCAATAGTGCTTGCCTCTGTCCGGCAGGTATCTCCACTGTTTCCGGCATTGTGTAATACTGCGGATCGAGCTGCTTATAATAAAGTTCCGTACGATACTTTCCGAACCGTTCCAAATTCAGGGAAGTCAGCGTATCAGAATCCAACCCAATGTGCACTATTCGGTTTTGCGAATTAGCAGTAGATCCACTGACCAGCACAGGAACATCATACCGTTTCACACCTTCCGGCTGATAACGAACATAAAGCGGAGAGACACCATCGTCATTCAATGTAGCCTTAAAAGAGATCAATTGAGAAAACTGCTCATCCTCCCACTCGTTGTTGCACGACACACAGCCGATAGCTGCCATCGCAATCCAAAATAAATATATCTTTTTCATATTCTTGTCTACTATTGGTTTTATTCCGGATTCGTCCAACCCGGATTTTGAGTCATCAATACATTCCGTTTCATTACATAATAGTGAATGGGATAGAACCACATCTTCGTAGAGAAACTGCTCTTCAATGAAGGAGTCTCCACCGGAGTATGGAAAGCAGCAGCGTTTGATTTGGTCGAATATACATTGCAACCGTAAATGGGAAGAGACTCCTCGAAAGGTGCATCACACCAGCGGCGCAAATCCCAATATCGATGTCCTTCTGCAAAGAACTCGATCTGCCGTTCACGCTTCATTTTGATACGGAACTCGTCGGGATTCCCATAAACCTCGTAATCAGGCAACCCGGCACGGATACGGACTGGCTGAATACCTTTCTTCAACTCCTCTTCCGTACGTGCAATAGTATATACTTTCGTTCCGTCCCATGAAGGAATCTCATACGAAGTCGTCAATTCGTTCAATGCTTCCGCATAGTTCAACAAGATTTCCGCATAGCGGATATCCGGAGCCGACTTAGACACAATACGACTTTGATCGTATGAAGTATCCACATCTGAAAGATCATAAGGATTGACATATTTCTTAATTCCAATACCAGTATTCAACCAGTAAGTACCAGCCTTATATCCGTCCTGTTCATCCCTATAATAGAAAATCGGAACATCCATTTCTTCTTTTTGATCTTTATCAGCATTCAGCATATGCCAAACACTTCCGTTATAAGCTACAGATGCATAGAAGCGAGGTTCACGCTGTGCATATTGTTTGCAAACACCTGTCCCTTTACTACCTAATTCCGGATAATTAGCCAAATCCGAAGAGGTGACTAGTGACGTTTCATAATTTTCCATATTGTAACGACTGGGGCTAGTATAACCGTCTTGTCCTGCATAGTTCTTATTCATACCCGGACAGTTGCTACCATCTTTCATATAATAAGCATCACACTGCTTTTGTGTCATTCCATGACAGTTATAACCACCACCCTGCGAGCGAGGAAGCTGATGAATCACCATTACTTCTATATCTTCTCCCCCTTGATTCTTTCCACGTGAAAAAATAATCTCCGGGTTATTGTAGATGCTGACGGTACCATCGAACAGAGAACGATAGGAATCGAATGGATCAATGTTTTCCCAGCCGTTTGGCCAAGCATTAAGATGGAAAGATCCATTGTCATCGGGAGGTGTAATCGTTGCCGGATAAGCCATCGAAGAATAGTCTCTTTTATAAGAAACATACAACTGGTACCGATTCAATTCTATGACATCTTTAGCCGCAGCTGCCGCCTTTGCCCATTTAGTCTCGTCATAAGTGCTCGAAAGCAACTGACGCCCGTTCTTGTCAACCAATGCTGTTATCACCCCCTGCGGAGCTTTGCCATTAAAGAGAGGACTTGCCGCATAAAGTAACACTCGTGAACGAAGAGCCAAAGCCGCACCGCGTGTGGGACGTACCACTTCCTGCAAGTCACGTCGATCTACTAACATCGTAGCAGCCTTCACACATTCACTAGCGATATAATCAGCACACTCATCATACGAATTACGCAATAAGGAAATGTTATCATACGATTCCGTATAATCAAGCGTTTCATCGGGCACAATAGGAACCGGACCAAATGTACGTACTAACACCCAATAGAAATAGGCCCGTAAAAAATGCGCTTGCCCTTTCATGTCAATAACTTCGGCTTCCGATAGCTCCTTATTCATATCCACATTGCCCAGAAAGATTGATGTCTGACGAATTACTTTGTATGAATTCTCCCAAATGTCCAAGTTGATCTTATTTCCCGTTTCCGTATAAGTACCACAGCGCCAGCCGGAATAATCATAATCACCGTAATACATATCGTCCGCAAAATTGAACGAGATACTCTTTTTGCTGCAAATCTGCTGCATCTCATTATTATTCAGGAACTCATAGGCATAAGCCAGCCACTCATTAGTATAGTTCTTATCCGCAAAGACCTTTTCTAACGATATTTTTTTATCAAAAAGATAATCAGAATCCAGATAATCGGAACAGCTGGTAGCGACAGTTCCCAGTCCTACTATCAGACATAGATTTATAATAATTTTTTTCATATTTGGAAATATGGAAACCTGCGAGGGGAGAGCACTCGAAGTTGCGAAGGCCGTTTTTTCCCCCTCGGGCACCCCCTTTTTCGGCCACGCTTTGTGGACAGGGGGAGATGGTTGAGGGACAGAAACTTTTACATGCGGTCTGGGGCTGAGAAGCCTAGGAGGTCGATGCTGGTTTCGAGGATGTTTTTGGTGAGGCTCAGGAGTTTGAGGAAGGATTCTTTCTGGCCCTGGTTTTCTTCGCTCAGGATCTTGGTCTCGTGGTAGAAGCTGTTGAAGGCGTTGGAGACTTCGTAGATGTAAGCGCAGATTTTGTGTGGTGCTTTTTCTTCGAAGGCGTTTTCGATGGTGCTTCCGAATTTGGTCAGTTCCAGCATGAGGTTTTTCTGGCTGGTGTTTACTGCCGGGAGGAGTTCTCCGGATTCGAGGTTTCCGCCTTCTTCTTTGTAACGGTTCAGGATAGATTTGATTCGTACAATTGTGTAGAGGATGTACGGACCTGTGTTTCCTTCGAAGGAGGTGAAGCGGTCGATGTCGAAGACGTAGTCTTTGGTTGCCTGGTTGGAGAGGTCACCGTATTTGATTGCGGAGAGGCCTACTACTTTGGCTGTTTCCTGCGCATCCTGGTCTTTGACGCTTCTGTTTTCGACAATCTTGTGGAACATTTCTTCGTCGATGTCTGCGATCAGGTTTTCAAGACGCATAACGCCGCCGTCTCTTGTCTTGAATGGTTTGCCGTCTTTTCCGTTCATGGTACCGAAGCCAAGGAAGGAAAGTTCTGTCTCTGGTTTTACGAGACCGGTCTTTCTTGCGCAGCGGAATACCTGGATGAAGTGGAGTTCCTGGCGTTTGTCTACGACGTAGAGGATCTCATCCGGATCGAAGAGTTTTACTCGTTCTACGATCGTTGCAAGGTCTGTTGTTGTATAAAGGGATGCTCCGTCGGATTTGAGAAGCATGCATGGCGGGATTTCTTTGGTGTCTGTGTCTTCTTTGACATCTACAACGAGTGCTCCCTGATCTTCGTATGCGAAGCCCTGGTCTTTCATCATCTGGACCATATCCGGGATGTATGGCTGTGCGTCGGATTCCTTTTTCCAGAGGTCGAAGGATACATTTAAATTGCTGTAGTTTCTCTTGAGGTCAGTTACGGAAACCTGCATGATGTGGTTCCAGAGAGCCATGTAGCCTGGTTTGCCCTGCTGTAACTGATGTGTTGCCTCAAGTGCCTCGTTACGGTATTCCTCATCTACTTTGGATTTACCGCTTGCACATGGATAGATCTCTTCCAGTTCGCTGATGGTGAACGGTGCTTCCTGCGGGTATTCTCCCTGATAGCTGTCGTCAAAGTAAACAAGCTCCGGTTTGCGGTGTTTGAGTTCTGTGAT
>ERZ1106951.1441-NODE-1441-length-20941-cov-5.048693_pt1 | contig 20941 bp, 18 predicted proteins | sample MGYA00403676_ERZ1106951 | MGnify/ENA primary metagenome ERZ1106951 (study PRJEB35170, sample SAMEA104062398) | human gut metagenome | biome: human gut; feature: human-associated habitat; material: faeces | place: Denmark | collected 2012-04-23 ...
CGGAGCAAGTATATGCGCACGGCGGTTTGGTTGCAAGCGGCAAAGCGCCGAAAGAAGTGTGAAATTCCGGGCTTCTTTCAGCGTTTTCCCTATTTTTGGCGCAAATCAGTCCTCGCGGTACCGGTCTGCCTGATGACAGTATTCCCGGGCGGATTCCCGGTTGCTCTCGATCTCGGCCTCCGTCAGGGGACGGACCACCTTGGCGGGGCTGCCCAGGATCATGGAGCCGGCGGGAGCGTCCATTTTGCCGGTGACCAGCGCCCCGGCGCCTACGATGCAGTTATCGCCGATCTTTGCACCGTTGAGAACGGTGGCGCCCATGCCGATGAGCACGTTGTCGCCCACGGTGCAGCCGTGGACAATGGCCCCGTGGCCGATGGTGCAGCCGGAACCGACCGTGGTCTCCTCGTGCAGCACTGCGCAGTCCTGAACGTTGGTGTTGTCGCCCACTTTGATGGCACCGTCATCTCCGCGGAGGACGGCATTGTACCACACGTTGACATTCTTTCCCAGGGTCACGTCCCCCACGATGGCGGCACCGGGGCAGACAAAAACGGATTCGTCAAATTTCGGTTTTGTGATCATATAATTCTCTCTTTCTTGTTAGGTCTGCCGCATCAGATGGCAAAGTTTCCGTTGATAAAGACGGGGATCTCCCGGCCGTCATGGGTGGTGCCCACGATGGAGAGGTCGGCGGTGCCAACCATGAAGTCCACATGGGTCAGCGAATAGTTCAGGCCGTGGGCCTGTACCTCCTCCCGGGTCATGGACTCGCCGCCTTCAATGCACTCGGGATATGCCTCGCCGAAGGCCAGATGGCAGGAAGCGTTTTCGTCAAACAGGGTGTTGTAGAACAGGATCTTCTGGTTGGAGATGGGGCTGTCATAGGGGACCAGAGCCACTTCTCCGAAGTAGCTGGCGCCTTCGTCCACACTGATGGCGGCTTTCAGGAATTCCTCACCCTTTTCGGCGTGAGCCTCAACAATCTTGCCGTCCCGGATGATGAAGTAGAACTTGTCGATGATGTTGCCGCTGTCCACCAGAGGCATGGCGGAATAGACCACGCCGTTAATGCCGGTTTTCAAAGGGGCGGTGAAGATTTCCTCCGTGGGCATGTTGGCCACGAACTCCACCCCGTTTTTCATCACGGAGTTGCCGGCGGCCCAGAGATGGTCCTCCGGCAGCTGGATGGTGAGGTCAGTGCCCAGAGAGTTGGTGTAGTGGAGATACTTGAAGTGATACTTGTTCAGCAGGTCCTTCCGGCGGCTCAGGGTATCCAGATGCTGACGCCATGCGGAAACGGCGGTGCCGTCTCCCTGAATGCGGACGGAGCGGAGAATGGCATCCCACAGCTTTTCCATGGTCTGATCCTCCGGCAGCTCCGGGAATACGGTGGCGGCCCAGGAGGGAATGGGCACCGAGGCGATGCACCAAGGGAAGCCGTTGCTCATCTGGAGCCGGTCAAAGGTCTTGCGGAGCACGGAACCGGACTTCTGAGACCGGACCAGCCGGTCGGGGTCCACGCCCTTCAGCGTTTCCGGATCGCTGGCGGCAATGGCCAGATAGGCGGCTCCCATTTCCGCATAGCTGGTGAAAAACTTTTCGCGCCACTCCGGCGTGTCATCGAAAACGGAGGCGTCCGCCCGGAGGAACTTCTGCCGACTAAGATAGTCGTCACTCCAGTTCATGATGACCTCCCGGCAGCCTGCGTCATAGGCCGCGTCAGCACACAGCCGGGCGAAGGAGGCGCACTCCACCGGCGATGAAATGATGAGAGTCTGGCCCTTTTGAACATTCAGGCCTACTTCAATCAGTAATTTTGCATATTCCTGCAATTTTGTATCCATAAAACAGCTTCCTTTCCCGCAGCGAGGCCGCGGCTGAGATTTGACAGACGATTTATGCCTTGGGTACATTGGTGTCCTGCTCCAGACGGTCCTTCCGCATACTGATGAGCACACCGTTCATCTCCGCACCCAGAATCAATGTGAATGCCGAGAGGTTCAGCCAGATCAGCACCACAATGACGGCGCCGATGGAGCCATAGAGCACAGAGTAGTGGGAGAAGTGGTTGACGTAGTAGGAATAGAGCCAGCTGAACGCCATCCACGCTGCCAGAGAGAACAGAACGCCGGGACAGATATTTTTCAGGGGTTGGATGGTATCCTGGGCCAGGGCATAGAGCAGGAACAGTGCCAGAAAGCTGACGGCCCCGGCTACGGGGAACCGCAGCGTTACCCACAGCTTCGCCAGAAATTCCGGCAGGTGAAAATGCTCCACGGTGTACCACAGCGCCCGCTCTCCGAAGGTCATCAGAGACAAGGTCAGGGCGATGGTGACAATGAGGGTCACGGTATAGAGCAGCACCTTGATCCATTGGGTGATAAAGCCCTTGGGCGGGCCTAAATGGTAAGCTGTCCGCACGGCGGCCATCAGAGAGTTGGTGGCCCGCATGGGGAAGTAGATGGAAAAGACCAGACCGAATACCATGAGTTGGGGGCTGGGATTGTCGGTGACGTAAGTGAAGTACATCCGGAGCAGGTCCACCACTTCCTCCGGCAGAAAATCCGAGAGGACGGACATCATGCCGGCGATGTTCAGATCCAGCAGACCCAGCAGGGCGCTGATGAAAATGAGGAAGGGAAAGATCATGAACAGCAGGTAAAAGGCCAGCGCCGCGCTCTGCATGGCCACATTATGCCGCCCGCAGCGATGGGCCATCAGTACACAGAAGCGGAGAAATCGGTTTTTCGGCAGGGTGTTGTCCCACATAGCAGTGTCTCCCTCCGGGAAGATTTTACTCCCATTTGGCCCAGACGTCCGGGCAGTAGCCCACAGTGGCCTCCTTGCCATTGCGGACGATGGGGGTGTTGAACAGCTCCGGATATTCCAGCAGCTTTTCCTCCTGGGCGTCCGGGGTGATATAGGCCATGTAAAGCTCCTCGTACGCCCGGCATTTTGTATTCACCAGCGCCTCAAAGCCAACTTTCTGCTTGACGGATTGGTACTCCCGGGGGGATAATCCCTTTGAGGGAACGTCGATATACTGATACTTGATGCGGCGCTCCTTGAACCAGCGCTCCGCCTTCTTCGTATCGAAGGATTTGGAGGAGCCGAAGATCTGAATGTTCATAGATAACTTCCTTATTATACAGACTGGAGGGGTAGTTTTATGACGGATGCGGTCAGAACATTAAAGGAATGGACCGACGCGGCCCGGAAAATCGTCTTTTTCGGCGGAGCCGGAGTGTCCACGGAGTCCGGGATCCCGGATTTCCGCAGCACCGGCGGATTGTACCATCAGGAGTGGAAATACCCTCCGGAGACTATTTTAAGCCATACGTTTTATAAAAGCAATCCCGAAGAATTTTTCCGCTTTTACCGGGCGAAAATGCTTTGCCCTGACGCAAAGCCCAACGCCGCCCACAAAAAGCTGGCAGAATGGGAGCGGGAGGGGAAGCTGCTGGCAGTGGTGACCCAGAACATCGACGGACTTCATCAGGCCGCTGGCAGCAAACAGGTCTATGAGCTGCACGGCAGCGTACACAGGAATTACTGCGAAAAATGTGGAAAATTCTACGATCTGGATCACATCCTCCACACCACAGGGGTTCCCCGGTGCGATTGCGGCGGCGTCATCAAGCCGGACGTGGTGCTCTATGAGGAGGCCCTGAATGACCGGGTCATCGACGGCGCGGTGAACGCTATCGCGCAGGCGGATCTGCTGATCGTGGGCGGCACCTCCCTGAATGTGTGGCCTGCGGCGGGACTTATCAACTATTTCCGTGGGGACCGGCTGGCCCTCATCAATAAATCCCCGGTGGCCCGGGATCTGGCGGCTGGGCTGGTCATTACGGACCCCATTGGCGAGGTTTTGTCCCAGCTTTGAGGCCCTGTTTTCCTGGCGGCTTTGCCGCCCGGAAAATTTTTTTAGAAAAACCGCAAATTCTGGTTGACATTATGGATACGAATGGCTATAATAATCAAGCAGTCTTTTTTAGGCGGTATTTGTTTGCGGCTGTGCTGGAACTGGTAGACAGGCCAGCTTGAGGTGCTGGTGTCGATTCGACGTGTGGGTTCAAGTCCCGTCAGCCGCACCAGTTTTCTCTCCGGAAAGATTGCTTATGCGCGCGAGTGGTGGAATTGGCAGACTCGCTAGATTCAGGTTCTAGTGTCCGTTACGGACGTGCGGGTTCAAGTCCCGCCTCGCGCACCAGAAAGTCCCATCGGAGTTTCTTCCGATGGGCACCCTTCGGGGATTAACTTCATATTGATACGCGCGAGTGGTGGAATTGGCAGACTCGCTAGATTCAGGTTCTAGTGTCCGTTACGGACGTGCGGGTTCAAGTCCCGCCTCGCGCACCAAACAAGAGCATCACTGTAAAGTGATGCTCTTTTGTTCTTAGGCCGGATAGGAGGCGAAATCATGACAAAGGACGAGCTGCGGGAAAAGGCCAACGATCTGCCCTTACAGCCCGGCGTCTATCTGATGATGGACAAGACCGGGAAGGTCATCTATGTGGGCAAGGCGAAAAAACTGAAAAACCGGGTGAGCCAGTATTTTCAGGACAGCGCGGCCCACAGTGTCAAGACCCGGCAGATGGTCAGTCAGGTAGATCATTTCGATACGATCTTCGTTACCAGTGAATTTGAGGCGCTGGTGCTGGAAAACTCCCTCATCAAGCGGCATATGCCCCGGTACAACATCCTGCTGAAGGATGACAAGGGCTATCCGCTGGTGCGCCTCAGCCGGGGGCGGTATCCTAAATTCACTCTGGTGAATCGACCCGCCAATGACGGCGCGAAGTACTTCGGTCCCTTTGGCGGGCGGTACGAGACCCGTCAGGCAGTGGATGCGGTATGTCAGGCTTTGCGCCTGCCCACCTGCCGCCGACAGTTTCCGCGGGACATCGGCGCGGAGCGGCCCTGCCTGAATTTCCACATGGGCCGGTGCGACGGGTTCTGCCGCCCGGAGATGCCGGAGGCGGAATATGACCGCCGGATGGAGCAGGCGGCCCAGTTGTTGGAGGGACGCTCCAAGCAGCTCCTCCGGGACATGACCGCCGAGATGGAAGCGGAGGCGGAGGCCCTGCGGTTTGAGCAGGCGGCCCAGCTGAGAGACCGTATCCAAGCCATCAGCGCCCTGAGCAAAAAGCAGACCGTCATCGCGGGACTGTGCGCCGATACGGACGTGTGGGGCGTGTTCCGGGGAGCGGGCAAGAGCGGCTATGCCGTTCTTCACATGGAAAACGGCGATCTGGTGGGCCGGGAGACGGAACTGCTGACCGCGCCTATGGAGGAATCGGCGGCGGAGCTGCTGGCGGCGGTCACGGCCCAGTATTATCTGCCGCGGGCCATTCTGCCCCATGAGATCTTGCTCTGCGTGGACACGGGGGACTGCGAGGAACTGTCCGAGGCCCTGACCCAGCGGGCGGGGCATAAGGTCTGGGTCCATGTGCCCCAGCGGGGAGAGAAGTCCACACTGGCGGATATGGCGGTCCGCAACGCACAGGAGGAGGTCCGGCGGGCCACCACCGCCGAGGAAAAAACGGCGTATACGCTGGAAGCCCTGCAAAAAATGCTGAACCTGCCCCAGCCGCCCAGACGGATGGAGTCTTTCGATATTTCCAACACCGGCGCCAGCGACATTGTGGCGTCCATGGTGGTCTATCAGGGGGCGAAGCCTTTGAAATCCGCCTATCGCCGGTTTCAGATCAAGGAGCTGACTGGTGGCCATCCCGATGACTACGGCTCCATGCGGGAGGTCCTGCGGCGGCGGCTGCAAAGGGCGGCGGACGGGGACGAAAAGTTCCTGCCCTTGCCGGATGTGTTTTTGATCGACGGCGGCGTGACCCATGCCGACGCCGTCCGGGAGGTGGCGGAGCAATTCGGCTGCACGGTGCCCATCTTCGGCATGGTGAAGGATGACCGCCACCGCACCCGGGCGCTGGTCACCCCGGAGGGGCGGGAGATCGGCATTGTGAACGATCAGGCGGTGTTCTCCCTCGTCGGCCAGATCCAGGAGGAGACCCACCGTTTCGCCATCACCTATCACCACCAGCACCATACCAAGAGCGCCATGCGCTCCGCACTGGACGGCGTTCCCGGTCTGGGCCCCAAGCGGCAGGCGGAGCTGCGGAAGCATTTCGGCACGGTGAAGGCCATCCGGGAGGCGGACGAGACGGCACTGGCGGCGGTGCTGCCGCAAAATGTGGCCCATACCCTTTGGATCAGACTCCATGAAAAGGAATCCACTTAAAAAAACGTCCTGCTGCCCCACGGGGCAGCGGGGCGTTTCCGCCATCGGGCGTATCCACCCCGCCTGTCGCCTGTTTTCGCAAGATTTCAGTAGAAATACCATTGTGTATTTGCCGGTAAACTGATATAATAAAAAAACCTATCGGATGAATTTCATGATTTCTGAGGGACAGGCCAGCCTGCCCCATCGGAGAATGAGGTAAGGAATGAGCAATAAGAAACTCTCCCGCCTGTTGGAGCCGAATTTAAAATTTTATTTCGCCGTTATGTTGCTGTTCGCCGTGGCGGCCATCCCTGTCAACTGGCAGCTGGCCTTGGCTGAGGGAACTCTGACCGTTCTGCTGTACTTCTATTTCCGGCAGAGCAATCAGAAGCGGCGGCAGGGCGTTTTGCAGTACATCGACTCTGTCACCGGCAGTGTGGACACCGCCAGTAAGTCCACCCTCATCAACTCCCCTCTGCCCACGCTGGTGTTCCGGCCGGATACCGGGGAGATCATCTGGAGCAACGAGAGCTTTTTGCAGCTGGCCGGCGTCCGGGAGCATCTCTTTGAGATGCGGCTTTCCGAGGCTGTACCGGATTTTCAGGTCCAGTGGCTGCTGAGCGGAAAGCAGGAAAGCCCGGAGCGGGTGGAGCTGAACAATCACCGTTTCCGGGTCTACGGCAGCCTGGTGCGCTCCCGGAACCGCACCGGCGTGCAGAGCCTGGTGGCCACCACCTACTGGGTGGAGACTACGGAGGCCGATCATCTGAGAGAGGTCTACGAGGCCAGCCGCCCGGTGGCGGCGATCCTGATGCTGGACAACTATGAGGACCTGATGAAGGCCTGCGAGGATACCCAGCGCAGCGCGGTCCTGGCGCAGATCGACGAAAAATTGCAGACCTGGGCCAACGCAGGCCAGGGCATCCTGCTGAAAACGGACCGGAACCATTACCTGTTCCTGTTTGAAGAACAGTATTTTCAGCATTTTGTAGACGAAAAGTTCTCCATTCTGGACACTGTCCGGGCGATCCGCGTGGCGGAGAATATCCACCCAACCCTGTCCATCGGCATCGGCAAGGATTCTCCCAGTATCCCGGAGCTGTACAAAAACGCCAAGCTCTCGCTGGAAATGGCACTGAGCCGGGGCGGCGATCAGGCGGTGGTGCGGAATCAGGTGGACTTCGCCTTCTACGGCGGCCGTACCAAGGCCACGGAGAAGCGGACCAAAGTGAAATCCCGCGTGATGGCCAACGCCTTCCGGGAGTTGATCGCAGACGCGGGAGAGGTCTACATCATGGGCCACTCCTTTGCGGATATGGACGCTGTGGGCGCTGCCGCGGGTATTTGCTGCGCCGCCCGGAAGCGTGGAAAGCAGGCCCGGATCGTCATTGACCGGGAGCACACCGCGGCCGAGACCCTGGTCGCCCGGCTGGACGCGCTGCCGGAGTACAGCGGCGTGTTCCTTACCCCTGCTGAGGCATTTTTGCAGATGCGGGCCGACACGCTTCTGGTGGTGGTGGATACCAACCGTCCGGACATGGTGGAAAATCCCCAGCTTTTGGAATCCTGCAACCGGGTGGCGGTCATTGATCATCACCGCCGGGCAGCGACTTATATCGAAAACGCTGCCTTCAACTTCCACGAGCCTTACGCCTCGTCCGCCAGCGAGCTGGTGACGGAGCTGCTGCAATATCTGGTGGAGCCCACCGATCTTCTGCGGGAGGAAGCGGGGGCGCTGCTGGCGGGTATCGTGCTGGATACCAAGCATTTCACCCAGCGGACCGGCGGCCGCACCTTTGAGGCGGCGGCCTTCCTGCGGCGTTCCGGTGCGGATACGGCGGAGGTCCAGCGGCTGTTCCAGGGCGATTTGAAGGATATGGTTACGAAATATGACATCATCCGCCGCGCGGAGATGTACCGGAGCAACATCGCGGTCTCCGTGGTGGAGGAGCCGGGCGTGGACCGCGTTGCGGCAGCTCAGGCGGCGGACGATCTGCTGACCCTGAAGGGCGTTCAGGCTTCCTTCGTGGTCTACGCCGCCGAGGGAGCGGTGCTGATGTCAGCCCGTTCTTTGGGCGAGATCAATGTGCAGGTGATCCTGGAGGCCCTGGGCGGCGGCGGCAACTCTACCACCGCAGGCGCACGGATCGAGGACACGGACCCGGAGAGCGTCCGTCAGCAGTTGATTGGGGTCTTGGACGCATACTTTGAAAAGTGAGGTGGCCTATGAAGGCGTTTTTGAAGGCGTATGCGGTCTGCCTGATCCTGATGGAGGTATTTATCTTCTTCGGTGGGTGGATGCTGTTTGATCTCAGAGGCGTCGGAATCTATCGGGCAGGCGCTGTGATCGCGCTGATTCTGGCGATTGCTGTCTGCGCGTGGAGCAGCACGGCACAAAAGGTCGAAGCGCTGGAAGCAGAGCTTCAGGAATTGAAAAAGCAAATTCATTCAGAACATTCGGAAAGTGAGGATATATAACATGAAAGTGATTTTACAGCAGGACGTGAAGGGTCAGGGCAAGAAGGGCGAGATGATCGAGGTTTCCGAGGGCTACGGCCGGAACTTCCTTCTGCCCAGAAAGCTGGCGGTGCCTGCCACGGCGGACGCCATCAACACCATGAACCTGAAGGAGAAGGCCCGCAAGGCCGAGGAAGCCCGGCTGAAGGCTGAGGCGCAGGAGATCGCCGGGAAGCTCCAGAACTGCCCCGTGAAGCTCAGTGCCAAGGCCGGCAATGGCGGCAAGCTGTTCGGCGCCGTGACCAACAAGGAGATCTCCGAGGGCCTGAAGGCCCAGTACGGCGTGGATATTCCCAAGCAGAAGATCGTGCTGGATGAGCCGATCAAGGCCTACGGCAGCTATCAGGTGAAGGCCAAGCTGGGCTTTGAGGTCAGCGGTACCGTGTACGTCACCGTCTGCGAGGAGAAGTAAGACTAATTCAAGGGGGATCAGGATACACCGTCGCGGCAATACGATTTGCAGTCTCTATGATAAGACTGCAAATCGTGCCGCATCCTCGAAACAGCCTTGCTTATTCCGCCACTGGCGGCGCTGCGGCGGTTTCCCCTTGAGTAAACCCCGCACCAGTGAGATCCGCTCACTGGTGAACGCTGCCCAAGGCAGCTGAGTCAATGTGTTTTTGTCAGGTACAGAAGGTGAATTGCCCCGCAGGGGCAAGAGAGGCTCCCCTGGGGGACGCCCTGACAAAAATGATTGCATGTCTGAATGTCTAACTTGCGCTTCCGGAGAAGCGGGAAGGAGAGTTCCATGGCTAACGAAGATCTTCTGCTGCGGCAGATGCCCCATTCGTTGGAGGGCGAGCAGGCCGTTTTAGGCTCCATGCTCATCGACGAGGGCTGCGTCAAGGACGTGATGGATAAGCTGGTGCCCTCGGACTTCTACCTGCGGCAGAACCGGGAGATTTTCGAGACCATCTACACCATGTTCACCTACGCCCGGCCTATTGACGGCATCACCGTCTGCGAGGAGATGCAAAAGGCCGGGACTTATGACGAAAATACCACCCGCTCCTATCTGGCGCAGCTCATGGAGATCACCCCCACCAGCGCCAACGTGATGGAGTATGTGGCCATCGTTCGGGATAAGGCGTTGCTGCGGGGCGTTGCTCAGGCGGCGGGGGAGATCACGGTGCTGGTGCAGGAGGGCATCGGAGAAGCCGCTGCCATTCTGGAAGCTGCCGAGCAGAAGATCTACGCCGTCCGCCGCGGCCAGAGTGCGCAGGATATGGTGCCTCTGCGGATGGTGCTGCCGGATGTGCTGGACCGGCTCAACGAGATGAGCGAGAGCGAAAGCCGACTTCCGGGCCTGTCCACCGGCTTGTCCGCTGTGGACCGGAAGATCAGCGGCCTGAATAAATCGGACCTGATCCTGCTGGCGGCCCGTCCCGGTATGGGCAAAACCTCCTTTGCGCTGAACGTGGCGCTGAATGTGGCGAAGTCTGAGAAAAAGACCGTAGCCATGTTTTCGCTGGAAATGTCCCGGGAGCAGCTGGCGACCCGGCTTCTCAGCTCCGAAGCCTGTGTGGAGAACACCCGGCTTGTTACCGGCTCTCTGCGGGAGACGGACTGGGAGAAGATCGCCGCCGCTGCCGGCGTATTGAATAGAGTGGATATCCGTATTGACGATAACCCCATGCTGAGCGTGGCGGATATGAACGCCAAATGCCGCCGGATCGACAGCTTGGGCCTGGTAGTCATCGACTATCTGCAGTTGATGACCTCCGCATCCGGTGGACGCAGCGGCGAGAACCGTCAGCAGGTGGTCAGCGAAATGTCCCGTATGCTGAAGGTCATGGCCAAGGAACTGAATGTGCCGGTGATCTGCCTGAGCCAGTTGTCCCGTGCTAACGAGAAGCGGGACGATAAACGGCCCATGCTGTCGGACCTCCGTGAATCCGGCGCCATCGAGCAGGATGCCGACATCGTAATGTTCCTGTACCGGGACGATTACTATAACGAGGATTCCGAAAAGCGGAATATTGCCGAGTGTATCGTAGCGAAAAACCGTCACGGCGAGACCGGCAAGGTGGAGCTGCGGTGGATGCCGGAGTACACCACCTTTGCCACGCTGGAAAACCGCTATGATGAGGATGACTGATCCTCTGACGACGGTGGAGCTGCCGGAGGGCGGCGCACTGTGCGCCGTGTCCGGCGGACTGGACTCCATGTGCCTGCTGGAAATGACGGTCCGGCAGGGGCAGAAGCAGGGACGGCGGGTAGCCGCCGCCCATTTCAATCACCAGCTCCGGGGGGCGGAGGCGGACCGGGACGAGGCCTTCGTCCGGGACTGGTGCGCCGCCCGTGAAATTCCTTTTTTCGCGGGCCGGGGCGATGTCCGGGCCTTTGCGGAGGAAACCGGGCGCACCGTTGAGGAAGCCGCCCGGCAGCTGCGCTATAAATTTTTGGAGGAGACCCGGCGGCGGGAGGGCTTTGGCTGCATTCTGACCGCCCACCACGCCGATGACAGCGCAGAGACCATGCTGTTAAATCTGCTGCGGGGCACGGGCCTGAAAGGGCTGACTGGCATTCCGGAAAAGCGGGACTGTATCCTGCGTCCGCTGCTGAGTGTGACCCGGGCGGAGCTGGCGGCCTACGCCGCAGAACACCGCATCCCCTTTGTGGAGGATTCCACCAATGGGACGGACGATGCGGCCCGGAACGTGCTGCGCCATCAGGTGCTCCCGGTTTTGAAGAAGCTGAATCCCAGAGTTGTGGAGAACATGAGCCGCACGGCATCGCTGCTGACGGCGGATGAAGCGGCTCTGGACGCTGCGTGTCGAAAACTGCTGGCCCAATGCGCCGTGACCCCAAACGTTTCCGGAATGATCCCCCTCGCCGTGCTGCAAGACGCGCCGGAGGCCCTGCGGGGACGGCTGGTGCTGGCGGTGCTGGCGGCGGTGGCAGGCCATGAAAAGGACTTGACCGCCGCTCATATCCGGGCGGTTTTGACGTTGGACCGGGGCCAGCTTTCCATGCCCTACGGCGTCACGGTCCTCCGGGAGCCGGCGGCGCTGCGCTTTTTCAAGGCGGCGTCTGCGCCGGCGGTGCAGGCCGTTACCGTGGGAGAGATCGTCACATTCGGTCAGTGGCAGGTTAGTCTGGCAGAGTCGGCCGGTGAGGGTGTTCTCATTTCCATCTCGGAGACCGCCGACCTGACTGTGACGGCCTGGGACTCCAAGGACCGACTGAACGGCCGCACTGTCAAGCGCCTGTGCGGAGAACGGGGAATTTCCCCACAGGAGCGGGACCGGCTTCCGGTCCTGCGGGTGAACGGCATCGCGGCGGCGGTGCCGGGGCTGCCTATCCAGGAAAATTTCGCGCCGGACCGATATGAGCGGGCGGTGCGGGTGATATTTTTAAAAGTGACAGAGGAGAACAACAATGAATAGTGAGATGGAGAAAGACATTCTCAAGGTTCTGGTAACGGAAGAGGAGCTGAAGACCCGGATCGCGGAGCTGGGTGAAGCGCTGTACAAGCGGTATGAGGGGCATCGGCCCCTGTTTCTGGGGGTGCTGAAGGGCTCCTTCATTTTCATGGCGGACCTGATGCGGGCTTCCCAGCTGATGTGCGACGTGGAGTTCATCGCCGTCAGCTCTTACCAGAACGGCACCGTGTCCAGCGGCCGGGTGCAGATCACCCATGATCTCCAGCAGGACATCACGGGTCGGGAGATCGTCATTGTGGAGGATATTCTGGACTCCGGCAATACTCTGGCCTTCCTGAAAAGCTATCTGATGGCAAAGGGTGCCAAGAGCATCTCTATCGTGACGCTGCTGGATAAGCCCTCCCGCCGGGAAAAGGCGGTGGAAGCGGATCTGTCCGGCTTTGTGGTGCCGGACGAATTCGTGGTGGGCTACGGTCTGGATTATGCCCAGCTTTACCGGAATCTGCCTTACATCGGTGTGCTGAAGCCCGCCGTTTACGAAAACACCTGAGCATGACCGGCGATTCCCGGCAGGTGCGGGAACCGCCGCAGCCGCATGTATGCGGCGATAATACAGAAAGGGGGGATCCCCCGTATGGTAAAAAGAAGACCCGGCGTCAGCATTCTGCCGCTGATGCTGATCGTGATTTTATGTGTCAGCTGGCTGACCCAGCTCAATCAGCGGGATGAGATGACCTATGATGAGATGGTGCAGCTTTTTGAGCAGCAGAAGGTGGAAGCCTTCCGCTTTACGGATTCCAGCACGCTAATGCTGCAGGTCAAGGGCAGCGACCAGCCGGTCCGCTGCCGGATCCATGACTATACCCTCTTTTACAGCGATCTCAACGATCTGGTAAAGGAGCAGAAAGCAGCAGGAATCATCAAATCTTACAGCTATCCCCCTCCGGAGGGGACTGACTGGCTGGGGATCATGCTCCCCTATCTGATGATGGCGCTGATGTTCGGCGGTATGTGGTACCTCATGAGCGTCCGGGCACAGGGAGGCATGGGGCCGGACCGGATGGCAAAGTTTGGCTCCGCACAGATCCGTGGTCTCAGCGAAAAGGATAAGCAGGTCACCTTTGCCGACGTGGCGGGAGCCGACGAGGAAAAGGAGGAGCTCCGGGAGATCGTGGAGTTCCTAAAAAATCCAAAGAAGTATATCGATCTGGGCGCCCGGATCCCCAAGGGCGTGCTGCTGGTGGGCCCTCCGGGCACCGGCAAGACGCTGCTAGCCAAGGCGGTGGCCGGCGAGGCCGGCGTGGGCTTCCTGTCCATTTCCGGTTCCGACTTTGTGGAACTGTATGTGGGCGTAGGCGCCAGCCGTGTCCGGGACCTGTTTGAGCAGGCGAAAAAGCAGTCCCCCGCCATTGTGTTCATTGACGAGATCGACGCCGTGGGCCGTCAGCGCGGCACCGGTCTGGGCGGCGGTCATGACGAACGTGAGCAGACCTTGAACCAGCTTTTGGTAGAGATGGACGGCTTTGCCGCCAACGAGGGCGTGGTGGTCCTGGCCGCCACCAACCGGGCGGACGTGCTGGACCCCGCATTGCTGCGGCCCGGCCGGTTTGACCGGCAGGTGTATGTAGGCCTGCCGGACATCAAGGGCCGGGAGGAGATCCTGAAGGTCCACGCCAAGGGGAAACCCCTTGCGGAGGATGTGAGCCTCCGTAAGCTGGCTCAGGGCACTGCGGGCTTTACCGGCGCGGATCTGGAGAACCTCATCAACGAGGGCGCACTGTTGGCAGCCCGGAAGGATCAGCACTTCATCACCATGCAGGATCTGAAGGATGCGGAGATCAAGGTCATCGCCGGTCCGGAGAAAAAGAGCCGGGTGATCCCCCAGCACGAGCGGGAACTGACAGCCTATCACGAGGCGGGCCATGCGGTGGTCATGCACATGCTGCCGGGACAGGACCCGGTGAGCCAGATCACTATTGTCCCCAGAGGTATGGCCGGCGGTATGACCATTTCCCTGCCGGAGGAGGACCGCTCTTACCTTTCCAAGCACTACATGGAGGATCAGATCGTGGGTCTGCTGGGCGGCCGTGTGGCTGAAAAGCTGTGTCTCAACGATATTTCCACCGGCGCCAGTAACGACATCCAGCGTGCCACCGCCATTGCCCGGAAGATGGTGACGGTATATGGCATGAGCGAGCGGCTGGGAACCGTGTCCTTTGACAGCGGCAATGACGAGGTGTTCATCGGCCGCACCATGGGACACAGCCGGGGCTATTCCGAGGCTGTGGCCGCCCAGATCGATCAGGAGGTCAAGGATCTGGTGGACGGCGCCTACCGCCGCTGCCAGGATATTCTGGAAGCGCAGCGGGATAAGCTGGAGCAGGTGGCCCAGTACCTGCTGGAGCACGAGACCATGGACGGCGATACGTTCAAGACATATTTCACGCAAAGCGGCGAAAGCCGTCAGTGAGAGGGATATAACGATATGCGGAACCGGCAGGCGCATCTGCGCCCGCCGGTTTTTGCGCAAAAAGTGACACCGGTTTTGTGCACAATGACGGGACAGACCGTCCGCCATAGGGAGACAATCAAGGGGGAAAGTTTACCAACACAGGGCGTTTGTCCTCTGAACAAGGACATACTGGCGATCATTACGGATTCTTAACGCCATGTCGCTGATGCAAAAGCTGTGATTTTTAGAGGTTGTTACAATTGTTTTTGCCAAATATTTTCGCTAAAATACACATATTCTGTGAGCGGTCGACAGACTTGACCGCTGCAAGGTGAATTTAGGAGGAATTACCATGAAAAAGTTTTTAGCAATGATGCTGGCGCTGGTCATGGCTCTGTCTCTGGTGGCCTGCGGTGAGCAGGGCGACAGTCAGAAGGGTGATGATTCCGCTTCCGGCGACAAGGTCGTCAAGATCGGCGTGTTTGAGCCCACTTCCGGTCAGAACGGCGGCGGCGGCAAGAAGGAGATCCTGGGTATTGAGTATGCCCGCTCCCTGAAGCCCACCGTTACCATCAACGGCGAGGAGTACAGTGTGCAGTTGGTCTATGCGGACAATGCTTCCGACCAGGCTAAGGCACCCACTGCCGCGCAGACCCTGATTTCCCAGGGTGTGTCTGTGGTGATCGGTACATATGGTTCTGCTTGCGCGATTGCTGCCGGCCCTCTGTTCGAGAGCGCTAAGATCCCTGCCATCGGCACTTCCTGCACCAACCCCCAGGTGACTGCGGGCAATGACTACTACTTCCGTGTCGGCTACATTGATCCGTTCCAGGGCGCTGTGATGGCCAACTTTGCGTTCAATGAGAAGGGTAGCAGCAACTGTGCCCTGATCATCGAGTCCGGCGATGACTACTCCGCTGGTTTCGGCAACTACTTCCGTCAGGAGATGGAGCGTCTGGGCGGCAAGGCTACCACTCTGGAGTTCCAGAAGGGCGAGGCTGACTTCTCCACTATCATGGCTTCCATCAAGTCCGAGGGTTACGACGGCATCTTTGCTCCTGTTTCCATCGAGACCGCGGCTATGATTATCTCTCAGGCCCGCGATGCCGGCATCACCTGCCCCATCATGGCTGGCGACACCTGGGATGACATCTCCATCGCCCAGCGTACCGGCAGCAAGGCTACCGATATTTACTTCTCCGCTTTCTTCGATGCCGCCGATACCACCAATGAGGCCGGTAAGGCTTTCGTGGACGGTTTCACCAAGTGGGTGGCTGAGGATGCGACCCGCGTGGAGAACAACGGCGGTGTGTCCGACGTTATCTCCAGCGTGACCCCCTGCGGCTATGACGCTTACATGGCAGCTGTGGGCGCGATCGAGGCGGCCCAGTCCACTGACGGCGCCACCATCCGCGATGCGCTGGCAACTCTGGAGATCTCCGGCCTCATCACCGGTGACCTGAAGTTCGACGAGAACGGCGACGCTATCAAGAACTACGCGGTTATCAAGACCATCGAGAACGGTGAGATTGTGTACTTCAGCACCTTCAACGGTTTGGAGTAAAAGACGGCATACGTCGAGTCTGAGACGAACCTCATTGTAGGATAACAGCCATTGTGGGGGGAGCGTGCGCTCCCCTCACAATGCAACTTTCATGACTCTTGCGTTTTTGGATGCCGATGGCATCGCCCCCGGTCTCCGAAAGCGCAAGATTCATATAAGGAGGATGCTTTACTTATGCATGACGCAGCGTATTATATCGACTTGCTGCTCTCCGGCGTAACGGTGGGCAGCCTGTATGCGCTGATCGCTATCGGCTATACGATGGTGTATGGCATACTGCGTCTGATCAACTTCGCACACGGTGACATCTTTATGATGGCGGGCTTCTTTATGGTGTATGCCGCCACCTGGATGCCGATGGCAGTGTGTATTCCCCTGGTACTTATTGCCACAGTGGCGTTGGGTGTTCTGATCGAAAAGGCGGCATACAGCCCCCTGCGTACCGCGCCCCGCATGTCAGTGATGATATCGGCCATCGGCGTCAGCTATCTGCTGCAGAATCTGGCCACCTATATCACCGGCGGTATCGCCCGTGCGTATCCCGACATCCCGTTCCTGACCCAGGTGATGCAGGTGGGCAGTCTGAATGTCAAACGTATCACCATTATCACCCCCATTTTGACTATCTTGCTGGTGGTGGTGTTGGTCATTCTTATCCAGAAGACTAAGATCGGCATGGCCATGCGTGCGGTATCCCGCGACTTTGAGACGGCGCAGCTCATGGGCATCAAGATCAACAGCGTTATTTCTGTGACTTTTGTTATCGGTTCGCTGCTGGCGGGCGTGGCCTCTATTCTGTACTTCTCCAACTATGGTCAGGTCAGCCCCATGATCGGCGCTATGCCTGGCCTGAAAGCCTTTGTAGCGGCGGTGTTCGGCGGTATCGGCTCGATCCCCGGTGCGGTGATCGGAGCGTTTATCATCGGTATCTGCGAGTCGCTTATCAAGTCCAACGCCGATATGGCCGTGTTCAGCAATGCCTTTACGTTTGCACTGTTGATCGTGATCCTGCTGTGCAAGCCCAACGGCTTGTTCGGCGAAAAACTGACGGAGAAGGTGTGAGATATGAAGAACAATAAGAAAAGAAATCTGTTGCTGTCTCTGATCCTCGCCGCCGTCTGCCTTGCTTTCCTGCTGTATGTGGACAAGTTCCAGCACTATTCCATGTTGGCGACCGTGCTGAAAAAGGGCGCGATCTACTCCCTGGTGGCAGTGTCGTTGAACTTGCTGAACGGCTTTACGGGTCTGTTCTCTTTGGGACAGGCGGGCTTTATGATGATCGGTGCATATACTTATGCAATCCTGACTATTCCCGTGGCTTCCCGCGCTGCCGTGTATCAATATTTTGACGGTGGTATCGTGCAGTTCTGCCTGCCCATGGTGGTGGGTCTGATCCTGGCCGGCGTGGTGCCGACGCTGTTTGCGTGGCTTATCGGCCTGCCAGTGCTGAAGCTGAAGTCCGATTATCTGGCCATTGCCACGCTGGGCTTCGCTGAGATCATGCGCGCTATCATTCAGTGGAACAAGGTGGGCCCGCTGACCAACTCCTCTAACCTGCTGCGGCAGTTCGCCAACTTCGACAGCGTGCTGTTCCCGTTCATTGTTTCCGGCATCTGCATCGCTATTATCGTGCTGATCATCAACTCTACCTACGGTCGTGCCTTCAAGGCGATTCGCGATGATGAGGTGGCGGCAGAAGCTATGGGTATCAATCTGGCCAAGCATAAGATGCAGGCGTTCCTGATCAGCTCCTTCTTTGCCGGTATCAGCGGCGCGCTGCTGGCCATGTTCCAGGCCAGTATCCAGGCCAACGCCTTCACCTCCACCATGACCTATGAGATACTGCTGATTGTGGTCATTGGTGGTATTGGCTCCGTGACCGGCTCCATTCTGGGCTCTTTCCTGTACATCGCCTGCTCCGAATGGTGGCTGCGTTTCCTGGATGACCCCATGCCCTATCTGGGTGTGAACATCCCATTCATGCGCGGCGGCTTCCGTATGCTGGTGTTCTCGGTGATCATTATGATCGTGGTGCTGTTCTTCCGCAAGGGCATCATGGGCGACAGGGAGTTCTCGTGGGATGCCATCATCAACTTCTTCGGAAAGCTGTTCAAAAAGAAGGATAAAGCGGCGAAGGAGGTGACGTCCAAATGAGCAAGAACGTATTGTCCGTGGAGAACGTCACTATGCAGTTTGGCGGCGTGGTGGCCGTGGACAATCTGAATCTGGAGGTCAACGAGGGCGAGATTGTGGCGCTGATTGGCCCCAACGGCGCTGGCAAGACCACAGCGTTCAATGTCATCACCGGTGTGTATGCGCCCAGCAACGGCCGCGTTTCCTTCAAGGGGAACTGCATCGTGCGGAACCATCCCTCCGGAAAGATGAAGAAGCAGTATAAGGGTGAGCACGCGGATATGTACACCGCCCAGTTCGCCCCGGAGGAGGCGCTGGACGACGAGGCGCTGAAGGCCTGGAAAGAGGGCCAGAAGGCGTTGGACAGCTACGCATTTACTGACCATGTGCTGGCCCCTACGCCGGATAAGATCACGGCGCTGGGTATGGCCCGTACCTTCCAGAATATCCGTCTGTGGAAGACCCAGACGGTGTTTGACAATGTGCTTATCGCCAAGCATATGCGGCGCACCAGCAATCTGTTTACCGCGGCGTTCCACCTGAACGCCAAGGAGGAGATGCAGCAGCGCGCCGAGGTGCTGGAACTGCTGAAGGTAGTGGGCCTGGAGGATGTGCAGAACGAGCTGGCTACCAGCCTGCCCTACGGCAAGCAGCGCCGGCTGGAGATCGCCCGCGCGTTGGCCACCGAGCCCACGCTGCTGCTGCTGGATGAGCCGGCCGCCGGCATGAACCCACAGGAGACGCTGGAGCTGGCGGAGTTCATCAAGGAGATCCGGGATCATTTCCACAAGACGATCCTGCTGATCGAGCACCACATGGACCTGGTCATGGGCATTGCCGACCGGATTTACGTGTTGGATTTCGGCAAGCTGATCGCCAAGGGCACACCGGAGGAGATACAGAACAACGAGCGCGTCATCGACGCATACTTGGGGGTGGCAGAAGATGCTGAAGATTGAGAATTTGTGTGTGTCTTACGGCGGCATCAAGGCGCTGCGCGGCATCAGCCTTGAGGTACCCGACGGCAAGATCGTCACCCTGATCGGCGCCAACGGCGCCGGTAAGTCCACCACGCTGCGGACTATCTCCGGTCTGGTAAAGGCGGACAGCGGCTCCATCACCTATGACGGACAGGAACTGCTGGGCAAGCCCATCAACAAGATCCTGGAGGCGGGCATCGCCCAGTCCCCGGAGGGCCGGCGGGTGTTCGCCAACCTGACCGTGTTGGAGAACCTGAAGGCCGGCGCGTACCTGCGGAAAGACAAGGACGGCATCGAGAAGGACATCAAGTGGGTGTATGAGCTGTTCCCCCGGCTGGAGGAGCGCAACTGGCAGCTGGCCGGTACGCTGTCCGGCGGCGAGCAGCAGATGCTCGCGATGGGCCGCGCGCTCATGTCCAAGCCGAAGCTGCTGATGCTCGATGAGCCCTCCATGGGCCTCGCACCTATCCTGGTCGAGCAGATCTTCGACATCATCCGCGAGCTGCACGCCGCGGGCACGACCATCCTGCTTGTGGAGCAGAACGCGCAGGCGGCGCTCTCCGTCGCCGACCGCGCCTATGTGCTCGAGACCGGCAAGATCTCGCTCACCGGCACCGGTGCGGAGCTGATGGCCAGCGACGCGGTGCGCAAGGCGTACCTCGGCGGCTGAGTCCTTCAAAACCGAATCTCTTGACGCGGCGACGCGGTCCTGCTATCATAGGCATAAGATAGGGGGGCCGCGTTATGCAGTTTTATGAATTTGGCGACGCGCTTCGTCCGCTGGGCGAAAAAGCGCCGGAGAAATGGGAAAATGTACTGGCTCTGCTCGAGCCGTCGGAGCTTTCCGCGGTCACGCTGCCCGATACGCTCACGCCGCCGCTCACGTCGGACAGCGTGTACGGCTCGCAGTTGTGCGCGCTCCTGACCGATCAGAACGGCATCACCGGCCATATCCGCATCCCGGCACGGGGCAGTCAGGCTGCCCGCCGCTTCACGTTTTCGTGGTCGCAGGGAAATGTGCTCATCGTCGATCACGACCGTGTGGTCGCGAACTGCCTCGACGCCATCCGCGCCATGCGTCCGCATAATGCCGACGGGGCGGACAATTTTCTTGCCGATCTGCTGCTCACGCTGGTGCGGGACGATCTTGCGGCGCTCGAGCAGCTTGAGGAGCGCATCACGAATCTGGAGCAGGAGGTCCTGGCCGACAACACGGACCGCTTCATCCACCGCATGAGCGCCATCCGCAAGGAGGTCAGCCGCGCGGACCGCTTCTACGCTCAGCTCGCCGATTTCGGCGCGTCGCTGCTGGAGGAGGCGGACGACCTCTTTGACAAGCGCTCTACCCGACGCATGAATTATTTTCTGCGCCGCGTGGAGGCGCTGAAAAATGAGACGGAGCGCCTGCGCGAATACGCCATGCAGGTGAGCGGCGAGTACCAGTCGCAGGTGGACATCGCGCAGAACCGCGTCATGCAGCTTTTGACCATCGTGACGACGATCTTCCTGCCGCTCTCGCTCATCGTCGGCTGGTACGGCATGAACTTCGATATGCCGGAGCTGAGCTGGGAGTACGGCTATCCTGTGGTCATCGTGCTGGCGGTGGTCATCGTCGCCGTGCTGATCCGTTACTTCAAGCGCAAGAAATGGTTTTAGGTTTTAAGGAAA
>ERZ1106951.1458-NODE-1458-length-20809-cov-3.552857_pt1 | contig 20809 bp, 17 predicted proteins | sample MGYA00403676_ERZ1106951 | MGnify/ENA primary metagenome ERZ1106951 (study PRJEB35170, sample SAMEA104062398) | human gut metagenome | biome: human gut; feature: human-associated habitat; material: faeces | place: Denmark | collected 2012-04-23 ...
GCCGCGTGTGACGCGGCCGGCATCCGCCTGTTCGTCCCGCCGCTGAAGCTCTGCGGCGACAATGCCGCCATGATCGGCTGCCAGGCGTATTATGAGTATCTGCGCGGCGCGCGTGCTGGCAGCGAACTCAACGCCTGGGCCAATATGGAGATCTCCGAGGTGCCGTTTTATGGGCGTGCATGACGGCCACCGCGCCCGTATGAAGGCGCGCTTCGTGCGCAATGGGCTCGATAATTTCGATGACCACAGCGTGCTCGAGCTGCTGCTGTTTTACGCCGTGCCGCGGCGCGATGTCAACGAGCTCGCGCACGCGCTGCTGGATCATTTCGGCACGCTCGACGCGGTCTTTGAGGCAAGCTACGAGGACATGATGCGCGTGCCCGGCGTGGGGGAGAACGTGGCCACGCTCCTCACGCTCATCCCGCAGGTCGGCCGCCGGTACCAGATGGCCAAGCGCCGCCAGCAGACGATCCTGCGCTCGAGCGAGGACGCCGGGAACTATCTCGTGCCGCTGTACCTGTATGAGCGCACGGAGGTCGTCTACCTCCTGTGTCTGGACGCCAAGTGCGGCCTCATCAGCTGTAAGGAGGTCGGCCGCGGCGTGGTCAATGCCGCAGAAGTGTCCGTGCGCGCCATCGTCGAGACGGCCCTGTCGCAGAAGGCGGTGTCCGTCATCCTCAGCCACAACCATGTGGACGCTTATGCGCTGCCGTCGCGCGAGGATGAGCTCACGACGCGCCGCATCCGGGACGCACTTTTGCTCGTAGGAATCACGCTCGCGGATCATATCATCGTCTGCGGCGAGGATTATGTGTCGTTTGCCGACAGCGGCCTGCTCTGAATCATCACCAGCGGCACAAATCCTGCATTTTGCCTGTCAAGCTTTTTTTCAAATCTCTCGCGGCTGCGAGAGATTTGTGTTATGGTAACAAAATCGGTTTTTGCGAAATCCACAAAGTCCGTTTCCAACGTTTCCTTATTTATGCAGAATCGGAGCAAACACTTGAAATAGAAAAGAAAATCCGGTGTTGAAAAGTCGGTTGAAAATGTTGATAACTCACAGCAAACAGGAAGCCGGCAAAAAGTTATGTAAACACATTGTCACGAAAATGTAAGAACTTTGATCTTCTCCGCGGGCGGGAAAGCCTGAAACAGCGCGTGTTTTTCGGGGTGGTGTAACAGTGCAAATTCTGCACAACTGACAGGAAACGAAAAAAATCGACAGCTTGTGCAGGAATGCGACATTTTTTCATGCATGAAAACAAATAGTAATCGTCGAACTTTTTTGTTGACATCCATGGAGACATGTGATAGAATGTGCAAGCTGTAAGAAATGTGCTAGTGTAGCTCAGTCGGTAGAGCAGCTGATTCGTAATCAGCAGGTCGTGTGTTCGAGTCACATCACTAGCTCCAGAAACGCCCTGTGGTCTTTGGCCGCAGGGCATTTTTGTACTCTGCCGCTTGACGCGGCGGCAGGGGCACGGTATAATAAAGTATGCATAGAGCCGTTTGGAACGGCGCTTTTATTTTCCTACTAAATTAGACACATCTAACTAAAAACAGGAGGTGCGGCGCAATGGCCACAGCAAAGCAAAACGAAACTTTCGCGGACACACTGGCGACGGTGCTGCATCAGGATGCCGAGCACACGGTCTATCGTCTCGGCGGCGCCGATGGGGAAGTGGTGCAGACGGTCTTCCCGGTTTTCCCGGGCATTGAGATCGTGTATCACGACGTGCACGCCACGGCCTGCGCCATGCAGCGCACACGCGCGCCCGGCTGTCTGGAGATCCACCACTGCCGCGAGGGGCGCATCGCCTACCCGTATGGCGACGCATGCTTTTTCCTTTCGCCGGGCGATCTGGCGATCGTGCGGCGCTCGGCGGCAGCGGCTCCGGCGCGCTTCCCGACCGGGCACTACCACGGCATCACGGTGTCGATCGACCCGGCACGCGCACCGGACTGCCTGTCGTGCTTTCTCGAGGACGTTGAGGTGCGGCCGAGCGCACTCATCGAAAAATTCTGCGCGGACTCAGCCTGCTTTGTCACGCGCTCGTCACAGGGCGTGGCGCACATTTTTGCCGAGCTCTACTCCGTGCCGGAGGCCATCCGCAAGGGCTATTTCAAAGTCAAGATCCTGGAGCTGCTGCTGTTTTTGAGCGCGTTCCCCGTGCAGGCGGCCCAGCCGCAGCACAGCTATCCGCAGGCGCAGGTGCAGCTCGCCGAGCAGATCGGCGCATATCTGCTCGAGAACACGGAGCGGCGGCTGACGGTCGCGGAGCTCTCGCAGCGCTTCGGCGCCTCGGCCACGCTCATCAACAGCAGCTTTCGCGGCGTGTACGGCATGTCGCCGGCGGCGTTTCTGCGCGCGCAGAAAATGCATGGCGCTGCCCGGCTCCTGCGGCAGACCGACCGCACGGTGCTGGATATTGCCGGCCAGTTTGGGTATGATAACGGCAGCAAGTTCGCCAAAGCGTTCCGGGACGTCATCGGCGTCTCGCCCAACGCCTACCGCAGCGGCATCGACTGCGACAGCTGCGCGCCGGAGGCGCCGGCGGTCTGACGGCGGGGCGGACGACATTTTTCATTTTGGAGCCATGTTCCGATGATTTGGAGCGGATGCCGGGTGTATCATGCAGTATCATAGCATCAGAAAGCAACAAAACGCGCAGCTTTTCACACATGAGTTAGGCAACTTTAACTATCAATCGCGCAGCATTGCTCACTGCGCGAAAACCGGTAAACAACCACAGACAAGGAGGCAAGCCATGTCGGAGGAAAACGTCGTACGGCTCTGCGCGCCGACACTGGCCGGGATCAAGACCGGCAGCCTGTTCCCCTGTCCGTATGAAAACCGGGAGACTTTGCTCATGGAGATCCGCCAGTATAACCAGGTGCTGGTTCCCAAAGGACTCTGCCTCCTCCCGCTGCGATTCACGGACAAGAGCGCACTGCTGTATCTGTACCGCCCACGCGATCTGGAGCGGGATCTGCAGGACCAGTTGGCAGCAGAGATCCTGCGGCACGCAGGCTATGTCTGCGGCAGCAGCGAGCAGTGCCTGATGAAGCTCATCGAGCGGCTGCGCGCGTACGACGAATTCCCCCACGAGATCGGCCTGTTTCTGAGCTATCCGCCGGAAGACGTCAAAGGGTTCATCGAGCACCACGCGGCTGATTTCAAGTACGCCGGCCTCTGGAAGGTGTACGGCGACGAGCAGCGGGCGCGCGACCTCTTTGCAAAATACCAGCGGTGCACGGAGATCTATTGCCAACGTCTGCACGCGGGCTCGAGCATTGCGCAGCTCGCCGTGAACGTGCAGCAGCGAAATACAGCACAAAATGAAAGGATGTTACCATCATGAAAAAAGCAGCAGTCATCTATTGGAGCGGCACCGGCAACACCGAGGCCATGGCCAACGCCGTGCTCGAGGGCATGAAAAGTGCCGGCGCGGACGCGGTGCTTCTGACCGCCTCCGATGTGGATGGTTCCGCCGTCGGCGGATATGACGCCGTGGCGCTCGGCTGCCCGGCCATGGGCTCTGAAGTTCTGGAGGACATGGAGTTCGAGCCGATGTTCGACGGCTGCAAGTCCAGCCTGAAAGGCAAACGTGTCGCCCTGTTCGGCTCTTACGGCTGGGGCGGCGGCGAGTGGATGCACAACTGGGAGCGCGACTGCCGCAGCTCCGGTATCCAGCTCGCGTGCGACAGCGTGATCTGCAACGAAGCGCCCGATGACGCGGCCCTCGCAGCCTGCCAGGCGCTCGGCAAGGCGCTCGTCGGTTAATTTCTTTCGATCGTACCCGGAATCTCTCCGGTTACCGATACCAACAACAGACGCATCAAGCCAAATCACCTCACCTCTCTTCTCTTCCCCCATTCCCTGCAGCGGTGTGACACCACGCACTTTGCCTGTGCGTGACCGCTGTCCCCAACAAAGAATCGTCCGCCGGATTCCCCTTCCGGGCGGACGATTTTTTTCTGCCCACGCTTGACAACGCGGCGCATATCTGCCTATCATAATTCAGAGTGCAAATCCGGGAGGGACGTCCATGCGCATACATGAATTCGGAACCGAACACGAAAAGACTGTCCTGCTGCTGCACAGCGCCTGCCTGAGCTGGCGGATGTTCCAGCCGGCGGCAGAGCGGCTGCAGACGCAGTACCATCTCATCATACCGGCGCTGCCGGCGCATGACCCGGACGAAAAGACGCCCTACACGAGCGTGGAGGCCATCGCGGCCGAACTGGGCGACTGGCTGGCGCAGCGGGGCATCAGCGCGCTCTGGGGGCTGTACGGCGTGTCCATGGGCGGTGCGGTCGCGCTGCGGCTGCTGGCGGACGGGAAGGTGGCGGTGCGCACGTGTGTGCTCGACGCGGCCATCACGCCGTACCGCGCGCCGCGGTGGCTGACGCGGGGCTTTTCCCTGCGCAACTATCTCGTCATCCGGTTTGCGCAGCGGCACCTGGCGCTGATCCGCCGGGCGTTTCCGGCGCAGCGCTTCGGTCAGGCGGCGGTGGAGGATGTCTGCATGATCTTGGGGCGGATGGACCGGCGCGATGTCTGGCGCGTGTTTGACTCCTGTTTCCACTATCCGCTGCCAAAGCGCCTGCAAACGGCGGCGCGTGTGTCGTACTGGTATGGGAGCAAGGAATATTCCCAGCGTGCACTGGACATCCGCCATGTGCGCCGCCTGCTGCCGAAGACGGTGTTTGTCCCATTTCCGAACTGCGCGCACGCGGAGTTTGTCGCCGGGCAGCCGGAGGCTTTTGCCGCGCGGCTGGCCGAGACGCTCGAGCTGGACGGAAGCGATATCTAAAGAATCAGCGCCCTGTACAGGAACGTTTTCCCGCACAGGGCGCTGTTTTCGCTTTTCATTGTGCCGTGACGGCAGCGGCAATCTGCTCTGCGCCGTTGCGCGGCAGCCAGGCGGCCTGCGCGGCCAGCATACGTTCGGCACATGCCGGGTCATAGATGAGCCGGTCGGCAAAGCGCGCCGCCTCGTCCACGCTGCGCGCGAAAAACGACAGGCCGTGGCGCGCGAAGAACGCGGCGTTTTCCGTCTCCACACCGGGGATGGCCATCGTGTGCACGAGCGGCACGCCCAGCATGGCGGCCTCGGAGCTGGAGATGCCGCCGGCCTTGCTCAGCAGCACGTCGGCCGCGTGCATATAGGCCGGCACCTGATCCGTGAACGGCACGGTCAGCACGCCCTGCCCATGATAAGCGTCCTCGAGCGCCTGCCGCAGCGCCTCGTTCCGGCCGGGTAGCACGCACAGCAGCGCGTTTTCATCCGGCACGCGGCGGATCGCGTCGCACAGCGACACGGCGTCGCCGCAGCCGATGCCGCCGGTCATGATGAGGTAGATCTTTTTGTCTGCCGGCAGTCCCAGCGCGGCGCGCGCGGCGGCCTTGTCCATCGGCGCGAGAAAGCGCGCCGCCACCGGCATGCCGGACACGATGAGCTTTTCGGCCGGCATCCCGGCCTGAATGCACAGCTCCCGCACCTCGCTGTGCGGCAGAAAGTAAGCGTCGAGGTCGGTCTCGGCGAGAAACGGGATGCACGTATAATCCGAGAGGATGCCGCAGCATTTCACCTCGCAGCGCTCCCACCGGCGCAGGAACGTGAGCGTTTCCATCGGGAACAGGTGCGAGCAGACAACGGCGTCGTAACCGTTGTCGCGGATGTAGGCGTTGAGCTGCCGTGCGTGGCGGATGTTGGCCATGTAGACCGGCGAGGTGACGCCGGTCGCGCTGTACATCGCACCCGCGTGGTACATCATGCCGAACACGTCCGGCGCCTTGGTCGAGATGCGGTTGAGGATTTTGTCAAAGCTCAGCGGCCCGGGGGCGCCGAACATGTGCAGCATATCGAGGAAGGATGTCTCGTGTCCGCGCGCGTCGAGCGCCTCCTTGACGGCGAGTGCGCAGTGGTTGTGCCCCTCGCCGGTGCTGCAGCTCAAAAGCAGGATTTTCATACCGTTGCCTCCTGTGTGTTTCGTAGCGTGCTCGCCGTCAGCGGCCGGCGCAGCCGAGGTTACTTGCGGAAATGCCCAGAACGGAGGCGGCGAGGTGCTTGCCGCTCGCGGTTTTCATGACCGTGTCCATGAAGTGCATGACGCTCTGCTTGCCGTATCCGTTCTCGGAGGCGTTTGCGATGTAGTCCGCCTCGATGAGGATCTGGTAGTCCGGGCCGTGAATGTTCCGCAGCGTGTGGTGATGGCCCACAAGGTAGGCCACGCGCGCGATCTGCGCCTCCGTCATGCCGGTGTCGGCCAGAAAGCTGCGCACCAGCACAGCGCCTTCCTGCTCCTGATATTTTCCGTTGGCGTTGCCGTATTTCTCGCGGCAGAGCGGGCATGCAATGTCGTGCGTGATGGCGGCGACCTCCAGAAGATACTGCGTCTCCGCGTCCAGCCCCTCCAATTCGCCGATCGTGCGGGCGTAGGCCCAGACGCGCAGGAGGTGGTCAATGTCGTGGATATTGCCATTGGATGCGGCAATCATTTTGCTGAGAATTTGTGCGATGGTCATGGGATGCCTCCGTTGGATGTCAGTTAAAATGACCGTCGTTGGCGGCGAAGAGCCGCGCGCACTGGGCGCGCAGCGCCGCGTGCTCGGGCGCGGAGAGCGTCGGGTCGGCGGCGAGCACCGTGCGGGCCGCGTCGCGCGCGTCGTTGACAGCGGTCATGTTCGTGCCGAGGTCGGCGATGTGCAGCGCCGGCAGACCGTGCTGCCGGTTGCCGAAGAAGTCGCCCGGGCCGCGCTGGCGCAGGTCGGCCTCCGCGATCTGAAAGCCGTCGGCCGTGTCGCACAGCACCTTCAGGCGCGCGCGCGCTTCGTCCGTGTGCGCGTCCGACACGAGCACGCAGTATGACTGAAACGGCCCACGCCCGATGCGCCCGCGCAGCTGGTGCAGCTGCGAGAGGCCGAAGCGCTCGGCGTTTTCGATGATCATGAGCGCCGCGTTCGGCACGTCCACGCCGACCTCAATGACCGTCGTCGAGACGAGAATGTCCGTCTCTCCGGCGGCGAAGGCGGCCATGCAGGCGTCCTTGTCTTTGGCCTTCATGCGGCCGTGGATGCAGGCCACGCGGTGCTGCGGAAACGTCCGCTGTAGCACCTGCGCGTGCTCTTCGGCGGACTTGAGATCGGACGGAACGTCGTCTGTCTCCTCCACCTTCGGGCAGACGACGAACACCTGCCGCCCCTCGCCGATGAGCTTGTCGATGAAGGCGTTGAGCCGCGCTCGGTAGCGCTCGTCCACGCACACGGTCTGCACCGGCTGGCGGCCGGGCGGCAGCTCGTCGATGATCGACACGTCCAGATCGCCGTACACCAGCAGCGCCAGTGTGCGCGGGATGGGCGTCGCGCTCATGACGAGCGTGTGCGGCTGCTCGCCCTTGCGCACAAGCGCGGCGCGCTGCTCGACGCCGAAGCGGTGCTGCTCGTCCGTGATGACGAGACCGAGACGGAAAAACGTCACCGAGTCGCTGATGAGCGCGTGTGTGCCGACGACGACGTCGAGCAGGCCGCCGGCGAGCGCCTCTTTTACTTCACGCTTCTGCCGCGCGGTCATTGCGCCCGTCAGCCGGCCGACGCGGATGCCGAACGGCTCGAGCAGTGTACGCAGCGTGTGTTCATGCTGCTCGGTGAGGATCTCCGTCGGCGCCATGAAGGCGCTCTGGCAGTCGTTTTCGTGCGCAAACCAGATGCACGCCGCGGCGACGAGCGTCTTGCCCGAGCCGACGTCGCCCTGCACGAGGCGGCTCATCGGCACGCCGGAGATCATATCCTGCACGGCGGCGGCGACGGCGCGCTGCTGCGCCCCGGTGGGCGAGAAGGGGAGCGTGCGGTAAAATGTCTCGAGGTCGGCGGCTTTCATACGGATGCCGCCCTCGGCGCGCCGCTGCGAGCGGATGCGCGCCATGGCGGTCGAGAGCACGAACAGCTCCTCGAACACCAGCCGCTTGCGCGCCGTGTCGAGCGCCTGCGCATCGGCCGGCTGGTGGATGTTCTGCAGGGCATAGTCCTGCTGTGCGAGGTGATAGGTGCGCGCGATGTCCGCCGGGATCACATCCTGCAGCTGCCCGATGCAGGCGTGCAGCGCGGGCGTCATGGCTTTGCGGATGTCGTTTTGCGTCACGCCGGTCGTCAGCGGGTAGACCGGGTAAAAGCAGTTGGTCACGCTGCCGCAGCGCGCCGCCTGCTCGCAGACGGGGTTCGTCATCGTCTTGCGAAAGCCGTTGGCTTCCACCTTGCCGTAGAAAATGTACGTTTCGCCCGCGTGCAGATTGTTTTTGCGGTAGGGCTGGTTGAAGTAGGTCACGTCCAGCGCGCCGGTGTCGTCCGCGATGCGCACCTTGACGAGCGTGAGCCCACTGCGGACATACTGCGCGTGCGGCTCGGCCGCGACCGCGGCGCGGATGCACACGGCCTCGCCGGGCTGTGCGTCCGCGATCGTGCGAAACTGCGTCCGGTCCTCGTACCGGCGGGGGTACAATCCCGCCAGATCGCGCAGCGTCGCCACGCCGAGCTTTTGAAATGCCTGCGCTTTTTTCGGCCCGATGCCGGCCAGCGCATCGAGTGGGGTGTCCGGTGTGTAGGTCATGTGCAATCCTCCTGTGCGCCGCATTTCCAGCGCCAGAGCCGCGCCTGATCCTCGGGCGCGGCATAGCCGATGCCGACGCGCGTATCGGTCTCGAGCGCGAAGTGCCGCCCGTCGTCCTCGATCCAGAGTTCCGGGCAGGTCGTGATATCGCCGTCGTTGAACGCCTTGTCGATCTGCAGTCGCCTGGTCAGCTTGCCGGGGCCGTTCGCGCCGTCTGCGCACGCGCGGATGAGCACGGCCTGCGGCTCGTCCACGTGCCCGGTCACGATGTTAAGCATCCAGTGCATGCCGTAGCAGAGGTAGACGTAGATCGTGCCGCCGTCGTGATAGAGCACCTCCGTGCGCTTTGTGCGCCCGTGGCAGGCATGACAGGCCGTGTCCTGCGGTAGGCTTCCGTCTCCGTGATGCGCGCACGCAGCAGCGTGCCGTCCGGCAGCCGGCGCACCAGAATGCGCCCAACCAGGTCCGGCGCGACGCAGAGTACGTCGCGCCGGAAAAATTCCCGATCTTGCAGTTTCCTATCCATCAGCTTTCATACTGGACGACATAGTTGTCGCCGTTGGGCGTGAATTTTCCGTACAGGCCGTTGGTGAGGATGACATGGCCGTCGGACTTGACGAGCACCATCTCAAACCCGCCGTAGGTGTGCCAGTAGTTGAGCGCCGCCTGCGGCCCGAGCACGAACATCGCGGTCGACAGGCAGTCGGCCATGGTGCCGTCCTCGCACACGATCGTCACAGACAGCAGGCCGTTGTTCACCGGCAGTCCGGTCTTGGGGGAGAGGATGTGGTGGTATTTCTGCCCGCCCTCGGTGAAAAAGCGCTGGTAGCTGCCGGAGGTGATGACGGCCGTCTCGCCCACGGTGAGGTAACCGAGATAGCTGCCGGTGTCGTTCGGGTCCTGCACGGCGATGTTCCAGTCGCTGCCGTCCGGCTTTTTGCCGAGCGTCTGCACGTTGCCGCCGAGGGACACCACGCCGCTCGTGACGCCGGCGGCGCGCATGGCCTGAATGGCATAGTCCGACGCACAGCCCTTGGCCACCGCGCCGAAGCTCAGCGACATGTCCGCCGGCATGGTCACGAGCGAGTTCGCGCTGTCGTCCGTGCTCGAGAGCTGTACCTTGCTCATGTCCACGCACGGGAGCAGACGCTCGATCTCCGCGTCCGACGGCACGCGGTAGTTCTGGTCGATGAAGCCCCAGAGCTTGCTCAGGGGGTAGGTCGTCAGGTCGAGCGCGCCGTCCGAGCGCTCGTACACGGTCTGCGCCGTGCGCAGCATCTTGGCGATCTGCTCGTTGACGACGACGGAGCCGCCCATGGCGTGGTTGATCTCATAGGTCTTGCTGCGCTCGTTTTCCGGGTCGAGCAGCGTGTCCATGCTGTTGATGATGCTGATGGCGGCGCTGATGCCGTCGTCGGCCTTCTTGCCGTAGGCGGTCAGGTCCATGACGGTGTCCATGGCAAAGATCTGCTGCGTGGTGCTTTTGTCCTCGCCGCAGGCGCTCAGCGGCAGCACGAGCGCGCAGCACAGCAGCAGTGCGAGCAGGCGGGTATGCAGGCGTTTATGGTTCATAGAGGGTGTGTCCTTCCGATACAGGTTTCTTGCGACCAGTATAGCATATCCGCCGTCAAATGGGAACAGAAAATCCTGCTTTACATTTTGTCCGGACTTTGCTATAATATCTCCTGCTGAATATGCGCCCGTAGCTCAGCTGGATAGAGTGACAGACTCCGACTCTGTAGGCCAGCGGTTCGAATCCGCTCGGGCGTACCACGAAAAAAGCCAGTGTTTTCAATGCTTTGCGGCATTGTTACACTGGCTTTTTCTCTCTTTTTGAACGTGATTTAAGGGCGATAATTCAACAAAAGTTCAACTCGACCTCGGTTTTGACTGTTTTAGGCCTGTTTTTTCATTGCCTGACCGATGAGTTCGGCACATTCGCGGTTGCGCTTTTCGAGCGGATGCGCATAAATGTTTGCCGTCGTGGATGGCCTTGAATGTCCGGCGCGGTGCGAAGCTGTCACAACGTCGATGCCCTCGGAAATGAGGAACGTCAAATTTCCATGGCGAAAGCTGTGCGGATTCAGATGCCGCAGACCGTGACGTTTACAGAAACGGCTTAGCCACGTGTTCAGGCTGTCAGGATGCATCGGAGAACCGTCAGGCTGGGCGAAAACGAAATCGCGGCGCTGATATGCTGCACCGTATTCGAGAATTTCGGCGGCCTGGTGTGCCTTGTATGTGCGCAGTCCCGCAGCCAGAGCCGCGTCGATGTCGAGATAGCGATCACTCGTTTGCGTTTTGGGTGTCGTTTCGTAAAGGCCGCGCCGTGGCGAATACAGGACTTCGCTGCAGATGTGGATGATCTGCCGATCGAGGTCAATGTCCTGCCAACGCAGCCCGAAAAGTTCGCCGCGTCTGCATCCGGTCGCAATCAGGAGCGTGATTGCCATTCGCCATTTTTCCGGTTCGGTTTCGAGCGCTGTCAGAATAGCAGGGTATTCTTCCGGCGCGACGCAGTTAGGCGTGGTTTTCGCTTTCCGTGGCGGTTCTGCAAGCGTCGCCACGTTTGCGTGGATGATTTGTTCGCGAACAGCTTGAGCGAGGACGATGCTGACAAAACGGTGATACCGATTGATTGTCGTCGGCGAAAGTTTGCCCCCAGTTCGCTGGTTCATGCCGTCCTGCTGGAATTTTTCGTACATGAGATTCAGGTCTTTCGGCTTTATCTCTGACAGTTTCAAATGCCCAATTTCGGGGTAAATCCGCCTGGTCATTTGGCGATAGTCCTCGAGTGTAGAGCGTTTGTCGCCGCGCTGCTCTTTCAGCCGGATGACGTACTCGGCGTAGTCCTGAAATTTTTGCCGACTGTCAGAGGCTCGGCCCTCGCGACACGCTTTTTCAAAGTTTGCCGCGAAAGCCGTGGCTTTCTTTTTGGCGGTTTTTTCGCTCCATGTCGGCTCGATTTTGAACGTTGTCGTCCATGGTTTCAACTGCCGACCGTCAGCGCCACGGCCACGGTGAACGCGGATTGAAAACGAAACAAGTTTGCCGTCTTTGCTGCGCCGCTCTTGAATGTTTGCCATGAAAAAATGCCCCCGTTCAGTACTCCGTTCAGTACTATTATATAAATATAGTATAGCACAAAAGACCATTTTTTTCAACGAAAAAATGGCCTTATTTTTTATTACGGCGTTTACACCATGTAATCCGATTTGCGCTTGGAAATGCGGCAAACACAACATATTGTGCCGCCAGTATATACTTTTTTTGCGGAATTGTCTAGATTTGACAGAGCTATTACAATGTGTTATAATGTGTGCGAGAGCAAAAGAAAAGAGCAGCAAGGGGATTGCCGTCCCTTTGCCGCTCGATGCGATGCCTATCAATTTTACATCATCATACTACATCAAAAATACTAACTTGTCAAGACTTTTTACAGGGTATCGCGTCCTTTGCTCAAAAAAATATTTTGACGGAAGGACAGAACAGAACAATGACGACGAATGAAAAAATCCCTCGGATGATGACAATCAGAGAAACGGCGAAAACCGGAATTTTGCCTGAAACAGCGCTGCGGCGCTTGGCTGCCGAGAATCGGCTTCCAGCTTTGAAAATCGGAAATCGATTGCTTGTCAATTATGACCGCCTCGTTCAGATGCTTGATGAGCTGGGGGTGGCGTGATGAACAAACAAAGCGTCACTTTCACAACGGCGAGGCCGCGCCTCGTTTCGCGTTTGATGGATAACGGTCTTCGGCCGATGTCGGTGGGTGAAAATCCGTGGAATCCGGGTTATCGGATTTGGACGTTCACTCGAACGCCTGAGCTGAATGCCCTCGTGAGCGAATTTTACGCCGAACTGAAAACGGCGAATCCCGGTCAGACTGGGGGTGCTGCGGATGACTGACAGCCCACTTGACCGACTGCTCGAACGGGGCGTGGATCTCGAGACAATCGGAAAGCGCCTTGAACACGGAATTTCAATCAGTGAGCAGGAGGCCGCTCACAGAGCGCCGCTCGAGGGATTCTATGAACTCTGCGATCTGACCGACGAAGAGCGGCAACCGCCGGAATTCATCGTTGACGGTTTACTGCCAGTAGGGTTGACATTTTTGTCAGGCGCTCCAAAAATCCGAAAATCGTTTTTGGCTCTGCAACTGGCCGCTGCTGTTGCTACCGGGAGCGACTTTCTAGGGAGAAAAACGCACCAATGCAACGTCGCGTATCTCGACCTCGAAGGTTCAAAATCTCGCGTTTCCGCTCGTGCTGAACGGATGACTGTTGTGATTCCACGCGGCGTTTATTTTGCCAATCAGATTGACGAGAAACTCGCCGACGGCGAACTTGTCGATAAAATCCGCGAAATTCACCGTTTCCGACCGGAAATTCGCGTTGTGATTGTCGATACATACTCCCGCGCTCGAGGGAGTTTCCGGTCAGGCGGCGCGAACGCTTATGATTCCGACGTCATGCTGCTAGAGCCTCTGCAGCGGATGGCGCAAGAGGAGAAAATCGCGGTTCTTTGCGTCCACCATGACCGCAAGGGCGCTGGTCTGGTAACGGACACATTCGAGCGGCTGTCAGGGACGATGGGAATTTCCGGCTCTGCTGATTGCGTTATCAACCTTGTCGCAGAGGGCAAACGCTTCGACGGCCGCGCAAAGCTGGAATTCACTCCGCGAGACGCGAAGGGCGGCGAAATGCTGCTCACGTTTGATGAAAGCTGTCTCGAGTGGCGAGTGGTCGAGCGGTCAGCCGATAACATCCGTCAGAATCAGGTTGCGGCTTGGTGTATCGACCACGCCCCCGAAAAAAACGCCGCCGGAGATTTTGTCAGCTACGAAAGCGTTTATCGGGCGATATTCCGACACAACGCAGAAAACTCCGGAACGGTCATCCGCGAACAGATCGTGGCCGCCAGAAGCGAACTTTTCGAATCTTGTGGGGTCGGCGTTCAGGTCGGCGTGAAATCTCACGGCGAACGCGGAATCCGGCTTTTTCGGGTGTTTTAGTGAAAAAACGGTGTCTCCGCGTCCCCCTTAGGGGGACACCCTCGCCCACAGATTACCGTCTCCCCGCCACGGCGGGGGACGGGGGGACGCACCTTTACGCGAAAAAAATATGTTTTTTGAAAGGAACGATCAACCAATGAGTGAACTTAGTGAGGCTGCAAGACAAGCCCGAAATGCTGCCCGGCGCGAATATTACCGCAGAAACCGCGAAGCTGTGGCCGCATCGAACCGGAAATGGCGTCAGGCGCATCCAGAAAAAGTAAAAGAATATAACAATCGATATTGGGAGAAAAAGGCGATTATTGCCGCTGAAAGCGAGGTGTCCGGCGATGGTCGCTGAGCTGCTCGACATTGGTGAACGGAGCGCACTGCCGTCGTCATACCTCTGCAAAATTTTAGGGATTTCCAGACGGCAGCTAACTCGCGATATTGAAAAAGAACGTCGAAGCGGTGCTTTCATTTGTGCGTCTGGGAGCGGCTATTACCTCGCCGAAAACGCGTTCGAGTTCCGTTGCTATCTCCGGACGCTGGAAAGTCGCGCTCGGGAGCTGGACACCACTCGCGAAGCTCTGATTGCTGCCGCCGGTCGAACGGGGGTGGACGGATTTTGAAACGCGAGCTTCTGAAACGCCGCCTGTCAGCTTGTGGAGCTGATTTGACCGAAGGAATTGCCGACTCCGAAGCGGCGGTTAACCGGCGCAAACCGGCACTTCTGGCCGCTGCTGAAAAGGTGGTGACGGAATGAAAAACGAACTTCTGACCGCTGCCGCTTTGGCCGTGGCCACTCTGGCCGTTTGCTTCTGCTGCTTCTGGCTGGCAAACAGACCGCGAACGCTGATTGACGAGGAAAATGTGCTCGTAACACAGCAGGGACACTTTCTGACCGTCACAGACCGCGCTGGGCGGAATGCGTACCTTTTCCGGTATCGACACACCAAAAAGCAGGAAATCCGAGAGAACGCAGAAAAACGGCCTTACAGAGCGGTTGACGCTCCGACGCTGAAAATCGACGTCGACGCCGACGGCAAAACGCTGCACATTCAGGACGCTGACGGAAATTATTTTGATGTTAAAAGGAGCTTTTTCAAATGAGACGAAAATATAATTTTCTTGACGATGATTGTTTCCCTGATCGGGATTCTGATTACAGCGATTACGACGTCGGCCTTGACGATCTGGCCGGAGCGCTCGATATTGACGTCGCTGCTTTGGCGGGAACTTTGGATTTTGACGTTAGCGGCCTCGGCCGTGACCTCGATTTCGACCTGAACGATTTCGATTAAACAAATTGTAATTATTTGAAAACTATTTGTAATTTAAGCACGAGCGAAGCACGAACGAAGCTCGAATTACTTAAAAATATTTAACTTTGAAAGGATATTTCAAATCAATGAAAACTAACTATGGAAGACGAGTCCATGAAATTGTGGACGCCGCGCTCGAAGTGATTGGCGGCGCTGATGCCGAGCGGAAGCAGCTCGACCAGAAAATGGAAAACGGAACCATTACCCAGAAGCATTATGGCGAAACCGCGGCAGAGCTTCAGCGACGAAGAGATCGCGCCGTGATTGACGCGAACGTTAAAATCGAAGAAATCCGCCGCGAACACGAAGCAGCCGTTTCCGATTGGAACACCCTCGACGGCTCGAAAATCGACCACGACGACGCCGAGCTTCTCCGGCTCTGTGATCGAATGAGCGCGAAGCAGTTTCAGGCGCTGTGCACCAAACACAAGGAAAATTCTGTAATGCTCGGACTTTTGGCCGATTACGCCGAGCGCCACAGCGGCCTCGGGCTGACCGCTGACCGCCCAATCGATGCAAAGACGCGGCTTACAAATTTTGACACGTTCTGTGCAGCGGCTTCTCGAGCTGTGAAAAACCCGAATACGCTTCAGGCCGCGCTGTTTCTTGACGGCCGTGGAGACCTTCCGGGAACGAACTACAGCTACGGCTCTGACGGCGAATCCTGATGGGCGGAAGCCTCGACAAACCCTCGGCGAATATTAGACAATGGGCCTATTAAGCAACGAAAAACCAAAGAAACGAGGTGATATTTTGACGCGGTGCGAACGGCGAAAATTTCTGGCTGCTGTCGCGGAATTTAAACGGCAAATCCCAATCCGAGCGGCGATGGCTTCTCGTGTTCCGTTTAGTGAACTTTCAGAGGATGTGCGGCAGGAAATTCTCGACTATCTCAACGAAAAGCTCTTTGAATAACCCGATCGAAGCACTGACCGAGTTTCCCCGATAAATTTCGCTAAAGCAACTGCGGATGAACTGCGGATGAAACTGCCCCTCGCGAAGCACCGCGAGGGGTTTTATGCTCTGATTGAAGCCCGGAAAAGTTCAACGAAAGTTCAACTCCGATGTGAAAAGTTGAATTATTTCGTCAAACGTTATCAAACGGCAAAATGAAAAAAGCCTTGATTTTCAATGCTTTCAGTCACTTTATCAAACGATAAAAAACGGCATTTTTCAGACTCCGACTCTGTAGGCCAGCGGTTCGAATCCGCTCGGGCGTACCACAAAGGAAGCATCCGAACCGGATGCTTCCTTTTTACTATAAACAATCCGTTGAATTGATTTTCCTTTTTGTGAAGCATGACCGTGAACTTCGTTGCTATGCTGAGCACAGAAATTGGCGCAGGGGCGCAGAAACGGGGCAGCGGATGTATTTGTGGGTGATCGCGGCAGCGACCGCATATTTTATCAAGGGGTTGTGCGGCTTTGCCAACACGCTGGTACTGACCTCGATCCTGAGCTTCGGCGCGGACAACGCCAACATTTCGCCATCGACCTGCTGCTGGGCTATCCCGCCAACCTGATCCTCACGTGGAACAACCGGCGGCGGCTGGATCCGAAGGCCTGGCTCCTGCCATTTGCGGCGCTGGGGCTGTTTGCGGGCATGAAGTGCAGCCGTGTGCTGGACGAAAAATGGGTGCGCAGGCTCACGTCCGTGCTGCTGGTGCTGTCGGGCGTGTCGCTGATCGCGGTGAATCTGTGAAGGAGAGCAATGACATGACGGAACGGGAAATCTGGGAGGCGGTCGTTCACTCGGACGCCAGCCTACGGCAGGAATAAATCCGCCCGGCAGACGCGCTGCCGGGCAAAAAACAAGCGCCTCAGAGTTTGACTCTGAGGCGCTTGCGTATCTGGGATGCTGTAAGGGGGAGATTACAGCAAAGCCTGATCGGTGACGGCGCGGCCGGCGATGCGTCCATAGAACAGGGCGCTGCCGATCGACGTGCCGCAGGTCGGGTACTGCGTGCCGTACATGCCGGTGCCGGCAACTTCGCCCGCGGCGTACAGGTGCGGGATCACGGAGCCGTCGGGCTTCATGACGCGCGCGGAGACGTCCGTCTCGAGACCGCCGAACGTGACGGTCACGCACGGGTGCATGCGCAGGGCCACGAACTTGGGCCCCTTGATCGGGTGCAGGAACTCGGCCGGCTTGCCGAAGTCTTCGTCGACACCCTTTTCGACCAGCTCGCAGTAGCGGTCATAGGTCGCCTGCAGCGTTGCCGGGTCGCAGCCCATCTTCTTGGCCAGACCCTCGATGGAGGTGGCGCAGGGATCTTTGGACTTGCCGGCGACAGCGGACTTGTAGCCGTACTGCACGCCGCCGTAGGGCTCTTTGCCGCTGGTGATATACCAGCCGCAGTTGCTGCCGGAGCGGGCGATGGCGTCGCTGACCGTGTACTGATAGCTCCACTCGTTGACGACGCGCTCGCCGCGGTCGTTGACGATGAGGCCGGACTCGTCGTTGATGCCGATGCCGCAGGTCAGGCTCGTGTACACGACCTGCACGGCGGGATGCTCGTAGTTGAGCGCGCCGATCTTCTCGGCGGCCGTCAGACCGTCGCCGACGTTGCCATGCGGCACGTTGCTGAAGTAATGTGCGACGGGGTAGCGCGCGACCATTTCCTTGTTGCGGGCATAGCCGCCGGTTGCAAGGATGACGCCCTTTCTTGCGTAGAGCGTGAGCTTGGCGCCGCCCTTGCGCGTGCACGTCACGCCGGTGACGACACCCGCCTCGTCCGTGAGGATCTCGTTCATGGCGGTGTCGTAGATGATCTCGCCGCCGAGGTCGTTTTCATAGTACAGCGTCAGGGGCGTGGAGATCTCGCCGCCTTCGCCGTTGGTCTGTCCGCCGCCGCCGGGGGAGTTGTGCACGCGCCACGGCTGCAGGCTGACGTGGATGGGTTCGACGTCGAGCACGTCAAAGTGCGTCTTGAGCACGCCGTCCTTTTCCACGGGCTTGGACAGCGGCTGCCACGGCTCTGCGAGCACTTCCGCGGGGTCGCCCTTCACGGTCGCCTCGATGGAGGTGAGCCAGTCGAGCGTCTGGTTGAGGTGATCGACCAGATAGCGGTTTTTCGACTCGTCCATGAACTTGCCGTTGCGGTTGCCGACGTCCATGAGGTAGTCATAGACCATGTCCGTGTTGTCGTACAGGCCCTGCTTTTTCTGCCACTTCGTGCCGGCTCCGAGGAGCTTGCCGCCGCTTCTCGCGGTGGCACCGCCGGTGATGCCCTGCTTTTCGACGATGACGACTTCCGCGCCGGCCAGCTTCGCCTCAATGGCTGCGGCCAGACCGCCTGCGCCCGCGCCGCACACGACCACGTCGACCGTGCGCACTTCGTCCTGGTACTCCGGCGCCTTCGGGGCGGGAGCAGCCTTGAGCGCGGCAATGTTCTCCTTGGACGCACCGGCAGCCTTGAGTGCTGCCGCCGTCGCGTCGAGGATGGCGGCGCACGTCAGATCTGCGCCGTCGACCGTGGGGATGTTCAGCGTCTGGTACTCCACGATCAGCTTGGGGTAGCGCTCTATCGGCGTCGTGTTCAGGCCCCAGGCAATGCCGCGGTATTCCTTGTGCTGCGTCACTTTTACGGATTCGATCCGGTTTTCCGATACCGTCACGCTGACGATGAGCTTACCGCCGTAGCCGCGGCCGGTGCCCTCGTAGGTTCCGGGATTGTAACTAGCCATATTTGGAACCTCCGTTTTGATTTATGGTTATATGGTTATAGGATGCTTTTACAGATCCAGCTTTTCGGCCTGGTCGTCTCTCCAGAAGAACTGCCAGTCCTTGAGGTGCCACTGGATGGCTGTCTCGCGTGGATCCATGGTCGCGGTCACGCCCTTGGCGTACATGTCGTCGATCTGCGCTTCCGTGTAGCCGAGGAACTCCAGCACCTCGCGGCTGTGCTCGCCGAACGTCGGCGCGGAGGCGACGATCTGCGCGGGGTTCTTCTTGAATTTGTTCGTGATGCCGATGCCCTTCATCTCGCCGTAGACGCTGTCGGTCCAGGTGGCGATGTCGTGGCGGGCGGCGTACTGCGCGCTCTTTTCGATGTCCGCGGGGCCGAAGGCCTTCTGGTTCGGGATGCCGGCCTTGTTCATGATGGCCTCGACCTCATCGACGGTGCGCTCGGCGCAGAACTTCGTGATGGCCGCCTCGATGCGCTGGCCGCGCGGCAGGGACTTCAGCGAGCCCGTCATGCCCTCGGGGAAGTCGGGGTCCGTGCCGTCGCCCGGCGTGGGCAGACCGACGAGCGGGTAGCCCTTTTTCGTGTTGCCGGCGCCGACCATGCCGATGAAGATCGTGCCTCCGTCCTTGCAGTCGTAGAACGAGAAGCCTGCCGCGATGTCGCTGACGTTTCCGGTGCGGTACTTGACCGGCTCGCCCGGGCCGGGGTAGCCCTTGTTGAACCACTCGGCCGGGTAGCTGCCCAGCAGGCGGAACATTGTCTCATACTGCGACACGTCGCATGCGTCGCCCTCGCCGGTGATGCGCGCGTTGGTCATGATGGACAGCGCGCAGATGCAGGCGTTGTAGGCGGTGGCATAGTCGGACAGGTACGGGTTGACCTTCAGCGGGGGAGACGTGGGGCTCGTGCCGTTCATGTACATGTAGCCGCCCATGGCCTGGCCGGAGACGTCGTAGGCCGCCTTGTTCTTGTCCGGGCCGGTCTGGCCGTAGCCGGAGACGTGGACGATGGCGAGCTTGCGGTTGATCTTCCACATATGCTCGTCGCTCAGGCCGTTTTTGGCATACGTGCCGGGACGGCCGGACTCGATCCAGATGTCCGCCCACGCGATCAGCTTCTCGAGCACCTCTTTGCCCTTGGCGGTGCGGGTGTTGAGCGTGATGGAGTACGTGTTGCGGTGATCCTGCGAGTAGCCGTAGTTGCCGCGGGTCTGGCAGGGCATGTTCGGGGACTCGACCTGCACGACCTGCGCGCCCATCTCGGCCATGATGCTCGCGGCGAAGGGGCCGGCGATGTTCGTGCCCGTCATGAGCACTTTCACGCTCGAGAGAACGCCGAACTTCGGGAACTGACCGAACGGCATATGGGTGCCGTAGTAATCTTTATAATGCGTCGACATAGTAGCGTTTCCTTTCTCAGCAGATGTGGGCGGTTACATGTTGAGCCAGCCGGCGTCGACCTTCAGCTCCGCACCGGAGATGTAGCGAGCGGCAACGTCGTCGGCCAGGTAAGCGATGGCGTTGGCGCAGTCTTTCGGCTTGCCGAGGATGGGCTTCTTCTCGCCGGGCTTCGTGATGGTGTGCAGCGGAGCAGCCTTGCCGGCGCGCATCTGCCATTCGAGGATGCCGATGCCCTTTTCGCGCGGCACCTTGTTGATCTCGGTGAGGATGTTCGCGGGCTCGATGCAGTTGCAGCGGATGCCGCGCTCGAAAAACGAGGCGGAGATGTTGCGCGTCAGGCCGAGCACGGCGTGCTTGGTTGTGACGTACATCGCGCCGCCCTTCAGACCGCGCAGGGACGCTGCCGAGGCGACGTTGATGATGTTCGCCGGCGTGCCCTGCTCGAGGAAGATCCTGATGGCGCGCTGGCAGCACAGGAACACGGCGCGCTGGTTGGTCTCGTAGATCATGTCGTAGACCTCCGGTGTCGTCTCATGGATGGGGAGCTGACCGTCGAGCACGCCGGCGTTGTTGACGAGGATGTCCAGATGGCCGAACTCCTTGAGGCAGGTGTCGAACATGGCCTCAATCTGTGCCGGGTCGCGCACGTCCGTCTTGACCGGCAGGATGACGCCGGGGGCGTTTTCCGCCGCGACCTTATCGCGCAGGTCTTCCAGCCGTTTCAGGCGGCGCGCCGCGGCGACGACCTTGGCGCCCTCCATGGCGAACAGCCGCGCGGTCGAGCGGCCAATGC
>ERZ1106951.1462-NODE-1462-length-20772-cov-12.321330_pt1 | contig 20772 bp, 19 predicted proteins | sample MGYA00403676_ERZ1106951 | MGnify/ENA primary metagenome ERZ1106951 (study PRJEB35170, sample SAMEA104062398) | human gut metagenome | biome: human gut; feature: human-associated habitat; material: faeces | place: Denmark | collected 2012-04-23 ...
GATAAACGCGGGGCTCATCGACTATAAAAACAACACGAAATGTCCTATAAGCCTCTCTTTTTAACCCGGAGCCGCCGGGGGGACGGAGTTCCGGTCCGTTAAATCCCTTCATCTTTCATAAGGGAATACAACGGTCAAACACATTTTCATTGGTTCCAGCGCATAGACTGCATGGTCTACGTCATGAGGCATCAGTATGGATTCTCCTTCGGAAACCTCGAAGAATTCCTTGCCGACCATGATGCGAGCTTTTCCTTCCAGTACCTGGATCATAGCATCGCCCGTGGACTGATGAGAGCTGATCTCTTCGTCTTTATCAAAGGCAAAGAGGGTTAGGCTGACGTTTTTGTTTTGCGCCAGCGTCTTGCTTGCGATCTGACCTTCCTGATAGGAGATCTGATCCTTCAAAGTGAGCACGGATGCTCTGGGTAAATGGCGAATAAATTGCTTTTCCTCCATGTGGTCCTCCTTTAGCGTGATCAAAGATAGAATTTGTCCTATCTTTATCTTCATTATACTATATGTTGAGAATTAGTCAACGCTAAAACTTAGAACCAAACGAATTTTACTATACTACAGAACATTTTGCAAGGATAAAAAATTTATGAGGGGTGATAAACGGTATAAAACGCAGAACGGGTGACAACGAGGCTGATTTGATGTAAAATAACAGTGTTAGTATCTATAAATCAAGCAAATGAATCCAGAGTATGAATCATCTTTATTCAGAAAAGAGGAAATATATGAAACACAGCAAACTGACCGCTTTACTCTGCGCCCTGGTCATGACAGGCGCCGGCTCTATGTCCGCTTTTGCAGCGGATGCAGCACCGGCAGCGGCTGCAGCTACAGCTGCACAGCCGGCCAAGGCACAGGAAACGACAGCTGCCGCAGGCACTCCGGCTGAGGCTGCTCAGCCGGAAGTCAACTACACTGAAGCACTTCTGAAAGGCATGTCCCTGACACTGCCGGATGTTGAAAAAGCCGTAGAAGCCGGCACATTCAAGAACCTTTCTCCGGAAGCTCCGAAACCGGCTGAACCAGAACCGGCTCCTGCCCCGGAACCCATTCCTGAACCGGAGCCGGAACCCGAGCCCGCACCGACACCGGCGCAGACTGCCAAGTACACGGCTGATCAGGGAACAAGCGCAGCAACGATTGAAACAGACGGCACTTATGATGCTCAGACTTATACGTCTACAGCCGCTGACCAGAATGCACTTCGCGTTTCCTACGCTTACATGAGCGCAGCAGGCGACACATTCACAAAGACCGGCGATGCTACGAATACAGAAAGCTCCAATCAGTACGGCATGAACGCAGCACTCCTTGTCACCCATGGCGGCCACGGCGCATTCACCAAGGCATCCATCACATCCTCTGCTCTCGGCGCACCGGGCGCATTCGGATACAGCAAGGGAACCTACCTCAACCTGACCGATTCCACCGTTACAACGACAGGAAACAATTCTCCTGCCCTTGAAACAGCAGAAAGAGCCATGATGAAAGTCGTTAACACGACCGTTTCCACATCCGGCTATGCATCCCCGGCTATGAAGGTATCCCAGAACGGCGGCATGATTCTTGCTGAAAGCAGCCATTTCACCACGACTGGCAAGGACTCCCACGGCGCATACGTCAATGGCGACGTCACACTGACAAACAGCAGCGTGAACGCACAGAACACCAAGGCAGCCGTTGTCCGCAACAACAATACGCTTTCCCTTGAAAACTCCACGCTCGAAGGCAATGAAACAGGGTCCGTACCGTACAACATCGTTCTCTACGCTGATCCTTCCGCTATCGGAACCATGGGTGTACAGCAGTTCAATGCAACAGGCTCCACCCTGATTTCCCATCACGGCGGCATGTTCCTTGTCACCGGTACACATAACCGCATCACGCTGAAGAAGACAACCCTCCAGCAGGATCCGGGCCTTCCGATCCTCTCAGCCCTTGGCAATGACGGCGCTTACGGCTGGGGCACCCCGGGCGCTAACGGCGGCCATGTCGAACTGATTGCTGATGAAGAGACACTGAATGGCGATATTGTCGTCGATACGATTTCCGACGTCAACCTGACCCTTAGAAACAACTCCGTATGGACAGGCGCCATCACCATCATCCCGAACGCACAGGGCGGCGAAAAGTACAAGACCAATGCCGACATCTTCATCGGAGCAGGCTCTGTATGGAACCTCACCGCTGACAGCCAGGCAACCACCGTCAACAACCTTGGCACCATCAACTTCAACGGCCACACCATTACCCTCGCGGACGGAACAGTCCTGAAATAAGGGCTTATAGCAAAAATACATATATATAGTATATATATAATAAAAGAAGAGGCTCTCCGGAAATCCCGGGGCCTCTTTTTTGCGGGCGGCTATAGTATAGTGCCAGTAAAAAAGACCATGGAAATCAGATCCACGGTCTTTTTCTATTTCCTTAATTAGTTGATCAGAATGCAGGAATGACAGCGCCTTTGTAGGTGTCTTCGATGAATTTCTTGGATTCAGGGCTGGTGAGCGCTTTCATCAGTTCCTGGATTTCCGGACGGTTTTCATCGCCAGCTCTTACAGCTACGATGTTAGCGTACGGGGAGTCCTTGCTTTCTGTGTAGATGGCATCCTTCGGATTCAGCTTGGCTTCCAGAGCGAAGTTTATGTTGATGACAGCAGCATCGACGTCAGCCAGGGATCTTGGGAGCTGCGGAGCTTCGAGTTCGGAGAACTTCAGGTTGTGCGGGTTTTCAGCAATATCCTGCGGGGTAGCAGTGACAGGAGCACCGTCACGGAGTTTGATCAGGCCGGCAGACTGGAGGACGAGGAGAGCACGGCCGCCATTGGTCGGATCGTTTGGAATGGCAATGGATGCGCCGTCCGGCAGTTCAGCGAGGGATTTGTACTTATTGGAGAAAACGGACATTGGTTCAAGATGAACAGCACCGACGGAAGCAAGCTTCAGGCCTCTGGATTTGCAGAATTCATCCAGATATGGTTTGTGCTGGAAGAAGTTTGCGTCAAGGCTCTTGTCGTTCAGGGCCAGGTTCGGCTGGACATAGTCAGTGAATTCGACGATTTCTACATTGATGCCTTTCTTGGCAAGCTGATCCTTCACTGCATTGACGATCTGTTCATGCGGAACGGGGGAGACGCCGACTTTGATGGTCGTTGTTTTGGAAGCGGAGCCTGCAGCCTTGGAAGCAGCCGGTTTTTCTCCGCCGCAGCCGGCGATGAGACCAGCGGCAGCAAGAGCAGCGAGGGAAACGGCGAGAGTTTTGCGGTAGTTCATAGTAAGTCCTCCTTATGATTTCGTGGAAATAACGATTCCGGGTACAAAAAAATCCCTCTTCCCGACGGGACGAAGGATTCTGTTTCGTGGTACCACCCATGTTCGCCTTTCCGTCGCCGGAAAGACCTTGTGAAGTGCAAGGCACTCCTGTCCTGTAACGGGAACTCCCGGGCCACTTCATCATTCGGCGGCGCATGCTCCAAGGCCATGTTCGGCGGATGTCCGGCGTCCCTTCTCACCATTCGGGACTCTCTTTGGCTTTCTTTCCGCGTACTCTTCTCTTCATCGCTTGTATCAAGTTGGACATACTATAGCATTTCGTCATGAAAGCGTCAAGAAAATTTTAAAATTGTTATTTTGAGAATACGAAAGTAAAAGAGAGAAAAAGTGAAGAAAAAGCGCTTTAAAAAAGAAAAGGACGAAAGGGCGTGCCGTTGCCCTAAAAGAATCAGTCTATTATAATGAGATACGGAACAAAGTGGTTCCTTTTATAGAATTTATTAGCCGGAGGTGGAAATGGGTTTTTTTGGCCTGATGCATAAAGCATGCTCGCGCGAGCATGTCCTATATCTTTTATATTTGACGCTGTTCCTGATTCCGCTGAATCCATTCCTTTTCTATGCGCCCCTCATCCCGGCCCTCATCCTGTGGCTGGTCAACTGGCGTACATCAAAGGAAGTGTCCTTCCGCGTCCCTCCATACTGGGGAGCAGGAGCCGTCTTTTTAGCGTGTTCGCTTCTGTCCACGGCCGTATCCAAGGACAGCTTCTTCTCGATTTTCAACTGGTTGCTCCAGCCGCTTCTTTATGCGGCCGTCTATCTCATGGTCTTTTCCACGATCCGTACGGTCAGGGAAAAGGAAAAGGCGCTCTATGCCTTCCTGGCAGGTGCTCTCTGTGTAGCCGCTTACGGTTTCTTCCAGTATGCGGATGCCCATGACATGGCAAAGGATCTTACCGCGCAGAGCTGGGTCGATCCGGAGCGTTTCCCGCTTCTCCGCCGCCGCATGTATTCGACGCTGGAGAATCCGAACCTTCTGGGCGCTTACCTTCTGATGATCATCAGTGCGCTTTCCTCTTTCTTCCTCTATGAGAAGAAGGGGAGAAGAAAGTACATTTTCGGAATCGTCCTGCTGGTGCTCCTTACCTGCCTGGCGCTTACCTATTCCAGAGGCGCGTGGGTGGCAGCCGGCGGCATCGTGGCAGGCCTTGCCATTTTCCATGATAAGAGATTCGGTCTTTTATTCCTGCTCGTTCCGATTGGCCTTCTCTTTTATCACGGACAGATTGCCGAACGTTTCCTTTCCCTTTTCAGGGGGGATGACACGTCCGTCGATCTTCGCTTCGCTCTCTGGGAAAGCACGAGAGCCATGATTGAAGAACATCCTCTTCTGGGCATCGGCTGGGGATCGTATTTCCTCGCATACCCGGATTACAATTTCTTTATACAGAATGACAATGTACTGATTTTCCATGCACACAACATGTACCTGAACATGCTGGCCGAAGTAGGGATCCCGGGTGGCCTTGCATTCCTGGCTGCTTTCTTTGCGCAGGGTATCATCGCCTACAGGATTTTCAAAGGGGGGGAGACTGCCTTTGACCGTGCCATGGGCCTAGGCGGCATGCTTGCCGTCATCTTGATTGCCATTATCAGCTTCGGAGACCATGTACTTTTTAGCCGTTCCGTATCATTTTGTTTCTGGAGTCTGGCGGGTTTGTGGGCTTCATGCATAAGTCATGCAAACGAAAAATAGAAATATATGATTATGGTTTTCTGTAAATTTCATGTTATACAACATGTAAATCATAATTTGTCTAATAGGAATTATTTATATGACCCATAATAGAAATTAAGAAACAGAGAACCTATTTTAGGGGATACAATCTCAGAAAATGTGGTATAATGATAAAGGTGATAAGGTAAATAAAAATGCAGTCAGTATGATGAATTAGATTAGGAAATGGATTTTTTGAAGTAAATGTTTACCGAACATTTTCGATAAAGAGAAGAAAACATTCCCGTCTCGTATAGACTGTGTTTTTTACTGAGGTAAAAAGATCTGCAGCAAAAGCAGGTAAATCAAGCTGTGGACTTTTATATATTATTTTATTTTTGGGAGGATGATAGTAATGATCGACACCAATGATAGTGAATTCCTTAGCAGGATTGAGGACAAGAGCCTTCTCTCCAAGGTCATGCCAGGCGCAGCAGCTGCAGCTATGATCAATGCAGGGGACATCATCGGTATTTCCGGATTTACGCCATGCGGCTATCCGAAAATTACAATGCATGAACTCGCAGAACGCATGAAACAGACCCCGTTCCAGGTAGATATCTGGACAGGCGCTTCCACCGGTTCCCAGATCGATACCGAACTGGTTGCTGTAAACGGCGTCAGAGTTCGTATGCCTTACCAGACAAACGCTAACCTGAGGAAAGCCATCAACAATGGCCAGGTAAGCTACTATGACCTGCATCTGTCTCATGTAGCACAGCAGGTTCGTGCTGGCTTCTTCACCAACGTTAAAGGCGAACGCGTAACCGGCCCGGACTTCGCAGTCGTTGAAGCATGCAAGATCGGACCGAACGGCGAAATCTACCCGACAACCGCTATCGGCAACTCTCCGGTATACGTAGACACCGCTAAGAAAGTCATTGTCGAAGTTAACACCACTCAGCCACTCGGCCTCGTAGGCATGGCTGATATTTACATGCGTAAGAACCCGCCGCACTGCGAACCGATTCCGATTCTCCACGCTGGCGACCGTATCGGCACACCGTACATCAAATGCGATCCGTCCAAGATCGTAGCTATCGTTCCATGCGATATGCCAGACGTAACCCGTGCACTGGCTCCGCTCGATGACGACGCTGAAGCAATGGGCAACAACCTTGTAGAATTCCTGGCCAACGAAGTTAAACATGGCAGACTTCCGGAAAACCTGCTCCCGCTGCAGTCTGGCGTAGGCAACGTTGCTAACGCAGTTATCCATGGCCTCGTTGAATCCCAGTTCAAGAACCTGTCCGTATACACCGAAGTTATCCAGGACGGCATGTTCGAGCTGATCGACAAAGACAAGATCGACATGATTTCCGGTACTTCCCTGTCTCCATCTCCGGAAGGCCTGAAACGTTTCTACGACAACATCGAAAAATACAACAAGAAGATCGTTCTGCGTCCGCAGGAAATCTCCAACAACGGTGAAGTTGTTCGTCGTATCGGCGTTATCGGCATGAACACGGCTCTTGAAATGGATATTTACGGCCACGTAAACTCCAGCCATGTAACAGGCACCAAGCTGATGAACGGTATCGGCGGTTCCGGCGACTTCGCTCGTAACGCATTCCTGTCCTGCTTCTTCTGCCACAGCTCCGCTAAGGGCGGCAAGATCTCCGCAGTTGTTCCGATGTGCTCCCATGTTGACCACACCGAACACGATACCCATGTATTCATCTCTGAACAGGGTGTCGCAGATGTTCGCGGCCTGAGCCCGAAGGAAAGAGCAAAGGTTATCATCAACAACGTTGCTCATCCGTCCTACAGAGATCAGCTCATGGACTACTATGAAAGAGCAGTTGCCGCATGCGGCCACAGCCAGACCCCGCACATTCTTCCGGAAGCTTTCAAATTCCATGAAAGCCTGGCAGAAACCGGCGATATGCACTTCAAGAAATAATTTAGTGCTGTATTAAAATTTTTAATGCTTTACAAATAAACTCAGTACTGTATAATAATCTATGATGATGACTGCCCATTGACAGTGTCATACACATGGGTTTCGCAAGTGTCCTGAAACCGCTGCAAGAAGACTTGAAAAAGCGCTGCAGCGGGGAAGGCGTTGCGGGCCCTGGACCGGAAAGAAGTTCCCTTAGAAAACAGTGAGAAGAGCATAAAGACGCCGCCGCTGATAAATGATGGGAAGTTTTTTCCCAGAAGTTACTTACTTACTTTTTTAGGAGGAAGATGAACTCATGTCTAACGAATCCCTGAAAGCTAAACTTGATGCCTACAATGCAGAATATGCAAAACAGACGGCAAAACATCCGGAAAGAGTTGGTCTTAAACACAAGAACCTGTACACACCTCTCGATCTCGAAGGTTTTGATTATGAAAGAGACCTCGGTTTCCCGGGCGAATATCCATACACCCGTGGCGTACAGCCGACCATGTATCGTGGCCGTCTCTGGACCATGCGTATGTATGCAGGCTTCGCAACCGCTGAAGAATCCAACAAACGTTATCGTTACCTGATTGCTAACGGCGGATCTGGTCTGTCCGTAGCATTCGACCTTCCAACCCAGATCGGTTATGACTCCGATGATAAGATGGCTGAAGGCGAAATTGGTAAAGTAGGCGTTGCTATTGATACCCTGAAAGATATGGAAATCCTGTTCGATCAGATCGACCTGGGCAAAGTTTCCACATCCATGACCATCAACGCACCGGCATCCGTTCTGCTCGCTATGTACATTGCAGTTGCTGAAAAACAGGGCGTTCCTGCTTCCGCACTCCGCGGCACCATTCAGAACGATATTCTGAAGGAATACTCCGCTCGCGGCACCTACATTTTCCCGGTTAAACCATCCATGCGTTTAATCACCAACATTTTCGAATACTGCTCCAAGAACGTTCCGAAGTGGAACACCATCTCCATTTCCGGTTACCACATCCGTGAAGCTGGTTCCACCGCTGCTCAGGAAATCGCATTCACCATTGCTGATGGTATCGCTTACATCGAAGCAGCTCTGAAAGCTGGCATGCACATCGATGAATTCGCTCCACGTCTGTCCTTCTTCTGGAATGCACACAACAACGTACTCGAAGAAGTCGCTAAATTCCGCGCTTCCCGTCGTCTGTGGGCTACAATTCTGAAAGAAAGATTCCACGCTGAAAACGAAAAATCCATGAAACTGCGTTTCCACACCCAGACCGCAGGCTCCATGCTGACAGCTCAGCAGCCAAACAACAACATCGTTCGTGTTGCTCTGCAGACAGCAGCAGCTGTTATGGGCGGAACCCAGTCCCTGCACACCAACTCCCGCGATGAAGCTCTGGCTCTGCCAACCACTGAATCCGTAACCATCGCTCTGCGTACACAGCAGATCGTTGCTTATGAATCCGGCCTGGCTGACGTAGTTGATCCGCTCGGCGGCTCCTACTATGTTGAAGCTATGACCAACGCTATCGAAGCTGAAGCTAAAGAATACATCAGAAAGATCGATGAAATGGGCGGCGCTGTAGAAGCTATTGATAAAGGCTATATCCAGAAGGAAATTCAGGACTCCGCTTATGCTTGGCAAATGGCTGTTGAATCCGGCGAAAAGACAATCGTTGGCATCAACAAGTTCACAATGGAAGAACCACCGGTTGAAGGCCTGCTGAAGGTTGACTCCTCCGCTGGTGAATTCCAGAAGAACAAACTGGCTAAAGTTAAAGCAGAACGTGATAACGCTAAGGTTCAGGAAGAACTGAAGAAGCTGGAAGTTGCAGCTGCTGATGAAGAAGTAAACCTGATGCCAGTTATTCTCGACTGCGTACGTGCTTATTGCTCCCTCGGCGAAATCTGCGGAGTACTCCGTAAGGTATTCGGCGAATACAAACCGCACAACACACTTTAATTCGATAATCGGAAATAGTTCTGGAGGTAATTAACAATGGCAGATAAACGTATCAGAGTACTCGTAGCTAAACCGGGTCTTGATGGACATGATCGCGGCGCAAAGGTTATTGCCCGTGCACTCCGTGATGCAGGCATGGAAGTTATTTACACAGGTCTTCGCCAGACCGTTGAACAGATCGTTGAAGCAGCTGACGCAGAAGACGTTGATGTAGTAGCACTGTCCCTGCTGTCCGGCGCTCACAACACACTGTTCCCGGAAGTTGTCAAGGCTCTTGAAGCTAAAGGCATGGGCGATGTACTCGTAATCGGCGGCGGCGTAATTCCGGCTGCTGATATCTCAGGTCTGGAAAAAGCAGGCGTAAAGGCTATCTTCACACCTGGCACACCAACCAAAGAAGTTATTGACTTCATCCAGGCAAATGTAAAATAATTAGCTTTTAGACTACCACTTGGCGGTTTATTAGTGTAATTTAGCTGTTAAAGGGCTGGGTGCACTCTCAGCCCTTTACAACTATTTATTTCTCTTGATTTACTCCTCGAAAAGGCGGTGTATCCATGGAATTTTCTATGAAGGATTTTTGGAATGGAAATAGACGCGCCTTAGCGAGAGCAATTACCATCGTTGAAGACGAACGTGATGGTTATGAAGATATCATGAAAGATATCTATCACCATACCGGTCGTGCTCAGGTCATCGGTATCACTGGTGCGCCTGGTGCGGGTAAGAGCACACTGTCTGATGCCCTCATAAAGCAGTTTCGCAAACAGGGTAAAACAGTAGGCATCGTCGCTGTCGATCCTACCAGTCCGTTCTCCGGCGGCGCCATTCTTGGTGACCGTATTCGTATGAACGACCTGACGTTGGATAAGGGTGTTTATATCCGTAGTATGGGTACACGCGGCAGTCTCGGGGGTTTGTCCCGCAAGACCGCAGATGCGGTTAAACTGATGGATGCTTTCGGTCTCGATGTAATTTTCATCGAAACAGTAGGCGTAGGACAGTCCGAAGTCGATATCGTTAAGAATGCGGATACCACACTTGTTGTGCTCGTACCCGGACTTGGCGACGATATTCAGGCAATCAAGGCTGGTATCCTTGAAATCGGTGACGTATTTGTCATCAATAAATGTGATCGCGACGGCGCAGATCGTTTGAATGTTGAGATCGAAATGATGCTCGATCTGGGCGAAGCTCAGAACTGGCGTCCGCCGATCGAAAGAACGATCGCGAATAAAGACCAGGGTGTAGAAGATGTAGTAACAGCTCTGGGTGATCATAGAAAGTATCTCGAAGAATCCGGCTTGCTGGAAGAACGCAGACGCGAACGCGCACGCAGCGAGATGCTCGAAATGATTCACGACCGCATTTCCCGTCATATTGAAGAAAACCTCTCCAAGACGGGTGAATTCAATGGCTACGTGGAAGACGTATTTGAAAGGAAAACTGATCCATTCACTGTCGTCGATTCCATCGTGGGCAAAATATTCAAATAATTTATAAAGGAGGAGTTATTATGGCATTCAAAGTTTTGTGTGTCGATCATGTAGGCGTAGCTGTTAAAGACCTGGCTCTTATTAAACAGCAGATGAAAGACATTCTGGGACTGGATCCATCCCTGCCGGATGAAACCGTTGAAGATCAGCATGTAACAACAAGCTTCTTCAAACCATCCCCGCAGACCGAAGCTTGCGAACTCGAATTCTTGGGTTCCACAACTCCGGATGGCCCGATCGCTCGTTTCATTGAAAAATCCAACGGCGGGAAGAACGGCTTCCAGCATGTTGCTCTTCGTGTTGACGACATCGAAGCATGCCTCGCAGATCTGCAGGCTAAAGAAGTTCCGCTCATCGACAAGAAATGGCGTGTCGGTGCAGGCGGCTGTCATATCGCATTCTTGCATCCAAAGGCTACCGGCCTTCTGCTTGAACTGACAGAACGCCCTGGCGGCCCGTCCTTCAATAAATAAGTTGAATGATGGCAAATGATTCGCCCATTCTGGGCGGATCATCCCCCTTGCGGGGGACCCTAATATTTTTGGAGGTGTAAGAATGGCAACTGTTGAAGAAAGAATTGAACTTCTCCATAAGAACCTCGCTCATGTTGAGGCTATGGGTGGCGAAAAACGTATTGAAAAACAGCATGCAAAAGGCAAACTGACTGCTCGTGAAAGACTCGCTCTTCTGTTTGATGAAGGCACTTTCGTTGAAGTCAATGCCCTCGTAAAATCCCGCTGCCACAACTTCGGCCAGGAAAAGAAAGATCTCCCGGGCGAAGGCGTTGTAACAGGTTACGGCACTGTTGATGGAAGATTGGTATTTGCATTCGCTCAGGACTTCACCGTTGAAGGCGGCTCCCTTGGTGAAATGCACGCTGCAAAGATCGTTCACGTAAATGAACTGGCTCTCAAAGTCGGTGCACCTTGCGTAGGCCTGAACGATTCCGGCGGAGCTCGTATTCAGGAAGCTGTCGATGCCCTCTCCGGCTACGGCAAGATTTTCTGGTGCAACACCATCGCTTCCGGCGTAATCCCGCAGATTTCTGCAATCATGGGACCGTCCGCAGGCGGCGCTGTTTACTCCCCGGCTCTGACCGACTTCATTTACATGGTTAAGAAAACATCCCAGATGTTCCTGACCGGCCCGGCTGTCGTTGAATCCGTCACCGGCGAAAAGATCACCGCTGAAGCTCTCGGCGGCGCTATGACCCATAACCGTACATCCGGCGTAGCTCAGTTCGCAGCTGAAAACGACGAAGACTGCATTAAACAGATTCGTTACCTGCTCAGCTTCCTCCCGAGCAACAACATGGAAGACGCTCCGATCGTAGAAACCGGAGACGATCCGACCAGAACTGATCCAGCTCTGGACACCATTATGCCGGAAAGCTCCAATGCACCGTACAATATGTATGATGTACTGAAATCCATTGTTGATAATGGCGAATACTACGATGTAGCTAAGGAATTCGCAAAGAACATCATCACCTGCTTCGCTCGTATGGACGGACAGACTGTTGGTATCATTGCTAACCAGCCAGCATTCATGGCAGGCTGCCTTGACTACAACGCATCCGATAAAGCAGCTCGCTTCATTCGTTTCTGCGACTGCTTCAACATTCCGGTTCTGAACGTTGTCGATGTTCCTGGCTTCCTGCCTGGCAAACAGCAGGAATATGCTGGCGTAATTCGTCACGGCGCTAAGATGCTGTTCGCATACTGCGAAGCTACAGTTCCGAAGATCACCATGATTCTGCGTAAAGCTTACGGCGGCTCCTACATCGCTATGTGCTCCCGTGAACAGGGCGCTGACCAGGTATTCGCTTGGCCAACCGCTGAAATCGCAGTTATGGGACCTGCAGGCGCAGCTAACATCATCTTCAAGAAAGACCCGAACAAAGAAGAACGCACAAAGGAATATGTCGAGGAATTCGCTACTCCTTACAAAGCTGCAGAACGTGGCTATGTAGATGCAGTAATCGATCCAAGAAATACCCGCCCGACAATCATCAATGCACTGAAGATGCTTGCTTCCAAGCACGAAGTACATCCGGCAAAGAAACACGGAAACATTCCGCTCTAATATTTGCCGCTTAAATCTCTATATTGAAAGGATGGGTACAGATGGATAACAGTACAGTTATGTATATCGCGGTTTTTGCTGCTATCGTTGCAGTAATTGCCCTGATCATGATCTGGCAGGTACGTTCATCTCTCAATCAGTCCGCAGCACCGGCACCAGCTCCTAAAAAGGCAGCAGCTCCAGCAGCAAGAGCAGCAGCTCCTGCAGCAGCTAACAATGGTGCAGTCGTAGCAGCTATCGCTGCTGCTATCGTTGCTATGGGTGGCGGCGAAATCGTCTCCATCCGCCCGGCAGCTAGACCTGGCTGGACTTCCGCAGCTCGCATTGCGGGCGTTTCCGGCAACCAGCAGTTCTAATTGAAAGTTGAAAGTACAATCATTTAGGAGGAAAGACAATGAGAAAATTTACTGTAACAGTTAACGGCCAGGATTACGATGTAGTAGTTAAAGACGGCGGCGCTGCAGCAGCAGCTCCGGCTCCGGCAGCAGCTCCAGCTCCGGCAGCAGCTCCAGCTCCGGCAGCAGCTCCAGCTCCGGCAGCAGCTCCGGCTCCAGCAGCAGCTCCAGCTCCAGCTCCAGCTCCGGCTCCGGCAGCAGCTCCTGCAGGTGCAGGCGAAGCAGTTGAAGCTCCAATGCCTGGTAAAGTCATCCGCATCAACAAACATGTTGGTGACGCAGTAGCAGCAGGCGACGAAGTCCTCGTACTCGAAGCTATGAAGATGGGCAACCCGATCATGGCTCCATGCGATGGCAAGATCACCTCCATGCAGGCTCAGGAAGGCCAGTCCGTACAGGGCGGCGATCCGCTGTTCACTGTTGGCTAATATTAGCTTAATGAACATCGCTTAATCTAAAAGGGCAGTGCTTCGGCACTGCTCTTTTTTTGCGCGCAATTGCGGATTATAGGCTTATAGGACATTTCGTGTTGGTTTTATAGCCGATGAGGCCCGTGTTTACCTGGTTTCATTGACATTTTAATTTGGTTTTTCACGTTTTTGGGGAATGGCATTTTGATGCCAGCCCCTCTTTTGTGACTCATCCCCCTTTTATGAATCGACTGCCATTACCGCGTACTAATGGAGAGGATAAATACTTGATCAGTGCAAGGAGTACTCATCACTTCCGTACCCATTCATTCCGTATCACGGACATCAGGAACGGCAGATTCATGAAAGGCAAATTGGTACTTTATATTTTAGTAGAGATTTGATATAGTTGACCAAGAGAGCATGTAGATTGCATTCCTTTCCTGGTTTTGTGGTGATTCTAAGAATGGAGCATCTTATGCTCTTTTTCTATGTCTCTTATTCGGTTTTCAAGGGGGATTTGGCATTGAAGATGTGGAAAAGCATGGGCAGGAACATCGCAGCAGGATTCGGAGATGATGCAAGTATTCAATCCTTTGGACAAGTATCATGGGAAGTATGTCAGTATATTCCATATTCGGCTCATGATCGTTTTCATGGAATGAATCATTGATATGTGATTTTGCCTTGAAATTAATGCTTTTAAGGGAAGACAAATGGGGAACGAGGCTTCCATCTGTTTTATCCTGACTGCATGTCCTGACAGGCTTTAAATGCAGCCGAGAGCGAATATTTCTTTCAATGACTCCTGGTTCTTATATAAAGGAACAAAAGAAATGAGAAACTGATTTGCCTGTCAGGCTGTTAGAACTTGCCATCAAGGTTTTTTGCCCTTTGACAGCTGATCCGTTGGAATTACCTGAAAAGTGTTTTAGTGCTGCATGTGCTGCGGGCAGAAGGAGATCTGATCCTTATATAGAAGATATCGCACGAAGCAGCTTTAATTTCCCATATATGCTTCCCGGAATATCTTACTCAATATCGTACACACGAATATATGCATTTTGCGCGAAACAGATTGTTTGATAGAATCAGAGAAATACCGGGATATCGGGAATCTTGTATAGATAAGAAGCACGCAGTGTATATAGAATAGGCATATATGGCACTTTTAGGTGATTTTGAGAATCTGTCACATTGACACCTACAATATATAGTGATATGATATTTACAGTTAAATACGGATAAGACAGGTGCCCGTCAGGGCTTAATAGGGAAGACCGGTGAAATGCCGGCACGGTCCCGCCACTGTAATGCGGAGCAACTCCAAATATGTCACTGGGAAACCGGGAAGGCAGGAGAAGCGTTGAAGCAAAGTCAGGAGAACTGCCTGTTTTTTGTCACCGATTGTACCCACGAGCGATGGGAAGGGGATGTCTATGATGTCTCTTTGCGTTCGTGCAAAGGGGTTTTTTATTGGGGATTTCCGGTTTGACTAACTGAGGAGAATAAACTGAATCAAGGAAACAGGTGCCCGTCAGGGCTTAATAGGGAAGACCGGTGAAATGCCGGCACGGTCCCGCCACTGTAATGCGGAGCGACTCCAGTAATGTCACTGAGGAGATTGGGAAGACAGGAGAAGCGAGGAAGCAGAGTCAGGAGAACTGCCTGTTTTTAATCACCGCAAAAACCTACGAGCGATAGATGGTGTGAGAATGTCTTTTTGGCGTCCACTCTATCCGTGTCGGTAGAGTGGATTTTTTGGTGAATGAGGAGGATTCAGGGTCATTCATGCAAGACTGGAGGATGGCGCCAGGGAACGTCATTCTCCGCCTGCGGCTGGAGCGCCAAGGGAAAGGCGCTTCAGCAGTAAGGGCAGGTTAGCAAGTTGTAAACGGCGCTTATGCACCTTTACATAGATAGGGTTACCTCCACAGGGGTCCCGACATGGTTCTTCTTCCGGGTGATGGAGTAAAGATGGAGTAAAAGGGAAATACGATCATCACCCTCACTTTTTACAGATCCTTCCGCAAGGAAGTTCTCATATATCGGAGTTCATTAATATGCAGCTTGAGGGAAAGAGCTGCATCTCCTAATTCAGGTAATAACGCTGCAAGGTGTTATTATACAGGTTTCTCATTTTTTGGGGCTGGTGCCCATCCCCTTTTGAAGCGGCTCTACCGCTTCTTTTTTTTGCAAAAATTCTGGAGATCTTGATGATTCAGCATAGCCTTTTCCTTTGAATTTGACGTAAAAATTACTTTTTTCACATTGACTATTTCGAAATCAATCAATATAATAAAGATAAAGGCATTTCAATGTTTTAATATAAAGGAGGAAACATAATGAGCGTTTATGATTTTACATGCACCACCATGCAGGGCAAGGAAGTTTCTCTCTCTCAGTATAAAGGCAAGGTTATTCTGATCGTCAATACAGCAAGCAAGTGCGGATTCACACCGCAGTTTGCAGGCCTTGAGAAACTGTATAAGGAATACAAGGACAAGGGCCTGGAAATCCTCGGCTTCCCGAGCAACCAGTTCAATGAACAGGATCCGGGAACCAATGAAGAAATCCAGGAATTCTGCAAGGTCAACTATGGCGTTACCTTCCAGATGTTCAAGAAGGGCGACGTACGCGGTGACAACCCGCAGCCTCTCTTCGCTTACCTGACCAAGGAAAAAGGCTTCAAGGGCTTCAACATGGATCATCCGATTGCACCGAAACTCGTTCCGATGCTGAAGGAAAAACATCCGGAAATTCTTGAAGGCGACGGAATCAAATGGAACTTCACCAAATTCCTGATCGACCGCGAAGGCAATGTCGTAGAACGTTTCGAACCGACCACCACACCGGAAGAAATCGCTCCGGCTATTGAAAAACTTCTGTAATACATGAATGAAAGAGAGCTGCCGCTGAGGCGGCTCTTTTTTATTGTCCGGTTTGCAAGAATCATTCGGTAAAGTCTCCGGAATGTAGTATAATGAAAGTGATTATACGGCAGGAGGAGTAAGGATGAACGGAAGAAAATTCTTTTTCTTTGATATCGACGGGACATTGACGACACCGCTGACGAACGATTATCCGGACAGCACGAGAGAGGCCATCAAGGAGCTGCAGGATAACGGTCATTTTGTAGCGATTGCGACGGGAAGGATGCAGGCGGACGCCTGGGAAGTGGCGAAGGCCCTTGGCATCTGCGCCGCTGTTTCCGACGGGGGAAATGCTCTGACCATTCATGGGGAGCTGATTTATGATGAGGGTCTTCCTCTTGAAGACTGCATCAGGACGCTTTCGGAAATCGACAGTGAGAGATTTCCTTTTGCTGTCTGCCCGGAAAATAAGAAAATGCGTGTGGCGACTTCGGACTTGTACCTCTCCCGCGTGAAGGACAGGTACTATGAAACGGTCGTCGATCCTTCCTTTGACTTCAGGAAAGTGGACACGATCCACAAGATTTTCGTTGCCTGCACGAAGGATGATCTTCCTGAGATTCCGCTTCATACGCTTCCGCATGTCTGGTTCAGGAAGGATAATATGCTGATCGAGCCGGTCCATAAGGAAAGAGGCATCTTCGAAGTCATGAAGCGCTACAACCTTTCAGATGAGGATGTCGTCGTCTTCGGCGATGGCATGAACGACCGCTCCATGTTCAGGGATGAATGGTTCAGCATAGCTATGGGCAATGCGAAGCCGCAGCTCAAAGAAAAAGCGAAGTACATCACGAAAAGAGCCGATGATGACGGGATTTATTACGCCTGCAAGAAGTTTGGCTGGATTTGATTGTCAATACAAAGCGAATAAAATATTTGTTAATTAAGCGCGGCGCTGCGGGTTGACTGTAATGCCGCGCTTCTGTTATATTATAGATTGTTAAATTGTAATGTTTTCCTGTTGAGTAAGAGAAAGAGGAAAGATGGATAAAGAAATCAGGAAAGATGGGGAAGGGGAAGTCCTCTTCGACATCCGTCACTTGACCCACACGTTCGAGACAGAGGACGGCAAGACGTTCGATGCCCTGAAGGACGTGACGGCCCAGATCATGAAGGGATCCTTCACGGCGATCATCGGAACGAACGGGAGCGGCAAATCCACGCTGGCCCGTCATTTGAATGCGCTCATGATGCCTACGTCCGGTGAAGTGATCGTCGAGGGAATGTCCACATCGGATTATTCCCATATCTGGGATATAAGGCAGAAGGTAGGCATGGTATTCCAAAATCCGGACAACCAGCTGGTGGCTGCGATTGTGGAGGAAGATGTCGCTTTCGGCCCGGAAAACCTGGGCGTGCCTCCGGATGAAATCCGCCGCCGCGTCGATGCCGCTCTTGAAAAAGTCGGCATGACCGAGTTCCGCACGCATGCACCTGCCATGCTTTCCGGCGGGCAGAAGCAGAGAATCGCCATTGCAGGCATTCTTGCCATGCATCCGGACTGCATCGTCCTTGATGAACCGACGGCCATGCTCGATCCTTCGGGAAGAGCCGAGGTCATGAAGACGATTCATGAACTGAATGAAAAAGAGGGCATCACAATCGTCCTCATTACGCATTTCATGGAAGAAGCCGTGACTGCCGATCACGTTCTGGTCGTCGACCAGAGCGAGCTCAAGATGCAGGGAACGGCAAGAGAAGTATTTTCTCAGGCAGAAAAGCTGACAAAGATGGGTCTTGATGTGCCGGTCGCAGCCGACCTGGCGCACGGCCTTCGCGAGAAGGGATTCAAGATTCCGGAAGACTGCCTGACCGATGAGGAGCTGGGAGAAGCGTTATGTCCATACGTGTCGAAGATATAAGCTACATTTACGGCAAAGGATCCCCGTTTGAAAAGACGGCGCTTTCGCATGTCGATCTCACGATCAATAAGGGCGAATTCATCGGCGTCATCGGACATACGGGGAGCGGCAAGTCCACGCTCATCCAGCATTTGAACGGGCTCATCCATCCGACGAGCGGCAAAGTCACCATCGACGGCATCGATCTTGCAGCAAAGACGAAGGATGCCGTGTCCAAGCGCCATTCCGCCGGGATGGTATTCCAGTACCCGGAGCATCAGCTCTTCGAAGAAACCGTAGCGCAGGATATCGCTTTCGGGCCGAAGAACCTTGGATGCGACGAGGAAGAAGTGGACAAGCGTGTCAAAAGCGCCATGCGCTTTGCCGGCATTGATTATGAAAAATTCGCAGGCCGCTCGCCGTTCCGTCTTTCCGGCGGACAGCAGCGCCGTGTCGCCATAGCGGGTGTCATTGCCATGCATCCGGATTTCCTGATACTTGACGAACCATCCGCCGGTCTCGATCCGATTGGAAGAAGAGAAATCTTCAGCCGCATCTGGGACTGGTACAATAAGGGCGTATTCTCTGTCATCCTCGTTTCCCATAATATGGACGACATTGCCCGCCTTGCGACAAGGCTTCTTGTCATGCACAAGGGGAAGCTCGTCCTTGACGGCGATCCGATGGATATCTTCCTAAATCACAGGGAAGAGCTGAAGGAATGCGGCGTCGACGCGCCGCCTCTGACGCAGACACTGCAGGCGCTCAAAGCCCGCGGTATCCCCGTTCCGGAAGACGCAAAGACGACAAAGGAAGCCATCGACCGCATGGCAAAAATGCTGGGAGGGAAGAAATCATGCTGACAGATATGACGCTTGGACAGTACTACCCGGGCGACTCTTTCCTGCACAGGATGGACCCCCGCGCGAAGATTCTCTGCACGATGATCTTCATCATTGCGATATTCCTGGCCAATAACCCGTTTTCCTACCTTCTCGTGGCCGCTTTCACGCTCGGCGCGATTTCCGTATCCGGCGTGCCTTACAAGCTTGTATGGAGAGCCGTGAAGCCATTATGGTTCATCCTTCTCTTCACACTGGCCATCCACGTATTCACGACACCGGGAACCGAGCTTTTTTCCTGGAAATTCATCCATATCAGCGAAGAAGGTATCAGGAACGGCGTGGAAATGACGCTCCGTCTCGTATTCCTGATCGCTTTCACTTCGCTCTTGACCTACACGACGAGCCCGATCGTCCTGACGGACGGCATCGAAGCACTCCTCATGCCATTCAAGCGCATCGGCGTTCCGGCGCATGAACTGGCCATGATGATGACAATTGCGCTCCGCTTCATCCCGACACTTCTGGAAGAAACAGACCGCATCATGAAGGCGCAGTCCTCCAGAGGCGCGGACTTCGTGAATGGCAATCTCTGGCAGAGAGCGAAGAACATGGTTCCGCTCCTCGTGCCGCTCTTCATTTCCGCTTTCAGAAGAGCAGACGACCTGGCGACCGCCATGGAAGCGCGCTGCTACAGGGGCGGCGAAGGACGCACGAAGATGCACCAGCTCGCCTACACATGGAGAGACAGAAATGCCATGATCGCTGTCGTACTTGTGACCGCAGCGCTCATCGGACTTTACGTATATTTCAGATAAATAAGAAGGGCCGGGGCGATGCTTCGGGCCTTTTTGGCAGGGAGAATCATGAGAAACATTTGGATTACCGTTTCCTATGAGGGAAGCGGATACGCAGGCTTCCAGCGGCAGGAAAACCGCATGACGGTGCAGGAAATGCTGGAAAACTGCCTTCTGGAGCTGACAGGGGAAAAGACCACCCTCTACTTCGTCGCAAGGACGGATGCAGGGGTCCATGCTTACGGGCAGGAATGCACCTTCTATACGGATTCGACGATTCCGGGCGACCGCTTCATCTATGCGATGAATGCACGCCTTCGCGGCGACATCCGCGTGACGAAGAGCTGCGAGATGGATGAGGACTTCTCCGTCAGAAGAAGAAATTACGGAAAAACGTACGGCTACCTCCTGACAGAAAGCAGGGAGGCCTCGCCGTTCTTGAAGCGCTATATCTGGCGGACGGGAAAGAAACTCGACCTTGAGAAAATGCGGAAGGCGGCAAGGGCTCTCGAAGGCCGCCATGACTTCACGTCCTTCCGAGGAAACAATTCCGTGCCGTCCGATCCGGTCAGGAACATCCATGAAATCCGCGTAGAGAAAGACGGGGATCTCGTCCGCATCTACGTGACAGGCGAAGGCTTCCTCTACCACATGGTAAGGAACATCGCAGGCTGCCTTGTCGATGCAGGAATGGGGCTTCTTTCAGTCAAAGACATAGAAGAAATCCTTGCGGCAAAGGACAGAAGGAAACTGGGAATGACAGCGCCGGCAGAAGGCCTCTGTCTCCTTCGCGTCTACTTCTCGCCGATTACAAAAGAGAGCATCGAAGAAACACTCGCCATGCCCCTTTTCCCATGGTGCAGGTAAAAAATGACTTCAGGAATCCGGTAAAATCGATACTTCGCCTTCCCAGACGGGGTAGGGGGACCGCGGAACGCGGTGGATAGGGTTGATTTCCTCAGCCGAAGGCTGGTGGTATGGTTTTTAGATAGCACAAAAATATAGGTTCTTCACGCTTTTTTGTGGGATAAAAATAATAACATATAAAATTGGCATTG
>ERZ1106951.1464-NODE-1464-length-20753-cov-14.439028_pt1 | contig 20753 bp, 27 predicted proteins | sample MGYA00403676_ERZ1106951 | MGnify/ENA primary metagenome ERZ1106951 (study PRJEB35170, sample SAMEA104062398) | human gut metagenome | biome: human gut; feature: human-associated habitat; material: faeces | place: Denmark | collected 2012-04-23 ...
TTGTAGTCTCGAAATTTTGCTATTTCGAGTGTCTACTCTAAGGGGACTATATCACTTCGCGATTCGGCTGGTCGTTTTCTTCTTCTCCTCTTCCCCCGGGAACCAGACCACCGTAGTGCTGCGGCAGTTCGGGTGCATCGGCGGGTAGTTCTTCCCCGGCATGGCGTCCCTGACCTTGAAGTGTTTCCCATCCAGCTCCCGGCATATCTCACTGGTCCTCCCGTCCAGCGTTGCCAGAAATTCATACCATTCCACGCCGCATTCCTCGTAGGCGTCCTTTGTCGCCTGCTCATAGATATACGCCGTCTCCGTCCTTACAAGGCGCTTTGCGGCGCTGTAGGCAACACCCATCCTGTTCTGTATCCGTGCCGCCATCCGCTCCAGGCTCTCGCCCCGGATCAGCCCGACCACCAGATTCTCCCGGAGGTCTTTTGCAAAATGTTCGCAGTGCTGGTACAGCGTCTTGGAAAAATTCCGGCGGTCATACCGGTTCAGGATCGCACGGTCAACCGCCTCACCGGAAGGCTTCACGAAATCATACCCGAACCCCACATGCTGCTGTGTGTTATACACCTGCCTGTAATAGCCGTCTTCATATTCGCTGTGCAGGTACTCATACAGGTTCTGCTGATTTTTATCATACAAATCCAACAGCTTCCGCTCGATCTCGACCTGCCTAAGCTCCAGATAGGAGATCTGCCCGCGCTTTGTATACGCCGCCATCCTGTCTTCCAGCTCCTTATGCTGCTTTTCCAGCGCTTCAATCACTTCCTCCGGCAGCGTCCCCTTCCCTGCCCGGATCTTTTCCCGCAGCTCCATGGACTCTCGAATCATGCCCTGCCAGTCGATCTTTTTAAAGTCCGCCCCACGGATCAGCCGCCGCGCCTCCGCGATGGAAATATCCTGCTGGTCTGCAAATTTCCCATACAGCTTTTCAATTTCCTGCTGGATTTCCTTTGCCGCCTGCGCATACAGCGCCTTCTGGTTCTTCTGCAAAAACTTCTCCGCGTTATTGACATCCCTTGCCTTGTCCTTCAGGACGCGCTTATCCCAGTATCCTTTCTCCTGCCTTTTCCCCATGGTTTACCGCCTGTCATACCACTGCCATCGGTATCTGCTCCTCATCGGCAGCCTCCTGCCGGATCCGTAACAGCTCCTCCTGTGCATCATCGACGATCGATCCCGGCAGCATCCCCAACTGCGTCTCATGGGACACGATCCCCTCCACCTGACGCGCATTACTGATAATGTCCGCATCGTTGTCGATGAAATTCCTCTCGTATTTCTGCTCCACGCTGTCCGGGTCCCAGTCCTTGTTCATCTTTGTGTTCAGGTATTCCGTCAGCATCCTGATCAGCTTCGTCTGTGCAGAGCGGAAACAGTTTTCCTTCATGAGCGCCAGCTCCTCCACGCCGATCAGCTTATACTTGATCGCGATCCCCGACAGGTTCCCGGCAAAACTCTCGTCCGACAGCGCCGGTACCTGAGCCAGAAAGAAAATATCTTTATACAGGCGGTTTTTATAGTTCTCTGTTGCCGTGTCATTGACATTTTTGACCAGCCACCCTGCCTGCCCGTTCTCGTCCAGCATCAAAAGCTTGTTTTTCCGAAAGTCCCGAACCGCCCTTGCGCCGTCCCCTTCGCCATCTTCCCCGGTCAAAGCCGCCTCCACAATCTCGCTTGCGCCCTTGATCCACAGGTAAGCGTCGGTAAAATATTCCATGTCATTGCCAGTATCCGACTGTGCTTTATCATACGCATCCACAAGGGACGTATGAGGTTCATAATCCCCCTGCTGTTCCTCATTGTTCCAGAACACGATCACCGGGATATCTCCCATCAGATGCGCTTCCTTTGGGTTCTCCGGCATCGGCGTATAGTTTTTTACACCATTTTCCCGCTTGAAATGGTAAATAAACGTATCATCATACACATCCGCATACTCACACAGCAGCGTATTGTCAATGTCGTAATCTTCCCAGATATGAACCGCCGCCTCCAAAAACTCATCCAACGATGAAGAATAGACCGGGATAATCGTTTCCGCATCCATCTTTTTGATTCGCAGATCGCCCTTTTCATTCAGGAACATCAACAAAAATCCAATTCCCTTTTTACTGGCTTCCTTGGATACCGCAAAATTCAGGCTGTCGATATAATTTCTCTGAAACAGATTTTCCAATGCCTCCTGATATTCATTGTCCTCCACGATGTATCCCAGCGGTTTTCCTGCAAAATAGCTGGTCGCCATATTTGTGATATAGCGGCAGAAGCCGTGCGCCAGCCTGTTGTTCGGCTTACCGTCCGTCATCGTCCGCTTTAAGATTTCCGTCTTTACCTCATAGTATTGCTGGTCGCGGATAAAGCGCGGGACATACTCCTTTTTGAACCGTTCTACCAGTTTTGTCAGAAATTCCGGATCCAGCACCTGATCCCTGCGAAATTTATACATATCTCCTCCTACAGCCCAAGCCGACTCTTTTTCCCGACCCTTGCTTTCCGTTTTCCCTTCACATCCCCGTTGAGCAGCTCCACAAATCCGGTCAGTGCATCTTCCGCATCGTCATGGTCATTTTTACCCTTACGCTGGTACCTGCTGACATGCTGTGCAAAGACAGGCCACCGCTGTTTCCAGTCTGATGGCATGATGACCTGCTCCATCACGTTTGATGCATTCGTCAGTATCCTCGTTCGCTTGTTTTTGGACTGGTGGAACCATGTGACCGAACATTTATGGCAGTGCAGCTCCTTTAAGTTCCTGATCACGTTGCGGGCAAAGCCCCGGCCACCATTGTTCGACTCTATGAGGCATTCCCGTACACCCGCAGCCTGCAACCGCCGCGCCGTCTCCGGCTCGGTCACTTCCATCGGCTCATCCGTATAGTAAATGTCCGTCACATAACCATAACGTCCAATCTGCCCGCCTGAGATACTGCACAGGCTGTCAGCCCCTTCATCCGCCGTGTCCGTATAGTTCAGGAATTTCTCGAATTTGTCCAGATCCAGCACGTCATAGGTCTTGAACTCCCCGTACAGTGCGCCCTTCTTGTCCACGGGCACCTGCATATAGTTCGCGCCCCAAATCTCCTCATCCAGCGTCTCACGTTTCTGCTGCAGGTCTTCTGTCGGGTACAGATCCTCGCAGGTGCTGACCCCTTCCGGGCTGTCCTCCGTAAGCGCCGGAATCTTTAACTCATAACACTGATCCGGAAATTTATCCATGACACGCCCGGCAAGATCATCTGTTGCCCACCGGGTCAGTACGATGATACACAGTGCCCCCGGGAGCATACGGGATGACAATGTGTTTTTGAAAAAGTTCCAGTGCTTTTCCTTCACGGCATCATTGACAGCTTCCTCCGCGCTCTTAATCGGGTCATCAATAATAATAATGTTGCCACGCATACCAGTCAGCGTACCGTCAAAGCTGGTGGCAAGGTAGCTGGTATAGCTCCCTTCAAGACTCCACTTCATGACGCTGCTGTCTCCGTACTTCACTTTCAGCCCCGGGAAAAAGCTGCGCGTCACATAGGATTCCTCCCCTGGCGTCTCTTCCTCCAGGATCATGTCCTTTGCCGTTCGGGAAAACTCCGGCGCGATGATCCCGTTATAAGACACCGTGATCACCTTGTTCTTCACATCCTGCCCATAGCACCAGTTCACAAAGTTCGCCAGCGTATAGGACTTCCCGAATCCGGGCGGCAGGTTGATGATCAGATATTTTATGGGTTTCCCTGTCTTTTCACTGACCAGCCGTTTCTCATAGGCCGCCTGCAGTGTGCCGCACAGTGTTCCCTGATACTCCCGCCCCGGTTTATAGAAATCCGGTTTCCGCAGCTCGCAGAATGTCCGGAAATCCTTCCGCCCTGCTGCAAGGTTTTTGTCCCTGACGGAATCCCTTTTATTTAATTGCTCCTTAAACTGCTCCGCCAGACTGCCATTCATCGTGTTTAAACCTCTTTTTAAGCAATTTAAAAAGGAGCTTTAAGCCCCTTTAATGATAGATCTCCCTTGATAATTCCAATGCCGCAAGGTCATGCTCTCTCCGCATTGTCTCTGCGGTCACTGCCATAATCCCAGATACCGCACGGTACTGCCGTTGCTTCTCCGTCTTATATTCCCGACGCCTTGCTGCACTTTCCCGCTTCCGCCGCGCCTTTTCCTCGGCATATCCCGGCAGCGTTTTTAAATACGCTGATATGCTCTGCCGTGAAACCTCCAGAAGCACCGATATGTCCTCGACCCGCAGGCCGTCATTCCAGTACGCTGCAGCCTTCTCTTTCCAGCTTTCCATTTCTGTCCACATCCTTCCGGGCGCAGTAAGGCTACTGCATGTTTTTTTACCGCCTTAAAAACCGCTTTAACCGCCTTAAACAGCCCTTTGATTCCTCTTTGTGCCACAATCCCCTGCCTGAGCCATAAAAACAGGAAATGCGCCCGTTTTTCCCTACTGTCTGTCACTGCATCCGCGTCAACTCTTTTTCCGTGTTTTCTGCCAGCTCCAGAAGCTTTGCAGCGATCTCCGGATAGTTCTGCCCGATCTCTGAAAATACCTTTTCCTTCAGCAGGTCCATCGCCACATGTACCGCGCCCTGTTCCTTGCGCGCTTCGATCTTTAACTTCTCGTTGGATACCTGCGCCCGCTGGAGCGATGCGATGCTCTTTGCTGCCTCCGTGCGCTGCTTTGCGTCCATGCTGTCATCCACCAGCGCCTCCATAATGATCTGGCTCGCCAGTAGGTTGTTTGCCTCATGCAGCTCCGTTGCCGGACGGTCTACATTATCCTCCGCAAGGAGCTTTGCAAACTCTTTTGCAACCCGGACGCTCTCAAACTTGTTTAAAAATTTCCTGCCGTACCGTCCGACACTGGAAAGATGGACCTCCTCCCCCTGCCTTTTTAACCACTCTGACACCTCTTCATAGGTATCCCCGGCCAACAGGCGGTTTTCCACTTCCTTTTTCAGTTCCGGCGGCAGGTTGTCGATCTTTCCGTGGCTCCTGTTCTTCTGCTCCATCAGTCAACCCCCGCAACATCCGGACCGTTGCCCTCCAGATAGTCCGTCCCCTCCGGGGACAGCCGCACGATGCACCGGCTGATCCCCAGCCTCCGGTTCTCTACCATCTCCTTATGCACCAGCCCTTTGCCCTCCAGATAATCCACCTGCCGCATCAGCTCCTGGTCCGTCAGGTCATGTCCGGTCTTTCTAAGCGCCGCCTTTAATACCGGAGTACCGGCGCCGTAAGGCTCCGCCTCCCTGCACAGCTCCATGATCTCCCTGCGCACAATTTCCTTCCCTGCCACGTTTAAAATCTCATTCATCGATTATGACCCCCATATCCTCAATATCGCCTTCCGCAAGGTTTACCCCCGCAGGTGTCAGCCAGATCGTCCCGTCCAGCCAGTTGTCTTTGTTCACTTCCACATGGATATACCGTTTCCCTTCGCCGCCCAGGTAATAGATTGCCTTCCGAAGTTCCTCCTCCGTCACAAATCCCCTGATCCTGAGATAATTTTTCAGGATGGCGATCCTGATGTCCGTCCCGTAATTCTGGTATAGCTTTTCAATTACGTCACCGCGGAGCACCTTGCGCTCCGCGACCTGCATTTCATTCACCTGTTCTCCCCCACCTTCTTCTCGATCTTATCCAGTCGTCTGTCCACACCGGCAAACCCGTTTTTGATTACGTCCAGCGATTTGGTCATATTCTCCATCCTCTCAGAGATCCGGTCCATGTTCAGCATCAGGATGCTTTCCCGCTTCTCTGACTCCTTCCGGAGTAGTTCCTCCCTGCGTTGCGCTTCCTGCCTGAGCAGCTCCTCCCGCTGGGCATTTTGCGCAATCAGCATATCCTCCCGTTCCCGGATTGTCCGGTTTGCCGCCTCTATTTTCTCCTGTGCATCCCGGTAGGTGGCCTCAATCTGCCGCCTGCAGTCCTCATATGCCGCTGTAACCTTCTTGTCGCTGTCCTTATCCTTCCGTAGAAAGTGCATCACGAAAAGGATCAGCAGCGTCGCTGTCACGCCCAGGTCAATGACCAGTTTTGCAATCTCCGTTGCCGCGATCCCCTCTACCATCCTGCTCTCCTAAATAAAAAAATTACAGTGTCTGGGTTTCCCCTTTCACTGTAATCTTATCACACGCCTATTCTTTCGTACTTTCCACAAAAGACAAATTTCTGGACTGCTAATTCCTATACTTTTCCTGCTGGAATGCCGCCGCTTCCACTGCGGCACATGCCGCCCCGGCGGCAAATCCCAAGACAATGAGCGCAACCTTTATCATAAGTACCATCCTTTCATTCACATTTTTCTTCTGACCGCAGCACCCCGTCCAGCATAACTCTGACCCGTTCCCCGTTGCTGCCATCATTCCCAATAGTCACAAGACCGTAATATACCCGCTTTTTCTCACCATCCCAGACCTCAACCGTCCCAACATCCTGCGGATGCTCCTGCTCGATCTTCTCAATCATCCTTATTTTTGATTTCCATAGCCTCCTCTGGCTGCTGTCCATATGCACCATCGTATAAGTATTTAATATCAATGTCCCCAGTGCAGCCAGATAAATGATCTTCCACCACAGTTTCAGCATACATTTTCCTTTTTCCATAGCCCTATGCCTCCAATATATCCTTGATATAATCATACTGCTCTGAGATCTTATAGCTTTCATCTCCACGTTCCCTGACCATCTCATCAAATTCCCTGAGCCGTACCGCCAGCCTCAAGGCTTTTGCCACCCCGATCGCCTCCGGTGTCGGGGAACTTCTCTTTTTCATCCCCAGCATGATCCCAACTGCCTTGTGCAGATAAAGATCGCTGACAAGGCTTTTCTCCCTAAAATCATTAAACTCCCCAAGTGCGTCATCAATGAATTTCCTGCGGTTCAGCCTCGGCTTATCCGGCGGAAGTATCCCGTCCGCCTGAAGCTTTTTCTTGATTGCCGCTCGCTCCGCTTTCTCCTTATTTGTCATCCTTTTTACCATCGTTCTTTATAACCTCCGTTCCTTACCTCTTTCAAATCCCCAGATCTGCAAAGGACATCTGGCCGGGCAGCTGCCCGCCACGGCCCAGTCTGTCCCCCACGATCTTGTATATCGTACTTTTGGATACCCCGTACTTCTTTACAAGCTGGTCTACATTGCTGCCGTCAAACTCCCTGTAAATCGCATTATAAGTGCGGTTTTTGAGCAGTTCACGCCGCTGCGGGATGTAGATGCTCGTCCCCCCGTAAGTATCCGACAGCCTTAACAGGTTGTCGATCCCAATGACCTCCGCATACTGCCGGTGCTGTTCCTGGAGGTCATCCAGCGTCAGTTCTTCATTCTTTTTTGCCATCAAAACCTCCTTCCCGGCGATGCCGCTACTTTGACGTCTCCGACCTCTTTCTGGCGGCTAACGCCTTCAATCCTTCAATGACACGGCTGGCGGTCTTTCTGGTCATCCAGCGGGAATCGTCCAGCCCATACTGTTTTTTCACAAATCCATCCAGACGCTTCTTATCCGGCTTCCCGTCCTCTAAGACCCATTCAAGCTGTGCCATTAGGCATTCTATGTAGCGTTCCTGCCTCCAGCTGATCCGGTCGCCTGCCGCATAGCCCTTTTTCCCTTCCATGGCGTCGATCACCTTCACTGCCTCCATGACCGTCAGGTCCTTCAGGCTCTGCTTTTCCGTCAGCATGCTGACATATTCATGCAGCAGATCGTCGTCCATCCCAAGTTCCCGTGCCAGTGCATGGATCTTCCGCTGCTGTGCCGTTGTGACCTTATTCATGACGCCCTCCTATTCTGCCGGATCAGAGAGTTCCTCCCGGTTTGTTTCATACCAGAAGGTATCCTCCTTTTTCAGGGTTCCGCCGACTGAAAGGATCGTCTTCTCATCATAGGTCTTTAAGATATCCTTGTTTACGCTTTCCTTTACCGTGATGCAGTCCCCCATCCCGTACTTTTTCAGGGTCTTGATCACTTTTTCGACCTGCTTCGGGAGCATCAGCTTCGTGGACATCCGGAATCCTACTTTACCGAAGTCCATTTCCCGGCTCTTGCCCTTTAGCTCCGCCTTGTTCAGCGTCACAAACTCCTTGACCTGCAGCTCCAGCTTCTTGATGTCATCCCGGTACGGCACAGCCTGCTCCGCCGCCTGCTCCTTGATGTCCGCGATCTTTTTTCCCATGTCTGCCTCGATCAGTTCCAGTTCGATCTCATTGTCGCGGATCAGCTTTAATGCCGCATTTACTTCGTCCCAGCTTTTTAGGGACGGATCCTCCATCCTTTTCCTTGCCATTTTTCTTCCTCACTTTCCATGTTTCCGCTCCATCTGGGCGGACATCTGCAGGACGCCCTCCGCATATTCGGACATCCCATATCCCAGTTTCCCATAACGGGCGACTGAAGTGCTGTCCCCGTTATACTTCATCAGAACCATCCCTGGTTCCCCGTACTCCTCAAACAGCTCCGCCAGATAATCGGCAGCCACAGTCATGTTCTGTCTTGGGTCATACAGATCTGTGACACCCAGCTCCTTCATCCTGTCCCGGTGCCATTTTTCCGATACCTGCATAAGCCCCTCACAGCCTCCGTTGCTGGCATTCTCCTCGTACCGGCTCTCATGCCATGCGATCGCCTGCAGGAGCTCCGGGCAGATGCCATAAGCCCCGCCGATCTCTTCCGCAAGCGCATACACCTCGCTGTCGGCCATTGCCTGTGCCTGTACCGGCACTGCAAGCATCAGGGCGGCGCATACCGCCGCAATCCTTTTCTTCATGTCCACCATCCTTCCTGTCCGCTCTGCATTTCCACGGGCTTGCGACCGTCCCCTTACGGGGGCTGCATTAGACAGGGGCACAAGGCCCCTATGCTCCGATGTTCATATCCCTCATTACTTTTACGATCCCGGCTTTGTCGATCTTCCCATACACTGCCGCCGTGTTTACAAACACATTTACCGCACCGCGCAGCCCATAGTTGGTGTGTGCAATCCCGGACAGCAGCCCCAGCGCCCCTTCATCCAGCCCATAAGGCCCGAAGATGTTCCGGATGTCCTCCGCCGTCAGGCTGTTCGTCAGCACCTGCTTACGCATGCCGACACGGGAAAACAGCTGAGCGAAGTCTGCCTTCCCGCTTCCCCGCAGTTTGCTGTAGATCTCTTCATTCCCGACCAGCGCAATCCCGATGCCGGATTCATCTGACACGCAGCGCAGGTGGTTCAGCGCCCGCACAGTCAGATGCTGCGCCTCGTCGATCACCAGCACCCTGCCGCTGTTGCGCAGCTTTGCGACGATCTCGCGGGTGATCTTCCGGTCACCCCGCTCCCGGACGCCCAGTTGCTCCGCGATCAGTTCGTTTACCCCAGTCACGCTGGCATAGGTCGGGGAAATCGTAATGCCCAGCGCAAGGCTGTTGCGCTTCATGTACTCGCGCACCGCAAAGGTCTTTCCCACCCCGGCGTCCCCGTATACCACGGCCACCGTCCCACGCAGGTGCGCGTATGCAATCGCGTTCGTCACGGTACGGCTGACGGAAGTTTCCACAAAATCCGGCTCCTTCGGTGTGACCGCTTTCTTTTCATGGATCTTTGCCAGCTCCTGTACCTTCGGGATGATGGCGTGGGGCGTTTTATACGTCCCCGCGAGAAAGCTGCTGACCAGTCCACCTGAAACGCCCAGCTCCGCGGCAACCTCCACCTGCTTCCTGCCGTTCTCCTCCATGTACTTTTTTAAAAATGCAACTGCCTGTTCATAAGTCATCGTGAGTTCTTCCATTATCCTATCTCCTTATCCTTCTTTTGCTTCACGCAGCCGTCTGACTGCGTCCGTGTAGTCGATTGATTCTGCCTGCTCGCCGCCAACAGCCTGCGCCAGCCGTTTTTCCTGCGCCTGCTTCAGCTCGATGATCTTTGCGTTCGGCTGTTCGCCGCCTTCTTCTTGGTTCTGTTCTGCTTCCCACATCAACAGCTCCAGTTCGTTCTGTGCCTGCTTCACGTTCTGCTCTTTCCATTCCTTTACCGTGCGCTCGTATTTCCGCTGCTCCTTCATGGCAGCCGCCACCTCTTCCTTCTTCGCAAAGTAGCTTAAGGATGCCACCTGCGCCGCCGTGCAAAGGAACCTGTCCTGCTCATCGTATACACGCACTTCCTGCAGGTTGTCCGGATCATACCGCAGATAAACCTTTTCCCCAAAATGGTAAAAGTTCAGTTCCTGGCTGTTGTACGGGATTTTCTGCCCATGCAGCTTCAAAAATACCCCTTCCCGCCCGACCTTCTGCATCCGGGTATTCCGCAGCATCATCAGGTTTAACTGGTCTGTGGTCGCCACCCGCTTCTCCACCAGACAGTCCGCATATACCTGGTCCGGATTCCTTTCGCGCATCCCGACGCCGTTGTGCTTGTGTTTGTTAAAAATGCCTTCTATGTACTTATCAACAAATTGCACAAACTCCGGCAACATTGTGAAGTTTTCCGCATCCTTCCCGGTCTTTTTCAGGCGTTCCGGACGTTCCATGATCGTTCCGCCCGTGTACCCCTCGAACATCCGGGAAAAATCTTCCTTTACGTCCCGGAATGCCCTTTCAATGATCTTTGCCCGTGCGTTCCGTACCATCGCAGTCCGAAACTCAATGCCTAAGTTGTCCAGGATCGTCGGCGCTTCGTGTTCCGTGGTAGCCGCCGCTTTCCGGAAGCCCCTGCCGCCGATGTCAAAGGTCAGGAACTCGCGGCCGTTATCCGAAAGGATCTGCTTCGGAATCCCATACTTTTCGATCCCGCGCCGCAGGGCGATCAGTGTGGCATCTGAGCATGGGTTCATGGTCACATACCAACCCATAAACTTCCTGCTCCGGACATCCTGAAAAGCGGTAAGGTATACGCGCACCGGCTTTTTATGCTCCCCATCGTTGACAAATACATCAAAGGTGTGGTTATCACAGACCCAGATGTCGTTGCTGTAAAAGTCTGCTTCATCGTATTTCCTGCGGATAAACGGCAGCATCTTGTCCTTCAGCGCCTTTTCTCCCTGCCTGCAGTAGACTACTACCGCAGGTGGGATGCTCCGCATAATCTCACGGGTAAAGGTATTGCTCGCCGCCAGCGGCAGGTATTCTGCTTCCTTCCCTTCGTGCCTGATCCACGTCTCCGTCATCCGCATACACTTGGCAACCGTTTTCTGGGACTCATCCAGATAATAGCTGCTGAAGATATCAAATACCTCCGGCGGGATCGCCCTATGGTGGTTCTTATGCTTGCCCCTCCTGTCGATCAGCGCCGCCTCCCCCTTCTCCCGCAGCGCCTGCGCCTGTCTCTGGAGAATCCGGACTGAAAAGTGGAACTCCGGGTACTTCTTACTGATATAATCAACAAACTCTTCGTCCCGCTCCTTCTTAGGCCCCCCCTTTTCCCGGTATTCCTTCCATTCGTCAAGGATGTTCTTCCACTTGGCAACTTCCTGCCGCTCCTCCTGGCTCATCTCCTCCAGCGTAACCGCCTGCAGCTTTGACTTCGGCTCCGGCGGCGGTGGATTCAGTTTTCTCTGTCGGTTGATGTACTTTTTCTGTACCTTTGGTTCGCAGACCGCGAGGGGGATTCTGTAAGAGATTCCACCAGTACCACCGCCAGATGGTCCAGCAGTCTCTTCTGCTCTCAATTTTCCTGTACATATAAGCTTAACGACATATCTTCTGCAACATCCCCGAAGCTCTGCATACTCCGGCACTGTTAAATATTCCATAATTTAATCACCTTCTTCTTTACAGCTCAGTCAAGTTCTGATACACTTGATTTGAGTTCTTTTATAACTTCTTTACGAAAAGTCGCTTTCTCTGCTACAGAAGGCGGCTTTTTTAATCTTCTATTTGTTCCCGTCCGGTAATCTGAACATTCATTTCCGAAGCAATTTTCAACACCGCTTCATTTAAGTCAAGGTCATCTACTACCTTCAGCAAAGAACATACAGCTACCACAAAATCCAAGCCCTCCACATTCACAAAAGAAACGGTTGCCTTATTCTCGTTCCCTTGTTTCTGCAAAGATACCACGACCGCTTTTTCGCGCATTTCTTTGTTTCCATCCGCATCCGTAACGACTACATTTACATATTTTTTCATCTGTTATCCTTTCTGGCCTGCCTCATCAGTGGCGGGCGGCCGATCCCGCCAGACGGTGGAAGTTCCACCGTTTCGGCTCCATTCTAAATATGTAAGTTTTTTTCTTATTGAACTGCTTTTTCTGAAAAATTTTAAAATTTTTTATATTCCACCCAGCAATGCCAAATCTTCAAACACCGCACCCAACACAGCCATGGACCATATCAGCGCACCTATAGACAATGCAGCCAGTACCATCCATATATCATCATTCATCTTTCGCATCTTCCATCAAATCCTCCATCGTACAGCCCAGCATCCTCGCAATCGCAAGGCCTAAGATCATGTTCGGGATCTTCGTTCCTCTCTCAACCTGGGCGATCATGGATTGGGTCAACGACAGGTTTTCCGCCATCTGCTTCTGTGTGATTCCGAGCTTTTCCCGTCTGTTCTTTATATTCATACCAATATTCATCTTTTTCCCTTTCCTCCTTATATATAACTGTGGTAATATTCGTATATATAAATATAACCATAGTTATTATATCCTACAAAAGTTGGATTGTAAAGTATAAATCCTACTTTTGTTGTATTTTATGGTCGGAGGTAATGTATGTACTCTGCAGAAGAAATTGCAAAAAAAATAAACCTCATCCTAAAAGATAAAGGTTTATCACAAAAAGAAATGCTAGAAGCGTGTGAACTGAACAAAAATACCGTATCATCCATGCTTTATAGAAATTCAATCCCTAGAGCAGATAACCTTGCAAAAATCGCAGACTATCTCGGATGCTCTGTTGATTACTTACTGGGTAGAGAAAATCCTACATTTGCTGGATATTCAAATTCTACTTCTTCCCCTTTCCTTACAAAATTTTTACAGCTGAGTAATAGAGACCAAAACGAAATCCTTGCACTTATAGACTATAAATTAAAATTTACCCTAACGGAAACATCATCCCCTTCCACAGATGATTATTTAAACCTTGCTTAAATTTATTTTAATTCAAGTTTAAAACAATCATAAATTCATATCAAATTGTATTAGTAACATCTTTCTTCTCAAAATTGTGTGAATTATTCAGCTCTACTCATCAAAATATTTTCTGGTGGGGAACTCTTGTGAAATCCATTTAATAAGGAAGTCATACCATCCCATAAGGTATCCCGCATGGTTCCCCACCTATTTTATCTCTTTCTATATTTCCCTTTGTTTATAAGCTTTACAAGGTGGGGAACTTCCACCCACCAACTCCACTCCCAGTTCCCCACCTCATGAATCCATAAATTTTTAGAACTTTAAACATTTTAAACATTTTCTTTAAAACCCGCTTAAAATCAGCACTTTCCAAGTTTAAATTTTTTAAAGCATTTTGATTGCAAAAAAAAGCAGGAGTAAAGCCCCTGCTTAATACACTTTTTTCCCATCCACATAAAATGACAATTTTCTCTGTTCATTCTCCCGATTTTCCTTATATATTCGGGGTTTTTCGTCTTTTTTCGGTATTTCTCACTTTACCTCTTTTATGTCATTCTTCCTATACATCCACATCTATCTGCTTTTTGCAGATCATTCACTTCATTTTTCCCTGATGTCTTTCCCTTCCTGTCAGTCGATATCCATTTGCTGAATGTAAGCCTGTTGCCGTTTCAGCATTTTCTTAAAGGCATGATACACGCCATCTGCATTTTCTTTCAGGGTTCGTTTGGAATTCGTATGCGGATTGATGCTCGTCGCGTAATCCAGCTGGCTGATCCAGTCTGCCGGAATTGATTCACTTCCGGAAAGCGCTCCGGCAATTCCACCGGCAACTGCCGCAACACAGTCTGTATCACGTCCCATATTTACGCCTGCAAGGATCGCTTCCTTCGTATTTCCATGAACCATCTTAAAAATAACAACGCCCTTTGTGACAACTTCATTCGCATAGCTGAACGGATACGGCATTCCAAATCCGTTATAAATGGAATCAAAATGCTGTCTCAGTTGAAAAATGTCACTGCAGCCTGCCGCTTTTTTCAATTGCTCGTCAATCTCTTTCACAACGACGTCGGGATCGCAGTGATCAAAAATTGCCCCGATCACAGAATCCACGGTTGCGCCGGGCTTCGTTCCCTCCGCTATTGCTACGCCAGTGACACATGCCCATTTCAGCCCGCGGCTGTTCGTTGTCTGATACAGCTGTCCGACCTGAAGGATATCCTCTTTTGCGCCTTCTACATTGCCTGCGTTGATCAGTCCGATCGGATGACACGCCCTTGCAAAGCTGTTGAGTCCGGCGTAATCGCAATATCTGCCAAGATCAGTTGCCGGTATTCCGGTTTTTGCCATTTTCAGAAGAACCCCTTCAAACGGTTCGGATACCCAGCCTCCTGCATTCGGATTTGCATATTTATTCCAAGCAGTCCTGACATCCTCCGCTGTGACCCTTCCCTCTTTTTCCATAATCGCAGAAATCATCAACTTCTGCCGTTCCACGCCGTCCTCTGTCGTTCCGGGTTCTCTGTCCCAGCCATTTCCGTAATGCTGGTACGGAAGATACCCGTCTACATAGCCATACTTCCTGTCAATTTCTTCATAAGTCATTCCCTCAACAGGAGCTCCCATCGCCGAACCGATATGACAGCCACAGATACAGCCGAAAAACTTGTCCTGTAAAATTATACTCATATCGTCCCCTTTTTAGCTGTAATTTTTATGCAATTTGTTATGAATATATATTACTTCTACTTAGTACGTTTGTCAATATGTTGTATCATCATTTATTTCTATATGGTTTACTGGTAAAATCGCATCGTATTCATATGCTACAAGCAAAAATACCGTCCAATCATCTTTTGACAATTGAACGGTACCGGTATTTCCTTATTCAGTTTTGTCCCTTTCCTTCCAGCTCAGCGCTGCAATTCCAAAGTTATCCTTTTTTCTCGTCAATTCTTCCTCGCTGTATTTTTCAATTGCGATCTCTGCAAGATACAGCACTCTGCAGCCCTCCTCCAGATGTCCCAGATACGAAGCCTCCGGTGTTGCCATGCAGATGTGGATATGCGGCTCCCCGTCTATGATTAGTCCCTGCCCTGCTGCAACTTCAATCGGTCCTTCCACGGTATAAAAGCCGTTGGTCGGATCATCCTCGGTCGTCTGGATCATGTGATATCGCGCCTTATCCAACGTTCCAATCATAGATACGACTGCTCCGTTTTTGATCTTGTGTTCGGTAATGGCCTGATTCAGGCACTGCAGCATATCATCGCCTTTTCCCAGATGAAGCAAAATGACGTCTCCTGTTTTCCTGACATGAAATGTGTTCATTTTGTATTCTCCTGTTTTATGAATCCGTTCTTATGTTCTTTGTATCTGTTGTGTTTTCCGGTGTTTGTGTCCGGAGAACTTTCCGAAACAAAATAAAAAATGAGCTTCCGAGCATAATGCTGACGCTGATCCATGCAGAGGCTTCTGCAGCGGCAATCCCCATAAAGCTGTGCCTGCCAAGCCAATATCCAAAAATCAGTCTGCTGAAGACTTCCAGTCCACCGGAAAGCATCGGAATCCATGTATTGCCCATTCCCTGAATGCAGTTTCGAAATACCATCAGAAATCCCAGGAAAAAGACAAAAATCCCCACAATCAACAGATATTGTCTGCACAGCTCAAGTACCGGTGGATCTGTCACCATCAGCGACGCGATCCTTTTCCCGCCGAAAATCTCAACAGCGGACAGTGGAATATGAATCAGGATAGAAAGAAGCACTCCCATCCGAACCCCTGCTTTAATTCTGTCATATTTCTGCGCGCCGTAATTCTGACCGACAAACGTCATAAATGTCATTCCCAGCGCATTGCTGAATTCTCCGATCACACTGCGAATTTTGGTGGACGCCGCATAAGCCGCCACTGCAGACGCACCAAGATCGTTTACAAAAAACTGCAGGATCATTCCACCGACTGCCGTTACCATGCTCATAATTCCGACCGGCAGCCCGGTTTTTAACATTCTGACTGTCAGGCGTGCATTTTTGCTCTTACTGCCGTCCAAAATACTGACAAATTTCAATCTTTTCAAACCTGCGGCACAGATCGCAAAGGAGAACACCTGAGACAACACCGTTGCCGCAGCCGCTCCCTGCACGCCCCACTTCAGTGTGAGTACAAATACGCAGTCCAGACCAATATTTGTCACAGAGGAAACGAGCAGCGCCCAAAATGGCGTAGACGAATCCCCCAGAGACTGCAAAACGCTCATAAACAGGTTGTTCAAAACTGTAATCACAAACCCCAGCAGGATCACTTTGATGTAATCCAGTGACTGCTCCAGAATTTCTCCGGGCGTATGCATCAGAATCAAGAAATCTCTGATCGCCAGAGATCCGACAATTGAGATCATCGCTCCCACAATCAGCGACAAAACGGATGCAACAAAAAATCCCCGGTTTACCAGATGATAATCCTTTTTCCCGTAGGCCTGTGAAATATGGATGCAAAATCCTCTTGTAAGCCCCATTGCAAATCCGAGCGTCAGCCAGACTACAATGGATGTCGCGCCGACTGCTGCCAGCGCCTGCGCTCCGATTCCCCGTCCGACAACGACGCTGTCCACAAAGCTGTAAAGCTGCTGAAACAGACCGCCAATTGCCAGTGGAATATAAAACAGAATGATATTTTTGGCAATACTGCCTTCTGTCATATCCCTTGCCTGTGTTTTCATAAGTTTACCCTGCAAAAGTTCTGCCCTTTCTTTTAATATCAACGATTGTTCAGGTTCATGTAAAGTTCAATGATTACCGGTCCTCCTCCCTGAACCAGAAATTTGATTGCTTAAAATAATTTTACTCTATTTTCGTCTTTTGTACAGAATAATTTGCTTTTAGATATCTGAAAAACGGCATATTAAAAGGATCAGCCCTTTGAATGCCAAGCGATCTGCTGAAAATAATGTCTGCCCTTTCATCAACAAGGAAGAAGAACAGCTCACCAAGAGTTCTTTGTCTCTGGCTCTTTTTGATTGACTATTTATAATAAAAAACCAGCGTTAAAAAACCATTAATTTTTCCCCTGTTTTGGCAAAATATATTGCACAAATCCCCCCATTTTTTGTGCAATATTTGTAGATTTCTTTCAAAAAAATACCACTGAGCAAAATCTTGCTCTCCAAATTTCTTCAAAATTACTCCCTGTAATCCGAAAACCTCTGATACTCCGGCACCATATATCTGTCTTTATAGCTTTCTATAATATCCTCTGCCAACTGTTCCTCGACCGGCTCTGCGCTGCTTATATCCCAGTCCCTGCTGTATGCCATATACCACGGCTGATCGGGTGATTCTGCCGCATTGTAAAGAATTGCCTGAACAACTGAAAGTTCCTTGCCGTCTATGGCATAATAGAACCATGCGCTGTTCGCAGCTCCCGATGATGCCTCATTTGCAATAAGATAGCCGCCTTCCTCCAGTCCGACGATATAATAACTGTCACGCTCCTGCCCGGCAAAAATCTGTACAGGAACACCGTCTTCCAAGGTATACAATTCAAAAAGCATTTTATTCACAAATTCATCTCCGTGAATGGCTCCGATCATCAGCTCACATACCCCATCACCATTTACGTCCAGAAAAGCATATCCGACATTTTCCAGAGCGTTTCCATCCTGACAGTAGAAGCTTAACTGGCTTAATCCTTCACTGGATAGTTTCTGTCCATCCCATTTTTCGCTCAGAGCAGCATAGTATTTATCCAAAACCTCTCCATACTGTTCCTCATAAGATCCCAAAACATCTGCTTCCTCTTTTTTAACAAATTCCTGCACAGTGCTTTCTGTCTGTTCTGTGACACTTTCTTCTCCTGCTTTTGCCTGTTCTGTGACACTTTCTTCTCCTGCTTTTGCCTGTTCCATACTTTGCGTTTTAGTGCCGCAGGCAGTCAGGACAAAAAGCATCATGCCGATACTACAGGCTGACAACATCTTTTTCTTCATGACCATTTTTTCTTCCTTTCCATCATGTTATTATCTTCTCCGGTCAATGCCGGTCATACGGTAATACCCGCTTTTATCCTCATAAATCAGACGCTCAGCTTCACCCATGAGCTTTTGAAGATTGTTTTGAAATGCTGTGCTTTCTCCGATCTTTTCCTGTCACGATGTAGTATTGCTTCTTGTTTTCATACATTTCCGCATCTGCGACTTTCAGAAGCGACTCAAAATCCGTGTCCTTTGTGCCGCTTATCGTCGTACCGAGGGACGCGGTAGCACCCAGTTGGCTTTTTGCCGTTTCCAGTAGTTTCTGAAACGCCGGATGTGTGATGTTTGGCAGAACCGCAATGAACTCATCTCCGCCAAACCGATACACATGACGCTTTCCGAACACAGATTTCAGCGTCTGTGCGGTCTGCACAATGAATTTATCACCGGCATCATGTCCCTTTTGGTCATTTATTTCCTTTAGGCCATTTATGTCGCACATGACAACCGCCAGGGGAAAGTACTTCTCCAGCTTTTCTGTGTACGCCCAATCCAGTGCTTTTCTATTTTTACAATCTGTGAGCTGGTCATATAATGCACTGTGCTCCAGTGCATCTGCATTATCGCGCAGTCTTATCATAAAAGAGATCATAAACTCGATCATATCTATCAGATTCGAGATCTCATGCAGTTTCTCTTCGGGAGGATTGTCCACACCGTAGAATCCGACCATCTTGCCGTTGATTTTGATTGGCCCTGTCACAAGGGTATTGACACCCTGAGGTTTCAGCCGTTCATAGATGGCTTCGCTTGTTTTTTTGCATTCTTTAATGTCATGGATGATGACATTGTTGGATTCTTGATATTGTGCAAACCATGTTTCAATGATGCCTTCATACGGCACATCCTGCAAGTTATCTTTTTCTTTGGATACGCCCGCTTTGCACCACTCGTAGGTGTTGTCAAACGTTCCGCGGTCATTCTGTTCAAAGATGTACGCTCGATCGGCGGTCACACGCTGTCCGATATACTCCACCAGTTGATTCAGTACTTTGTCCGGATTTTCTTCTGAAGCGGCATACCGAACCATGTCCGTGAGGAATCTCTCGTAATTCAGGATTCGTTCCTGCGATTCGCGCTTGCTGACTTCCAACATTTCCTTTTCCTTATGGTACAGAATTCTCTGGAGCTTGCTTCGCATCATCGTGGCAGTCAGAAGCATACTCAGCCCCCCGTACAGAATAACATTCACTAGGTTTTTGGATAGAATTGGGTTGTGCTGCGCAAAGAAAGCAAGTCCGATATAGAGCAGCATACTGCTCAGAATCAGCCCGTTCATGACCGCCGTTCGGGCGGTAAACAGCAGCGGCGCTACCATCATGAACACAATGTAGTTGACAGTGAGCTCCTCCGGTGTAATCAGCGTTCCCGTAATAATGCCGAACAGCAGCAGCGCGGCAAAAAAGCTGTATACAACCAGTTCTTTCCCCAAGAAGCTTCTAAGTTGACAACGAGAAATGCAAAAACAGACCAAAGAAAGGAACGTATAGACCAGATACACCCATTTAAATTTTCCGATACTCAGAGAAAACACACTCACCAGCGTTATGACTCCAAAGGCAACAAGCGCCACAACAGAATACAGCCGCATGGCTTTCCAGTTTTCTTCCCATACATCCTGTTTTACTTTCTCATAATCACCACAACTAAACATAAACAACGAAACAATTTGATTCATACGTTTTTTCTCTCCAAACTCTGTTCAATTACCGCTTTGCCCGTCTCATAAGGAGCACAGATTCAACGGTACTTTCATTGTCCCAATCAAGTTCATATAATTCCTGTTCATTGAAAAATACAGGAAAACGGAACTTGAGACTTCTTAAAATCCTGCCATCCTCTTGTTCTGCTTCATAGATATTTCCTTCCTCGAGGAAGCTCTTCATAAATATCTTCTTCTCCATATCTGTAAATCTGTCGTACAGATTATCGAAGAATAATAAGAACTGATACACATTATCACCGGATATCTTTTCCTGCTTAATATTATACAGTCTTGTCTCCACTGCTTCAATGAAAGCTTCAATTTCCTCTACTGAATATCTCCGACACTCATCCATCTGTTCCTCTGTGTCCTGCTCATCATCTACGCTCGGTGTTCCGTTGCAATATAGATTGAAAGCAATTCTAACAACCTTTGCACTGCCACTGGTCTGCCAGCCTTCATGCAAACACTCCGGTTTTACACAGCCAGTCTTGAAATTGTAAACTCTATCCACATTTCTTCGTGTATCCTCGTTTATTCCAAGGCAATAGCAAAGTGCCTTGCCGGCTTGCGTCACCTCTTGCTTACACATGCAATTCTACGGAACGCCACGGAATAAATCGTTCGTCAAACGGTCAACTTCTGTTGACCGGTAGTCAACTCAAAAAAGTAAAAAAGAAAAGACGTATGAAACCAAATGTCTCATACGCCTCATAGGATTTATGATTATAACTTTGTAAATTCATCAAGCTGCTTATGTACATCTCTTCCGGAATACATAACCCGAATCACTGTAACCAATTTCTTTGTCTTATCGGGGATATAGAAAATAGCATAATTATCAACAGGCACAACTCGTGTATTTCGACTCTTCCAGGGCTCTCTTTCATAAATAAAACCCTTTCGTTTGCCATAGGCGGAAACCCACTACCTTTAGGTGGTGGGAGGAGCCTT
>ERZ1106951.1474-NODE-1474-length-20672-cov-39.635592_pt1 | contig 20672 bp, 14 predicted proteins | sample MGYA00403676_ERZ1106951 | MGnify/ENA primary metagenome ERZ1106951 (study PRJEB35170, sample SAMEA104062398) | human gut metagenome | biome: human gut; feature: human-associated habitat; material: faeces | place: Denmark | collected 2012-04-23 ...
GAGCTGCGTGAGCGTGCTCGGCACCCTGGTAGCAGTGCAGGCGGGTCAGGGCCTTGTCACCGATGGTGTTGGAAGGAACCATGCCCTTGATGGCGTAGGTCATAGCCAGATCGCTGTGCTCAGCCATCAGCTTGCTGTACTGGACCTTCTTCAGGCCGCCAATGTACTTGCTGTGGGTGATGTGGAACTTCTGCTCGGCCTTCTTGCCGGTCAGAACAGCCTTGTCGCAGTTGATGACAACGACGAAATCGCCGCAGTCAACGTTGGGGGTGTAATCGACCTTCTGCTTGCCGCGCAGCAGAACAGCGGCTTCAGCAGCGACGTGGCCCAGGCTCTTGCCGGCAGCGTCGAGCAGATACCACTTGCGCTCGACTTCAGCGGGCTTTACGAGAGTAGTGCTCATATCTATTTCCTCCTGATAAGCTTTTTGTACGTTTCAGGCGCCTTTCTGGGGCGCGAGTGTCAGTATACATCATAAAAAGGTGCCTGTCAACAGCATTTTTTGATTTTTTCGGCGAAAATTTTCTGTTCTCTCAAAATCTCTCGTTTTCTCTTGAATCCTCACGAATTCAAATTTTCGATTTTTCAAAAAAGTTTTTGCCGGTGCGTGGATATTTTCCGCACCTGCCCGCTACAATTTTGCCTGCGGTTGTGTTATACTATAAAGGATATGGGCAGCTTTGCGCTGCACCGCTTACAAAAGGAGAACTTTTCATGCCACACGACATCGACCACAACACCGCCGCCCAGCGCCGCACCTCCAAGCTGCTGGCCGCCATGGCCATCTTCATCTGTCTGGGCATCGTGGCTTACATCATCCTCACCCTGCTGGTCAACCGGCAGACCCCCGCCAACCCCGACACCCACTACACCGGCACCAACGGAGTTTCGGTGTATTACGACAGCAGCATCTGGAAGGTCTGCCAGATGACCGAGGACTCCACCCTTGGAACCGTGCTGGAGCTGGCGACGGCCGACTCGGCTGACGGCGCGGAGGATTATCAGGCCGTACTGCTGCAGCGCGGCACCGCCGACACCTACCCGGACTTCATCGACGATTCGGAGAAGGACCTGAAGCAGGCTTACGGCATCATCAAGCCCCGCACCGCCAACATCACGGTGGAAGGGGCCGAGGTCACTGCCGTGCGCTGCGATATCCAGACCTATTATGCCGTGCTGGCCACCATCACCTACGACAGCGGCGATGTGGTCTATGTTTCGGCCCTGACCAAGCTGGCCTCCATCAACGACATCGTCAATCTGGTGGAAAGCGTGAGCCTGTCATGAGCGAGCAGCGTGCCATGCAGCGGCTCTGCGGCCTGATGCGCAAAGCCGTGCAGGATTACGAGATGCTGGCCCCTGGCGACCGGGTGATGGTGGGCGTGTCCGGCGGCAAGGACAGTGTGGCCCTGACGGTGGGTCTGGCCCTGCTGCGGCAGTACATCGGCTTTGACTACGAGGTGGTGGCGGTCACGCTGGACCCCCAGTTCGACCACCAGCCCATGGACTACACCGCCCTGCAGGCCCTGTTTGCCCGGTACGGCATCCCCTACCACATCCGCCGCACCGAGATCGGCCCGGTGGTGTTTGAATACCGGCAGGAAAAGAACCCCTGTTCCCTCTGCGCCAAGCTGCGCCGGGGTGCCCTGCACACCGCCGCGCAGGAGCTGGGCTGCAACAAGGTGGCGCTGGGGCACCATCTGGACGATGCTGTGGAGACCTTTTACATGAATCTCTGGCGGGAGGGCCGCATCGGCTGCTTTTCGCCGGTCACCTACCTGTCCCAGCGGGACCTGACCCTCATCCGCCCCATGCTGCTGGCCACCGAATACGAGGTGCAGTGTGCCGTGCGGGAGGAGGGCCTGCCCATCGTCAAGAGCCGCTGCCCCGCCGACGGCGTGACCGTGCGCGAGCAGACCAAAGAGTTCGTCCGGGAACGCTGCCGCACCGACCACGCCTTCCGGCAAAAGACCCTGCACGCCCTGCAGGAAAGCGGCATCGACGGCTGGCGGCCCGTTCACACCGGGCGCGGCAGCTTTATACAAACAGCAAAGAAGGATGAATCATGATGCAGACCCAACCCTTTGAAAAACATGTCTGGGCCGAGATCGACCTCGGAGCTCTTCGCCATAATTTCCGCGCGGTCAAGGCCCGTGCCGGTGCCCTGCCGCTGTGCGCAGTGGTCAAGGCCGACAGCTACGGCCACGGCGCCGTGCAGTGCGCCCGCGTTTTTGCGGAAGAGGGTGCCGCCTGGCTGGCCGTGAGCTGCCTGACTGAGGCCGTGCAGCTGCGCAAGGGCGGGCTGACCCTGCCCATTCTGGTGCTGGGCCATGTGCAGCCCGGCTACGCGGCGGCCCTGATCCAGAACCATATCACGGTGGCCTGCTACTCGGCAGCGCAGGCCAAGGCCCTGAGCGATGCTGCCGTGGCCGCAGGCGGCCGGGTGCAGATCCACCTGAAGGCCGACACCGGCATGGGCCGCATCGGCTTTGCCCTGCGCACCGATTTTGACGCCGCCATCCGGGACATGCTCACCGCCTGTGCCCTGCCCGGGCTGGAGATGACCGGCCTGTTCCAGCACTTCTCAGTGGCCGATGACGTCAGCGAGGACAACATTGCTTACACCGCCGAGCAGCACCGCCTGTTCGTGCAGGCCTTCCACGCCCTGAAAGCCGCCGGGCAGGAACCGCAGCTGGTGCACTGCGATAACTCTGCCGGAGTCATGCTGCACCCGGACTGGCCCGAGGGCCTGCCCCGGGAGCGCTGCATGGCGCGCCCCGGCATCATCCTGTACGGCTACGACCCCAGCGATGAGGTGCGCTTTGGCTGTTTCCGCCCGGTGATGACCCTCAAGACCGTGGTGAGCATGGTCAAGGAGATGCAGCCCGGTCAGTGCGCCAGCTATGGCCGCCGCTTCACCGCCGAAAGGCCCACCCTTGTGGCCACCCTGTGCACCGGCTACGCCGACGGCTACCCCCGGCTTTTGAGCTGCGGCAAGGGCGTCGTGGAAATTCACGGCGTAGCCTGCCCGGTGCTGGGCCGGGTGTGCATGGACCAGATGATGGTGGACGTGACCGATGTGCCGGAGGTACGCGAGGACGACGAAGCCATCCTGTGGGGCGGCACCGTGAGCGACACCGCCGAGACCATCGCCCGCAAAACCGACACCATTTCCTATGAAGTCCTGTGCGGCGTGTCCCGCCGCGTGCCCCGCGTCTACCGCGACCACGGACAGATCGTGGCTGTGGAGGACTGGATCTTAGAAGCATAAAGCTGCCCGGAGGAACTACATGGCAAGAGACAATATCCGCAACTTCTGCATCATCGCCCACATCGACCACGGCAAGTCCACCCTGTCGGACCGCATCCTGGAGCTGACCAAGAGCGTGGACGAGCGCACCATGGAGGACCAGATCCTCGACAACATGGACATCGAACGTGAGCGCGGCATCACCATCAAGGCCCGCGCCGTGACCATGAACTACACCGCCAAGGACGGCAAGACCTACGAATTCAACCTCATCGACACCCCGGGCCATGTGGACTTTGCCTACGAGGTGAGCCGCAGTCTGGCTGCCTGCGAGGGTGCTATTCTGGTGGTGGACGCCACCCAGGGCGTGGAGGCCCAGACCCTGGCCAATACCTACATGGCGCTGGAGCATGATCTGGAGCTGGTGCCCATCCTGAACAAGATCGACCTGCCCAGCGCCCACCCGGACGAGGTGGCGCAGGAGGTGGAGGATGTGATCGGCCTGCCCTGCCTGGACGCGCCCCGCGTCTCCGCCAAGACCGGCCTGAACGTGGATCAGGTGCTGGAACGGGTGGTCACCGACATCCCCGCCCCCACCGGCGACCCGGACGCCCCCCTCAAGGCCCTGATCTTTGACAGCATTTATGACAGCTACAAGGGCGTCATCGTCTACATCCGCGTGTTTGAGGGTACCGTCAAGCCCGGCGACACCATCCGCATGATGGCCACCGGGGCTGAATTCACGCTGGTGGAAGTGGGCCACATGGGTGCCACCAACCTGACCCCCTGCGCCCAGCTGCAGGCCGGCGAAGTCGGTTACCTGACCGCCAGCATCAAGACCGTGCAGGACACCCGCGTGGGCGACACCGTCACGCTGGCTTCCCGCCCCACCGCCGAGGCCCTGCCCGGCTACCGGCAGGTCAAGCCCATGGTGTTCTGCGGCATCTACCCCGCCGACGGTGCCCGCTACCCCGACCTGAAGGACGCACTGGAAAAGCTGCAGCTGAACGACGCCTCCCTGACCTTTGATCTGGAGACCAGTGCGGCTCTGGGCTTCGGCTTCCGCTGCGGCTTCCTGGGCCTGCTGCACATGGAGATCATCACCGAGCGTCTGGAGCGTGAGTTCGATCTGGACATCATCACCACCACGCCCAGCGTGCGCTACCGCCTGACCCTGACCGACGGCACCGTGGAGATGATCGACAACCCCTCCAGCTACCCGGATCCCTCCAACATCGTCAAGCAGGAAGAGCCTTTTGTGGACGTGCACCTGTACACCCCCAACGACTATGTGGGCGGCCTGATGGATCTGTGCCAGAACAAGCGCGGTACCCTCATCGACATGAAGTATCTGGACGATGTGCGCGTAGACCTGCATTATGCCATGCCGCTGGGCGAGATCGTGTACGACTTCTTTGATGCCATCAAGAGCCGCAGCCGCGGTTACGCCAGCTACGACTACGAGTTCAAGGAGTACCGCGAGAGCGACCTGGTCAAGCTGGACTTCCTGCTCAACGGCGACCCCGTGGACGCGCTGTCCATGATCGTGTTCCGGGATAACGCCTACGCCAAGGGCCGCCGCATCTGCGAAAAGCTGCGGGACAACATCCCCCGCAACCTGTTCGAGATCCCGGTGCAGGCCGCCATCGGCGGCAAGATCATCGCCCGTGAGACGGTCAAGGCCATGCGCAAGGACGTGCTGGCCAAGTGCTACGGCGGCGATATCACCCGCAAGAAGAAGCTGCTGGAAAAGCAGAAGGAAGGCAAAAAGAAGATGCGCCAGCTGGGCAGCGTTTCCCTGCCCAGCGAGGCTTTTACCGCCGTGCTCAAGTTGGACAGCGACGACGATTGAGCCCCCGCTTTTCCCTTATAAAATACAGCGCCCCTGTGCACGGGACCCATCCGGTGCACAGGGGCGCTTTGTTGTTTTTGGTTTTTCAGCGGCGGTTGTTCCAGCTGGAAAGAGCGATCACTGCCGCGCACAGCCGGGCTTTGAGCAGCGCCAGTTTGATGCGGTCATTGCGGCTGCGGGCGTCCTGCAGGGGCATGTCCCGCACAGCGGCTCGTACCGCCGGGATGCGCAACGCCTGCCGCAGCCATGCGGTGCGCTGCCGGAAGCTCAGCGGCCCCAGACAGACATTCTTGATGCCCAGCTGCAGGTCCAGCACCCGGCTGTGGTTTACGGCCCGGCGGCAGGCGGGGTCGTCGTTCAGACCCCAGTCCCTTGCCACGGCTTCCACCGCGTCCGAGAGGTAAAAGTTATCGGCCAGCCGCTCCGGGTGGTAGCTCTGGGAGGCCGACCCCGAGGCACGCAGCTTATAGCGGTAGAGCTTTTCCGGGATGCCCACCACACAGTGCAGGTGCTGCCGGTAAAAGGACACGAAAAACAGGGCGTCCTCCGCGATCTTATGATCGGTAAAGCGACAGCGGCCTTCCTCGATGCAGCGGCGGCGGAACAGCTGCCGCGTGACCAGCGACATGGCCGACAGCTGCGGGAACAATTGCGGGCAGGGGTCGCCGCGGTACACCCCTTCCAGAACCGGGGCAATGTCGGTGCAGTCGGTACGGGTGCCGTCGGCCGCGTAGTGCTCCTCATAGCCGCCGAACAAAATCAGGTCCGCATCCGTCTGCCGGGCCGTGCGGCACAGCACCTCCACCATCTGGGGCTCCAGTGCGTCATCACTGTCCAGAAACTGCACATAGGTGCCGCGGGCTGCAGCCAACCCGGCATTGCGGGCCGCGCCGACCCCGGCGTTCTTCTGGTGGATCACCCGGAAGCGGGCATCCTGCCGGGCGGCCGCATCACACAGCGCCCCGCAGCCGTCCGGGGAGCCGTCGTCCACCAGAATGGCTTCCCAGTCCGGGCAGGTCTGGGCCCGCAGAGAGTCCAGTGCCGCCGGGAGATATTGCTCTACGTTATAAACCGGAACAATCATACTGATCTCAGGCATGTGCGGCACCCCTTTTGGCGATCAGGCCGGTGTACAGCTGCTGCAGGCGCAGGGTCTCCTGCCGGATGTCGTACCCGGCAGCCCGCACCTGTGCCGCCGCCTGCGCACGGTCGGGCAGATTGCGGTCCGCATCCTTCAGCACTGCGGCCCATGCTTCGTCCGGCTGTTCCAGCGAAATGCGGCAGCTGTCCGGCCGCAGCAGGACTTCCTCGGTGACGCCGGTGGAGAACACGCAGGGCAGACCGGACGCCTGCGCTTCCATGCCCACCACGGGCAGGCCCTCAAACAGCGAGGGCATCACGAACACATCCATGGCCTGATACCAGACGGAGGTGTCGCTCTGCACGCCCAGGAACTTCACATCCTGCGCAATGCCCAGCCGGGCGGCCTTGGCTTCCAGCTCGGCCCGCAGCTCGCCCTCGCCCACCAGCAGCAGGCAGCTGTCCGGCCGCACCTTTTTCAGGGCCGCAAAGATGTCCAGCAGGCGGGTGTGGTTCTTCTGCGCCATCAGGCGGGCCACACAGCCCACCACCAGCTTATCGTTCAGGCCATATTCTGCCCGCAGCTTTGCCCGCACCTGTGGCCGGTAGCCAAAGCGGTCCAGGTCGATGGCGTTGCGCAGGGTCACGCCCCGGGCATCCCACGCGCTCTGTCCAAAGTAGTAGATGCCGGCCGCCCGCCCGCAGGCCCAGTAATCGGTGGCCGCGCCGGGAATGAACTGTTTGCAGAACCATTTGATCGGCAGCTTGGCGTCCTTGGGCAGACGGGTGTTGTGGGCGTGGGCGATGCGCACCGGCAGGCCCGCCTTTTTAGCGCCTTCCAGCGCAAAAAGCTGCATGGCCTCGTTGTGGGCGTGCAGCACCTTGATCTCCGGGTGCTGGGCCAGCAGCTGCTGCATAGAGCGCAGATAGGCCGGGTAGCTCTGCGGGGCTACGCCCGGGCTCTGGAAGATGCGCCCGCCCAGTGCGCGGATCTCGTCATCAAAAAAGCCGGGCTTTTTCTTGTTGACCAGAAAATCGAACTGGAACCGCGTGCGGTCCAGATGCCGGTAATAGTTCATCAGCATCGACTCAATGCCGCCCCGGTCCATGTTGCTGACCGACTGCAGGATGTGGATCATGAAGAACTTCCTTTCTCCCGGTACTGTGCCCGGATGCGCCGCTGCACCTCCTGCGCCGAGGGCGGCTGCCATGTCTGTTTTTGGGCGGCAGGGTCCTTCGTCGGCTTTGCAAAGCAGCACACCGCCAGCGGGATCATGCGCAGGCCCATGGTGCACCAGAAATAAAAGGCCGTGTTGTCGGTGAGGTAGGTCATGGACAGCGGGTTGAGGATGGCAAAATACAGGATGCCGGCCTCGGGCCCGTAGCGTTTGGTCCAGAACCAGGGCAGGATCAGGTACAGGAACGCGCACCAGAAGCACAGCCCCGGAAACCCCAGTTCCACGAACACCTTGAGGATATCGTTATGCAGCGGGTAGGCCACATCAATGAGGCCGATCTCATAAAAGCGGGTGACCATGGCGTCCACCGCCTCGAACCCCAGCCCAATGAAGGTAGGCGAAAATTGGTAGTAGTCCTTGGCCAGGCTCCAGATGTAATCGCGGCCCATCATGTTGATGCCCACAGCGTTCAGCAGCCGGGAGATGGCCCCGGTGTGCACCAGATACAGATACACCCAGAACAGGGTCACCCAGGCCGCGCCGGTGAGCATGATCAGCTTTTCCTTGGCATGGCTGCGGCGCAGCACCCAGATGTAAAAGGCCGAGACCACCAGCGCCGGCAGCAGGATGCGCTTCATGCCCGCCAGTACAAAAAAGAAGGAGCAGCCCGCCAGCACCCAGTTGCGGGTGCGCTGCTGCTTGGTTTCTTTTGGCGAAAAGAACAGGTAGTACAGCACAAAGATGCCCTCCAGAAAGGTCACCTCGTGGATCTCCAGCCGCTCGGCATAGCCATAGGTGTTGTTGCCCAGCGACAGGATGCTGGTGAGCAGGGAGCTCACGCTCTCGCCCACACCATAGGCGGGCACCTCGCTGAACAGGATGAAGAGGTTTGCGCAGCAGATGCCGATGGTGAACAGGTCGATGCTGAACCGCCCGTACAGGTACACGCAGCAGATGGCCACCACCGTGGCGATGCTCTGATACAGGATCTTTTCCACGCCGCGGGTGATGGAGGCAAAGGCCGTGAAGTTGCGCACCCAGATGAACATGGACCAGGCGGCAAGCACCGCCAGATACAGGATGTACAGCCCGGACGGCCCGGCCAGTTTTTTCAACCGGTCAAAATCACCCCGGATGAAAAATTCCAGCCCGGCCAGCCCCACAAAGGCCAGCGTCACCGCCTTGGGCAGACCGCCCAGCACCACATTGATGCTTTTGCCTTCGCCCAGCCCGGACACGGTGAACAGCAGCACCGCCAGCAGTTCCATCCAGCGGGGCTGGCGAAACTCCCGGCTGCGGAACGGGTCTTTTTTGCCGTAATATTTCCGGGTCAGGATCTTGGAAACATCCTGCATGCGGTCTACCTCGCTTTCCGTGCCGGTGTAAACCGGTCAGTTGATCAGCAGGAACAGTCTGCCCTGCAGCTGCCATAGCCCATAGTCCGCCTGTTCCAGCGCCCGCTGCGCCAGCCGCACGGCATAGGGCAGCATCCGGGGGTCCGGCAGCTTCGTTGCCCACCGGCGGTACAGCAGGCAGCAGCAGGCAAAGGCCGTCTGCCGGTCCGCCTCCGGCAGACCGGCCACACACACATAGCAGTAATTGGCCAGCTGCAGGATCAGGTTGCAGGCAAACAGCGCATCCTGCGGCAGGCCCAGACGCACCGCACCGTCCAGCATTTCTTCAGCCACCCAGTAGGCCTGCAATGCTTTGGCCGTATTCTGGGAGGTCGCGGTGAGCCCCATTGTATTTTTGCACCACAAATATACCACAGGTTCTGTCGAAGCAATGCACTTCGCCCGCGGAAAGACCCAGAAATGGATCATGGCATCCTCAAAACAAGTGTATCCGGAGGGGAACCGTACCCGTTCAAACAGGGTCCGGCGGTACAGCTTGCCCCAGGGAGTGCCGGGCAGCTCCACCACATCCAGCCGCCGGGGGCCGGTGTAGCACGCTTCTGCGTACTGCTGCACCGCACCGCGGGTGTCGGCTTCGTCGCAATACTGCCAGCCGCCCTGCACGATATCCGCCCCGGTGCGCGCCTGCGCCGCCAGCAGCGTCTCCACTGCGTCCGGCAGCAGGCAGTCATCGCAATCCACAAACAGGACCCAGCGGCCCACCGCCCGGGCCAGACCGGTGTTGCGGGCGCGGGCCGCGCTGCCGCCCTGCTCCGGGTGCAGCACGGTGACCCCTCCCTGCCGGGCGTACTCGGCCAGAATGGCCCCGCTGCCGTCGGTGGAGCCGTCCTCCACCGCCAGCACCTGCAGGCGGCGAGTGGTGTTCTGGTGCAGGATGCTGTCCAGACAGGCGCGCAAAAAGCGCTCCCCGTTGTGCACCGGCACGATCACCGACACATCCACCGCATCGTCCTGCGGCGGCAGCGGGCAGGGCTCCCCGGCATCGCACACCGGCTTCGGGCAGATGCCCGGCGCGCGGGCGGCAAAGGTCTCCAGCTGCTGGTCGGAAAAGCGCTGATGCTTCACGGCTCCCAGCACCCCGGCGGCACAGCGGCCCGCCGTGCGGGCACCCCACGCCACGGCAAGTGCCAGCGGCTCACAGCCGGTTTTGGAACGGACGAGCTGGCAGGCCCGTTGATTCTGCAGCATGACTGCCGCCTCCTTATCTTTTTTACACCGTCTCGTGTGCGGTCTCCGGCTGCGGCTTATTGGCATCCCGCAGCTTCTTGAATGCGCAGCGCAGCAGATCCCGGATGTTGAATTCCTTTTCGTCATCCGAGGTGGCACTGGCTGCCCTGTACTCGATGGCGTAATCCGGGTTCAGGCTGTTGTACTCCTGGATCTGCTCGTCCAGCACTTCCAGAATGGCCTCCGCCTTGACGGCGTTGCATTCCCGGAAGAAGCCCACGATCTGGCCCGCACCGTTGGAACCGATGAAACTCTCCTCGGTGCCAAGGGCCGCCACCAGCCCGGCAAAGTCCCGCAGGACATGGTTGCCCACCGAGTAACCATACTCCCGCGAGAGATGGTTCAGGCTGGTAAACTGGAAGCACATGCAGGTAAAGTGGCTGGGCAGCAGGCCCTGCTTTTCCAGCCGTGCCATCATGGCATCCACACGGTCGCGGTTGGGCAGACCGGTCTTTTTGTCCACATACATAAAGTATTCCACAAAGTCGCGGGAACGGCCCACCACAACGGCCAGTGCGCAGCCCACGAGGAAGAAGAATACAAAGCCGATGGCCAGATACAGTTTGGTGTTGATGCTGGGCCACACTCTGGTGGAGCTGGTGGTCTGCAGATAGTCCGCGCTCAGGGAGCGGTTGTGCTCCATGCTGGTCTGGTTCACGATCTGGTAGTAGTCCACCAGCGTCTGCTCGTACTTGTTGATCTCCGACTCGATCGCGGCATGGGAGGCCTCATCGCCGCCCACCCCGCCGGCTGCCTGGAAGGTGTCCAGCAGCTGCTGGGTGTAGGCCCGGCGGATGGCGCTGCTGCGCAGGGTCTTGTCGATCTCCACATACTCCAAAATCAGCGAATCGTAGGTGATCTGCTTGCTCTGGTTGTCATCGTAGGCCTCTACGTTCTTCAGGATGTAGTCGGTGCCGCTGTCGTTGGCGTCGTTGTGGTAATGGTAGTTGATCAGGTCGCGGTTCTTCTCCGAGTAGTTCTGGATCAGGCCGCTGAGGTAGGCTTCCCGCTCCTGATACACCTGCTCGTTCTGCACGCTGCTCTCGATGCTCTGGGTCAGGTTGCGGCACAGCTTGTCGGCGTTGCGCACCTGCGGCCCGGTCATCACATTCGCGTACAGCGACGGGATCTCGTAGTCGTACAGCATCTTATAGATGTCGTACAGGTCCTCGTAGGAATAACCCGTGACCGAAGAGCGGAAGTTGGGATAGTTTGTCTTTTTATCCTCCAGATAGTTCAGCACTTCGGTGGTGTCGGCCGACAGCACGTCCACGCACTCGTAATAGTCGTAGCCGCTGTTCAGCAGGCCGCTGGAGGGGTTCATGGTCAGAGGCAGCTCCACATATTCCTCCGTGTAGATGGTGGAATAGCTGCTGACGATGGCATCCAGCACCCGGCGGGCGTAGCTCGCACCCAGGCTGCCGTCCACCACCAGTGTCACCTTGTATTCGTCCGGGAAGTAGGTAGACTCTTCTCCCTTGTCGATGAGAGCTTCCTGCAGGGCCTTCTGGTCGTCCGGGATCAGTTCTTCCACCGTGCAGTGGGAGCGCACAAGGTTGATGCCGCTTTGCAGCCCAAGGCTCTCCATGGCCTGTGAGATGACCTTGGAAGAATAGATCTCGTCCACGTTCATGGCGGTGCCGTCCGGGGCAAAGCCGTCCTTGATGCCGTCGTGCAGGTACTTGATGTTCACACTGGCGGTGTAGGTCTGGTTGTTCTTGCAGTACCAGTACACCACCACTGTGCCCACCATGGTCACGGCCAGCACCAGTGCAAAGAACCGCCGGAGGTAGCGCAGGATATCAAACTTTTTCAACGCTGTTCCTCCTTCCGGATCTGCCGGGCGGTGCGCACCATGCACAGGCCGAAGCACAGCACCACAAAGGCTGCCATTTCCACGATCACCCGCTTGAGGCCGATCTGCTGCACAAAGGAGCCGGCCGCATAGTTGAACACCAGGTAGTTCTGGGTCTTATAGATGATATAGGAGGCATCCGTCACCCGCAGTGCCTGCTGGATCTGATCCATGGTGGTTTCCAGTTCCTGCAGCATGGCGTTCACCGTGGTCAGGCCCGCCGGGTCGCTCATGGTCTGCATTTGCTGCACCACATACTGGGTGGTGGTGATCACATCCTGATGGGAGGTCGCCTCCGCCAGGGCACCGTCGGCGTCGCTGGCCATGGTGTCCAGCGCCGTTTTGGTGCGGGACATATAGAACTCTCTGTTCTCGTCCAGCGTGGGGATCATGACGATGGCGCTCATGCTCTCATCGTACAGGCCAATGCCCAGATTGTCGGAGTTGTAGTAGGCCATCTGCTCCTGATAGTCCAGCTGCTCGATCTGCAGCTTGTATTGCAGCATGGCCGTCAGGGAAGAAACATCCGCCGACAGGCCGCCACGCAGGATATAGGCCTGGATGCGCGGGATCTCGTAGTTGATCACGTTCTGGATCTGCTTGGACAGGCTCAGGAAGGTGTTGCCGGTGGTGGCGTCCTGATAGCTCTTGTTCTCGCTGACACGGGCCGTGAGGTAGCGGTCCAGCTGGTCGGCCCGCAGCGTCAGGCTCTTGAGGCGCAGATACGGCTCGGTGTCAAAGTAATCCGGCATGGTGCAGGAGAACACGCTCTGGTTCTCGCCGTAGTGCTCCATGAAATAATCCTTGTAACTGCCGCAGAAGATCCGGAGCAGCGTGGCTGCGGTCAGGTGCTGGCAGGGTTCTTCCAGCTGCAGGCTGATGCTGCAGCTGGTGGTGATGTAGTTTTCCGAGCTGCTCACGTTGGTCACATCGGTGGGTTCCACCGTAATGGCCTTGCGCAGCTGTTCCACCGTCATCTGACCTTCCAGTCCGGCGTTGTACAGGGTGCTCTGCAGCACCTCGTCGGAGGTCAGGTCGGTAGTCGTAAACCGGGTGCGGTTGGGGTTGAGCCCCTGCGATGCCTCGGAGTAGTTCAGGGTCATCTGGGCCGAGGCCACCCGGCTGCTGTCCTGATATTGTGCGGTGCACCGCAGTGCCGCGAGCAGGATGCACACCACGATCAACGGCACCCGCAGGCTCCAGAAGCGCAGCACAGCCTGTTTGAAGATCTGCTTGATCTTTGTCACCACGTCTCCGGGCCTCCTTTCAAGTTCGTTCATCTCAGTACCAGTTCACATCCACCAGAACCAGCTCCGGCGGATTGTATACGCGGGGGATCTGGTTGGAGTCGCCCAGGCCGCAGCCCACGATGAGGGGTGCCCCGCTGTCCAGCTGGTACATGCCGCCCGCATACTCCGGGAACAGTCCCTCCTCTGCGGTGTACAGCCGCCCCAGCACCGGCAGGCGGATCAGGCCGCCGTGGGTGTGCCCGGCCAGCGCCAGGTCAAAAGGCGCATCCTGCATGTAGTCCACAAAGGCCATGGGCACATGGTTGATGCAGATGCGGAAGGTGTCGTACTGGCGGCTCAGGCTCTCCACACAGTCGCTGGCACCGTATTTGTAAAAGTCCTTCAGGGCACCTTCCAGCCCGATGAGCTCCACGTTGTTTTCCCCGATCTGGATGGTGCGGGTCTCATTGCGCAGCAGCTGCACCCCGGCCTCCGAAAATTTTTCCGCCAGCTGGTCATCCACCCCGCCGTAGATCATCTCGCTTTCGTGGTTGCCCAGCACCCCGTACAGCGGGGCCACATCGGCAAGGCTGCGGCACAGCGAAAGCATATTCTCATACTCCGGGTTCGGGAAGGTGACAAGGTCACCGCCCAGCAGGATCAGGTCCGGGTCCAGCTCCTGCACGGTCTGGATCAGCTCCTCGTTGTGCTCGCCGTATTCCCGCAGGTGCAGGTCCGACAAAAACAGGACCCGCAGCTTTTCCGACACATGGCTGGAGGTCACCCGGTAAAAGGTCACCTGAAAATGACTATTCGTATAATCCGTGTACAGTTTCAGTCCGGCAGCTGCCACGCCGCACAGCAGCACAAAAGCCGCCAGCAGCTGCAGCAGCCGGTTCTGCCACCATCGGCGGCGTGCGCCGTCCGGCGGGGGCGTTCGTTTTATTCTTGCATGTTGCGCCATGCTCTTCTGCCTTTCCTCGTCAATGGGTCAATGATTCATCACCCGCCGGAACAGCTCCGGCGAGAGGGCAAACAGCGCTGCCTTGGCCCGGCGGCGGGGCGTGCAGGCAAACTGCAGCATCCGCAGCCGCTGCGGGCGGTAGCCCGGCAGGGTCCTGCAATCGAACCGCGCCGCGCAGTCCAGATACTTCCAGCACAGGTCATCCTGCAGGCGGCGGCGCAGCGCCCGCGGGGTCACCGTACGGTAGATCTCCGCCAGACTGTCGTAGATGCGCAGCCGGTCCTGAACACGGCGGGTGCTCAACCCTTCCGCGTGCGTGATGGAACCGGCGCGGCAGTTATCGTAATAGTAGATCTCCTGCCCGGTCAGCACCACCCGCTGCGCCTGCAGCAGCACCCGCGGCGTGAACTCTTCGTCCTCGTGCAGGATGCCCTTGCAGAACTGCAGGCCGTTCGCCCGCAAAAAGCCGGTGCGGTACAGGTGCCGCCCCACTTCCACCCGCAGGCCACCGGTCTGCAGGCATTTCAAAAGATACTCCTTACCGGTGTAAACTGTGTGAAAGGTGAAGTTTTTTTCCACCGCTTCTTCCCAGCGGGTCATCACCGGTTCCTCGCGCAGAAAATGCACCTTGCCGATGACCACATCGGCCCGGTCCTGCAGCGCCATCTGCAGCAGGCCGGGGCAAACGTTCTCTGCCAGCCAGTCATCACCGTCCATGAACAGGATATACTCGCCCTGTGCATGGCACAGCCCGTAATTGCGGGCGTCCGACAGGCCGCCGTTGGGCTTATGGATCACTGTGACTCGGCTGTCCTCCGCCGCCAGTGCGTCACACACCGCGCCGCTGTCATCGGTGCTGCCGTCATCCACGATGAGCACTTCCAGCGGCACATCCGGCTGCGCCAGCACCGAGCGGACACAGCGCTCCACATAGTCCCGGATGTTGTACACCGGGATCACGACCGAGAGCAGGCCCTCGCACATCGTTTCTTCATTCCGCATCGTGTTTTTCCTCCGTCGCTCCTTTTTTGATCGTAAGCGTGTGCAGCAGCCCGCGCAGGGTGTCCACATTGCGCCAATCCAGCACCGCGTTCACCACAAGGAACAGCGGCAGCACCCACAGCCCGAACAACGCACCCTTCAGGCACACCATCAGGTAGCCGCCGCCATAGCAGCGGTCAAATCCCAGCAGGTACAGCAGCACAAAGCAGAGCAGCCCGTTGACGCCCAGCCGCACAAAATCGCCCACCGGCGACTCTCCCAGCACTTTGGTCCGGGTAAAAAGGATCAACGCCGTATAGCGGTACAGGTGCGCCGCCAGTGTGCCGAACAGGCAGCCCGCGATGCCGAACCGCAGCACCGACATCACCGACACCAGCAGGTTGATGCCCATCTCGATCAGGGCCTGCTGCCGGGTCTCTTCAAAGCGGCCGCTGATGTTCAGCAGCATCCCCAACGGCTGCTTGGCGCTGGACAGCAGCTCCACCGCCGTGAACAGCACCAGCAGGCGGGTGTCAAGGTACTCGGCATCGGTCACACCGGACGTATACAGCGCGATGATGGGCATCAGGAACACAGCCACGGTCGTGAACAGTGCAAAGGCCGCGGAAAGGTAAAGGGCATCGTACAGCCGGTACAGCCGCTTGAACTTTTCCGGCTCCACATAGAACAGCTGCCCCAGCCGAAAACTGATGCTGTTGACGATCGAGTAGAACAGCTTTTCGATGTTGGAGAAAAACAGCATATAAATGGTGTACACACTGGCCGACGCCAGACCGCACAGGCTGGAGATCAGGATCGTGTCGGTGTTGTTGAACACGATGCTCGTGAGCTGATGCACCAGCACCGAGCCGCGCTGGGCCAGCGCCTCCAGATTGGGGGTATCGTGCGCGTTGAGCCACGGATAGTTTTTGCGCATATAGGCCGTAAGCACCAGCACCTGGAACACCGAAGGCACGCAGTAGGTCACCTGCACCAACAGGATGCTGCGGGTAAACAGCAGCGCCAGCATGCGCAGCAGGTTGCCCGCCGCCATGGTGGCCGTGGTGATGTAGGTGATCACATAGTTTTTGCCTTCCACTTCCATAAAGGAGCGGTATTTGCCCTGCACCAGATAGCTCACGATGCCCGGGATGCCGTAGAACACCACGATCAGGCTCACGGTGCCGTAGGACAGCACTGTGTTGATGCACAGGGGGTACAGCAGCGCAAACACCACCGTGACCAGCAGATACACGATACCGGTGCGGCGGTAATAGTGATGCGTGGCCGAAAAAATGCCGTTGATGGCTTTCCGGTCGCCCACGGCCACCGGAAGGTAATAGGCCTGCTGCGAGGCCAGGCCCACGCCCGCTTCCAGCAGAGTCAGACAGGAAAAGATCTGCTTGATGGTGCTGTCCAGACCGTTGAGCTCCGAACCGAAGCTGGTGAGGTACAGCCGCGGCAGCAGCAGGCCGAACAGGATCACCGACAGGTTGTACAACAGCGACGAGCACATGTTGTGCAGCACCCGGCGGCGGCTTTCGGCCGCGGTCAGGACCGGACCGGTCGGGTTTTGTGCGTTGTCCATCACACCGCACCTCCATGCGAAGGCATCGCCTTGAGCGGATCTCCGGTCACATGATGGTACACTTCTTCATACCGATCCAGCATGATGTCATAATCAAAATTGGCCCGCACATAGTCCAGCTGCGCTTTGCTCTGCTCCGGGGTCAGCGGCCGGGCGGTGTCCCGCTCCAGTGCCTGGGCCAGACTGTCGGTGTCCTCGGTGCGGAACGCGGTGCCGTAGTCGGCGGTCACAGTGGTGTTCTCCGGGATGTCGCTCACGAGGCACTTCACCCCCAGCGACAGCGCCTCCAGCAGCGACAGCGAAAGGCCCTCGGTGTGGCTGGGCAGCACGAACAGGGCGCAGTTGCTGTACAGCTCCAGCAGCGCGTCGCCCACCACATAGCCCGTCGTGATGATGTTGGGGTTGCCCGCGATCTTCTCCTGCACCGTGGTGCAGTACTCGGTCTCCGCAAAGGGGCCGGCCAGCACCAGTTTTTTGTCCGTGTGGGCTTTCAGATAGCCCTCCACCAGGTCCAGCGGGCCCTTTTCCGGCGAGATGCGGCCCACATACAGAATGTAGCTCCCGGCTTCCAGCCCGTATTTTTCGCGAATCAGGTTGCAGGGCAGCGGCTGGCGCATCTGCACCGCATTGGGGATGAGGATGGCGGTACGATCGTACTTCTCCTGAAAATAGTTCCACTCGCTCTCCGACAGCACCACCAGATCATCCGCATACTTTGCGGCCACCCGCTCGCCCAGCCTCAGGTAGGCGCTGGCAAAGCCGCCCCACTTGTCCACCTTCCAGTTCAGCCCGTGCACGGTGCACACCGTGTGCTTGCCGAACAGCTTGGCGATCACCAGCGGCACCGATGGGCCGATGGCGTGGTAGTGGATCACATCGCAGTCCCGCGTCAGGGCGTCAAAGGTGGCCAGGAACGAATAGACCATGGCATTCAGCGACGCCTTCTGAAAGGTAAAGATGCGGCGGGCCTGCACGCCCTCGGTCGTGTAAACATTGTGCCCCTTCTGCAGGCCGCGGTTGTACACCGTGACCTCATAACCGCGCCGGACCAGGCTGGCTGCCAGCCCGCCGACCATGACTTCCACACCACCCGAACGGGACGGGAAGTCCTTGTGCCCGATCATTGCCACCTTCATACCAAGATCTCCCTTTCCGTGACAGCGTTTGCTGCCGTTCTGCCGGTCGTGGCTGGCCGGCTTCTGTGTGCAACTCAATTGTAACATAACCGCAACACCTGTGCAATGTTTCCGTGCATTGTTTTTGGCAAAAATCCCCGCAGAGCCTGCATTTTTCTCCATTGACCGGGCCGTACCTGCGCCAAATGTTTAACAAAGTTTAAGGCGTTCCGTGCCCCCAAATTGATTGACATACTTTTCACAGGTATGCTAAACTGTTTTTGTTGGTTCTGTGCAGATTTTTCCACAGAGCAGGGCCAAAAATCACAAAGAGACACAAGAAGAGAAAGAGAAGGAAACCACTATGAACAAGATCTCCCGCAAAGGCTTTCTGAAGATCGCCGCTGCCGCCGCCATGAGCGGTGTCACCGCCGGTGCTCTGGCTGCCTGCAATGCAACCTCCGGCTCCACCTCCACCGCTGCTTCCGGCAGCGCTGCCGCTTCCGGTGCAACCGGCACCTACATCCCCGGCACCTATGAGGGCACTGCCGAGGGCATTTCCTCCACCGTCAAGGTCACCATGACCTTCTCCGACAGCGCCGTGACCGACGTGGTCGTGGACACCTCCGGCGAGACCGCTTCCATCGGTGCTGCTGCCGCCGACGAGCTGCGCGATCAGCTGCTGGCTGCCGGTTCTGCCGAGATCGACGGCGTGTCCGGCTCCACCATCACCTCCGAGGCCGTCATGAAGGCTGCCAAGAGCTGCTATGCACAGGCCAAGGGCGAGGCCGTTGTGTCCTCCGTTCAGCTGCCCACCGGCGATGAGAACGACTGGCTGGGCACCGAGCCCGACATCGACGAGGCTGCCATCACCGAGACGGTGGACACCGACATCCTCATCGTGGGCGCCGGCAACGGCGGCATGTTTGCCGCTGCCTATGCAGCCGCCAACGGCCTGAACTTCCGCATCATCGAGCAGAACGGCAACGTGCAGGACACCCGCCACTGGTACGGTGCCATCGACTCCGCCGCAGCCAAGGCTGCCGGTGAGGAGCCCTTTGACCGTGCCAAGCTGCTGAGCGAGATCTCCCGCTACGCTTCCGGCAAGTGCGACCAGCGCGTTGTCAAGACCTGGATCAACGAGTCTGCCGCTATGCACGACTTTATGCGGAGCATCCTGGAAGACAAGTACGGCTGGGTGTGCGATTTCACCTCCGGCAGCGAGGCTGCATGGCCCGCCGAGAACGCCGAACACAACACCGACTACCTCTTCCCCGTGGAAGAGCACAACTACATGGCCAGCGAGAGCCAGTCCGGCACGCCCCGCAATGAACTGCTGCTGCAGTACATCCAGGAGCTGGGCTACGACGTGGACTTCAAGGTCAGCCTGGCCAAGCTGGAAAAGGACGATTCCGGCCGCATCACCGGCATCATCGCCCAGAACATGGATGACGACCACTTCATCCGCTACAACGCAGCCAAGGGCGTTCTGCTGGCCTGCGGCGGCTACGCCGGCAACCCGTACATGATGCAGCAGCTGGATCCGCTGGGCACCAGCGTCACCACCGCCTGCTCCTACTCCCCTGCCGACAAGGGCTACGGCATCCGTGCCGCTGTGTGGGCTGGTGCTAACCTGGACAAGGAAGCTGCTCCCATGCTGTTTGACCGCGGTATCGTGGCTCCCGGTGTGGACGCCGGTTATGTGGACAGCGACAGCGCCTTTGGCGGCAAGGCCTTCCCCGGCGAGATCCGCCAGTTCAACCCCGGCACCCAGCCCTTCCTGAAGGTGAACCGCAACGGCGAGCGTTTTGCCAACGAGAGCTGCCCCTACAACGACATCGTTTACGCTGCTGCACACCAGCCGGGCCGTGTCTACGCTCAGATCAGTGACGCCAATATGCTGGAGGACGCAAAGCGTTTCCACACCATTGGCTGCTCTGCCGGTACCCGCAAAAACACTATGGAGGGTCTGGAAAAGACCTTTGCAAGTGCTGAGGAAAAGGGCTGCTTCTTCCGTGCTGATACCATTGAGGAGCTGGCCGACAAGATGGGCTTTACCGGCGATGCCAAGGACACCTTCCTGGCTACCGTGGAGCGCTATAACGAGCTGTACGACAAGCAGAACGACGAGGACTTCGGCAAGCCTGCTTACCGCCTGAGCGCCATCCGCACCGCTCCCTTCTACGGCTATTGGCTGGGTGCCTCTCTGCTGACCACCGAGCAGGGCATTGCCATCAACGAAAAGGGCCAGGCCCTGGACACCAACAACCAGCCCATGGCAGGCCTCTACATCACTGGTGATATGTCCGGCAGCTTCTTCGCCAACAACTATCCCTGCCTGATGGCCGGTGTTGCCATGGGCCGCACCCTGACCTTCGCCATGAAGGCCATCAAGCAGATGGCCGGTCTGGAATAATCGGAATTTTCTTCGGTTTCTTCTCCATTATTATATCGCAAAACGGCCCCGTCACGTTGCATCCACAACGCGGCGGGGCCGCTTTTGGCGTATTATTCCGAGATCCGGTAATGGCCCACGATGTCGGTGCGTTTCTCCAGAATGTCCTGCTCATAGGCGCTCTGCCAGGGGTCATTGTGGTGAATAATGTAGGGCACTCCGTTTTTATTTCTCCGGTCGGACACGATGCCGATGCGGAACCTGCACCCCACAGCAGTTTTCCGGACGGGATGCGGAGGTATTCTGGTAGCGAGACAAAGCCAGAAGCAGCACAGTGCCCAGCACCAGGACCCCAGCCCATCCAGCCATTGTTTTTCGCTTCACGACAGATCCCCCCTCTTTCCTGAATACGATCCACCCGGCTATTTTCTTGCAGTTTTTGCAACAAAAAAGCCCTGAGAGAAATCTCTCAGGACTTTCCGTTCAAGTCGGCGACTACCTATTTTCACAAGCCGTTTCCAGCTAACTATCTTCGGCACAAGT
>ERZ1106951.1475-NODE-1475-length-20655-cov-7.323107_pt1 | contig 20655 bp, 19 predicted proteins | sample MGYA00403676_ERZ1106951 | MGnify/ENA primary metagenome ERZ1106951 (study PRJEB35170, sample SAMEA104062398) | human gut metagenome | biome: human gut; feature: human-associated habitat; material: faeces | place: Denmark | collected 2012-04-23 ...
TGCGGCATTTCAGTTCTTTACACCTGCCAGGAAACCAACGGTCAATTTTTATTTGTCTCGAACCATCGCTGCAAACTTCTCATGAATCCTGGTATCGTTATCCAGTTCCGGGTGAAATGCAAATGCCATTTGATTTTTATACTGCACACCGACAATTTTCCCATCGACCGTGGCAAGGACTTCCACGCCATCTCCTGTCTCTGCGACATATGGTGCACGGATGAAGGTCATCGGGACTTCTCCAACGCCTTTTAATTCAGCGATGGTGCGGAAGCTTCCAAGCTGTCTGCCATAGGCATTGCGGCGGACGCACATCGGGATTGTTCCAAAGTGACATCCTTCCTGGCCTTCCACCTCTGAGGCAAGCAAAATCAGCCCGGCACAGGTTGCAAGGACCGGCATGCCGTTTTCTATCTGTTCTTTTATCGTATCAAACATGCCCAGCTCTTTTAAAAGCTTTCCCTGGACGGTGCTCTCGCCGCCGGGAAGAATGATGCCGTCATAAGGTGTTTCCAGGTCTTTTGCCTGGCGAAGCTCGATACAGTCGACACCGAGACGTTTCAATACATTTTCATGTTCTGCGAAAGCACCCTGTAGTGCTAAAACTGCAACAGTCATTATTTTCCTCTTTCTGCCATCAATAAGGCGATTTCCTGTTCATTGATGCCGACCATAGCTTCCCCGAGGTCTTCGGAAAGTTTGGCGATCAGTTTTGCATCAGTACAATTAGTAACTGCTTTTACGATCGCAGCAGCTCTTTTTTCCGGATTTCCGGATTTGAAGATACCGGAACCTACAAAGACACCTTCTGCACCGAGCTGCATCATCAGGGCTGCATCAGCAGGAGTAGCGACACCGCCGGCTGCGAAGTTTACAACCGGAAGTCTGCCGTTGTCATGTACATAGGCAACCAGTTCATAAGGAACCTGCAGTGTTTTTGCAGCTTCAAACAGTTCATCTTCACGCATACTGGTCAGCTTTGCGATTTCACTGTTCATTTTTCTCATGTGGCGTACGGCTTGCACGATATCCCCGGTTCCCGGTTCCCCTTTGGTACGGATCATGGAAGCACCTTCGTTGATACGTCTTAAAGCTTCTCCGAGGTCTTTTGCACCACAGACAAACGGAACACGGAAGTTGCGTTTGTTGATATGATAAACATCATCGGCAGGGGAGAGTACTTCACTCTCATCAATGTAGTCGATTTCGATCGCTTCGAGAACCTGAGCCTCCACGAAATGTCCGATACGGCATTTTGCCATAACCGGGATAGAAACAGCATTCTGGATGCCCTGGATCATTTTCGGGTCGCTCATACGGGAGACGCCGCCTGCGGCACGGATATCAGCCGGGATACGCTCCAGAGCCATGACTGCACATGCACCTGCAGCTTCAGCGATCTTTGCCTGTTCCGGTGTGGTGACGTCCATGATAACGCCGCCTTTTAACATCTGTGCCAGTTCTTTGTTCAATTTATATCTTTCATTTGTTGTATTCATGTTTAAACCTCCTGCTTTGTTTTTTGCAATCTTTACTTTTTACTGGTTTTGAATTATAATGGAAAAGTGACTATTATAAAATTGCCAAAATAGATATATTCAGTAAGGTCAGATTGGAGAAAATAATCAGATGCTGACATACAGTTTTACAAATACAGGGTCAGATTCGATGTATGAATATTTATATAAATGCATTCGAAACGACATAACACAAGGGAAGATTAAGGCGGGGGAGAAGCTGCCGTCAAAGCGTACTTTTGCAAAAAATCTGGGCATAAGCGTGATCACAGTGGAAAATGCCTATGGACAATTATTAGCAGAAGGTTATATTTATTCCATGCCAAAGCGGGGATTTTATGTCTCAGATCTGAGCAGTGCGACCATGGAAAAGAAGAAGGTCAGAAAGGAACAGCTGACGCTGACAGGGGGAGCGACTTCTTATTTTGCAGATTTTTCCAGCAATCAGACGGACAGCGAGATCTTTCCGTTTACCATCTGGTCAAAGACGGTGCGGGAAGTTTTAAATGACAATCAGAAGCAGCTGATGATCAATCCGCCCTGCGGGGGGATCCTGGAGCTGCGACAGGCGATTGCCCGGTATTTAAAAGAGTTCCGTGCCATGCAGGTCGAGCCGGAACAGATCATCATCGGAGCGGGGACAGAATATCTGCATGGACTTCTGATACAGCTTCTTGGAAATCACCGGATCTATGGAGTAGAGAATCCGGGCTATCATAAAATTGCCAGGATTTATGAAAATATGAAGGTAGAATATGCCAAAGTTACGCTGGATCAGGATGGTGTATCCATCCGGGAACTGGAAGAAAAAAGAGTGGATGTCATTCACACATCACCGTCGCATCATTTCCCAACCGGGATCGTGATGCCGGTCAGCAGGCGTTACGAATTGCTTGGCTGGGCGGCCAAATCGCCGGATCACTATATCATTGAAGATGATTATGACAGCGAACTGCGGCTGACCGGGAAACCATTTCCGACGCTGCAGAGTATTGATGTGTCAGATCGTGTTATCTATATGAATACGTTTACGAAAACGCTGGCATCAACCGTGCGTATCAGCTATATGGTGCTGCCGCTGCCGCTGACGGAGATCTTTTATCAGAAACTTTCGTTCTATTCCTGTACTGTTTCCAATTTTGAACAGTATACATTGGCAAAATTCATGGAAAACGGCAGTTTTGAAAAGCATATCAACCGGCTCAGGAACTACTATCAGACAAAGAGAGATGCGATTCTGCAAGTATTTCAGAAAGAGCCGCTTGGAAAATATGTCACCATCCGGGAAGAAGGGGCTGGGGTACATTTTCTGATGCAGATCCGTACAGAAAAAAGCGAGGAAGAGATCGTAACGGAAGCAAAGGGAAAAGGCATCAAACTGGCACCGCTGTCCCACTATTTTGATGGTGAAAAAGATGGGAATTTTGAAAACACGTACGTGATCAATTATTCTTCGGTGGATCTGACAAATATTGAAAAAGCAGCACAGATACTGGGCAAGATTGCGGGGGCATAGGAGAAAAATGGATAAAAATAAAGACAAAAAGCAGACTTATGTGCTGCGAGTACTGATGATGATATCCACTGTTGTCCTGATCATTCTGTTTTTTGCCACGATGTCCATGGTAGGGAAAATTCAGGGAACAGCACGCGTGGTCAACTATGCAGGGCTGGTACGTGGAAAGACGCAGCGTATCATTAAAATGGAAGATGCAGGTCAGGAAGAAGATGCGATGATAGATGATGTGGCAGCGTTTATTGACGGGCTGAGAAACGGAAGTGATTCGCTGAATCTGGTTCGTCTCGATGACTATGCTTTTCAGAGCAAAATGGAGGAACTGGATGACTATTTTCAGTCTCTTGAGCAGGAGATTTATCTGGTACGTGAAAAAGGCTATGAAAATAGCGAAATCATCGCCAAAAGTGAACAGTTTTTCCAGATCTGTGACGAAGCGACCGGACTGGCGGAGGCTTATTCGCAGAGAAAAGCATCTGCCCTGAACATTCTGGAAAAGATTGTTATGGCGGATATCGCGATTCTGATCGGGATTCTTGGCATCGAACTTTTCAAGGCTCTGAGGTATGCCGCCCAGAACCGGATTTTACAGAAAAAGGTTTATCTGGATGAAGCAACCGGACTGCCAAACAAAAACAAATGCGAAGAGATTTTAAATGACGAAACGGTTTTGGATGAGAAATATGTGACGGCGGTCTGTGTGTTTGATCTGAACAATTTAAGGACGATCAACAACAATCTCGGACATGATAAGGGAGATGAATATATCCGTAGTTTTGCACAGCAGATGCGTCTTGCAGTCCCGGAGCAGTATTTTGCCGGACGTAACGGTGGGGATGAATTTCTTGCAGTGCTGACGGATGTCAATCATACAGAAGTGGAAGAATGCCTGGAGGCGATACGCAGGCAGACGGAAAAATATTCCAGACTTCATCCGGCAATGCCGATCAGCTATGCGGTGGGATATGCACTGTCGAGTGATTTTAAGGATGCCACGATGCGGAGTTTGTTCCGGCATGCAGATAAAAACATGTATATTGATAAAAACCGTGCCAAGATGCAGGAGGCTGCAGAAAAGCAGAAAATGAAGCGAAAGCTTCTGGAAGAGGTCCGAAAGAAGGGGTACCATTTTTCGGACTGTCTTTACTGCGATGCCCTGCTGGATCAGTACGAAGTGCTCCGCTCCGGCGATGGATTTTTTCTGGCACAGGACGGCAATTATTCCGGTGCGGTGGAGCAGATCGTGAAAGAATTTTCAACAGAAGAGACAAGACGCCAGATCTGGTCAGGACTTCAGCTTGCACATATCAGTGAAACACTGACAGGCGAAAACCGGAAAACGGAAATTCTGTACTGCAAAGAGCTGGAAAATGGCAAGGTGAAAAGAGGCAGACTGACCTTATTGTTTGGCAATGACACGGGTGAGGGAAAACTGCATCATTTTCTGCTGGTATTTGAGACGTTCAGCGACAGCAGAACGGAAGAAACCAATGAAAAGTCACAGCTGATGCGTTATTATGAGCAGATGAAACAGTCCATTTTGGAAAACGGCAATTATGTGGATGCCCTGATGGAGACAGCACAGGCCGTTTATATGGTTGATCTGACACATGACCGGCTGGAAAAATTTTTTGAACATTCAAAAGAAAAAGAATTTAAGCTGGATCAGGAAACGCCGTGTTCTTACGGGGAATACTGCAAAAAGAGAAGTGCCTTTGTTACAGAAGAGACACTGGAAAATTACCGGATCGTAGATTCATCGGAAAAGCTGCTGAAGCGTTTTGGAGAAGGAACCAAACAGGTGACCGTAGAATACCGGGAAAAAGGTGTGGCAGAGCTTCTGGTGTGGCTACAGAAAACGGTTCTGATGTCACAGGAACTGGTATTTGATGAGAAAACAGGACAGGAAAGTGTGGTGATCCGCGGTATTATTCTGTTCAAAAACACCTCTGCTTTCCATGAAAAAGAAGAGGAAGAAAAAGAACGTTTGCAGTCCGCTTTCGAGGCGGCTGATTCGGAGAGCAAGGCGAAGACCGAATTTATGAACCGCATGAGTCATGATATCCGCACACCGATTAACGGTATTATGGGAATGCTGCATATCATCCGCAAAAGTGAGAAAGAGCCGGAAAAAGTAGAAGAATGTCTGGGAAAAATTGAACTTTCCACCAGTCATCTTTTGGCACTTGTCAATGATGTGCTTGATATGAGCAAAATTCAGGCAGAAGAAGTCGAAGAATCAGAGGAGGCATTTGATCTTGTTGAGTTGATGGATGAAGTGGCAGGCGTGATGGATGCCCAGATCACAGAAACCGGGATTTTACATAAGAAACATCGTAAAAATATCCGCCATACGCATCTGATCGGAAATCCGCTGCACCTGCGTCAGATCATGCTGAATCTGTTTAGTAATGCCGTGAAATACAACAAGACAGGCGGGCGTGTAGACACTTATGCGGAAGAAATTTCAGACGATGGAACCACAGCCATGTATGAATTTAAGATTGTGGATACCGGGATTGGTATGAGTCCGGCCTTTGTGAAAGAAGAGCTTTTCAAGCCATTTACGCAGGAAAAATCAGCAGATGCCAGAACACAGTACAAAGGCACCGGGCTTGGCATGTCGATCGTGAAAGGGCTGGTTGAAAAAATGAACGGAACGATCCGGGTTGAGAGCGAGCCAGATCAGGGAACGACGTTTATTTTCCGGATGCCGTTTCAGATTGATACGAGTGTATCCGGTCAGATGGGTCCGGAGAAAAAAGAGGAAAATGTAGATTTTTCCGGTATGAACATTCTGCTTGTAGAAGATAATGAGATCAATATGGAAATCGCACAGTTTTATCTGGAAGAGGCCGGGATAGAGGTTGATCCGGCGTGGGACGGACAGGAGGCAGTGGAGAAATTTGCACAGTCGGAGCCGTATGCTTATGATATGATTCTGATGGATATCATGATGCCGGTGATGGGCGGACTTCAGGCGACAGAAAAAATCCGCAGCATGGAGCGTGCGGATGCAAAAACCGTTTCCATTCTGGCAATGACTGCACAGGCTAATGCAGAAAGCAGCAGTGAATGTCGGAAGGCAGGAATGAATGATTATATCGAAAAACCGATCGAGGCCGAAAAACTGTGGGAGATTATTTCAAAAAATCTGACCGAAAAAACGTTATGATGGGCAGAAAAGTGACTGCACGGAGTACAGATCCATTTGCATGGCATCTTTTGGGCATGATATCATATTTATAGTAGAAATATCGTTTTTCGGGGACCACAGAATGTTATATCGTATGGCCGGATATTGCCGTCTGTCTAAAGAAGACGGGGAAAACAGAATAAGTGAAAGTATCGAAAATCAGAAAAAACTGATTTTGGAATATGTGGATAAAGCCGGGGATATGCAGCTCGTCCGAATGTATGTGGACGATGGATATTCCGGGCTTTATTTTTCGAATCGACCACAGTTTCAGCAGATGATGGCAGATATTTACAGGGGGGAGATCCAGGGCGTGATCACAAAAGATATTTCCAGACTGGGACGTGAACATATCGAGACAGGCCATTATATCGAGCGAGTGTTTCCATCGCTGGGGATTCGTTATGTGGCGATTCTCGATGGCGTGGATTCGCTCTGTCACAGTAACGAAGAGCTGGCACAGTTCAAGGCACTGCTCAACGATATGTACAGCAGAGATATTTCAAAAAAAATAAGAGGAGCCTTTCAGGTGCAGAAAAAGCAGGGAAAATATATGTCCGGTTTCGCACCTTATGGTTATCGAAAAGATCCGACCGACCGGCACCGGTTTCTGATTGATGATGCAGCGGCAGAAGTAGTCAGGAAAATATACCGATTTTATCTGGAAGGATATTCGGTTAAAAAGATTGCGGAAATTTTAAATGACCAGCAGATTCTTTCTCCGACAGAATATAAAACAAAGATCCAGAACCTAAGCTATGTAAACCGTCAGGGAAAAAATCAGGTGCAGAAATGGAATACACCAACGATTTATAACATTTTGAAAAATCAGGTATATACGGGTGCAATGGTTCAACATAAAACAGAGAAAATATCTTATAAAATTGAAAAATGCAGAAACATTCCGATGGAAGAACGTTATGTGGTGGAAGGAATGCACGAGGCGATCATTTCAAAAGAATTATTTGCAAGGGTACAGGAAAAACGGCAGAGATTTAAAAACAGAAATTCCTGAAAAACAGTTATTGACAAATGGTAAAAGTATGGTAACATATATAAAATAATTATATATAAAAATTTTATATATACAAAAGGGGTGAGTATATGTACTATTATCCGGTGTCAGCTGTTCTGACGGAATGTCTGATCCTTTCGGTCGTGGAACAGCAGGATTCCTACGGTTATGAGATCAGCCAGACGGTGAAGCTGGTTGCGGCGATCAAGGAATCGACGCTGTATCCTATTTTGAGAAAGCTGGAGACGGGCGGATATCTGACTACTTATTCCGAGGAATTCCAGGGGCGGAAACGAAAGTATTATTCCATCACGGAAGAGGGACGCAGGCAGCTGGCATATCTGAGGAAAGAATGGCGGGAATATCGCAATACTGTAGATGATATTGTGGAAGGGAGAGTGAAAAAATGACGAGACAAGAATATATGGAAGAGCTGAAGAAATATCTGAAGCGGCTTCCGCAAGAAGATTTTGACAATGCCATAGAGTACTTTTCGGAATATTTTGAAGAGGCAGGTCCTGAGAAGGAACAACAGGTTATGAGAGAACTTGGTGAACCAAAAGAGGCAGCAAGAGAACTGTTTCTCAATCTTTTGCAGGAGAGCGTAGAAAAGGATCAGGATATTGTGGAAGAGAAAGCACCGGTCTTAAAAGGAAAGAGACGTTCTCCGGGCAAGATCATTCTTCTTGTATTCCTGGTTCTATGTGCATCACCGGTCAGCCTGGCACTTCTGGCATTTGTTTTTGCAGTGCTGTGTGCGGTGATCCTCACTGTTGCGGCAGTGATTTTTTCGATTGGTATTACCGGCATTGCGGCGATAGCCGGAGGTATTGTGACCATCGGGGTTGGGGGCTCTTTGATCCTGAAATCTGCTGCAGCAGCCTGTATGATGGTCGGAGGTGGATTCCTGATGACGGGAATTGGAATCCTCGCAGGTCTTTTGACTGTATATATCTGCAAATGGTGTGCAAATGGGATCGGACGTCTGGTCAACAGACTTGTAAGAAAGAAGGTGCATAAGAATGAATAAGACTGCAAAAACAGCAATGATAACAGCTCTAACGCTCTGTGTGGTGGGAATGGTTCTTTCAACAGCAGGATATTTTGCAGGTGGAAAGGATTTCAACGATAGTTCCGGACATGTATATGTATCCGGTGGAACAGATTCTGCAAGGAAAAATCTTGAGGTTATGGAAAAGCAGCAGATAAATGCTTTTACAAAACTGAATGTAGATTTTCAAAATTTTGACCTGGATATCAGAAAATCAGGTGATGACTGCTATTACATGGAATATCGAATGGAAAAAGGCGGTAATGAAAATCCACTGACATGGGAAAACAAAGATGGTGAGCTTACGCTTCAGGAAACTTCCGGCGGAAAAGGAAGTTATTATATAAGTTATGATCTTGGAAATCTGCTGCATCATACCGAGACGCAGAAACAGGAAGAAATCAATACAGTGATTCTCTATGTACCGCAGGATGCACGGTTTTCCGAAGCCAGGATTCAGCTTGCCGATGGAGATCTGACTGCAGAACAGTTCTCATGCAAAAATATGACAGCAAACTTTTTGGATGGAGATATGATACTGGATCAGGGAAAATTTGCAGATGGAGTCATTACACTTGCCGATGGCGATCTGAAGACAAATCACAGCAGCTTCAGCGGTAATCTGGAAATAAACAATTCAGACGGAGATGTTTTCATACAAATGGAAAACGGCAATGCAGCAAAGATGAATATTCACCTGAAAACCACAGATGGAGATGTGATCACAGACAATCTGCCGCAGGGCAAATCGGAACGCAAAGAAGACAGCTCTCTTTACGAAAACAATGTCGATGGTGCCACATCAACGCTGAATGTAATATGCAGGGACGGAGATATTACTTTGATCGAATCTGCAAAACAATAAAAGTTATCTCTATATGGCTCACATGACGGGACTTCACTTCTGGAAACATACATCGACATGATTTCCGGTATGTGGAAGAATGTGATCTGTGTGGGCACCGGAAATGAAGGGAACACAGGCGGGCATATTTCAGGAAAGCTTGGTCAGCAGGAAGAGAGAATCCTGGAATTCGGGATTTCGCAGCAGGAGCCGGTGATGAACATTCAGCTCTGGAAGTCGTACGTTGATCAGTTTCAGATTATATTGATTCATCCGGATGGTGAAAGCTTCGGACCGCTTCAGGAGCGTCTTGGAGCACAGAGAATCCTGGCCGGGAATACAGAGATTCTGATCTATTACGGAGAGCCGAAGCCCTACACTACCGCTCAGGAGATTTATTTTGATTTTATCCCAAAAGGTTCTTATGTCGATGACGGCGTCTGGAAGATCCGTCTGATTCCGCAGAAGATCGTGGAAGGAAATTATCATCTGTGGATGCCGTCTGCCGCTCTTTTAAATCCATTGACGCACTTTTTTTCGCCAACGGTTGACACGACTCTGACCATTCCTTCAACGGCAAGGAATGTGGTTGCAGTCGGAGCTTACAATGCACGCCTTATGACATATGCTCCGTTTTCCGGCCGTGGTTACACAAGAGGAAACACACAAGTAAAGCCGGATATCGTGGCACCTGGCGTAGATATCGTGACAACCGCTGTGGGAGGTTCCTACACAGGTGTGACCGGAACCTCTTTTGCCACGCCGTTTGTGACAGGGTCAGCGGCACTGATGATGCAGTATGGCATCGTACAGGGAAATGACCCGTTTCTTTATGGAGAGAAAATCCGGGCATATCTTCAAAGAGGTGCACAGAGATTAACAGCACTTGTGGGATATCCGAATGAGATTGTGGGGTATGGGGCATTGTGCGTAGCGGAGAGTATTTTATGATATCGTTATCAGTCTGAAAGAGGAAACGCTCGTAAGGATTTGTTGAAGCTATGGGATGGGTTGGAGATGTTTGGAGTATGGAACAGGTGGAAGAAGCAAAAGAACATCATACTCTTGTTTACATCACAAGAATGTGCTAAAATAAACCAGAATTATAGAAGATATGCAAAACAGAAACTGCTTCAGTATTTTTACCGGTACTGCTTATACAGCACGCATCCTAGAATGTGGTATTGTTCCGGGATACGGAGATTGCAGCCAATTTCCTGATTCTTGGATTTTCAGGTAAGTTAAAAATAGAATTACAGTAAATGATCAAAAGAAAAGATGGCATGAAAAATATGCTGTCTTTTCTTTTTTAGGATAGCAGGGGCAAAAGCCTGAAACCAAATTGTGGGAGTAAGAAACAATTTGCATGTTATCTTTTCGTTTTCATATTGACAAAACCAGAAAACTAGTGTACTATATAGCTATGACAGTGATACAAGAAAGAAGGAAGAGCTTATGGAATACAATTCATCGCTGCCAATCTATCTGCAGGTAGCTAATTTGATCAAACGTGATATTGTCACAGGGAAACGAGAACTTGGGGAAAAGCTTCCCTCCGTACGGGAACTGGCGGTGTCTTACACCATCAATCCGAATACGGTCAGCCGTGTATACAAAGAGCTTGAGACGGAAGGTGTCTGTTTTACCAGACGTGGCATGGGAACTTTTGTGACAGAAGATTCAGAGAAGGTGAAAAATATGAAAGAAGAGATGGCGGGGACGCTGATCCATGAATTTTTAGAAGGAATGCAGCAGCTTGGATTTACCAAAACGGATGTGATCCGGATTCTGAAAAAAAAGGAAGAAAGTGGTGAATGATATGGAAAATGTACTGGAAAGTATTGGAGTAACCAAAAACTATGCCGGTAAGGCAGCGGTTGAAAATGTATCGTTAAAACTGGAGACAGGGCTTGTCTATGCGATGCTCGGGCCGAACGGAAGCGGCAAGACTACCTGGATGAAGATGGTGGCAGGCCTTGTCAAACCTGGAAAAGGGGAGATTTTATATAAAGGCAAAGCCATCGGAAAAGAGAGCAAGAAAGAGATTGCCTATATGTCCACGGAGCCATATTTTTATAGCTGGATGACGGTTGCAGATGTCGGCAGATATTATCAGGACTTTTTTGAGGATTTTTCAATGGAAAAATATCATCAGATGCTCAAAAGAATGGAGCTGACAGAAGAGCTGAAAACCAAAAAACTTTCCACCGGTATGATGGCAAAGTTAAAGATCGCAGTCACAATGGCAAGAAATGCAAAACTGTATCTGCTGGATGAGCCATTAAACGGCATTGATCTTCTGGCAAGAGATGAGATCATGAAAAGTATTCTGGAAGTCATTGATCCGGATGTCACACTTGTGATCTCCAGCCATCTGGTAGATGAACTGGAGCGAGTGGCAGATGCGGCCATCTTTATGAAAGAAGGAAAAATGGTCAGACAGTGCATGGTTGAGGAACTGAGAAGCAGCGAAAAGAAATCCGTTGTTGATCTGTATCGTGAAATTTACGGACATGGGGGAGAGGAACTATGTTAAAATTAATGAAGTATGAATTTCGGAAGAGTGCATCTTCCAAGCTTATTCTGCTGGTGCTTACAGCAGTTTTTGAACTGGCATTTCTGGGGGGCGTATTTTTTAAAGGATATAATCTGATGGGGACAGGTATGATGTTCCTGATCTTGTGTGCATTTTTCGGTGTGTTTTACATCGGACTGGAAGGTATCATGACACTGTATCGGGATCTGAACAGCAAACAAAGTTATATGCTGTTTCTGACACCAAAGAGCAGTTATGAGATTTTAGGTGCCAAAATCCTGGAAAATGGCATTTCAATCCTTATGGCAGGAGCATTTTTTATCGTACTTGCCGTGTTTGACCTGACTGTGGCAACGCTCTGTATCGGCGGGGCAAAAGAACTCATGGATAGCATAAGACAGATTATGGATATAAGACTGAACATCAAGATAGTATCAGATGCAGTGATCCTGTCCGTCTTTGCATCCCTGGTCAGCTGGATCAGTATTGTTGTGATCGCCGATATGGCAGTGATTCTTTCGGCGAGCGTGCTTGCAGGCAAAAAGGGAAGCGGGATCGCGGCATTTGCACTGTTTCTGATCCTTTCCTGGCTGTTCAGTCAGATGCTGAACCTGGTGCCTGCATTTGACAATATGAACCTGACCATGATTCTGGAAATCGCAGTATCTCTGGTACTGAGTGTGATTTTCTACTTTATCAGCGGATGGATCATGGAAAAGAAACTGAGCGTCTGAAACAGAAAAATGATAGGTTGACCTTTATCTCCTGGCATCGTAGAATAGTGACAGAGCAAAAAGCTTTCTATTGATATTGAGAATCTGACAGGAGAAAAAGATATGTTATCATTTGAAAATGATTATTCTGAAGGAGCACATGAAAAGATCCTTCAGAGATTTATGGAAACAAATCTGGAGAAAGTATCCGGATACGGATCTGATCCATACTGTGAAAGTGCAAAACAGAAAATCCGGGAGGCGTGCGAATGTCCGCAGGCAGATGTTTATTTCCTGACGGGCGGTACGCAGACAAATGCCGTTGTGATCAGCTCCATGCTGGAATCTTATGAGGGCGTGGTCGCAGCACAGACCGGCCATGTAGCCTGCCATGAGGCGGGAGCCATTGAGTACAGCGGCCATAAAGTGATCACAGTTCCGCAGTACGAAGGCAAAATGAAAGCAGAAGATCTGAAGAACTGCCTGAAAACATTCTGGGATGACGAAAGCCACGAACATATGGTATTTCCGGGGATGGTTTATATTTCCCATCCTACGGAGTACGGTACTTTGTATACAAAGGCGGAGCTGGAAGAGATCAGCAGCGTGTGCCACAGTTATAATATCCCGCTGTTTCTCGACGGAGCAAGACTGGGCTATGGTCTGATGAGTGAAGAAACAGATGTAACTCTTCCGATGATTGCAAAATACTGCGATGTTTTCTATATCGGCGGGACAAAAGTCGGAGCACTGTGTGGAGAAGCCGTCGTATTTTCGGGCAACAGAACACCGAAACATTTCCTGACGCTGATCAAACAGCGGGGAGCACTGCTTGCAAAAGGCAGATTGCTCGGAATCCAGTTTGACACACTGTTCACAGATAACCTGTACTTTGAAATCAGCAGACATGCGATAGCAATGGCAGATTATTTAAAGAAAGGACTGGCAGAAAAAGGCTGCCGTTTCTATCTGGATTCACCGACCAATCAGCAGTTTGTCATTCTCGAAAACCGGAAAATGACAGAACTAAAAAAAGAAGTAAAGTTCAGTTTCTGGGAAAAATACGATGAAAACCACACTGTAGTACGCTTTGCGACAAGCTGGGCAACGAAAAAAGAAGAGATCGATCAGCTGCTGGATCTGTTCTGAGATTTTAGCAGCACACAAAGGCAGGGTAAGCGATTACCCTGCTTTTTCACAACTCTTTCACAAAATCGGCTGTTTTCTTTCAGCTTGTTTTAAACTTTACGGGATATACTTCTCTTAAATCAAAGAGAAAAGGAAGTGTATTCATATGAAGAAAAAATATATCGCAATCTTACTTGGCATAACTCTTGGAATGACAACACTGGTTGGATGTTCCGGAACAAATACATCAGAAAGCAGCACCATACAGGAATCGCAGAGTGTAACCGGTGCAACCGAAAACTCAGACAAAAGAGTCAGCGAAGCAGAAACAGCAGATGTATACGGTGAAGTTACAGCCATAAGCGAAGATAGCATTACCATAAAAGTAGGAACCATGAAGCAGATGGAAAAACCGGATGATGCAGGAGCATCGGGGGACTCTTCCAATGCACAGAGTTCCGATGACAAGACAGATTCTGACAGTACAGAAAAAGGATCTGAAAACACAGACAGCAGTGAAAATAAATCAGATAATAGTTCTGACAGTCGAAATGCACAGCCGCCGGAAAATATGGAAAAACCGGACGGAGACGGACAGGGTGCACCATCCATGCTGGATCTGACGGATGAAGAAAAAGAAATCAAGATCACAGATGACACCGTGATCGTCCGCAGCAGCAGAGGCGGCATGGCAGGCGGACCGCAGGGAAATGGCGGAGCACCGGATATGCAGCAGAAGACAGAGGAAAGCTCACTTTCTGATATTTCCGAAGGTGATACGGTAGCGATCACTTATGACGAGGATGGAAATACAGCCAAAATCACCGTGATCAGCATGGAAATGGGAGGCGGCATGGGACAACCAGGCGGCGGTCCTGGAAGCAGCCAGGGCGTGGACAGCTACGATGCAGTCAATGCCTATACTTCCGATAACGAAGTAGATGGAGAGACGATTGCTTCTACCGGAACCGATGAAAATGCAGTCAATGTTTCAGAAGGTGCATCGGTTACACTGAAAGATGTGACCATAACCAGAGATTCTTCCGAAAGCACCGGCGGTGATAACTCCAGTTTCTATGGTGTCGGAGCAGCCGTTCTGGCAACAGACGGAAATGCTTATGTAAAAGGCGGAACCTTCTATGGATGGAATCTTGATGTTGAGACAAACGGTGAGTCTTCCGCAGCGATCCGAAGTGACCGCGGAGGCGGAAAAATGGTAGTAGACAGCGGAACCTATACTTCAAACGGAACCGGTTCCCCGGCAATCTACAGTACCGCAGATATCGCAGTAAACGAGGCAACTCTGGCAGCCAACGGCTCCGAAGCAATCTGCATCGAAGGTTTGAATTCCATTCATTTATATGACAGTGATCTGACCGGAAACATGAGCGATGACAGCCGCAATGACTGTACCTGGAATGTCATTCTCTACCAGAGCATGTCCGGAGATTCCGAAGTCGGAAACAGCATTTTTGAGATGGACGGTGGAAGCCTGACCGCAAAAAACGGCGGCATGTTCTATACCACAAACACAGAGTCTACGATCACACTGGATGATGTGGATATTACAAATGCAGAAGACAGTGAATTTTTCCTGAAATGTACCGGAAATGCGAACCAGAGAGGATGGGGAACAACAGGAGCAAATGGTGCGGACTGCCTGTTTACAGCCATTGATCAGACAATGGAAGGAAATGTGATCTGGGACAGCATCAGCGACCTTGATTTCTATATGACAGGCGAAAGCACACTGACCGGTGCAGTCGTGCAGGATGAGAGCAATGCCGGTGACGGCGGAGACGGCTACTGCAACCTCTATATCGGAGAAGATGCAACCTGGATCGTGACAGGAGACAGTACCGTAAGTACACTGCACTGTGCCGGAACGATCGAAGATAACGAAGGCAAAACCGTGACTGTCAAAGGAACAGACGGAACTGTATATGTCAAAGGAGATGGCAGCTACACGATTACTGTAACCTCCTACGAAGACAGTGCAGACCTCTCCGGAGCATCCACGACCACATCCTGGAGTGCTTATGAGACAGAAAAACCAGCTGAGTTAGAATAAAACATCAGAAAACAGAAATATTTAAATAACAAAAGAATGAGCGACTATTATCTTTACATATAAGATAGTAGTCGCTCATTCTTTATCTGGTAAAAAAGTAATAATATCCTGAACGGAGCAATTGAGTATTTTACACAGGGAATCCAGAGTGTTTGTTGATACGGATTCACCTGCTTTTAGTCGTCTGACAGTAGAACTGCTGACAGATCCCTTTACCTGGAGCGTGTAAGTAGTAGCTCCCGTTCGCTCCATGGTATCCCATAGGGGCTGGTATGAAATCATAATGGACACATCCTTTAGCTTGACTTATGTACATTATTGGCTATAATTAAATTAAAGTATATAGGCAATATTGCCTATGCAAAATGAACAAAAAAACAAATCAAACAAACAAAAAACAGTTTAATTTGAAAGAAAAACAGAGCAAAAACAGGCAACAGAAAAAATGGAAGGAAGGAAAAATTATGGCAAAGAGAAGAGTATTGAGTCGAGGTATGGATTTGGGAAGACATGAAGAGATTGGAACACGTTCAATTGACGCAGACACAGGTGCAAAAATTGAGGAATTGGGAAAACTGAAAGAATTGGGAGAAAAGTTAGTGTCTGATAAAAATAAGATTGAAGCTGAAATTGACAAAATTATGAATTCTAAAATCAAAGCGGAAGATAAAGTTGCATTGCTTAGGGAATTGAGGGAGGCTGTGGAAAAACTTCAGGAGCAGTACGATCGTGAAGTTGAGGAAGAGAGAGAAAGAATACAGGAAGAAACCCAGGAAAATATTGAGGTTATAAACAGTGCTGTCGAAGAGCTTCAGGAGAAGGAAGATTCATTAAGGAATATCACAATGGATGCAGGAACGGTAGATACCTCTGCGGCAGCTGACGAGACGAAGAAAAAGAGAGAAGAGTTTGAAAAGTTAAGAGATGATTATACAGAAAAACTGGAGTCACAGATGGAACAGGCAGAAAGGATACAAAGAGAGATGCGAAACAGGCGTCTGAGTGGAAATTAAAGACATTATATCTTTAGATCCAGTTGCTGAAAAAGAGATAGATAAAGATTAATAAAAAGTATTAAAAACAAAAGAGACATAAAGGAGAATACGTTTGTGAAAATGGTATGTTTTCAGATAGATCAGATTCCAGATTTAAGTCTTAATAAATATCAGTCACTTGCTGACACAGGAATCGAAGGTGTATTAAAGCGACATGAAAGTTTTCTCAGGCAATGGCATGGAATATGCAGCGAAAGCTCAACAAGTTTCCATCTTCTGTATACCTACATTCCGACAGAAAATCTTGGAAAAAGATTAAAGTTGTATTTTATTCTTCAGGGAAATGAAGATGATTTAAAGATGATCTATCCGTTATTAAAAAGTTCTCCGCTGAGTGATTTTTATGCATTTAAACCAGCTAAACTTCCAAATATCAGATTTGAAGCAGGAGCTACCTTAACAAAAAAAGAGCGGATTGCAGATATTTTTAATCCGTTGACCGGTCAGACCGGGGCAGTACATTATGTACCGAAATGGCAAATGAATGAAAGTGCCAGATTGTATGATCTGTTCAGAATGATGGAAACGGTCAGTCAGTCATATTCACCGGCAAAAGCATGTGCGTTTCGTGTGGATTTGTATCCGGTATCTATGGCACAGGAGACAAGGGAAAGTTTTAACCCTGTGCTGAAAGCACTGCGAGGAGAAAATGAAATTAAGCTTTTGAATAATACGGATAGTGTGAAAAGCGATAACTATGCGAGAGATATATGTAAGGAATATGATGACTGGCTCACGGATATAGAAACGACACCACATTTTAGAATTAATATTTACAGTTTTTCAGATTCAAATTTCAAATCAAAGGTTCTTTTAAATGCAGCCGGGGCAGAAGCATTAAGTGAAGGTGACTTTTCGATAGCGGAAATTAGACCGGATGCAGTTGGCGGATATGGTTTGTTAAGCAGAATGGGAGCAAAAGCAGAAGATTATTGCTTTTACCCTACGCAGGCACATTTAAAGAGCTGGTCTACTACATATTGTCTTTCAGAGACAGTTCCTTTCTTCCGGTTTCCGGTACTGTTTGATGGGGAAATAATAGAAATACCAAAGGAAACTGCACCGGTGCAGTTTCCAGGAGGTTTATATCTTGGATGGGATATGAATAACTATCCTGTTTATGTTTCGCTGAAAGATATGACAAGGCATGCATTTTTTACCGGAATGCCGGGTTCAGGTAAAACGAATACGATGCTTCATTTAGTTACACAGTTACGGAAACATGACGTTCCGTTTTTAGCATTGGAACCGGCAAAGAAAGAGTATCGATCACTTCTTGGTCACGCTGAAATGCAGGATGTTTTCTTATTTTCCCCACATTTGCAGAGTCATTTCCCATTACAAATGAATCCATTGGAATTTCCAAAAGGGGTAAGAGTGAGTGAACATATAAATGCGTTGTTGGAGGTATTTGAAGGAACCTTTGCTCTTGAAGGTCCAACATATAGATATTTGAGTATTTCCATCGAAAAAGCATATACAGCCTTAGGATGGGATATTGAAGAAACAAATGACGGAAGTGAGACTCATGCCTTTCCAAGACTTCAGGATGTGTATGATCATTTACAGTCTGAAATAGAAAAATCCGGCTATGATGCGGAACGAAAAGGAAATATCCGCTCATTTTTGCAGGTTCGCTTAGGCGGTTTAATGGAGCGAGATGCGGGAGAATTATTTAATTCACAGGCTTCTACGCTTGCTCCGGATGAATGGTTAAAAGTATCGGCAATCGTAGAGCTGGAAGTATTGGGAGAACAGGCTAAGAACTTTTTTGTATTGCTGGTGTGTCATTATATTTTTGAAACACTGCGGGTTGACCCGAACGGTGGAATTGATAGAAATGGCAATAAGATGCCGCTTCGGCATGTTGTATTTATAGAAGAGGCACATAATATCATTGCCCCTTCAACACAACAAAGCAGTACGGATATGGTTGATCCGAAGATATCAGCTACAGCGTATATTGTCAAGATGCTGGCAGAAGTCCGGGCGTTAAGAGAGGCGATTGTCATTGCAGATCAGCTGCCGACCGCATTGACCAGTGAAGTTACCAAGAATACCGGGCTAAAGCTTGTACACAGACTTACGGCTCAAGATGACAGAGAGCAGATAGGAACAGCGATATCTGCATCGGCACTGCAATTAGAACAAATGGCTTCTTTTACTAGAGGAAAAGCTTTTATTTATCACGAGAAAACACAGAAACCTTTTGAAGTGCAGATAGCAGAATGGATAGTTCCAAAAGTTGATTATGATCTGGCAAATGATGAACAATTATATAACCATATCATGGATCAGAAGACCGTTCAAAAATCCATTGCATCGGCATTGCGAAACTGGCAGAAAAAGTATGTATTTGTGCTGGATGACTATCTGGAAGAATTTAAGGAACGATGCTCAAATATAACAGCAACGGATATAGCAGAAAAAACGATATGTAAGGCTGAAAAGAAGAGATTATTGGCGGAATGTGAAAATTTAAAGAAAAAATGCAGACGTTTAGAGAATCTCTGGTGTCCGGACAGTCGGAAAAAATATCCGATACAAGAGGCGTTTATAGAAACATATCGTTATATAGATAATATGCAATTGCGGTTGCAAGTGATAAAAACGATGGAATAGAAGGAGAAAATAATGGATGTTTGTTGTGGAATTGTAGTATTGGGAATAGTGATTTATGTGATCATTCAGATTGGCAGTATGAAAGCTGCTGAAAATGAGAGACAACAAGAAATATGCAGGAAAATGGAAGAACAGAAATATAAGGAAAGAGAAGCTCGCAGTAGGCAATTTGATGAAGAAAAGAAAAGCTTTGATGAGGTAATGTCACTTCTTTTTAAACAAAGTCTTTGTGGTCTCTGGTGGAGTTACGAAAAAGAATGTTCGCAGCTTGATAGGATAATTGAGGAAATGAAAAAGATACAACAAAATAGTGAATATTCCTCAACAATAAAAAGCTGTTCTGAATTAGTGCAGAACTTAAGAGAACTTGGTAAAAGAGTTAACGGATTACCTGATACTAGAATGTTAAATGCTGATGATTATGGAAAAATTCAGAAGGAATATTGGGATTCTGTGCGAAATTTATCAAAAGAAAGGGTAGATGCTATCGTAAAAGAAAACGAGCAAAGTATTTCCAGAAGGGTTTATTCAAAGATAGTTACGATTGATATTGAAACAGCGTTACGTTGTGTTTGGTTTTATGCGACTGAAAAACCGTATTCGGCAGAAAACTTTAAAAAAGCTGTCTATGTATTTGAGTGTTTGATCGAAAAGCCACATGTTGATATTGCAATTGCAGAATTATATGCAATGAAACAATTGGGCGGTGAGGACAGTGTTCGAGAAAAAACTCAAACTATATTAAAGAAAAGAGGAAGCGATGAGAAAGGATTGGCGTTAATTGCTTCAGCTTTAAGGTGGCTTGAAGTGTATCAGTCAGAAAATATGGTTTTACAGCACATGCTTAATAAAGGAATGCAGATGAATGCTAAAATGCAGGAAAGGCTACATTCTCTGGCAAATGGAGGAGGAAAAGCCCCAGGTGTTTTTGATGTTTCATCAAAGAAAAATGAATTGTATTTTGATGTTTCGACATTAGCATGGAAAGATGCAGAATATAGTGGATTTTTTGAAAATCTGGCATTTATGGAAAAAACTTTAGCTTATTCGCTGGCAATCAGAGATGAAAATAAAGATTTATCTATTACACAGGGAATCAACGTACCTGAGATTGGAGCTATTCTTGGAAAATTAATTACGGTTTTCTTGAGTGAATATGGAAACAGTGTGGTTGTTAACATGAAAAACTGTATTGCTGTTTCTGGAAACGGTGAAGAAAAGATGCAGGGAATTCTGATCGAATCAAAAGAATGTGAACAATTGGGAATTCTGGTTTATGTGGCACGGATTGGAAGAAGGTTCAATATCAAATTCTATACTTTGTTTATGCCAAATGGGAGGGTGTAAAAATTCTTGTGTCTATGGAAAGTAAATCTTTATGATAAGAAATA
>ERZ1106951.1478-NODE-1478-length-20634-cov-10.045629_pt1 | contig 20634 bp, 13 predicted proteins | sample MGYA00403676_ERZ1106951 | MGnify/ENA primary metagenome ERZ1106951 (study PRJEB35170, sample SAMEA104062398) | human gut metagenome | biome: human gut; feature: human-associated habitat; material: faeces | place: Denmark | collected 2012-04-23 ...
AAACCGCGAAGAAAAGCATTTCCTTGGATTCGTAGAATTTATAGAACGAGCCCTTTGCAATGCCGACCGCCTTCGTCAGCTGCTCTACGGAGGTTTTCTTCATCCCCAGCGTGACGGCACAATGTCTCGTTTCCTTCAGCAGCGCCTTGCGGAGCTGCTCGGTCTCGTAATCGGTAAAAGCCAAGCCCACGCCTCCTTAAATATGACCGATTCGGTTCTTCTGGTCATATTATACCGCGTTTCTTTCTGTTTTGCAAGAGGTGCGGAGAAAAAAACTCGCTAATCAAAAGGAGTGCAGTGTTGCAGAAAGAGACGACGGAATTCCGGTAATCGTTGTCGCCGCTGTAAAAGAAACTATATCGTAAAAGGGCATCAGAACGAAGCATCCAAACGCTGCGTTCTGATACCCATTTTGTTTCATATTGCACAGATGGGGTGATTGCAAGGAGAAGAACAGAAATTCACACAACATGAATGACGTATTCACATAATACTACTGCTTTTGCGCTAAGATAATCACCCTCCTGACGGTAAGTGCCGCCCATTTCCTCAAATAGAGATTTCATAAGAATCAGCTCCTTTTTGTGTTGATTAGCAGCGGTTATAAGGATTATTCTGCTCCTTTCCTACAACTGCTGTTCCATTCACCACAAATGAGCCGCAGTCATATGTATTAGATGGGAGAAACCATCCTCTACATAGTAACTCTTGGTTCTGAATACTGTTGTTCTCTCCGTCCAAGCCGTCATCCTGCGAAAGGCGGCAGTAAAGAGCTGTGATTTTTTCCTGGTCTGCATTTTTATTGACTGTCATAGCGTTTAACTCCTTTCCGACAGCCGAATCAAGCAATGGGATATATGCCATTATATTGATTTCGGCGATTTCTTTCGATTGTGCGGTTGACTCCACTCCTTCTGCAAAAGCAGATCCTTGAACTGCTCCAACACGCACTGCCGCCCCTTGGGGTCATAATGAGTCGTAACATCATAAACCGTGCCACCGATTTTCATATAAAAATGCGAGTCGGCATTGTTTTCAAAAAGTTGATTATACGGATATTTTTGAATGAATTGTTCCATAGGGACACCTCCTCATCTTTCATCCCGATTGCGCTGGCGGACGAGATATTTGCGATAATGATCGCAAGCCTTGATGATAAAATCTTCTGATTTCTTCGCATCCAGCCCTTGCGGAAGAACCCCCCGCAGACGGGAGATGGGGACTTTCACTGTTTCTCGCTGGTTAGCTTTTTCCTCTGACATGATGGTTTGAATGGCTGCCTTGGTCAGCGATCCTTCCCGGTCAGCCTTGTGCATCCGCCATGCCTGTGAATAGGACGGGGTGCAGTCATTAATGGCGCATTGCTCCAGCACCTCCCGCTGGCTGGATTCGTCAAGAAACGAAAGCTCCACACCGACAGACAGGGCGATTTCGCCTTTATGTGAGGTTAATGGAAGGTAAGAATGTGACATATGAATGATATTTGCTTATATATTGATGCCTTAAGGGCACTAACAAAGATATTGACACTGTTTCAGGGTGCTTCACTGCGAATCACCTGGCTCTATCATGGTCAGCGGTTAACGATTGTTACAATGCTACAGCTTATCCTTGCTGAGCGTCGGCTTTGCAAAGATAAGGGTATAGAAATTAACAATACAATCCGGTTTGAAGAAATTAACGGAATAACGCCAGCGGCAATTTGGCTACTGTCCGATTTCAATTTTAGCGTGGTATTACCTGATAACACAAGCAAAAAAGATAAGTAGCCGATTGCAAAAGAAGCAAATTGATTTATGCGAGCAACCTTGCCTAAATGATAGTTTAGCAAGTTTTTTGGATTGGGTGAAAAGTAGTCCAACATACAGAAATGAGATCTACTCCAACTATATCAGAATGGCGCTAGGATTAACCCCCTACTCCTGTAAGTACCATTCATGCTTGGGTAAAACGGTTTATGGTGACGCCGGCGGCAATGGTGACGTACAGGCCCAGCTGAGGCCGTTCCGCCGTCACCAGAAAGCTCTGGAAGGTGTTTTGCAGCATATAGGGGATCAGGCCCAGCAGGACGATACGTCCGCAGCTGATGCACACCGGCAGCATGGTCTCGTCGGCGCCCAGCAGCCGGGGCATAGGCGTGAGAAAGGCAATGCCGCCGATGGTGAACACGGCACCCAGCCCAATCAGCACATAGATCAGCAGGAAGAAGATCTCGTTGGCACGCTTTTCGTTGCCGGCTCCCAGGGTGTACGCCACCAGCGCACTGCCACCGGTACCCAGCATGAAGCCCACGGCACCCAACACCATGAGAAACGGCATAATGAGGTTCACGGCAGCAAAGGCATCGGAGCCCACAAAGTTGGACACGAAAACACCGTCCACCACGCCGTAGATGGAGGTACACACCATCATGATGACAGACGGCAGAGTGAAGCGCAGCAGTTTTCGATAGGTGAAGTGCTCGGATAGTTGAATACGCATGAAAAGAAAGTCCTCCGCAATAATGTCCGAAACCGGACAAGCATATTTTAGTACGATTTCGTACATAAGCCAAGAAAATCTTTCGACGGCCCTCCGCATTTTCCTTGCATTTCCACATGGGATAGAATATAATACTTCCCGATAGATACGGACAGTGGCAATGCGCTGCAAAGGCCCGTGGGGTCAGGCGCAAAGCTGAACAAGGGAACGGGGACGAGCCCCACGTTGACCAACACCGTGTGCATCGAGGTGTCTATCCCGCCGACGAAAGTCAGCCATTGGAAGCGTGCTTCTGAGAAGGCAGGGGAGATCGCCGCTTGAGATGCGAGCCGGGAGACCTACTGTTGCCGTTAGAATGATCCCAGGAATGGTTATGGTGTTATTCTGCCACGCAGGATGACCCCATATTTTTTTTGCGCCTGCTCCCGTACACTGCGGGAGCGGCGGCACAGAGAATGAGGAGCATATGAAGAAGATTCGACCCTATCTATGGCGGGGCGGAGCGCTGGTGCTGGCGGCGGCCTTGGTGGTGCTGCTGGTGCTGTCCGGGATGGGCCTTTCCACGCAGGAGCCGGAGCCGCTGCCCCAGCCCCCGGCCCAGACTATCCGCACCGAGGGACAGGGAGGCGCCTCCCAGCAGGAGAAGCCCAATGCCCCGGAGCAGCCGGAGGATCCGGAGGATGAAGAGCCGCCGGAGGAACCGGAAGAGCCGGAGACTCCGGAGCAGCCGGACGAGGAGCCGCCCCAGGAGGAACCCGATGCCCCGGAGCAGCCGGAGAATCCCACAGACAATCCGGAGCAGTCGGAGCAGCCCGGCGATAATCCGCAGCCCGGCGATAATCCCGGCAAGGGCGATAACGACGGCCCCGGCCCGGTGGACCCGGAGCCCGGTCCCTCCGACGATACCAGCACCCGCATCATCACGGATCTCAGCAACTGTGAGATCACCTATAACCAGTTGACAGATGACACGCTGCCCTTTTACGCCTATCTCATCAACCCCAACGGCGAGACGCTGAAGGTGAAGCTGCAAAACAGCGATACCCCCATGAACGGCCGGTATCTCACCAGCGCCGACGGCAAGAACTACACCGCTCGGATGGTGCGGAATGAGACCAACCACATTACCCTCTACCGCAAGAAGGGGAACACCACGGTGGAGGAGGTTCGCTTCTCCATCCGGTATGTAGCACAGAAGGCCGATGAGGATCATCCCACCATCGGTGAGCATCCCCCCACCATCGTCACCAATCTGGACGGCGTGACGGAGACCAGCAACCGCAACTTCACCCTGACGGTGAAGGCCACGGCCTACACAGGCTCTCCCCTCTACGCCAGCCAGATCGAGGTGCAGATGGACGGAAAGCGCATCACAGGCCCCACCGGCGGCCCGGTGTACGAGTATCAGCTCTACTTCCCGGATCCCATCGTGGGCGATACGGTGGAGCACACCATTACCATCCGGGCCTGGGACGGGGAGGGCAACTCCGCCTTCGTGTCCTATCGCGTTCTCTACCGCTTCGTGGATACCGGCGACGTCATCGGCACGGCCTATATCGTCATCGACGCCACCACCGTGGGACTGGATGTGATGGAGGAGCCGTATACCTACAAAATTCGCCAGAATACCCCGGCCTCCTATGCCGTTATCGAGGCGCTGGAGGAGTGGGGCTACGAGTACGAATACTCCGGCTCCATGGACGTGGGCTTCTATCTGCGGCGCATCAGCCGGGGCGGCATGATGGACTATCCCGCCATCCCGGAGAACCTGTGGAGCAAGATCCTGCAGGACGGCCTGACCCTGACGGGCCAGACGGATAACAACAGTCTGGGCGAGTTCGACTATACTCAGGGCTCCGGCTGGATGTACTCTGTGGGCGGCAATACCTATGCCGGTAAGGGCCTGTCCGGCTATTACCTCACCGACGGCGATACCCTGTATCTGCGCTTCACGCTGGCCTACGGCAAGGACATCGGCGGATACAGTTCCACCGGCGGCAGCTACGGTCTGCTGCCCAGCTATTGCGGTAAGTGGCTCAACGGCACCTACATTGAGGAGCACGTCTGGGGTGAGCCGACACAGACAGTGGCGCCGGACTGCACCCATCCCGGCGAGATCAGCACCGTCTGCACCGTCTGCGGCGATCGGAAGGATCAGCAGGAGGTGCCGCCTCTGGGGCATGATTTCGTGGAGACGGGACGCACGGAGCCGGGAGAGGACGGAACACCGGGCTACATCGAATACACCTGCTCCCGCTGCGGGGAGCAGAAGCGGGAGCCGATCCCGGCGGTCAATGCCGGGTGGATTCCCCGGCGGCGCAGACTGCCGGACTACGCTATGACAGGAGCGAGATGTGAACGATAGAATGAGAAAGGGCTGCTGCCGCCTGCTGACGATGCTGCTGACACTGGTGCTAGTGATTCCCGCCTATGGGCAGGAGACGCTGGATGCGCTGGCGGCGGCGCAGGGCTGCACGGCGGAGACACTGCTGCAAAGCGACAAGCTGACGGCGGGAGACTCCGTCAGCGACTGGGTGGCCATCGCCGTGAGCCGGGCCGGTACGGAGGGGGATACCTCCGCTTACCGCAAGGCACTGGAGCGCTATGTGACCCGGATGTACCGGGAGGGGGGCTTGGACCGCTTGCGAGCCACGGAGTGGCAGCGCACCGCCCTGACGGCGCTGGCGCTGGGAGCGGACCCCACCGCCTTCGGCCGGGACAAGAACGGTCGGTCGGTGAACCTGCTGGCCGACGGCGTATATCAATTCACCGCCGCCAAATCTCTGGGAACACAGGGACTCAACGGCTGGATCTTCGGCCTGATCGCTCTGGACAGCGCCCGCTTCGCCGTGCCGGAGGATGCCGTCTACACCAGAGCCACTATTTTGCAGGCACTGGTGGCAGCGCAGGAGCCGGAGGGCGGCTTCGGCCTGACGGTAGGGAACTCGGACGTGGATCTGACAGCCATGACCTTGCAGGCGCTGGCGCCCTATCAGAACAGCACAGTGACGTATACCGGGAGCTCCGGGGAGTCTGTGACCATCCGGGAGATGGTGCGCCGGGCACTGGCGTGGCTGTCTGACCAGCAGACGGCGGAGGGCGATTTCATCAGCTGGGACGCCGCCAATCTGGAGAGCACGGCGCAGGTCATCATCGCCCTGTGCAGCTTGGGAGTGGACCCGGCCACGGACGCCCGGTTCGTGAAAAACGGCATCAGCGCCGTGGACGGGCTGATGCGCTACCGGCTGGACGACGGCACCTTCCGCCATATTCTGACGGACGGCTCCGATGTCATGGCCACGGAGCAAGCCCTTCTGGCACAGGAGGCCATGGAGCGGCTGCCCGCTGCCCGCCGGAGCCTGTATGACTTCCGGGAGGAGATACCGGAGGATGTGAAGATGCAGGTGGCGGCCCTGAACGAGGCACTGACGGATGTGGCGGTGGCCACGCCGGAGGAGGTGCAGGCTCTGTATACCCGGTATCTGGAAATCCCCGCCGCCGAGCGCAGCTATGTGTTCGCTGCCGGGGCGCTGCTGGATCGGATGCAGGAGCTTTCCCTGGAGATCACGCCGGAGGATCCGGCGCAGGCATATGAGCTGCGGGTTGCGGCGGAGGTGACCACCTCCGGTTCCGGCGCCGTAGTATGGATCGCCGCAGGCGCCGCCGTGGTAGTGGTGGCCGCAGGCATCGTGATTTGGAGCAAGCGGAGGAAAATATGTACGAAGTAACGGAGAAAATTCTGCGGGAAGTGCGGAAAGTCATCGTCGGCAAGGACGATGTGGTGGAGAAGGTTTGGATCTCCATTCTGGCCCAGGGCCATGTGCTGCTGGAGGACGTGCCGGGGGTGGGTAAGACCACCATGGCGCTGGCCTTTTCCAAGGCGCTGGGGCTGGAAACCAAGCGTGTGCAGTTCACACCGGACACCATGCCCTCGGATATCATCGGCTTTTCCCTGCCGGAGCAGGGGCGGATGGTGTATCAGCCCGGTGCGGTGATGACCAATCTGCTGCTGGCAGACGAGATCAACCGTACCTCCAGCAAAACCCAGTCGGCGCTGTTGGAGGCCATGGAGGAGGGCCATGTCACCGTAGACGGCGTGACCCACGATCTGCCGGCCCCCTTTGTGGTGCTGGCCACTCAGAACCCCATCGGCTCTGCCGGTACACAGAATCTGCCCAACTCCCAGCTGGATCGCTTCCTCATGAAGCTGAGCATGGGCTATCCCGATGTGGGCAGTCAGGTGCGCATCCTGAGGGAGCGCAGCCAGCAGGAGCCTCTGGAGCAGGTGGAGCCGGTGATGCGCCGGGAGGAGCTGATCGCCGCCATTGCCAGGGTGCGTCAGGTCCATGTGGACGACCAGATCTATGATTACATCGCCCGGCTGGCGGAGGTGACACGCACCCATCCGCTGCTGAAGCTGGGTATCAGCCCCCGTGGCGCTCTGGCCCTGTGCCGCACGGGTAAGGCAAGAGCCTTCGCAGAGGGACGGGATTTTGTGGTGCCGGAGGACGTGACGCAGATGGCGGAATATGTGTTTGCCCACCGTCTGATGCTTTCCTCCAAGGCCCGCCTCAACGAGTACACACCGGAGGCCATCGTGGCGGAGGTGCTGGCGCAGACCCAGCCGCCGGTGCTGTCGGAGCGGCGGGCATGAGCACGTTGCTGTGGCTTTTGACGGAGGCCGGACTGGTGCTGTGCTGGCTGGTGACGCCTTGGGCGCCTGCCCCGTGGCTGGCCCTGTGCTGGCTGATGGCGCCGCTGGCGGGCTGGCTTGCACTGCTGCTGACAAGGAAGCGGTCGCAGGTACGGCTCACCTGCCCCGTGACGGCGGAGAAGGGTAAGCCCTTTTCTGTGACGGCGGAGGTGCGGCAGGGTGTCCCCTTCGGCCGGGGCAGGCTCACGGTATCGGTGGAGAACACCGTTACCGGAGAGACGCACCGGGAGAAGCTGACCCTGCATCAGGGCCGGGGAGCGTGGCAGGTGCAGAGTGCCTGCTGCGGCTGTCTGGTGATGCAGGCGGCGGAGCTGGTGCTGTGGGATCTGCTGGGCGTGCTGCCGGTGAGGATCCCCTGCACGGTGCAGGGACGCATCTGCGTCATGCCGGATACCTTCCCCATCGAGGCAGACCCGGTGTCGGCCGTGAGCCGCCAGACGGACTGCGAGGAGTACGCCCCGGACGTCCGGGGCAGCGATCCTACGGAGATCTTTCAGATCCGGGAATATGTCCCCGGCGACAGTCTGCGTCAGATCCACTGGAAGCTCTCCGCCAAGGCGGGACGCTACATGGTGCGGGATGCGGCCAAGCCAGTGGATCACCGATTGACCATCTATGTGGAGCGCCGCACGGCCCCGCCCCGTCTGGCGGACGGCCTGATGGAGGCGGCGGTGTCGCTGTGTCAGGCCTATGTGGATCAGCCCTTTCGACTCATGTGGAGCGGGGAGACCACCTCTGTCCGGGAGATCACCGGGGAGGAGCAGCTGCCCGAAGCGGTGACGGCGCTGCTGAAAAGCAAGGCACAGGAGGAGCCGCAGCCGCCGGAGCTGCGTCCGGAGGGAAAGCTGCTGTACTGCTGTACCCAGCTTCCGGCGGACGGGCAGCTGCCGGAGGATGCCATCGTGCTGCTGTGCAGCGATGAGCCCTGCGCCGGGGAGGGCGTGTGCCGCTTCACCCCGGAGGATATGCAGGAAATACTGGGAAAATGGATGTGGAATTAGGAGCTTTTGGTGAAAAAACAGACAGTTTCATTCCAATTTGATACGACGCCGGCCCCATTCAGGCCTCTGCGCCCCACGGATGCGGCGGCGGGCGTGCTGCTGCTGGCAGGCATATGGGGCCTGCTGTGGCAATGCCTGCGCCCGGAATCGGTGCCGGGCCTGCTGTGGCTGGGCGCTCTGGCGGCGCTGGGCCTTGCGGCGGGACTGCTGCTGCGGTGGGATCGGAAATGGCAGCGGGCTGCCCTCTGCGGAGCGCTGCTGGTGCTGTTGGCGGCGGGCATACTGCTGCGGAGCCACATCAGCGCTGCTTTGGCGGGGCTGGGAGACTTGTGGGGTCAGTGGCGCTTTCAGCAGACCGGACGGTACACGCCGCCCTATGTGGGGGCGGGCAGCGTCTGGTGGATGCTGCTGCCTGTGGGGGCTGTAACGGGCCTTGCTGCGGGTCTTGTGCTGCGGCAGCGCTGGCGGATATGGCCGGCGGCCGTCTGCGCAGCAGGACTGCTGGCACTGCGTCTGGCGGGCCTTGTGCCGGGGGGCTGGTGGTTTACCTGCTTCCTGCTGGGGGTGCTGCTGTGCTTTGTGCAGGGCAGTGCCATAGGCCGCAGGGCCAAGGCTGTCACGGCGGGAGCGCTGGCGCTGGTGCTGCTGATCGGACTGCTGCCGGAGGGCCTCTCCGGCGGCGCATCCCCCACGGCGCTGGGACGGCGGCTGGGCAAGGCCCTGCACCGCTGGCGCTATGAGGATGCCGCCGATCCCCTGCCGGAGGGAGACATCTCCGGCTCCGGAGCCTTTTCCCCCGGACAGGAGCCGGCGCTGCGGCTGACCATGGATCACTGGACGCCCCTGTATCTGCGGGGCTATGTGGCGGGGGAGTACACCGGCACCGGCTGGCAGCAGCTGGCGGCCCGGCGCTTGACGGAGGAGGCTCCGACGCTGTATAGCCTGCAAAGCGGCTATTTCTTCCCGGCCCAGCAGCTGGCAAAGGCCAACGGTGAGGCCGAGAGCGAGAACCATGTGACCATTCAGGTGCTGGGCGCCTGCCGCTCCGTGGCCTATACCCCCTATGGCGGGGGCGACGGGCTGGAGAGCGCGCTGGATGCCCGTGACCTCACCGGCGAGGGCATGACCGACCCCACCCAGCGCAGCTATGAGGCGGCGCTGTACCCAGTGGAGGAGAGCTACCTGCTCCAGCAGCAGCTGGCGCAGGCGGAGACGGACAGTGACTACCGGACGGGGGAGAGCGTCTATCGCCAGTGGGTCTATGACCACTATCTCACGGTGCCGCAGGACACCTACGACGCCCTGACGGCGCAGTTCACCCCCGGTCAGGGCTGGAACACCACTCAGGCCAAGACGGAGATTAGTCGCTTTCTGGCGGCCAACCTGACCCTCCGGGAGGGGACGGTCACCCCGGCCACCGGCGACGTGGCTGCGTGGCTGCTGACCGGCGCCCGACAGGGGTACAGTGTCCACTATGCCACGCTGACGACGCTGCTGCTGCGCTGCTGCGGCATCCCGGCCCGGTATGTGGAGGGCTATGTGGTGACCCGGCAGCAGGCAGAGGCCCTGCCAGACGGGGCGCAGCTGACCCTGACCCAGCGGGCCGCCCATGCCTGGGCGGAGTACTATCTGGACGGCGTGGGCTGGATCCCCTTCGACACCGTCCCCGGCTACGAGGAGAACATCGGCTACCAACTGCCGGAGGACGGCGACCCGGCGGAAAACGAGAACGGCACGACCTACACGGGGCAGAATCAAACGCCCCAACAGAACCAGACCGACATCTCTCAGGAGCCCCAGGACGACCACAGCCAGCGGATCTTTATCCAGAGTGTGCTGCTGGCCTTGGCGGCACTGGTGCTGGCGTGTCTGGCAGCCATGGCGCTGCGGACGGTGCTGCTGCGGCGAAGGCTGAAGCGGCAGCGCAGGCGCTTTGAGGATCCCGACGGCCGCGCGGCCTGTCAGGCTATGCTCAGCGCCCTGCACCGGCAGCTGACGGCCTTGCAGCCGGGAGCGTGGAGCGAGGCATCCCCCCAGCGGCAGAAGGCCCTGACGGCCCTGCTGGGCGACGAGACGGCCCGGCAGCTGACGGCCTTGCAGCCGGGAGCGTGGAGCGAGGCATCCCCCCAGCGGCAGGAGGCCCTGACGGCCCTGCTGGGCGACGAGACGGCCCGGCAGCTGACGGCGCTGGAGCAGGAGGTCTGGTTCAGCGACCACCCCATCGAGGAGCCCCAACGCCAACAGGCGCAGAAGCTGCTGGAGGGGACGGAGCGTCTGTGGCGGGAGCGTGTCCCGGCGGCCAGACGCTGGAAACAGAGGTTCCTCACCTGTCAGGTGATTTGAATCATAAAAGAACAGAAAGGAGTATGAAAGATGAAAGAGAAGACACATCTCGGAAACCGCCTTCTGTCGGTTCTGCTGACGTTCCTGATGCTGCTGTCGCTGCTGCCTTCGGCGGCGCTGGCGGCGGACACCCAGCAGATCGCACTGATGGCGGTGACGCAGGACGGCTTCCTCATCGAACCGGAGTATGTCACCTATCACTCCGGCGACACAGTGAAGGATGTGCTGAAAAACAGCAGCCACACCTTCAGCGGCATCGACAACGGATACATTACCGCTATCGATGGCACCACCGACAACTTCAGCATCCATTACGACGGGGATGGATACAAGCTGGATCAGTCGGCGGATGGCCTGACGGCAATCTGGTTCACCACCAACTCGGGCCAGATCTATGGAGCAAACCTCCAGCAGCTGGCGGCCAACATGGCGGTCTACAACACCGCTACCAACGGCCTGAAGGATTACAAGGCCGCTCAGGAGGCCTATGATGCCGCCGTGAAGGGCTTCTATGCTGCCACGGACACCACGGCCAAGCCCCTGAACGATGCGCTGTTCAGCGCCATCGACAAGCACGCCAAGTTCCTGGAGGGCAAGACCACGCCGCTGACCATCAGCGCCACCATGGGCGGCGAGGCCATCACCCCCGGCGAGGCGGTGTTCACCAGTGAGTTCGGCACCGTTGTCACGGTGAAGAACACCAACACCGTGGACCTGATCCCCGCCACCTACACCTTCGACCTGTCCGACGGCGAGTTCCGCCATGTCCGTGGCACGCTGGAGGTGAAGGAGGGTACCACCCTCACCGCCGAGCTGCCTGCCGGCCAGTGGATCAAGTCCGTAGGCATTGGTATCGACAATTTCTGGAAAATCTACGGCGAGATGCCCAAGCTGGACGTTACCGCCGCCGAGGGCACCTACCTGATCCCGGACCATGCGTACAACTCGCTCTATCCCTATTTTGAGGCCGGTGATGGTGTCAACAAGACCAACATCCGTATCTACAAAGCGGGCGACCCCAACGGCAACAAGGCCCGCAGCTGGGAGAGCAAGGCAACTGCCCTGACGGATAGTGTCGAGTCCAACAGCCTGAAAAATTCGGACGTGGTGTGCGAGGCCCGTCTGAAGGGCGGTACCTATGAGCAGTATCAGACCTACACGCTCCACCTGATCCGCACTCCCAGCCTCAGTAATCTGGCGGCTGCGGACTCTGTGTCCGGCCTGGCCCTGAGTCCGACCTATGATAGGGCCACCGATACCTACAACGTGGTCACGTCGCAGGATCAGGTGAAGATCACCCCCACGGCTCTGTGCAGCGGCACTGCCATCACCGTGGCCGGGAAGTCCACCCAGAGTGGTTCCCCCGTGACGGTGAACCTGGCGGACTGCGAGCAGGATTCCGGCAAGAAATACCTGATCCCCGTGGTGCTGACGGCCAACGGCCAGAGCGTCACCTATACGGTGAAGGTGCAGAAGCAGGCTACCGTCTCCGTGACACTGAATCACGAGGAGGGGCTGGATGTAAAGGTGTACAGTCAGACCGGCGACTGCATCGAACCCACCTCCTCCACTGGCACGGCGGACACCTATACGCTGACGCTGGGGCTGGGGTATACCTATCTGGCCACCAAGGACGTGTATTACCACGCAGAATGTGCCTTTCAGGCCGTCCCCAACAGATCCTATGATGTTCCCACCCCTGTCACCGGGGACTGGCTGACGGGTCTGAGTGCCAGAACCGGCAACAATGCACCGTTGTGTGATATGTCCCCGACGTTTACGGAGGGTACCCATGAGTACACCTTTACGGTGGAATCCAACTCTTCCATCTTCCAGCTCCAGCGTGTCAGAGCGGATAGCACTTATCAGACTACGATATACTACCACGGCCATCCAAACACCAATTTCTCTGCGAACAGCTACGAGAAAGCGGTGACTACTGCCGACACACGCTTCTATTCACCGCCGCAGTTCATGGCCGTGGGCGGCTATGGCAACACTGCCCGCCTGAAGGTAGCCCAGTCCAAAACGGTCAACGGCGCTACCCTGTATCAGGACTACTTCATCAACGTCAACCGCACCATGACGCTGGATTCCCTGTCCGCCAAGGACCAGAACGACGTTGTGGTTCCCCTGAATCAGGGCGGCGACACCACCAAGGCCACCTTTACCAAGCTGGTGTATGACTACACCGCCGATGTCAGCGAAAAAACCTCTGAGCTGCGCCTGACCCTGCGGCCCCTGGCCTCCTACCGGATGGATGCAGATATGACAGTGACTGTGGCCTGCGGCGACTGGAGCCGGAGCATCACCTATGATAAAGACCACAGGCCTTCTGACCGCCAGACCGTGGAGGTCCCCCTGAAGGCGGGTTCTGCGGCGGCGGAGACCATCACGGTTACCGTCTCCCACAAGGAGACCGGCAGCATCGCCGGGACCTACACCATCAAGGTCAATAAGCAGGCTCCCATCGAGACCACCATCACCACGACCCCCGGTGATGCCACGGTGTTCCTCACCAGCGACGTCACCGGCGACCGCATTCTGCCGGGGGACAAGGGCATCTACACCCTCGACAGCGGCAGCAGCTACACCGCAGTGGCGACCCGCTACGGCTATGTGGGCCAGAAAAAGACCTTCACCGCCGGCGAGGCCAACAAGGCCGTCCAGATCAAGCTGGAGAAGGCCCCCGACAGCACCCTGAAGGATATCGAACTGCCCACCGACTGGCCCCTGTTCCGCAAGAACGATGAAAACAACGGCGTGGTGGATGTGCGCACCCCCATCACCGCTGAGGACACCGTTCTGGTGTGGGCCAACAAGCTGGGCGAGGGCTACAGCGGCAGCGCTGTGGGCAGCCCCATCATCGTGGGCGGCTACCTCTATACCTATTCCGGTACCACCGTCATGAAGGTGGATAAGGAGACCGGCCTGATCCTCAAGACCGGCACCATGGTAGGCGGCTCCTCCTTTGCCATCAACTCCGCCACCTACGCCGAGGGCATGATCTTTATCGGCCTTGCCAATGGCCGGGTGCAGGCCTTCAATGCCGAGACGCTGGAGTCCCTTTGGGTCTATCGGGATGCGTTGGGCGGCCAACCCAACTGCCCCATCGCCTATGCAGACGGCTATATCTACACGGGCTTCTGGAACAGCGAGACCAAGCAGGCCAACTTTGCCTGCCTCTCTGTCACCGACGAGGACACCACCAAGACCAACGAGGCCAAGCTCCCCACCTGGACCTATACCCACAACGGCTTCTATTGGGCCGGTGCTTACGTCAACAGCGACTTCGTGCTGGTGACCACCGATGACGGTGCGGATGGGTATGTCACGGGCCGTGGTTCTATCCTGTCTCTGAACCCCAAGACCGGCAAGCTCATTGACAGCCTGCAGGCCACCAACGTGGGTGACCTCCGCAGCAGCGTCTGCTACGATGAGGAGACCGAGGCCTATTACTTCACCTCCAAGGGCGGCGACCTGTATCAGGTGAAGGTCAACGCCGACGGCACTTTTACCAAGGGCTCTCTGCGTCGCCTGCATCTGGATAATGGCGCCGACAGTGCCTCTGCGCCTCCCATGAGTACCTCCACCCCCGTGATCGCCAACGGCCGTGCCTACATCGGTGTGTCCGGTACCAGCCAGTTCGGTGCCTATTCCGGCCACAATATCACGGTGATAGACCTGACTTCCTTCTCCATCGCCTACTCCGTGCCCACCATGGGCTATCCTCAGACCAGCGGTCTGCTGACCACGGCCTATCAGGACAAGGACGGCTATAACTACGTCTATTTCTTCGATAACTTCACCCCCGGTAAGCTGCGGGTCATCCGGGATATGCCCGGCATGACGGAGGTGGATCACAGCTACACCACCATGGAGACCTACAGTAAAAACGGCGAGGAGCACACCATCGAGACGGCCTATGTGCTGTTTACCCCTGACGGTGCGCAGGCGCAGTACGCCATTTGCAGCCCCGTTGCGGACGAAGAGGGCAACATCTACTTCAAGAACGACTCCGCCCAGCTGATGCGGCTGAGCAGCCGTATCACGGAGCTGGAGGTCACCCAGCAGCCGGACCGCACCACCTACAGCAAGGACGATACCTTTGATGCCAAGGGCTTGAAGGTCACCGCCCATTATGCCAACGGTGCCACCAAGGACGTGTCCGACTACCTCAAGTACACCACAGATCCCCTGACCACGGATGACACCGAGATTACCATCGGCATCAACCTGGAGCAGCTGGTGAAGGACAAGCTGGAGAACCTGCCCGAAAATCTGAAGAATCAGACCGCCAAGTGGCAGCAGTATCAGGATAAGGACGGCAAGGCCGGCGTGGAGTGGGAGATCCCCACCACCAGCGTGACCATCACCGTGGAGGAGCACCATAACTATGGCGAGCCCACTTGGACCTGGAACGATGATTTCACCGCTTCCGCTGTCTTTACCTGCACGGATGACGACGGCCATACCCAGACGGTGCCTGCCACCGTCACCGACGAAGTGACCACCGAGCCCACCTGTGATAAGGAGGGCCTGCGTACCTATACCGCTAAGGTCACCTTTGAGGGCAAGGACTACACCGACACCAAGACGGAGCCTATCCCCGCCAAGGGCCACACCCTGACCGCTGTGGCAGAGGTACCTGCCACCTGCGAGACCGCCGGCACCTCCGCTCACTGGAAGTGCGACGTCTGCGGCAAGCTGTTCAGCGATGCCGAGGGTACCACCGAGGTCGCTCTGAAGGATCTGGCCATCCCTGCCACCGGTCATGCCTATGGCACCCCGGTGTGGAAGTGGAACGATGATTTCACCGCTTCTGCCACCTTCACCTGCGCTAATGATGCTTCCCATGTGGAGAAGGTCGATGCCACTGTGACCAGCGAGGTTACGGAGGGCAGCTGCGAGGTTGGCGGTACCCGCACCTACACCGCCAAGGTCACCTTTGAGGGCAAGGAGTACACCGACACCAAGACGGAGCCTGTCCCCGCCAAGGGCCACACACTGACCGCCGTGCAGGCAGTGCCCGCCACCTGCGAGACCGCCGGCGTGGAGGCCCACTGGGAGTGTGAGGTCTGCGGCAAGCTGTTCAGCGATGCCGAGGGCAAGACCGAGACGACGCTGGAGAAGCTGGCTATCCCTGCCACCGGTCATGCCTATGGCGCCCCGGTGTGGAAGTGGAACGACGATTTCACCGCTTCTGCCACCTTTGCTTGCGGCAATGATGCTTCCCATGTGGAGAAGGTCGATGCCACTGTGACCAGTGAGGTTACGGAGGGCAGCTGCGAGGTTGGCGGTACCCGCACCTACACCGCCAAGGTCACCTTTGAGGGCAAGGAGTACACCGACACCAAGACGGAGCCTGTCCCCGCCAAGGGCCACACACTGACCGCCGTGCAGGCAGTGCCCGCCACCTGCGAGACCGCCGGCGTGGAGGCCCACTGGGAGTGTGAGGTCTGCGGCAAGCTGTTCAGCGATGCCGAGGGCAAGACCGAGACGACGCTGGAGAAGCTGGCTATCCCTGCCACCGGTCATGCCTATGGCGCCCCGGTGTGGAAGTGGAACGACGATTTCACCGCTTCTGCCACCTTTACTTGCGGCAATGATGCCTCTCACGTGGAGACGGTGAACACTGCTGTTACCAACGAGGTGACCACCGAGGCCACCTGCGAGGTTGATGGCGTGCGGACCTACACCGCCAAGGTCACCTTCGAGGGCAAGGAGTACACCGATACCAAGACCGAGGTCATCTCCGCCACCGGTCACGACACGGAGCTGGTGGGTGCCAAGGATGCCACCTGCACCGAGGACGGCTACACCGGCGACGAGGTCTGCAAGGTCTGCCAGACTGTCGTGAAGCAGGGCGAGGTGATTCCCGCTCTGGGCCACGACTACAAGGATGGCAAGTGCAGCCGCTGCGGCGCTGAGGAGCCTACCACTCCCGTGGAGCCCGGCAAGCCCGAGCAGCCGGAGAAGCCCACCACACCCGATACCCCCGCCACCGGCGACAGCAGCAACATGACCGCCCGGTGGGTGGTGCTGGCTGTGGCTGGCCTGGGCATCATCGCTCTGGTGGTGCTGCTTGTCACCAAGCGCAAGAGCAAAGAGGACTAAATCGGCCTGTTCCAACGAAAAAAGTCGCTCCGGCAGTTGGGAGAGACGCATAACGAAGTAATTATATAGGATACGGTGCAGTCTCTGAAAAGGGGCTGCACCGTGTTCTGCTTTATGCAGAAGTCTTGAACTGCTGCGGGTTCTGGCGTATCTCCTCCATTGCCGCCTGCATCTCTTTTTCTGTAGGAATAGTGAATAGCCCAACGGCGGTGAAGTAAATATCCACCTTGACTTTCTTGCTTTCCTTGTCCTTACTATGGACTTCAATACGCCGAATCAGCGCATTAACGATCTCCGGCGTAAGCTGTCGAATGTCCGTATAATCCCGCAGCGCTTTCATCAGCAGCCTCAAATCCACCTTGGTTTGCTCCGCATCCAACAGCTTTTTCTTGCCGTCATCTACGAGCTCCAACAGGTCCTTCTGCTCCTTTTCGTAGTTGGCGGTCATTTTTGTAAAACGCTCATCGGTGATTTTTCCGGAGATATTCGCTTCAAACAACCCTTCAATGGCTTTATCGATTGCTTGGATGCGCCGTTCACTGGTGGTAATGACCTGCTTCAGCTTCTGCACCTCGGACTGTCGTGCAGCGGTATTGTTTTTTGCCAGCAGATACAGGAAAATCGGCTCATAGCACCGCACAAAGTCTGCGAGACTACCCACCGCTTCCGCCACGATCTGCTCCAGCACCACATTGCGGATATAATGAATATTGCAAGTCCCTCGTCCGGAATTGTAGTTGGCGCAGCGGTAAAATTCCTGATTGGGTTTTAAGCTCTTGGCGGCGCAGAAGTGCATCTTAGCTCCGCAGTCGGGGCAAAACAGCAGGCCTGCAAACAAGCTCGCCCGTCCGGTTTTCGTATTTCTGCGTTTATGGCTGCGAAGCTCCTGCACACGGTCAAACAGCTCTTCGGATATGATCGGCTCCTGTATATTCGGAATGATTTGCTGCTCCGTGTAGATACGCTGTTCCTCCTTTGATTTTCTGCAATTATTGTAGCAGGAGAATTAGCGTAAATCGAATGTACGGATATAAGAAAATCACCGAGAAAAGTCTGTGATAGACTGATCTCGGTGATTTTCCTTGCCATTGCTACGCCTGACAACTAAGTCCTTTTAACATTTCGTTTTCAGTCCGTGGCTTTGCAACTCAGTTTTTCTCCCATTGCCGATTCAGCTGCGGTGATAATTTGATTTACTGCCTTATCAACGAAAACCGAACCGTTTCCGGGCTTTTTCGGGCCCGGATTTCTTCTTTCAAACCATAGATTTTTATGGAGTTTTCAGAGCAACTGACCGGATTTGAACTGGAGGATCTTATGCCTTGGACAGTTTCCAACCTCCAGCGCCCTTTTAGAGAGGACTTTTCTCTCGAAAAAAGCGGCATCATCGCAGAAAAAGAATCACAAATATTTGGGCGTCGTTTTGTCGGCTTTGACAGGCCGAAAAAGCGGCGCCCTTTTTCATTTCAAAAAGGGCGCTGGTTGTAGCATTAATATTTTGTGGGCCGGAGTCTTAGCAATAAGATTCCGGCCATTTTTTTGTTTCAGAGAGGAGTTCGCTTATGCCGCGCTATTTCATGCGAGACACGCCGCTGCAGGCGATGGAGCAGTTGATGATGTCTCAGCCTGGACAAAAGCCCCGAGGCGGTGGGATATACCGCAGCCCATTTCATTACACGCCTAAAGATGTGGCGTGCGAATACTGCCAGAACTATGTCCGCGAGCATTCGTGCCGCCTGTATGAATGCACCTGTCTGGAGGAACGGATCGAAGCAGGTGTACTAGAGCTGAATGAGTTTGTGCGGGACTGCTTCGCACCTTCTATGGGGCCGCAGCTCCGAAAACGGATGCATCAGCAATTCAGAGAAGGGAAACCTCAATTCTTCCTGTCAGATGCCCACCGGCGAAGATGGACACATTGACGGGAACGCTGCTGGCGTCTGTCTGACCGGAACAAAGCGGCCCTCCTCCTGCTCACGGCATACCACGGAGATATCCAAGCAAAAAGCTCCCGGCATACCACGCGCGTGGTATGCCGGGAGCCTTTTTGCGCGAAATTTATAGGTGTATGCCGCGGCGCAGGTCAGAACGCGAACGGGCTCCGCCCGGTGTCCGTGTCATGCGCTCTGTCCGCCGCGCCGGGGATGACCTCTACGATCATCAAACCTCACTCGGCACTGTTCAGGCCTTCATCCCACTTCCAGCTGCGGATCTCGGGCAGATCCACACCGTTGTCGCGGATGTACTGGCGATGCTCTACCAGCTTATCCTGCATCTTCTGGACCAGGTATGCGCCGCGATTGCCCAGCTGCGGCAGACGGCGCACCGTGTCGATGACCAGATCAAACCGGTCAATGTCGTTGAGCACCCGCATATCGAAGGGCGTGGTGATGGTGCCCTCCTCCTTGTAGCCGCGGACGTGGAGATTCCGGTTGTGCCGGCGATAGGTCAGCTCGTGGACCAGGGTGGGATACCCGTGATAGGCGAAGATAATGGGCTTATCCTTGGTGAACAAACCGTCGTATTCCTCGTCGGTCAGGCCGTGGGGATGCTCCGTGTGGGGCTGGAGCTTCATCAGATCCACCACATTTACCACACGGATCTTCAGCTCCGGCAGCTCCTTACGCAGAATGCTGACGGCAGCCAGCGTTTCCAGCGTAGGTGTGTCGCCGCAGCAGGCCATGACCACATCCGGCTCCTCGCCCTGGTCGTTGGAGGCCCAGCTCCAGATGCCGATGCCCTGGGTGCAGTGCTTCACCGCCTGCTCCATGGTCAGCCACTGCTGGCGGGGGTGCTTGCTGGCCACAATGACATTCACATAGTTGCGGCTCTTGATGCAGTGGTCAAAGCAGCTCAGCAGGCAGTTGGCATCCGGCGGCAGATACATCCGCACCACATCCGCCTTCTTGTTGGCCACATGGTCCAGGAAGCCGGGGTCCTGGTGGGTGAAGCCGTTGTGGTCCTGCTGCCACACATTGGAAGCGAGGATATAGTTGAGGGAGGCGATGTCGTGCCGCCAGGGCAGCTCACTGCACATCTTCAGCCACTTGGCGTGCTGGGCAAACATGGAGTCCACGATGCGGATGAACGCCTCGTAGCTGTCAAAGAAGCCGTGACGTCCTGTGAGCAGGTAGCCCTCCAAAAAGCCCTCGCAGAAATGCTCGGAGAGCATGGAGTCCATCACCCGCCCGTCGGGGTCCAGGTGGTCGTCAATGCCGGGGATCTGCTGGTCCAGGAAGCGGCGGCCGGTCACATCGAAAACGGCCTGAAGGCGGTTGGACGCCGTTTCGTCCGGCGCAAAAATGCGGAAGTTCCGGGCGTCCATGTTCAGCTTCATCACATCCCGGACGTAGGTGCCGAGAACATACATATCCTGGGCCTCCACGGAGCCGGGGGCTTTGACGTCCACGGCGTAGTCCCGGAAATCGGGAGTACGCAGGTCCCGCAGCAGCAGACCGCCGTTGGCGTGGGGATTTGCACCCATGCGCCGGCTGCCCGCAGGGGGGAAGGAGGCTACCAGCTCCACAGGCGTACCGTCGGCGTTAAACAGCTCCTCCGGCCTATAGGACCGCAGCCACGCCTCCAGCTGGGCCAGGTGTCTGTCCGTGTCCGCGCCCATGGAGATAGGCACCTGATGGGCCCGCCAGCAGTTCTCCACCGGCAGTCCGTCCACCTCCTTGGGGCCTGTCCAGCCCTTGGGGGTGCGCAGCACGATCATGGGCCAGCGGGGACGCTTGGCTTCGCCGGATTTCCGGGCCTCCCGCTGGATGCGCTTGATCTCGCGGATCGCCGCGTCGAGAACGGACGCCATCTGCTGGTGCATGGTCATGGGATCGCTGCCCTCCACAAAGTAGGGCTTCCAGCCGCAGCCAAGGAAGAAGCACTCCACCTCCTCATGGCTCATGCGGGAGAAGATGGTGGGATTGGCGATCTTGAAGCCGTTGAGGTGCAGAATGGGCAGCACCGCGCCGTCGGTAA
>ERZ1106951.1486-NODE-1486-length-20579-cov-4.133843_pt1 | contig 20579 bp, 16 predicted proteins | sample MGYA00403676_ERZ1106951 | MGnify/ENA primary metagenome ERZ1106951 (study PRJEB35170, sample SAMEA104062398) | human gut metagenome | biome: human gut; feature: human-associated habitat; material: faeces | place: Denmark | collected 2012-04-23 ...
TGTGGCAGACCTTCCACACATGGCAGCAGCAGGTGCAGGAGGGCCGCTTTCTCCCGCAGCTGCTGGAGCGTGAGGGCCGACCGGCGGACTTTTCCTATTTCCCCGTGACCCAGTACGGACCCTCGGTCACCTGCTGCACCTACGACACCTTCGCCCAACTGCTGGATGACTTCTATCAGGGTCGGGAGCAGGCGGACCGTGTCCGCCAGAAGGGGCAGGATCTGATGAAGGCCGCCACCGCCGCACGGGATCGTGTCCGCCGGAAGCTGGCCCTTCAGGAGAAGGAGTACGCCGCCGCACGGGACCGGGAGCCTCTGCGACTGGCCGGTGAGCTCATCACCGCCAACCTCTACCGCATGGAGCGGGGGCAGAGCAAGCTGGTCTGCCAGAATTACTACGATGAAAATCTGGCGGAGGTCACCATTCCGCTGGACCCGCTGCTGACGCCCCAGCAGAATGCCGCCAAGTATTATAAGCGCTACACCAAGGCCAAGACGGCGGAGAAGTACCTCCGGGAGCAGATGGCTCTGGCTCGTCGGGACCTTGCTTATTTGGAGAGCGTTTTGCAGGAGATCCAGCAGGCGGAAACAGAGCAGGACTTTCTGGACATCCGGGGGGAAATGAGCGATGCCGGCTTCATCCGCAAGCAGGGGAAGAAGGTGCTCCAGCGGCCCTCCAAGCCACGGGAATTCAAAACCTCCGGCGGCTTCCGGGTGCTGGTGGGGCGGAACAACCGCCAGAACGACAAGCTGACCCTGAAGGACGCCGACTATCGGGATCTGTGGTTCCATGTGCAAAAGCTCCACGGCTCCCATGTGATCCTCTGTACCAACGGCGGGGAGCCGGGGGATCAGGATATTACAGAGGCCGCAGGTCTGGCCGCCTACTACTCCCAGGCCAAGGACAGCGCCAATGTGCCGGTGGACTGCACACAGGTGAAGTATGTAAAAAAACCGGTGGGCGCCCGCCCCGGCATGGTGATCTACACCACCTACCGCACCGTCAACGTCACCCCGGCAGAGGACTTGGTGAGGCGTCTGCAAAACGGAAAATAACAGGAAAAAAGAGCACCGTAAGGTGCTCTTTTTTGTTGAATGGCTCAGGCTGTGTGAGGCGCGTGGCCGGTGTTGTCCTCCGTGTCCCGGAACAGCAGCGTGACGCACCAGAGACCTGCCAGCCCGACCAGCGCGTAGACGATCCGGGAGAGGACGGCGGCCTGTCCGCCGAACAGGAATGCGACGGTATCAAAGCCGAACAGCCCCACGCCGCCCCAGTTCAGCGCGCCGACGATCACAAGGATCAGCGCAATTTTGTCAACGATCATATTGTACCTCCTGTGTGACAAGTGAACTGTCCGTAGTGTTTTCGTAAAAGACGGATTTTATTCATACCTTGCAAGGCAGATGCGTCTGCATTATAATAAAAAACGAAATTCAAAACAGCGAGGGATACCTATGGATCAACGATTTGAACAGACCGCCTTTTACCCGGCGGATATCTTACTGCCGCAGACGGCTGAAATGAAAAAATGGCCGGTGGTCGCCTGTGACCAGTTCACCTCTCAGCCAGACTACTGGCAGGCGGCGGAAGCAGCCGTAGGGGAGGCTCCGTCAGCCCTGCGGCTGGTGCTGCCGGAGGTCTATCTGAACGGCCCGGATGTGGACAAGCGAATTGAGACCATCAACGCTTCTATGGACCGCTACTTGGCGGATGGCCTGTTCCGGACACTCTCGGACAGCCTGATCTATCTGGAGCGCACGCAGTCTGACGGCCGGGTGCGGCATGGTTTGATCGGCTGCGTTGATCTGGAGCAATATGACTTCACCCCTGGCTCCGGGGCGCTGATCCGGGCCACGGAGGGGACGGTGCTGGAGCGCATCCCACCTCGGGTACGGGTGCGGGAGCACGCGGCTTTGGAACTGCCCCATGTGATGCTGCTGATCGACGATCCGCGGGGAAGCGTGATCGAACCGCTGGCAGTGGAGACCGGCGTCATGGAAGCCCTCTATGACACGGACCTCATGCTGGGCGGCGGCCATGTGAAGGGCTGGCGGCTGACGGATAGTCAGATGGGCCGGGTGGCCAACGCCCTGAGCGCCTTGAAAAGTCCGGAGGCCATGGCGGATAAGTACGGCATGGCGGACGCGGCCCCGCTGCTGTTCGCCGTGGGAGACGGCAATCATTCTCTGGCCACCGCCAAAGTCTGCTATGAAAATCTGAAAAAGGTGACGCCGCCGGAGCAGTGGGCGTCCTTGCCCGCCCGGTACGCCTTGGTGGAGGTGGTGAATCTTCACGATGACGCGTTGACCTTTGAACCCATCCACCGGGTACTGTTCCATGTGGACGGCCGGGATCTGTGGGACGCCTTTCAGGCGTTCTATCCCGGCGCGCATACTGGCGGGGGAGAGGGGCATACGGCAGAGGTCTGCGGTCAGGGAATGGACGGCCTGTGGACGGTTCCGCACCCCAAAGCGCAGTTGACGGTGGGAACGCTGCAAGCCTTTCTGGACGCATATTGCAGGGACCATCCGGAGGTGCAGGTGGATTACATCCACGGGGATGACGTGGCCCGAAAGCTGGGCAGTCGGCCGGGGAATCTGGGATTCCTGCTGCCGCTCATGGGGAAGGAGCAGCTGTTCCCCACCGTGATGGCCGACGGCGTGCTGCCCCGCAAGACCTTCTCCATGGGAGAGGCGCGGGATAAGCGCTACTATCTGGAAGCCAGGAGGATTCGATGAAGATACAGGAACAGGCCCCGGCGAAAATCAATCTGGCCCTGAACATTTTAGGCCGCCGGACGGACGGCTATCACGAGCTGCGGATGGTGATGCAGTCCGTTTCCCTTTGCGACACAGTAACGGTGGAGGAGACTGGCATCGGCTTCGCGCTGCTGGCGGACGGCTTCACGGTCCCGGCGGGGAAGTCCTCCTTGGAGCAGCAGGCGGCGGAAGCCTTTTTTGCCGCCGTCGGACGGCCCATGCCGCCCCTGACCGTGCATCTGGAAAAAACCACCCCGGCCTACGCAGGCTTGGGGGGCGGCAGCGCGGATGTGGCGGCGCTGCTGCGGTGCCTGCGCCGGCAGTATGCGCCGGAAATGCCCGTGGAGCAGCTGCGGGCCATCGGACTGACGGTGGGCAGTGATATGCCCTTCTGCGTTTCCGGCGGCACGGCTCTGGCGGAGGGCCGGGGGGAACGGCTGACGGCGCTGCCTGCCCTGCCGGATTGTTGGATCGTACTGTGCAAGCCGGAATTCGGCATCCCCACGCCTGCGCTGTTCACGTTGGCGGATGCCGGGACACCGAAAAACCGCCCGGATATCGACGGCATGATCCGCGCACTGTCTGCGGGGGATCTGGACGGCGTGGCGGCACGGCTGTGCAACGTGTTCGAGGAATTTCTGCCAGAGGAATACCATGAGGTGTTCCACATCAAAAACCGGCTTTTGGAGCTGGGGGCGCTGAGCGCCGCCATGAGCGGCTCCGGGCCGACGGTGTTCGGCATTTTCCGGGAGGAAACGGCGGCGAAGGCGGCGTTGACCGCCTTGAAGCAGCGCTATCCGCAGACCTATTTGGCAAAACCTGTTGGCGAGTTGGTATAAAACATAAAATTTCCGTCCAGAATCCAGATACATGAGAATTGTATCCGGAAAGGACGGAAATTTTTATGAAACAGCGGTTACATCCCATCGAGCTTACGTTGATGATCGTGGCGGCGCTGGCGCTGACCTCCGGGGCAGTGGCCCTTCACACCCAGAGCCAGCTAGCGGAAAAGGTGGTGCGGCTTCACGTACTGGCCAACTCCGATTCCGAGGAGGATCAGGCGCTGAAGCTGAAGGTGCGGGACGCCGTGCTGGAACAGGCCACGGAGACCCTCCGGGGAGCGGACAGTCAGGCAGAGGCCAGCCGCCGCTTGACGGATATCCTCCCGGAGTTGGAGGAAACGGCCCGTGCCGTCATCACGGCCAACGGCTATGATTACGGCGTCCGGGCAGAGCTGGCGGAAACGTCCTTTCCCACAAAGGAATATGACGGCTTTGCCCTGCCCGCCGGGGAATATCTGGCGCTGCGGGTCCTGATCGGAGAGGCGGCGGGGCAGAACTGGTGGTGCGTGGTGTTTCCGCCCCTGTGTACGGCGGCGGCCAGCGATGTTCCCACCGTCGCGCTGGATGCGGGACTGACGGATCAGGAGGTGGCCCTCATCACGGAGGCGGACGAGGGCTATATCCTGAAATTCAAATCAGTGGAGCTGTGGCAGACCTTAAAAGCAAAGCTGACCAAATGACAACAGCCCGTGCGGATCAATTCCGCACGGGCTGTTACAGGTTTTACAGAACTTTATTCAGGAAGGTGACGAGCCGGGGGCTTTCCGGGTGGGAGAACAGCTCGTGGGAGGGCTTATCCTCGCCGATGACGCCGCCGTCCAGGAAAATGGTACGGCTGCTGACCTCCCGGGCGAAGCGCATCTCGTGGGTCACCACGATCATGGTCATACCGCTCTCCGCCAGATCCTTCATCACGTCCAGCACCTCACCGATCATCTCCGGGTCCAGAGCACTGGTAGGCTCGTCGAACAGCATGACCTCCGGGTCCATCATCAGGGAACGCACAATGGCGATCCGCTGCTTCTGGCCGCCGGAAAGCTGGCTGGGATAGGCGTCGGCCCGGTCGGCCAGACCCACCTTTGCCAAAAGCTCCAAGGCCTTCTCCTGTGCGTCGGACTGGGACATCCCCTTAATGCGCACCGGGGCAGCGGTGAGGTTGTGCATCACGTCCATGTTGCTGAACAGGTTGAACTGCTGGAATACCATGCCCATCCGCTGACGGCAGTGGTCGATGGCCTTGCCCTTGATGGTGCAGATATCCGTGCCGTCAAAGAGGATCTGGCCGGAGGTAGGCTGCTCCAGCAGATTCAGGCAGCGGAGGAAGGTGGACTTGCCGCCGCCGCTGGGACCGATGATGGAGACCACCTCATTTTCGTGGAAGGTGGTGCTGATCCCCTTGAGGACCTCCAGCTTGTGGAATTTTTTTTGCAGGTCCACAACCTTCAGAATTTCACGCTTATTTTCCATGGGACAGCTTCCTTTCCGCCAGAGACACCGCCCGGCCGCTGACGAAGGTCAGCACGAAGTAGCACAGCGCCGCCACAGCCAGACATTCCAGATTCTTGTAGGTCACGGCGATCACATCGTTGGTGCGGAACATCAGGTCGGCAATGCCGATCACGGAGACAATGGAGGATTCCTTGATGACGGTGACGAACTCGTTGCCCAGCGCCGGGAGAATATTGCGGATGGCCTGAGGGAGGACCACCAGCCGCATGGCCTCACCGCTGCTGAAGCCAACGCTCCGGGCGGCCTCCATCTGTCCGCCGTCCACAGCCTGAATACCGGAGCGGATGATCTCCGCCACATAGGCGCAGCTGTTCATGCTCATGGCCACGATACCGGCGGCGAACCGGGAGAAGTTGGGAATCCAGGGAATGTTGGGAATGGTAATGCCGATCATGGGCAGACCGTAGAAGATAAACATGAGCTGCACCATCAGCGGCGTTCCGCGGACAAACTCGATGTACGCCACTGCGATCCACCGCAGGGGAGGGATGCGGCACATCCGCAGAGAGGCCATCAGGGTGCCCAGTATCGCGCCGAACAGAACGGAGAAGGCGGCGATGATGAGCGTGTTGACGATGCCTTCGGTGAAAAAGCTGTTGTAGCGTTCTATCAGCTTTGCCATGGTTTCCAAAAAGGCCATGGGAGAATTCCTCCTTGTTTGTGTGCCGGTATCCGGCAAATATCAGGCGGGCACGCGAGGAACCAGAGTTGGTTCCCCGCGCGTCCGTGCTTGGTTCTAATCAGAATCGGTATTTATTTTACAGACCCATGCTGGCTGCCAGCTCCACAGCCTCGTCATAAGCCTTCAGGTAGCTGCCGTCATTGACCACCTGATTGATGACGGTGTTGACTTCTGCCAGCAGATCCTCGCTGCCCTTGGCGGCCACAACGGCCTTGCCGAAGGAGGCTTCCTCAGAGGTGAAGGCGAAGTTGGAGACTTCCAGACCGCCGTTGCTGGTGGCGATCAGAGATTCGCCCACAGCCTGATCCACCACCAGACCGGCGATGTTGCCGTTCTGGACTTCCAGCGCCAGAGCAGGATACTTTTCCAACTCGAACAGCTCGCTGTCAGGCAGAGCGGTCTGGATCAGCTGAGACTGGATGGTGCCCTTTTGCGCGCCGACCTTCTGGCCTGCCAGAGATTCCTTGGTGGAATACAGATCTGCGTTGCCTGCCTTTACAATGAGAAGCTGAGCGCTTTTCTCATACAGGTCGCTGAAGTCGATCTCCTCGGCTCTCTCAGGGGTCTTGGTGAAGGCGGCGATGCCCAGATCCACCTGACCGGACTTCACGGCGGGGATGATGCCGTCAAAGGACATATCCACCACTTCCAGTTCCACGCCCAGATGATCGGCGATCTGCTGGGCCAGCCACATATCGCAGCCTGCGAAGTTAGCATTCAGATCCTTGAACTCGTAGGGAGCGTACTGGGCTTCCGTACCCACTACCAGCTTGCCACTGGTCTTGACCTTTTCCAGCAGACTTGCCGCTGCGGCCGGTTCTGCAGGGGTTTCCTCAGCCGGGGTGCTGTCCGCCGGAGCGGAATCTTCAGTTTTGCTGCCGCAGCCGGTCAGCAGAGACAGCATCATCATGGCGCCCAGCGCCAGAGACATGAGCTTTTTCCATGTATTCTTTTTCATGTTATCCTCCAAATCCTGAGTGATTATTGAATCAACTCTGTTTATACGTATGATTATACGCAATATTCAGCTAAAATCAATAGGCAAACTGTATATAATCGAAAACTTGCTGAATGAATATTTATAAATATTCACAACATGCGAATAAATTGCCGTCAGAAGGACAGGCCCTCCATCCGGTCAAAGGCTTCCTTCAGGCGGTCCAGCCCCACCGTACACGCAATGCGGAAATGTCCGGCGCCGGTGCTACCGAACAGCGTGCCGGGTGTGACCAGAACATGGGCCCGTTCCAGGAGCGCCTGACAGAAGTCCTCGGCGCTGAGGCCGGTTTTCTCAATGCCGGGGAAGAGGTAGAAGGTGCCCTTGGGCCGTACCAGACTGAGGTAGGGGATTTGCTCCATCCGGTCCGCCGCGTAGAAAATGCGGTCCCGGTAGGCCAGAACGTATTTCTCACGAATGGTCTGCCGGATCGCCAGCGCCTGTATGGCGGCCCGCTGGGAGATGGAAGGGGCCGTATAGATCAGGGAGTTGTTGATGTTGCTCATGACCTCCAGTATCTCCGGCTCCGCGATGGCTACGCCCACCCGCCAGCCGGTCATGAGAAAATTCTTGGAAAAGCTGTTCAGGGTGATGACCCGGTGAGCGAGCCCCGGGATCGTGCGGAGGGGGATGAAGTCCCCCTCGTAGAGATAGGTGGTATAGATCTCATCCGCCGCGATCAGCAGGTCATGCTCCTCCGCCACCCGGCCCAGCAGCTCCAGCGTGGAGCGGTCATAGCCCATGCCGGTGGGGTTGCAGGGATTGTTGAACACAATGAGCTTGGTGCGGGGGGTAATGGCCGCCCGGAGACGGGCTTCGTCAATGGCCCACGCCTCATTAGCATAGGTGGGGACCTCCACGCACACACCGCCGGCCAGTTCCGCCTGAGTGCGGTAGAGGGAGAAGTAGGGGGAAAAGACGATGACCTCGTCACCGGGGTCCAGAACGGACAGCATCACCAGCGCCATTCCCATGCTGCTGGAAGCGGTGACCAGAACGTGATCCGGGGAGAGGGGCTGCTTGAAATCCGTCTGCCATGCGTCACAGACGGAGCGGATCAGCTCCGGATCACCCTTCGGATCTCCATAGTGGGTGTACCCGGCCTTAGCTTCCCGGAAGGCGGTGTCGATGATGGCGTCATCGGTGATAAAGTCCGTGTCGCCGATGCTGAGATCAATGATATCCGAATACCGGGCCAGCGCGTCGGTGTCCAGACTCAGTCCGGCGTCGGAATTCTGAAATCGCTTGGCGATATATGATTTTACAGGTCTCATAGCGTTTCTCCTTTCACCCGGGGGATCACGGTGGACCCGTTGGGAATGATATAGGTGGATTTTCCGTCCAGTTCCGCGGCTTTCAGTAAGGCGTCCATATCGGAAAAGGCGTGAATGCCCATGGGGGCAACGGTCTGGGGATCAATGGAGGAATACATGAAAATGCGGTACCGCTGGGCCTGCTCACAGTTCAGGAAGAAGATGTAGCCCGCCACGGTGAAGGCCTCCCGCAGACGCTGCTCAATGGTGCCGTCCTGTAAATTCTTGCTCCAGTCGAAGTACTCGGCGGGGCCGCCGCCCTCCGGCGCTTCGATCATCAGAACCAGCGTACCGCCGGGCTTCAGTGCGGATTCCACATTGTCAATGGTCTTGGTGCCCTGATAGAGGGAGATGTCCTTGGGAAAGCCGCCGCAGCTGGTGACCACGGCGTCTGCCCGGCAGGGAATATCCACCCGGTAAATGTCATCCACGGCAGTACAGGCCCGCTCCCAGGAGGTCAGATAGTGGCCGGAGAAGATATACGAGAGCTTCATGTCGGCGTTCATCACCAGATTTACCATGAAGAGGTTGTTCACCAGTGACGCCGCCTCGCACATATCCTCGTGCAGCGGGTTTCCCGCCAACACGCCGTTTCCGATGGCGGGATTGGTGCGGAGCTTGGTGCTGTCCAGCGAATAGGCGTGGTTGTGGCGAATGGTCTCCAAGCCGCTGATGCCGGGGAGGATGCTCTTCCGTCCGCCGCCGAAGCCGGCCATCACATGATGGGTGGCGGCGCCTAAACAGACCACCAGATCCGCTTCTGCGGCAGTGCGGTCGATCCACACCGGTGTCTCATGGGGCGTAGTGCCCAGATAGGCAAGATCCTTGGCCTCGCAGTCGTGATTCTTCACACGGACCCGGTTATAGACCCCGTCGGTGACCAGTGTCCGCAGTTCCTGCTCATCGCCGCCGATGTGAGTGCCGTTGGCCACCACGATGGTCAGATGCTCCGGCTGTACGCCGCATTCGTCGATGAGATAGTCAACGAGATGGGGGATCACCAGATCCTGCCGCATCCAGAATCGGGTCATGTCACTGATCACCAGCGCCACCCGATCTCCGGGGCGGACCCGCTGGCGCAGAGGCGCGCTGTCGATGGGCTGCTCCAGCGAGGCGAACAGGGCAGAACGGATGTCGCTGATGGGCGGCGTCTCTGTTCCATGCAGCTCCGCCAGAATATCCGCTTCGTTCAGGGAAAGGGACACAGACCCATGTCCATATTTAAAGTTGTAGGTTTTCATAAGCAGCCTCCTATGAAGACACATGAATAATAATTCATTATACACGCTGAATTTGAATGTTCAATAAGGAATCTGCCGCCGCTTTACCAAAATTCGGCGTTGTTCAGCGGAGGACTTTTGTGTTTTTTTGACAAGGGAGGGCAAAGATAAAAACCGCCCGCCCGGAAATCCAGACGGGCGGCTGGATCAGCGGCGCAAATAAGCGTCAATATCAAAGGGCTGCAATGCAGTAGTGGATTTCAGATATAAGGGATGGTGGGGATGGCCGGATTTCAGAAGCGGCCCGGCGGTGAACCATTGAGCGTTTGCGGCCTGACCGTCAGCGGCGAAATCCCGCATACAGTCCATGAGGTAATCCCGCTTTTCGATGATGTTCCCCCAGGCGGCCCAGATAGCAGGGGTCTCCGAAAGGGAGAGAAGATAGCGGAAGGCTTTCCGGTTCTCTTCGTGGAGAGCGCTGTTGCACACCCGCTCCATATCGTCCGGCCGGGTGGCCCGCTGGGCGTAGACATTGAACATGAGAAAGCTGTCATAGCCGTTGTTCAGGGCGATGCGCTGGGCGGACTGCAGGGTGGGGTCCAGCGCGTCCGGCGCGGCGGTGGAGGGGTTGATCCCCACGCAGATCAGAGGCTTTTGGCCCCGGGTGCCCAAAATGTAACGGTATTCGGAATAGGTGTTGGGCACATAGAGCCAGCGGCTTACATCGTAATCCGGGGAGGGGCGCAGGGCGGCGTCCAGCGCCGGTTCAAACAGCTCGAGGGCCACGGTATCCGTGGTGCCCTGTGGAATATGGGGCATGACGATCACTCCTGTATGTCAGAATTCATAGCGAAGCCATTGTAGCATGGCGGCGAAAAAAAGGCAATCGGGTCTGTTTTTGGCGGCGGCGTTGTGATAGAATGGGAAAAAACAAACTGTGGGAGGTCACTATGCTGACGATCTTGATCGGCCGTGCCAAGACGGGAAAATCGGATACCATGCTGCGGCGGATGGCGGAACTGGGGGAGGGCAGCCAGCAGATCCTGCTGGTGCCGGAGCACGCCTCCCACCAGGCGGAGGTGGACGTGTGCAGCGCCTGCGGCGATACCGCCAGCCGTCATGCCGAGGTGCTGAGTTTTCGGCGGCTGGGCGAGCGGGTGCTGAGCATCACCGGCGGCATCGCGGACGTGACGCTGGATAACGGCGGCAAGCTGCTGACCCTCCAGCGGGCGCTGCTGGAAACGGCCCCCCAGATGACCGTATACCGGAAACCCTCGCAAAAGGTGGGCTTTCTGGAACAGATGCTGGCGCTGTTCGACGAACTGCGAAGCTACGAGGTGACCCCGGAGATCCTGTACCAGCAGGCGCAGGACATAGACGGCGCCACCCATGACAAACTGACGGATCTGAGTCTGCTCTACGCCGCCTATGAGGCCCGGCTCCGCCGTCCCGGTCTGGACGCCCGGGACCGGATGACCAAGCTCTGCGACCATCTGGAGGAGTCCGGCTATGTGCGGGACAAGGACATTTTCATCGACGGCTTCACCTATTTCAACGCGCAGGAGCGCCGGGCGCTGGCGGTTTTTCTGCGGCAGGCCCGGTCTGTCACGGTCACGCTGTTAGGGGAGGTCAACAGCCGGGAGGAGATCTTTGAACCCACGCTGAAAACCATGTCCATGCTGGAGCGGTTGGCCGCTTCTGAGGGGAAACCTGTAAAGCTACTATCCTTAACAAATGAGGACCCGTCAGCACTTGGACATTTGGAGCACCATTTCTTCGGGGAAAATCTGCCCTATGAGGGCGACAGCACCGCCATCCGGCTCCGGGAGGCCGCCACTGTCTATTCCGAGGTGGAGCAGACCGCCGCCGACATCCGCCGTCTGCTGGCGGCGGGGAAGTGCCGCTGTCGGGACATCACCGTGGCGGCCCGGAATATGACGGAGTACGCCGGGACCATCGAAACGGTGTTTGAGCGGTACGGGATCCCGGTGTATCTCAGCCGCCGCAGCGACATTCTGGAAAAGCCGGTGCTGAGCCTGCTGACCGGCGTGCTGTCCTCCATCTCCAACGGCTATGAGTACGAGGATATGTTCCGCTGGCTGAAAACCGGTTTGGCGGGCCTGACGGCAGAAGAATGTGACCTGCTGGAAAACTATGTTCTGAAATGGGACATCCACGGCCAGACATGGCTCCGGGACGAGGACTGGACGGAAAACCCGGACGGCTACGGCGCGCCGTGGAATGACCGGCGGCAGGCCGTGCTGACGCAGGTAAATCAACTGCGCCGCCGGGTGCGGGAGCCGCTGGGGCGTCTGGCGGCGGGCTTGAAGGCCGGGGAGACGGCCCGGGACTATGTAGAGGCCCTGTACGGTTTCATGGAGGAGCTGAAACTGGAAACGGCCCTGACGGAGCGGATGCATGCGCAGGCGGAGGCGGGCCGGATGCAGGAGGCGGAGGAGACCGCTCAGCTTTGGGAGATCCTCTGCGGTGTGCTGGATCAGTTTGTGGAAATTTTAGGGGAAGAACACTTGGAACAGAGCGAGTTTGAGCGGCTGTTCCGACTGGTGCTGACCCAGTACAGCGTGGGTACCATCCCCGTGGCTTTGGATCAGGTGTCCGTCAGTGAGATCACCCGGAATGACCGGCATACCACAAGCTACCTCTTTTTGCTGGGAGCCAATGACCACGTGCTGCCGGACCCCGGTCAGAGCGGCGGCCTGCTGAACGAGGATGACCGTCAGGCGCTGGCCCTCCGGGGCGTCGAGCTGGCCCCCACCGGCATGGAACGGATGGGCATTGAACTGCAAAACCTCTACGCCGCGCTTGCCCAGCCCACGGCGGGCCTGACGGTGAGCTATCCGGTGACGGATGTTTCCGGCAGCGAACTGCGCCCCGCGTTTGTGGTGGAGCGGCTGCGGAAATTGTTTCCGGAGCTGCGTGTGGAACACGAGCGAGCTGACAAGGCATATCGCCTGTCAGCCGTTGAACCTGCGCTGGAAATGGCGGGACAGGACCCCGACGGCCCCCTGTGGCGGTATTTTCAGCAGGAGCCGGACTGTGCCCGGCATTTAAGCGCTATGGAGCGAGCCGCCGCGGCCCGACGGGGCAGTCTGTCTCCCGCCGCAGTCCGGGCCATTTACGGAGAGCGGGTTTCCATGACCGCTTCCCGGCTGGAACGGATGCGCTCCTGCCACTTCGCCTACTTCATGGAGTACGGTCTGCGGGCCAAGCCCCGGGAACCGGCCTCCTTCGACGCGCCCCAGATCGGCACGTTTCTCCACTATCTGCTGGAAAACGTCACCCGGGACGTACTGGGGCAGGGCGGCTTTGCCGCGGTGGATAACAAAGAACTTCACCGCCTGACCCGACAATATATCGACCAATACGCGGAACAGGAGCTGCACAATTTCCAGAACCGTACCCCCCGGTTCCGGTATCTGTTCAACCGTCTGCGGACCAACGCCTACGCTATCATTGACCAGGTGGCGGAGGAACTGCGCCACTCGGATTTTGTCCCCATGGCCTTCGAACTGGGGTTCGGAGGGAAGGACGGAACGCTGCCCGCTGTCACCATTTCCCGGCCGGACGGGGAACTGCGGGTAGGCGGCAAGGTGGACCGGGTGGACGGCTGGATCAGGGACGATAAGCTGTACCTCCGGGTGGTGGACTACAAATCCGGCAAGAAGAAATTCGATCTGGCCAACGTCCGCATGGGACTGGATATTCAGATGCTGCTGTACCTCTTTGCCCTGCAAAAGGAGGGGGCGGAATTTTTCGGAAAAGAGATCGAACCGGCAGGCGTGCTGTATCTCCCCGCCCGGGACGAGATTTTGCCGGCGGAGCGGGGCATCTCCCCGGAGGCTCTGCAAAAGGAGCGGGAAAAGACGCTGAAACGCTCTGGACTTCTCTTGGAGGACCCGGCGGTGTTGCAGGCCATGGAGCATGAGGCCCTGACGGAACCCCATTATCTGCCGCTGCGGGTCGGCAAGGACGGAAATCTCTCCGGGAGCCTCGCCTCCGCCGCCCGGCTGGGGAAGCTGGGCACGTATGTGGACAAATTGCTGGGCCAGATCTCCGACGAGCTGCGCAGCGGCAACATCGACGCGGATCCCTGCTGCCACAGCGAGGAGGACAGCCAGTGCCGTTTCTGCGACTGGGTCTCCGCCTGTCAGTTCCGGGATGGCCGGGATCGGGATCGTCTGCGGTACATCCTGCCGGTAAAACCGGAGGAATTCTGGAAAGAACTTGAGGAAGGAGGCGGTGACCCATGGCAAAGCTGAAACTGACGGAGCAGCAGCAAGCGGCGGTGGAAAACCGGGGCGGCAGCCTGCTGGTGTCTGCCGCCGCCGGGTCCGGCAAGACGAAGGTGCTGGTGGAGCGGCTGTTCCGGTATGTGACGGAGGACCACTGCCATATCGATGATTTTCTCATCATCACCTACACGAAGGCTGCCGCCGCCGAGCTGCGGAGCAAGATCGCCGCCGAACTGTCCAAACGGATGGCGGAGACCCCGGAGGACCGACACCTCCGCAGCCAGCTTTTGCGGGTGTATCAGGCGGACATCAAGACCGTGGACGCCTTCTGCACGGCACTGCTGCGGGAGAACACCCATCTTCTGGCACAGGAGGGAGAGCGCTATACCCTGACGCCGGACTTTCGGGTGCTGGACGAAAATGACGCAAAGCTCCTGCGCCAGCGCGTGCTGACCCGGGTACTGGAGCGGTTTTACGAGGAACTGGACGAGGGCGGCGCGCTGCTGGCGGATACGCTGGGCGCGGGCCGGGATGACAGCGCCTTGGAGGATCTGGTGCTGGAAACCTACGAAAAGCTGCAAAGTCACGCTGATCCCGAACACTGGCTCGCGGAAAATCGGACGATCTGGGAAAATCGGAGCGGGGACTTCGACGAAACGCCCTACGCCGCCGAGCTGCTGGCGGTCATCCGTCGAAAGGGGTTTCACTATATGGAAGCGCTGCGGCGGGCGGGACAGTCCACCGTGGGCGGGGATCTCTATAAGGGATACGGCGAAAAATTTCTGCGGGCCAGCCGCAGCTTCGCACCCTTGGCGGCAGCACAGAACTGGGAAGCCGCCCGCATTTCTCTGGATGGACTGGAATTTCCCCGGCTCACCACGCCGAAGGGAATGACCGAGGACCCGGAGGTCGTGAGACTGAAGGGGCTGTGGGAGAACGCCAAAACTGCCGCCCAAAAGCTGGCTCCCATGCTGGCGGTCAGCGATACGGAAGCCATGGAGGACCTTCAGACCATGGCCCCTGCCATGACAGCCCTTTTGAAGCTGACGGCGGACTTTTCCGACGCGTACCGGACGGAAAAGCTGCGGATGAACTGCGCCGACTTCTCCGATCAGGAGCATCTGGCCCTTCGCCTGCTGGTGGAGCGGAACGGCGCGCCTACGGAACTGGGCCGTCAGGTGGCGGGCCGCTACCGGGAGATCCTGGTGGACGAGTATCAGGACACCAACGAGGTGCAGAACGCCATTTTCCGGGCGGTGTCCCGTGAAGGCAAAAACCTCTTTACCGTAGGGGACGTAAAGCAGAGTATTTACCGGTTCCGGTTGGCGGACCCTACGATTTTTCTTGACAAGTACCGCCGCTTCACACCTGCTGAAAATGCGGCGGAAGGGGAGAACCGCAAAATTCTGCTGTCCAAAAACTTCCGCTCTCGGGGAGAGATTTTGGACGCGGCCAATTTCGTCTTCTCCAACATCCTGTCGGCGGAGATGGGAGAGATGGAATACGGCGAGGACGAGTCCCTCCACTTCGGTGCGGAGTACTACCCGCCCCGGAAGGACTGCGAGACGGAATTCCACCTCATCTCCGCCCACCAGAAGTCGGCGGCAAATGAGCGCCCGGTGAAACGGCTGCTGGCGGAGGCCCGGTTCACGGCGCAGCGTATCCGTCAGCTTTTGGATGAGGGCTATCCCGTCACCGGGGAGGACGGCACGCTGCGGCCCTGCCGCCCGGAGGACATCGTGATCCTGATGCGCTCTCCGGGGAGCCGGTCCGCCGCCTTCGCTCAGGCGCTGGCGGAGCGGGATGTGCCCTGCTCCTTTGAGGAAAGCGGCGATTTCTACCAGACCCCGGAGATCTCTGTCACGCTGGCCCTGTTGGAGGTCGTCGACAATCCCCGGCAGGATGTGCCGCTGATCGCCGTGCTCCGCTCCCCGGTGTTCGGCTTTACGCCGGACCGTCTGGCGGAGATCCGCAGCCGTGACCGGGAGGGAGACTTCTATGACGCTCTGCTGGCGGACGGCGGCGAGGACGTACAAGCGTTCCTGACAACGCTGACCGGACTGCGGGACGCGGCGGCAGACATGAACGTGTGCCGCCTGCTGTGGCACATCTACAATACGCTGCATCTGCCGGGCATCTTCGGCGCTATGGACGAGGGCGGCGTCCGGCAGGAAAATCTGGTGGCCCTGACCCGCCATGCCGAGCGCTTTGAGAGCAGCGGCTACCGGGGGCTGTTCGCCTTCATCACCCAGCTCCGGCGGCTCATTGACGCCGGGCAGGCTCCCGCGGTGAAGATCTCCAGCGGCGCAGGCGGCGTGCAGCTGATGAGTATTCACAAATCCAAGGGCCTGGAATTTCCCATCGTGTTCCTCTGCGATTTGGAGCACGCCTTTTCCCGGCAGGATTTCGATACGCCGGTGCTGGTGCACCCGGCACTGGGCCTTGGCCCTCTGTGCATCGACCTGAAGCGGAAGATCCGCTATCCCACCATGGCCCGGCTGGCGCTGGAAGAAAAGCTTCGCCGTGAAAATCTTGCGGAGGAACAGCGGATCCTGTATGTGGCCATGACCCGGCCAAAGGAAAAGCTGATTTTGGTAGACGCGCTGTACGGCGCGGAAAAGCGCCTTCAAAAGCTGACCGCCGCCGCGGCCTGTCCCGTGATGCCGGAGGTTGTGGCGGAGGGGAAGTGCTTCGGAGATTGGATCTTACTGCCGCTGCTGTGCCGCCCGGAGGCCGCGCCTTTGCGGGATATGGCCGGGGTGATGGCGGGCGGTCTGTATACCGGCGATACCGCCCCATGGCAGGTGTTCATCCATGACGGCGATGACTTCGGATGGGCGCCCGGAGTGGCCGTGTCCGACACGGAGAAGGATGCAGGAGAAACGCTCTTTGACCCGGCGCTGTTGACCTTCCGGTATCCCTATCAGCGGGAAACAACTCTCCCCGCCAAACTCACCGCCACGCAGCTAAAGGGCCGGGCGCTGGATCAGGAGATCGCGGAAGATGCCTACCACACGCCCTATATCCGGCCCCTTGTCCAGCCGAAATTCCGCCGGGAGAAAAAGGGACTGACACCGGCGGAGCGGGGCACCGCCACCCATCTTGTCTTGCAGTATCTGGATCTGCAAAATTTGGATGTGCCCGGACAGGTGGAAAAGCTGCGGCTGGAGGCCAAGCTGACGGCGGAGCAGGCGGCGGCTGTGGACGTTCCCGCTCTGCGGCGCTTTCTGGAATCCCCGCTGGCTGAGGAAATGCGGCAGGCGGAAACGGCGGCGCGGGAGTATCGGTTCACGGTGCTGATGCCGGCCCGGGATTATGACCCGGCAGCCGCGGAGGAGGACAGCATCCTGCTGCAAGGCGTGGTGGACTGCTGGTTTGAAACGCCGGAGGGCATCACGGTGGTGGACTTTAAGACCGACTTCGTACAGACGGAGGAAGATGTGGCGCAGCACGCGGAGCTGTACCGGGGCCAGCTGGCGGCGTACTCTCTGGCGCTGGAACGGGTGCTGGAAAAGGCGGTGACACGGAAGGCACTGTACTTCCTGCAAGCCGGGAAAACCGTGGAAATCTCGTGATTTCAAGCTTTTTCGCAAAAACCGGAAAAAATGCTTGCAATCTGTGTTCCGATGTGATATGCTTATTTAGCTTTTGTGGGGTGAAAGCTCCATAGAGGTAGTTTTGTACCAGAAAGAGGTGAACGAGAGCAATGAAGGAAGGAATCCATCCCAATTATCAGCAGACTACGATTACTTGCGCCTGCGGTAATGTGATTGAGACAGGTTCTACCAAGAGTGATATCAAGGTGGAAGTCTGCTCGAAGTGTCACCCCTTCTTCACTGGCAAGCAGAAGCTGGTCGATACCGGCGGACGCGTGGCCAAGTTCAACAAGAAGTTCGGCCTGAACAAGTAAGCCTGTACACTTCGTCACATCCAGCAGTGGTCTGCATCCGCAGACCACTGCTTTTTTATTGCATTTTTTCAAAATTCGGATATACTGGACACATCAATGAAATGGGAAACCCATTTGACACGGGGCCTCCCAAACGCAAGGAGAGACACATTTGTTACCGAAAAAGGAAGAAATTCGAGATAAAGTTGTATTGGTGGGCCTGAACTCCCCGGTTTTGCGGGAGGACAGCGCCACCGAGGAAAGTATGGACGATCTGTCCGCTCTGGTGGAGACCGCCGGCGGCGAGACTGCCGGCATCGTTCTCCAGAACCGGGCCACGCCGGATCCTCGCACCTTCATCGGGGAGGGCAAGGTGGCGGAGGTGCAGCTTTACGTTGAAAATGTAGGTGCTACCATGGTCATTTTCGACAATGACCTTTCCCCCTCCCAGCAGCGGGTGCTGACGGAGCTGCTGGGCGTTCAGGTGTTGGACCGCTGCGGCCTGATCCTGGATATTTTCGCTCAGCGGGCAAAAACCAAGGAGGGCCGCTTGCAGGTGGAGCTGGCCCAGTACCGCTATCTGCTGCCCCGGCTGATCGGTATGTGGAGCCATCTGGAGCGTCAGGGCGGCACCAGCAGCAAGGGGCCTATCGGCTCCAAGGGCCCCGGCGAGACGCAGCTGGAAACGGACCGCCGTCTTATCAACAAGAAGATCGACAAGATCCGGGCAGATCTGGAAGAGGTACGTCGTGTCCGGGCCACCCAGCGACAGCAGCGGCAGAAGAACGAGATCCCGGTGGTGGCCATCGTTGGCTATACCAATGCGGGCAAATCTACCTTGCTGAACCAGCTTACCGGCGCTGCGATCCCGGCCAATAACCGGCTGTTCGACACGCTGGACACCACCAGCCGCCTGCTGACGGTCAGCGATACAATGGATGTGGTGGTGTCCGATACCGTTGGCTTCATCCGCAAGCTGCCCCATCAGCTGGTGGAGGCGTTCAAGGCCACACTGGAGGAATTGGAGTACGCAGATCTGCTGCTCCATGTTATCGACGTGTCCAACCCGGAATGGCAGCATCAGGCGGAGGTCGTGGAGAAGCTGATCGTGGAACTGGGAGCCAATGAGATCCCCCGCATCGACGTATTCAATAAGTGCGACCGTGTGGAGGCCGGTGACCTGCGGCCCCACGGCGCTGACATCTGCTCCATCTCCGCCCGGACCGGTGAGGGCGTGGACCGTCTGCTGGAAATGATCGACCGGCGGCTGGACAAGGGTACCCGTCGGGTGACCATCCACCTGCCGTATGACAAGGGCAGCCTGCTGGATATGCTGTACCGGGAGGCCAAGGTGGAATCCGTGGAATACAGCGAGACCATTGACATTGTGGCGGTGTGCCCGCCCAAGGTGCTGGGCCAGATCGGAGACTATACCCCGGACTGGACGCCGCCGAAAGAGGACTGGGAATGATCACGCTGAAAACGCGGCGGCTGCTCCTCGCCCCCTGGCGGGAGGAGGATGCCGAGGCATTGTACGCTCTGGCGTCGGACCCGGAGATCGGCCCCATGTGCGGCTGGGAACCCCACGGAAGCGTGGAGGAAAGCCGGGAGGTCATCCGGGATGTGTTCAGTGCGCCGGAGGTCTGCGCAATTCTCAGCAGAGAGAGCGGCGCACTGCTGGGAGCGGTGGGCCTTCAGCCGTCATCGGAGATTTTTCCGGAGCTGTCTGCCACAGAGCAGCGGGAGATGGGCTATTGGCTGGGACGGCCGTATTGGGGCCATGGCGTTATGACGGAGGCTGCAACAGAACTGCTGCGCTTCGGCTTTGAGACGCTGGGGCTGGAAGCCGTCTGGTGCTCGCATTATGACTGGAACAGCCGGTCTCGTCGGGTCATTGAGAAGTGCGGCTTCCGCTATCAGTTCACGAAAGAGACAACGAATGTCATCGGAATGACCAACAAAACGGTGTTTTACGCCTTGAAAAAGGAAGAATGGCTGGCTTTTTCCGGTGAAAAGGAGTTTGCATGACGGAGTACATCGTCCCCTATCAGGACGCCGAGAGCGAGTTTACGGAAAAGCGCTCCCGCTTCATCACCCACCTCTACAAGGTGGAGACGGAGGCGGAGGCCCGGGCCCGCATCGAGGAAATGAAAAAGAAATACTATGACGCCCGGCACAACTGCTGGTGCTACCTCCTGCAAGAGGGCGGCGTGGTCCGCTACTCCGATGACGGCGAGCCGCAGGGCACGGCGGGCCAGCCTATGCTGAACGTGTTCCAGCGGAAGGAGGTCTGGAATGTGTGCTGCGTTGTGACCCGGTACTTCGGCGGCATACTGCTGGGAGCCGGGGGGCTGACCAGAGCCTACACCAAGGGAGCCGCTGATGCGCTGACCGCCGCCGGGATCGCCCGGATGGGGCTTTGGACGCTATGGGACGTACCCTGCACTTATCCGCTGCTGGAGCGGATGAAGCTGGAGGTGGCCGCCGCCGGCGGCGTGGTCCGGGACGCGGAATACGGCGCGGACATCACCCTCCGGACGGCATTTCCCGCCGGGACTGCGGAAACGTTCCAGCTCCGGCTGACGGAGCTTTCCGCCGGGAGCCTGACCATGACGGCGGCAGGGGAGGAGTTTTTGCCGGGACCCCGGGAGGAAGCAAACTGACAACCGTTCCTTGACTTTTCGACGTTTCGGCTGAAAACGCCGGATTTTCCTTGCATTTTCTCCATAGCTTCTGTATAATGCCAATTTATGATAGATTTTTTCAGGAAGGACTGACAGCAATGGCTGACGAGATCAAGACCACGGCGGCGGAGGCCCCCGAAAGCCGCAACTTCATCCATGCTTTTATTGAGGAGGACATCGCCCAGGGCGGGCAGTTTGAGGGCATGACCGTGCACACCCGGTTCCCGCCGGAGCCCAACGGCTATCTGCACATCGGCCACTGCAAGGCCCTGACCATCGACTTCGGTACCGCTGAGAAGTTCGGCGGATTGTGCAACCTGCGGATGGATGACACCAACCCTACCAAAGAGGACGAGGAGTTCGTGGAGGCCATCAAGGAGGACATCCACTGGCTTGGCTTCGACTGGGGGGACCGCTTCTTCTACGGCTCC
>ERZ1106951.1507-NODE-1507-length-20408-cov-2.774333_pt1 | contig 20408 bp, 24 predicted proteins | sample MGYA00403676_ERZ1106951 | MGnify/ENA primary metagenome ERZ1106951 (study PRJEB35170, sample SAMEA104062398) | human gut metagenome | biome: human gut; feature: human-associated habitat; material: faeces | place: Denmark | collected 2012-04-23 ...
TTGCCACTTCGATGTAGCTGATTGCTCCGCCCGGAGAGAGCTTCTGGAACTGAGACTCAAATCTCAGCTTATCAAAAGCATTGATATGCTCTGTGACGTGAACGTGATAGGAGTTGGTGATGTAGCCCTTATCGGTGATGCCCTCAATCACACCAAAGCGCTTTTGCAGACACTTGGCAAATTTATAGGTGGTGCTCTCAATAGGAGTACCGTAGAGAGAGTAGTCGATATCCTCAGCGGCTTTCCATGCAGCGCACTTGTCGTTCATGTACTGCATAACCTTGAGTGCAAAAGGCTCTCCGTCCGGGTCGGTATGGCTCTTGCCAGTCATCGCCATAACACATTCGTATAGGCCGGCATAACCCAAAGAGATGGTGGAGTAGCCGCCGTGAAGCAGCTTGTCGATGGTTTCGCCCTTTTTCAGGCGGGCCAAAGCGCCGTACTGCCAGTGGATAGGAGAAGCATCGGACAGAGTACCGCTCAAACGCTCGTGACGGATTTGCAGCGCCTTATGACACAGCTCCAGCCGCTCATCGAAAATCTCCCAGAAGGTGTCATACAGATTCTGGATGTCGTTATGGTCGCCGGTTGCCTCCCAAACTTTCAGAGCGCTCAGAGCAACATCGGGGAGGTTGATGGTGACGACTCCCTGGTTGAAACGCCCGTAATACTTGGGCTTATCGGGTTGGTAATTGCCGGCATTGGCAACATTGTCCCAGCCGTTACCGGAGCGGTCGGGTGTCAAGAAGCTACGGCATCCCATACAGGTATAGCAATCGCCGTTACCTTCGGTTTCGCCCTTGGACAGCTTGTACTCGCGCATCTTCTTTTCGGAGATGTAGTCGGGCACCAGCCGTTTGGCAGAGCACTTGGCACACAGCTGAGTCAAGTACCAGTAGGGAGAATCCTCAGTGATGTTATCCTCTTCCAGCACATAGATCAGCTTGGGAAACGCCGGTGTCGTCCAAACGCCCTTCTCATTTTTGACGCCTTGGTACCGCTGCCGCACGACCTCCTCGATGATCATAGCGAGGTCTTTCTTGGTCTGAGGATCGCTGACCTCGTTCAGATACATAAAGACGGTAATGAAAGGAGCCTGACCGTTGGTAGTCATGAGGGTAATCACTTGATACTGGATAGTCTGAACACCCTTCTTTACTTCTTCACGGACACGCTCTTCGACCAGATCTGAGATCACTTTCTCAGGGTCTGCAAAGTTGTCCGGGGAAGAAATTTTCAGGAACTCAGCCTCTACCTGCTTGCGAATCTTTTGTCGGCTCACCTCAACAAAGGGGGCAAGGTGGGACAGGGAGATAGACTGACCGCCATACTGATTACTGGCTACCTGGGCAATAATCTGGGTAGCAACATTACAGGCAGTCGAGAAGGAGTGAGGCTTTTCAATCAGCGTACCGGAAATTACTGTGCCGTTCTGGAGCATATCTTCCAGATTGATCAGACAGCAGTTCATCATGTGCTGCACAAAGTAGTCGCTGTCATGGAAGTGGATAACACCCTCTTCGTGCGCCTGCTTAATGTCATCCGGCATAAGCAGACGTTCAGTAATATCGCGGCTTACCTCGCCGGCGATGTAGTCTCTCTGAGTAGAGAGGATTGTGGGATTTTTGTTGCTGTTCTCCTGGATGACTGTTTCATTGACGTTATCCGCAATAGAGAGGATTTTGCCGTCCAGAGAAGAAGCGTTCCGCAGAAGCTCATGTTCATAGCGATACTTGATGTACGCTTTGGCGACTACGAACTCGCCCTCTTTCATCAGCTCAGTTTCAACGTCGTCCTGGATTTCCTCAACAGAAATCACACGGTTGCGCCGCTGATAGCGGTTATACAAACGGGTGGAGATTTTCTTGGGCACCTCGTTCTTATCTCCTACCGCACTGAGCTTTTCAACCTCCGTGAATGCCTTGAGAATGGCGTTGGCAATTTTGCCTTTGTCAAAGTCAGCTTCACGGCCATCACGTTTAATGACAACCATAAAAATTCCTCCTTACAAAAGATAGCTGTGGATAACTTGGTCAATTTCTTCCCACGTGTTTACCCGGAGCGCATCATGAGCTACATGGTCAAAGCTACGATTATGGGGACGGTCAAAAAGAATTTTGGCGTATTCGCCCCCAACCAAGTTGTGTGGGGCATCGTCAATCAAAACGTCACCACGCACCATTTGCTTGTTGCAGGCAAAAATGATGTGCTCCCAGTCCAGGAAGGGGAACAGCTCTAAAAGCCGTTCCACCTTCGTTTTGCAGGTGTGATAGCTGGATGCAGTCACCATATAGAGCTGGTGCCCCTCGTCATAGAGCTTTTGGAGTACCTCAACAGAGCCGGGGATCGGAGTGATACGCCGCCAAAGCTCGTCATCATAGAGTACGCCGAATACCTGCTCTTTCGTCAGCGTGGGGAAAGCAAGGGAGATATCCCAGCCGTGAACATCTTCCGGCGTTACGGAGGTGCCATAACGCTCGTTCAACATTGCAATCCAGCAATCACTCAGGTTTTCTACGGTATCGTCGGCATCAAACAAAATTGTCAGTTTCTTCATGGAGTTCTCCTTTGAGAGCGTTGTTCACAAAGTTGTTTACGGCCTCTTTGAGATCTTCCAAACTGCCGCTGTTGACGATCGTAGCGTCGTACTGGTAATCGTCCAATGCAGTCTCCGAAGCGTGCTTCTGCTGCTCTTCGGTCAACGGAGACACAAAGTTGGGGCGAACTACCCGCAACAAAATAGCGTCCATGCCGTAGGTTTCGTAGATCTCATACTCGTTGGGGAAACGAGTATCAGGGATAAGCACGTAATCCCATTCGTCGCAGAAGATGTCGAGGATACTGACAATGAAATCTACCCAATAATCAGGAGAGACAGCGCGGATTTTGTCAGTACCGACACGCTGGAGAAGCGTGCGTCCCTTTTCATCCTTCTTGCCGTCCCAGCCAAAGAAGGTCTTACATACGTACTTGACCAGATCGCCGTAGTGGGCAATCAAAACACGGTTGCCTTGGGCTTCCAAAATCTCCTCCAAAAGTTTGGCGGTAGTGTCTTTACCGTGCTGGGCTTTACCCGAAATGCAAACGATTTTCATTCCGCAGCTCTCCTTCCTTTTCTGCCGCAGGACTTCTTCTCCCGGCAGAACCCGAAGTATTCACACTTCGGCATAAAGTAGTGATCGACCAGATATGCCCACTCGTCGGAATACTCTTTCAGAGCGTTACCAACATCAGCGAACAGGCCACGGTACTCGTGATAAGCTCTGCTGCATTCCCGCTGATGCGACATATCAATTAGGTTGCGGAGATTATGCTTGCACACAATCTTGGTGCCCATGCCCAGAGGAAGTCCAAGCGCAGAATCCTCTCTGGGGATACCAAACCCTTCCAACATCTTCAAGCCGGTCTGGATACACTTCATAATCCAGTCGTAGACTTTGACGGCGGCGGAGTTACCCGCAATGCTGGGCGGTGTTACATAATCGAAACCGCTTTCATAGTCGATGTATCTGGTACTGGCCTGCAGTCTGGTGGGAGCGCCGCCGATGTGGGTATACCACTCACGGATCACTCTGGCAGAATAGCCGTCCAGGATCATATAGACATCCGGGAACTCAAACGTTCTGCCGTGCTCGTTTTCCAAGCAATCCAAGCCGCGTTTGTAGTTTTTTTCGGGGTCGCTGGTATCTGCACCCCAGCAGACACCAGCTTCCTCACCAATCATGGAAATAGGGTTCTTATAGGTGAATCGCTGAATTGTAACTGTTCCCATGTTGATCCTCCTTGCTTAATTTACTTTGTTGCTATCAAATATAAGTGCGAAAGACGTGATCGCCGATCGTCTTATAATAGCTACCATAGGTCAAAGATCCAGTAGAGAAGTACACTACGTCGGTATTCAAATCCAACGCTGGATGGCCGGCAAGAGCAGCATCTACTGCTTCCATCTGCACAGACCCATAGTAATCTCCTACCACAAACTGACAAGGTGAGAAGAGAATATCACTGATACTGCCGGAATACGCTTCGTGCATATAGCGGTTAAGCGCTACCTGCACCACGGCAACCTGACCATCAAAGCTCTGGTTTCCTGCCTCGCTGTAGGCCATACACGCCAGCAGCTCTTTTTCGGTATCCGTGGGTGACAGTTCTGCATATGGGTTAAGGTCTGCCTCGGGTTCTGCCGGTTCTTCGTTCCTTTTCGATGGGGACTTGTGGTGTTTCCTCCTCTTTGTTCGGGACGAACAACATTGCACTCAGAGATCCGCAGACTACCAAGAAACACAGCGTCGCCCTGAGAACTTTCTTGAACCATTTCGATTTCGTCTCGTGCATTGAAAATGCCTCCTAAATTACATAGTCGTAGTTGTACAAATACAGATACCCACGCCGCTCGCCCCATCCATTCATAGGAACATAAATGGTATCGTAGCGTTGAAGCGGTTTGCGATCGTAGAGTTCTGAGTAGATTGTCCACCGATTTGTTTTTCCCGTGCCAATCGACCGCACCTGCAAGGCGTAAGCCCAAATCTCTTTGGTTTTCTTGCTCCGCAAGGGGTAGATATCCAGAATAACCAGTTTTCGCTGATCTTCTTTTTTATTGGTGGTTAGGTCGATATAGCCCAGATTTTCCAACTGGATTTGCATTTTGCTTTTCAGGTCGAAATCCTGAATGTGCATATCCCTGACCATCACTTCCAAATACCGAAGTAATCCGGGCAAATCGGTGAAGGTATAGCTTTTAGCTGGCTGGCCGCTTTTGGACTTATCAGTTGCATACTGGGCGATTATAGGTTCCAATTCAGCCGTTACCTTGTCCTTGGAGATCTTCTTCATCGTTCCGCTCTTGAAGAAAGAAAAGAAGTTCACCATACGCAACAACTCTTTGGAATTGCCATACTCAGCAAAGTAGTCGATCTTCACCAAAATATCCCGCTGCCGTGTATCCAAGTGTGTTTTCTCGTCCAGCTGCATAAGCAAGTCCATGAAAGACTCAGGCTTGCCGGCCTTTGCCAGCTCATAGAGTTCGTTGGCAACATCGGCATTCATGTACTTTACAGAAGAAATACCCTTGGCGATAACCTTCTCTTCGGTATTCAGCAAATATTTATCCTTGGAAAGGCCAAAACGCGGCGGGACAATTCTGATACCGTAAAGCGTTGCCAGCTCGTTCCCATTCTTCACATCCTCCTCGCCGTTGGCATTGTTAAGGTAGGCTGTAATGAACTCATACGGATGGTAGTACCGCAGATAAGCGCACAGATAGCCAATCATGCAGTACCCGACTGAATGGTTATAACCAAACATATAGCTGGAAGCGTCTTGGATGATCTGCAAGAACTCCTTTGCCTCCTGCTCTGCAACTTCACGGGACTGCGGTGACTTTTCACAATATCCCTCAAGAATTTGTGGAAGAGCTTTTTTCAACCGTTCTTCGTCTTTTCGTCCGATAGCGCGGCGAGTGTTATCTGCATCTGACCCAGAGAAGCCGCAGATTTGCTGTAGGAACTTGATAACGTCCTCTTGGTAAATAAGATAGCCATTGTTATCTGCCAAAAGTTCGTCGATGATAGGAGAGGGGTTCTTGTGAGGCTTGTGCTGCATAAGGTCGTCGCGGTACGACGCGCCCGAAGGACGAAGCGCCGCTGTAACAAGGCTCATGTCGAAAATGCTGTGCGGCTCGTACTGCCTAAGCATCTGGAACGCGAACTCTCCTTCAAACTGGAAGATACCAATGGGAGATCTCAGCATATCCTTCCAGACAGCCTCATCGTTCCAGTTGATTTCGTGAGACTTCGGGTAGGGCTTACCCAGCAGCTCATAAGCGTCTTTGATAATCTCGATGTTTTTCAATCCGAGAATGTCATACTTGACCAAACTGACCTCATGCACACACTCCATGTCAATCTGCAGGATTTCCTTACCGTCAGAGATGAACGTACCGTAGTTATCTCGGAGGGTAATAGGGCTTGCCACAATACCGGCAGGGTGCATAGACTGAGAGATCGCCACGTCAAGAAGCCCGTCGTAGTAGTAGAATACTTCGGGATACTTTTCCCGAGCCGCTGCCTCGTCTGCCTCAAACTCCTTTTTGATATTGGCACTTGCCTTACCAGCCCAGGGGTTCTTAGCAAAGATCCTTTCGTTTTCCTCTTTGAGTTTTGTGTACTCTTTGGAAAACTGCTTGATCAGCTCGGCGCGGGGGATGTTCTTCATGCGGCTGGGCAAAAGAAGATTACCTGCCTCATCAAAGAAATATAGGCTAAAGCCGTCTCTCGCATCCCCAAAAACGATCTTCACGTTCTCATCTTTGAGCTGCGCCATTACTCTGCGGAACTCTTTCTCGTCCCGTTGGTGTTCACGATTCCAACGCAGTGCCAAAGCACGGCAGATTTCGTCAATACAGCCTTTAGATTTGATAGTGCCGATCGCCAGAATAAACGCGGTCTTTTCTTGACCAAAACGGTTGATGATGTAGTCGTAAACCAGATCACGCTGGGAGGGAGACACGTCAATATCAATATCGCCAATCTCCTTACGATCTTCGTTACAGAAGCGACTGAACACTGTATGCCATGTCTCAGGATTGAGGTCTGTTGTATTGGTGACGTAAGCTACACGAGATCCACCGCAGGAACCACGATTGAAACCAATGGGGATACCATGAGATTTACACCATGTCACCAATTCGCTCATGAAAAGCATGAAGCCGGACATTTCAATTTTGTCAAAAACCCGGCATTCCTCAGCAATGGCCGCTTTGAACGGCTCGACCTGCTCTGGGATAATAGCGCCCTCTTTGATCTTTGCTTGCAGGTTATCGTCAAGAACTTGATGAAGCACCTCTCGATCACGTTCGCCATAGAGAATGGGGTACTTGAAAGAGATATCCAACTCAAACGGCTCTACAGAGTCGGCCATACGGTTGGTGTTCTCAATGGCCTCCGAATACATCGCTTCCGGCAAGGCGTCCTGCGTTGCGAACATTGCTACCAGCTCGTCATAGGATTTATAGGTAAGGTCAAACGTATCTTCGTTGGCGAACTCGATGTGTTTACTCAACTGCAAGATCGTTCGGCACTCAGCCTTGTATTTGTTGAGGCTATGAGTATCGGTGCCTGCAATGAGCGGGATGCCGTATTTCTGAGACATTTCCGCCAAGTGGCGATTGTAGGCAACCTGCTCCGGGTGGTCATGCGCTTGGATTTCCAGATAGTCGTAGTGCTTCAGTAGCCGCTCATACATAGGATGAGTAATGCTCATGCGATTCAGCGGGGAAGCAAGGCAGGCACTGATCTTAATGACGTTACTGGAAATACCAAGAAACTCATCAAACGTGATACGGGGTTTGTAGTAAAAGTGGTCGTCCTGGCTTGATCGGCTGATTAGCTCGTTCATCTCCTGAAGACCAGCGTAGTTCTTGGCAATCAGGATGGTGTGGTAGTTATCGCGTACCTTATTCTGCTCTCCGGTGCGTGGATCGGTAAGCAATAGCTTTTCAGTCAAATAGACTTCACAGCCATGCAGATATTTCAATCCGGCCTTATCACAGGCCATCTTTTTGGCGACCCACTGATAGATGTTACCATGCTCCGTAAAAGCAATGGCAGTCTGCCCCAACTCGACAGCCTTAGCGATATAGTCCTCAAACTTCGTCGCGCTGTCTAACAGCGACAATTCAGTATGGACATGGTATGCCGTATAGTTACCGCTCAATAAAATCACCTCCGATAAGGCTACCGCCACAGTCACATACTCCGAAATCCACCATAGTTAGCCCTCTCTGTCGTTCACCGCTCCAAATGCTTCATCTTCGGAGGCACGCTCTTCAGCAAGCAGCTGAGGAGGGAGAGGCAAAGGCTCTTTGTACTCCTTCTTGTCCCAAGAGAAACGACGGTCGTACTCGTCCATATCGCCGAAGAAACGGCGGGAGGCGGGATCGTAATAGAGGCCAACGTCGATATTCTGCCGGCCAAACATACGGTCTTTGACGATAGTTACGATCACATCGTATTTGAGCAACTGGCGGCGCTTCTCAGAATATTTTGCAGCGTTCTCACGCTCCGCATCCGTCACTCGCCGCAGGCCAATAGTCCGATGTGCCAGGTTCACGATGTTGCTGGTTCCAGCGATATCATAGATACCTACATTGGTTCCGGCGTCCATCTTTCGAGGGTGACAAACAAGAATTACAGCTACTTGATATTTCTTAGCAAACTCAATGAGCTTCTTAATTGTATCTGTCTGAGAACGCAGCTCCTCTTCGCTGGTTTCAGTGTCAATACACATGAAGTTATCGAGGATCAGGCAACGGGCACCGTGTTTTCGCACGGTATCCGTCATAGAGTCGACGAGCTTATCCAGTATGTTGTCGTAGTCGTCACGATAGATATGCCAACGCCCTTTATAGGTCTTGTTGATCTCGGCAAGCGTCGTCGTGGAAATCTTCTTGTAAGGATTACCCCGACGAGAGATCGCATCTGAGATATTGCGGGGGCCGGCGAAAATGTAGTCGAACCAAGACTTTTCTACACCGTTGGGAAGTTCCCCACTGAAAAGCCATATACCGATGTCATTATCGAGAGAGTTACACGCGAGCTGAGTAAGAAGACTGCTCTTACCAGATCCGGGTTGACCACTCACGATAGTAAGCGTTCCAAAAAAGAGCCGCATCAGCTCATCATCAATGGCTTTCAGCCCGGTAGTCACACCGTCAACATCCTCATACTCGGTCGGTTCAACATCGGAAAGATCAACTACAGAAGGAACAGGAGAGTCCTTAGCGTCCAAAATCAGCTCTAACACCTTGTCTTTCCCGCAGACGTAAAGGATCTCATTCAGGTCTTTTGTTACCCGCCCAGTATTTCCAATGGGGATTGCTGGGATATCTACAACCTTTGTTCGCCAGCTACCCAGCCGAGGAACGCACTCTTTCTGCATTTTCACGCCGGCATCATCGTTGTCGGCGCAAATGATAATGCTGTCAAACTGATCGAGCCATTCCAGGTTTTCGTCGATCCAGTGGAGGTTTGAACTGCCCAGAGGGACAGAAACAGCATTTTTGAATCCTGCCTCAATCGCACTAAGGCAATCCGGCTCGCCCTCACAAATCAGAAGGGGAGAATTAACGTTGATACGGTTCATGTTGAACACCAATGGAGCCGTATCAGAGTTTTGCTGGCACCAGCATTTTGCTTGACCATGCTGGACTTTATGCGACGGTTTGTATTTCACCATCGTCAACACGTCGTTTGTGTCGTAGTAGTTGAATACTGCGTTTCCCTCGGAGTCCTGCCGCACATCGAGAGCATCCAGCGTCTCACGACTGATCTTACGTTGCTCGAAATATGCGTACACTTTGGACTTATCAGTGCAGGGAACCTCATGGGGATACCTATAATGCCGTTTGGTTTTCACACCCAGCTCTCCGAAAGAGTAGGGCATTTCAGCAAGCTCGAAAAGTTTCCTGCAGGCTTCGGCATAAGTTGCGCCTTTATACATGAAAACGTCCAGAATGTCGTAGCTACGGCCACAACTACCGAAACAACGAAAGTTGAATGCTTTCTTGTTGTAAATGAAGGAAGCGTGATCCTCCTGATGGAAGGGGCAGCAACACTTCATGTTTTTCTCATCGAAATCGGTAATCCCCAGCTCTTCGACGATGATTTGAGCGTTACGGTCTCCGAGCTTTTCTTTGGCCTGCAAAATTGTTTCTCTATCAATCTGCACGGGTAAAATCACCTCAGTTCTTCGGTAAGCCCGCCCACTTCATGTGGACGGGTCTTATCCGAATAAAATCCGTCTTTCATTTGCCGTTCAAGATGCGGATAGCACTCTCGGCCTCCTCAACACCGAGTCCTCGACGCATTACCGTCTGAACCCAGTGATCTTTGTTCGGCTCGATATCTGTCCGGTCGTCCAGAATTACGAAGTCTCCGACCTCGCTATGTTCTTTTAACCAGCAGTCAATTTCCATACCTCTGTGACAGGATGGCAGCTCCGGCGTAAAGCCATAAAGACGAACCCCGTATTTCAACAGCTCTGCTTCCAGCTCCAGATAGTCTCCGTTGTATCTCGGGTCATCTCGGTCGTATCTCCAATCACTGGAAAGAACGACCTTAGCTCCTGTCATGTTAATGATGTGCTTCAGGTTCTTCATTTGCCTGTTGTCAACAAACGTATAGCCGCTTTGGGTTCTGCGGGCTGTACGATCACTGTTGAGCACACCGTCAACGTCGAGGAAAATTACCTTGATCTTTCCCATCACTCATATTCCTCCGTAATATATTGGCTGGAATGCTCGCAATGCTCGCGCACAGAACACAGGTAGTCACAAAAGAAACGGTCAGGTTTGGCAGGAAAACTCCTTGCCTTATAGATGTCGTCAATGGAACGCAGGAACCAGTCTATGTCCTCCTGAGCAGTTACGATGTTGAATGGATCTCTGTCCAAGATACCTTCACGGAACTTATTAAACCAAAGTTCATGCGGCCACTCACCGTAGACCTCTTTGACCCGTACTGCATACAAGTTCAGTTGGCGGAGATATTTGCGGCGTTCCTCTCTGGATTTCCATTTGCCCCGGCTTTTGTGATCGCAAACAATCAGCCCAGACCTATTACGAAGCACCAGATCTATAATACCTACCACTGGTCTGCCGCCCAGTGTAGAGGTATACCGATCTTCGACCGCAAGCACTTTTTCTTCGTCTCCCAGTTGTCCACCGAAATTATCGAAGTATTCCATACCGCGCTCATAGTAGCTACCTTCCAGTCGGGGAAATGGAAACCGTTCTGTAACTGCTCTTGCGTATTCCTTCTCATAGAGGCCGGATAAATCCCACAGCTCGACCTGCTGACGAAAATATCGCTCTAAAAGCGAGTGCGCCAGTGAACCCCATTGAGCAAAAGCGTTGTCCACGCGATCCATGCACTGGAGGTAAGTAAGGTCAAACATACGCGGGCACTGATCAAAACTGCTAACGCGGGAGTATGACCAGTCCATAGCGTCCAGGAGAAAAGAATTATCCATCAGAAGGGCAGCTCTCCATCTTCCTCACCGACATTTGCGAAGTCGCTGTTTTGAGAAGGAGCGGTAGCATATCCGGTGGTGGGGGCAGAGGCGTTGTCAGAAGTCTCGCTGTCCTTCTTGGAATCGCCGAAATAGACGTTCTCGGCAATGATGTCTACGGCAGAACGCTTGTTGCCGTCCTTATCGGTGTAGTTGCGCTTCTGCAGCCGACCGACAACAACGATCATGCGCCCCTTGCCAAAATACTTGCCAACGAAATCCGCCGTAGAGCGCCACGCAGTCACATCGAAGAAGTCCGTCTCGCGCTCATTGTTCTGCTTGTTCACGATGTCGCGGTCGCAGGCGATAGAAAAGCTGCACACGGAGATGTCATTGTTTACCTTCTTGATCTCAGGATCGCGGGTAAGACGACCCATAATGATTACCTTATTAAGCATTGTGCTTTACCTCCAGTTTCTTGATCTGCTCAACGACTTTCTGAGCCGTTGCGATATCCTTGATAGCGTTGGGGTTCTTCACACCGGCAACACTTTCGATAGCCTTGTAGATGGTGTCTTTGGACACACCGGCTTCCAGCTTCCCGGCAACAACGCTCAGGATCTCCTGTTTCACATCATCCAGATCGTCTTCCTTCTTCTTGCGGGCGGCGCTGGACAGCTCCTCACCCGTCCAAAGAGACAGACCCAGGCCGTGCAGAGCAGCACACTTGACCAAGCAGCGCTTGATAGACTTCTCTGCATCGGCAGAGGTGATCGTGTCGATGGGAATAGACTTGTTACGGAAATCCATAACAGCCAGAGACTCCGTTTCAGTCTGGTCGTTGATGGTGATAGATACCTCTACCCAGGCGGTCTTTCCGTCCGTATGGTAAATGCAGCCGTCAGCGGCCTTGTTGATGGTAAACTTGGCACTGGGGAAGAGGGATTTCACGATCATCCATGCCTTAGACCAAGGCAGGTAGACGATCTTATCCTTCTTCTTGAGGTGTTCCGTGATATCGTACTCGTTCAGAATTTGAAAAACGCTTTTTTCCATGTTAGCCTCCGTTGATTTACTTTGCTGCTAAACCCTCGACAAGATAGGTAGCCTCCATATCAGCCAAATGCGTCATGACTGCCAGCGGGTAAGTTTCAAAAGCATTGCCCATACCGTAATCCCCGCCTTTGACTGCACAATCAAAGCTACCCATATGCCAGCGGATTGCAACAATTTCGTCACGTGTGAGCTTGATGAAGCTCTGCAGGATGATGACAGATTTCTCGCCATGACCAAGCGGGAGACGATCTTCCGTTTTGTAGAACGGCTCCTTATGCCATGCGCCCGTAACATCATCCTTGACGTTCCGAGAGCTGACGGTGTAGTAGTTCACCTTCGTCAGATCGTGGAACAACGCAGTGACCGCCACCGTTTCCGGTGAGATCTCAAGTTCAGGATAGCGAGCCACAAACCCAGAGAGCTTGTCATACACATTGAGGCTATGCTCCAGCAGCCCGCCAGTATAGTTGCCGTGGAAGCGTGTGCTTGCCGGCGCAGTATAGAAGTCAGAACGTTCCAACCACGCCATCAGGTCTTCCATACCCGGACGATTGATAGTAGCGCAAATTTCAACGAACCGTTTTTTCAGATCGTCCAAATTTGCGATTTCTACATTCACTACATCCATATTGACCACTCCTTTATTATGTTGGTGCCCCGAGGAGGGGACAACGCCCCTCCTCGTAAGGCGCAGGATTACTCTTCGATGATTTTGAAGAACACGTCGGTTCTACGGTTCAGGTAGGCATCGGCAGAACCGGGATCTGCAACCATCTTCGTGTTGCCATTGCCGACCGTAATCAGACGGTTCGGATCAATACCGCAAGCGATGAAATACTTGGCAACGGCCTTTGCACGTTCAGCAGACAGCGCCTGTCCAGAGTCGGAGTAGTTGCGGGCATTGATATTGCCCTCCACTTGGATAATCGCACCATCCAGAGTATTGGCGATAGAAACGAACTCATCCATGATGGCGTATGCCTCTTCGGGGTTCTTGAACTGAGCGGTATCAGCCACAAACTCAACGGTCATGGATTTGGTCAGCAGCGCCTCATAATTGACAATTTCCTGCTTCTGTTCCTCGGTCAGCTCAACGGGCTTGCTGGTAGAGGTAGAGGTAGAAGAATACTTGCTTGCCAGAGGGAGCAGATACTGGTTATCAAAGAGTGTCATAGCCACCTTGCGATTGACCGTCTCACCCAAAGACTCCCAGATATCACACATATCGAAGTAGACAGAAGGAGCAGTGGAGTCCAGCACTTCCTTATTCTCGGCGTAGCCCATCATTTCGGCATCGCCGCACTGAGCCTTAATCTCCTCGTCGGAAACGCCGGCGAACATAGGCATGACAGAACGGATGTAGTCAAACTCAGTGGTATACATTGCGTTGGCCTGGAAGATACCATCAATAAAGGCGGTCACAACGTCGGGGTGTGCCTGGGCAAAGTCGGAACGGAATACGATACCGTCCATAATCAGGCTCTTAGAGGCTGTGGTAGAGAACATGATGTGCGCATCGCCGTTTTCGGTTGCATAGGACAGGTAAGGCTGCCAAGTCGCTGCCACGTCCAGCTGGCCGGCGAAGAACGCCTCGCCCGTCTCAGACGCATCGTCAAAGAGGATCATATTATCAATGATAGACTGCTTGTCAGCATCGGACAGGTCACTCTTATTAACAAACCATGCCACAAGCGTCTGGGCTTCGCTGAATCTGGGAACGCCGATCTTCTTGCCCAGCAGATCATTTACGGTGTTGATACCGGACTTAGCAATAATGCCGTCGCCACCAGCGGAGTAGTTGGTGAATACCGGCATAACCACATCCAATCCGGCCTCTCCTCTTTCACTTTGGATTTAGGAGCGTCGAAGGTGACGCCAGACCGTGGAGCCTGAATAGCTGGCTTCCCGTTATACTTTGTGGCGAGAGACTGCAGGTAAGCATCCGACTGAGCTTTCGCCGCATTTTTCTCAGCCATTGACATTTTGGTGGTGGTACGGCTTGCGTGAACGACAATCGCACCATCAACCTCTTTGCGAAGATCCTCCGCTCCGTCCCGGACACTGCCCAAGAGCTTATCAGTGGCAGAGTCCCGGCGCAGCTCGTCCAGATCGCCCAAGAGATCCTTCATGTTGCCACGGAGTTTCATTTCCTCGACAGTCATACGGCTCTGCTTTTTCAGCTCGCGGAGCTTCTTGTCGTACGCTTCATAAACGGTCTGAGCCTCTTTTACCATAGGTTCAATCTCTCGCAGGTATCCCTCTTTCTGGGAGATTTCAAACAGGATTTCCTCACGCCTGGTTGAAAAAATGGCAGCATCGGCCATATTGCCAGATCTGACCAGAGACTCACACTTTGATTCAACGTCCTTCAGTTCTCCATATAGCTTGTTGAGGTTCTTCTGGACGGAGGATTGCTCGCCCACAAACCGATTCAGGGTGTCACCAGCCTTGTTGTAACGCTCCTGCACTTCCTCAATGGCTTGCTGGAAAACAGCCTTTGCACCCTCGGGTGTCTTGGCGATATCCTCCACGAAGATGTTGAGAAACCCTCCAACGAGGACTTTCAGCTTACCCCGGACACCGGGGAAGATGATCAGGGCGAGCACAAATACAACCGCTACCGCTCCAATCACAATGCCCATTACTGTGCTCCTTCCTTACCGGCAACGCCGTTCGCAAACTCCAAGAGTTGACTGATAGCTTCTTTTTCCTTCTGGATGGCGGCGCTGGAATCAGAGGTCTTTTGTTTGGAGTCCTCAATTCTGGCTTCCGCCTGCTCGATCAGGGACTTCAGATGTTCGATATCCGCCTCGGTCTCAGCGATCAGCGCATCGTTTTCCGCCCTGATACTATCCTCGGCAGCGTCCAAGGCGCGACCACGCTTCAGACCGTCCTCAATGAGATCATCCACGTTGATCCCGTTGACGCTGAGAATGCCGGCGATGGACGCCTGTTTCTTGGCCTTAGTCATATCCTGGGGCAGAATGTCGATATACGCTTTGATCTTGAAGATCGAGTTCTCGTCGTCGATATCGCCCTGCTGATAGATGGATGCGATCACATCATCATAGGACACCTGAGTAGCGTCAATTACCGGCGTCTCAGGCGCGTACATAGGCTCGGATACGGGTTGCATAGGGATTTCAGGCATACCTTCGTATTCGGTACGAACCAGTCCCATGCGTTCAAATAAACCTGCCATGGTTTGTTACAGCTCCTCTCGTTTCAAATTTGATTATTTTATCGCACATTTTGAACGCCTCGTCCTGGCTGTGCGTTACCATAATGATTGTGTTGCCTGTCTCAGCATGGACATCCAAAATCAAACGCTGCATTTTGCTACGGGTTTTGTCGTCCAAAGCGGATAATGGTTCATCCATAAGTAGGTATTTCGGCTTGACATACAGTGTTCTCGCCAACGCAAGGCGCTGTTGCATACCACCTGATAGCTGAGACGGCCATTTATCTGCATACTGCTCTAACCCAACCGCTGCAAGTACCTTGATAGCGTCATCGCGGCTACGGAGTTTTTTGTCCCGTTGGGCAATCAGCACATTCTCCGTGCAGGAAAGCCATCCGAAGTTGGAATAGCGCTGGTGCATCATGTACACAGGGTTCTTGTCGGCGTTCCGATAGGTAGTGCCATCAATGACAACCTCACCATGAACAGGGTGAAGAAGGCCAGAGATGGTTTTGAGGAGGGTCGTCTTACCGGCACCAGACTTCGCCAAAATACCGTAAATCAAACCGTCGTCAAATTCCTGGTCGATGTGCTCCAGAATTGCTTCGCCGTTGTACCCAATAGCCAGATCATTCAACTTGATCATCGCAGTACCTCCACTGGAATATCTTTCGGATCAGCAAGTTCCCCAGCTTGTCAAAAACGAAGCTGAACAACATGATTACGATGATTGCCCCGAACACCACGGCGGTACGGCCTCTGGCGGAGCTTACATTGATGATGAAGCCCAAGCCGTACTTAGCGTTGGTTGCCTCTACCACGGCGCAGTATGTCCAGCCAATGCCATACATCATAAGGAACGTACTGAATATTGAAGGGAGCGATGCGGGGAGCAGGATTTCTTTGATTGTCTCCCAACTGGTCATTCCGATTGTCTTGCCCGTATCCATCAGATCTTGCGGTACGTCGTTAAAGCAAAGCAGGATCGACGGCAGCAAGTAGACAAACGTTGCAATAAATAGGAACGAAATTTTCATCTGCTCCCCAATCCCAAACCATAGGATCAGGAGCGGAGAAAATGCGGTTACGGGAACATACCGCAGGAAGGAAACAACCGGCATGATAGTTTCCTTGATAGGCTTCACGCCATAAATCAGAAGGGAGAGGGGAATTGCTACCAGCATAGAAAGAGCAGACGCACCAGTAATCCGCAGGAAAGAGTAGGCAAGTCCTTTTTGCAACTGGCCTGTCTCTGCCAACCCGACGATTGCTTCCCAGACGGTAGCAGGGGCGGGGATAAACAGCGGTTGGGTGAAGCACGAGGCCACATACCAGACGGCAATGAAACAGGCCAATAAAACCGCTCCCCGTATGCAGTTTTTTGCACGCCGTTTGACTGAAGTTTTCATTTCACGACCTCTTCTCATGGATCATCTTCGCCCAGCGACTTCATCATGAAGCATTCATCACAATAGCAGTCGCCAGTTGTTTGGATTTTGACATAATCGCCGACTATCGGTTCTCCGCAGGCATCGCAAAGGATAGTACGGGTATAAGCTCCGCCACAGTAAGGACAACCGCTGAAATCCTCATAGGGCGGAGAATCTAACCCATGGCGTTCTTCCCATCGCTTCGGATCGTCAAAGGTTTTGCCGCAGTCCAGACAGGTGTATTCACCATACATCAGCGCTTCACCTTCCAGACTGCCGTATTGCATCCAGACTTGCCAGGACGCCTACCAACGATCACAACCTTGCCCTCGGCTTTCATCTCTGTCAGGCGAGGCCGTGTGAAGTTCGGACTGTTGGTGGGGATTTTGCCCTCAGAGACCAGCTTCTCGCCAATCTCGTCAGCAGTCATACCGCCAGGATCACCGCTGGTCAGAACATCCAGAATCATAGCCTTACGATTAGGACACCTCGGCTCGATCTGGTCATATGCTTCACGGCGGTTTCTCAACGCAATGCTCATATGAATCACCTCTTTCTATCCGACAAATGCCGGTTTCTGTTGCAGTGATAGTTGGACAAATCCAACCACCTTCCTGAACTCGACCTCTTCGAGTTTTACTGGACGGGTAAGATAAATCCGCTACCCCCCCCACAGCACACTCGATATAACCTTTTTGGGTGGCCTGCTTAATTCTGACTTTCTCCATGGGCAACCTCCGGGCTTCTCAGAGCATACCATCCAGTCTTGGCTCCGCCCCCTCCCGCTTCGGCTTTCAAAGCACGTGCAATGGTTTCGCCATCATATACACGATTGGCGTCTCCATTGTAATCATTGATATATCCGAGCTGCTTCAGTTCATCATTCTTATCAGAATAATTTACTTTGTCGCTAACATCGGTAATATCAAAAGTAGACAGTGCTTTTTCAAATGCGCCGATACCGGAAAAGAAAGAACCAACAGTCATATCTTCAAAGAGATACGGCATAGCACTGTGAAGTTCATCCAAAATGGCACAGAGAACGTCTACCACGATAGAGTTTCCAGCCTGCTTGTAAAGCTGTGACCCGCTCCTATCTGCTCCACCATAGATATTTTCGTTCATGGCGGATTTGGCACGTTCAAAGTCCTGATCTTGGAAACCCATTAAACGCCAACACTCTTTCTGCGTAAGTTTACGGACACGAAAACTCGGGCGTATTGCGATAGGTGTTTGTCCGCCGCCCATACCAGCGGCACTATTTATGCATGGGCAAATACCATCGTTTCTTGGAGTCTGGTGCTTTTGTAAGCCGCCAATCATCGTGATTTTATCTTCTGACGTAGGACTTCTTTCAATCACTCTCTTGTCCCCCCCCCATCAATGGTGCGAATAGTGCCGCAGACATTATCTTTGAAAAAACGCACACCTTCATCGCATCGACGCTCACATACGATTTTCACATTAGCTTCCTCGCTTTCATCTATCTCAATCAATACATTGTCTTTTTGAACACCCGTCAAAGTGTTGGTACACATATTAGGGCGAACTTCCAAACGCTGTATTATCTTACCCCCCCCGCATATCTTCCACGAATTGCAGCGGGGATAATATATCGCTTACTCATTATGCTCCATAACTCCTGTCATTTGCTGATTTCCAAAGCCCTTATAGTCACGGGCCAGCAAAGTCAAGGCTGTCTCACAGTATCCTTCAAACTGGGTGCCTTTCTTACTCAGCTTCACACCGGCAAGTGAGCAAGTCCCAGCAGTGGTGGTCTGTGGAACCTCTTCCGCTGGTGCGGACGGTGTTACTGATTTGTCTGAACGGGGGGGGGTTATCATGGCAGCTACCTTGTCATCAGGCAGGTAGTATCGCTCGTCAACCTTATCCTCCAGCATATCTACCAGCGCTTTTTTCAAAGGGATAGGAGACGGGAACTTAAACTTCCCATTATCTAAATCCTTACGAATGATGACACAGTAAACACGCTCACGATTCTGGGGGATTCCGTAGTGTTTTGCATTCAGAACCTGCCAGTAGACGTTGTAACCGTAGTCTTCCAGCTCTTTGACAAAGAGGTTAAAAGTGGCATAGAAGCGAGAACCGGTAATATTTTTAACGTTCTCGTAGATAGCGAAGCGAGGCTTCTTTTCTCTTAGGAAACGCAGCCATTCGACCAGTAAGGAAGAGCGGGTCTTCTCGATTTCAGTTGATCCGCACTTAGGGCAATGGTCGCGTTGATCATAGTGAGCTTCCAGGGGATTATATACGTGGCCGCAATGCTTACAAGTCCATGCAGCCCCCCCTGTTTGCCTGCTATGCTGAAATCCTGACACGGACTTCCACCGAACATGACATTGAAATCCGGCACAGCCTTCTCATCGGCTTTGGTAATATCTCCGATGTTAAGGGTGGGATCAACACCATGAACGGCGCAATAGCTTTCTGCGGCGTAACGATCGAACTCGCAGAAAAGGGCAGTTTGGTAATCCAAATTAGTTCCTCCTTTGTTGGTTTTCTTTGTTGCTAAACGGAAGGTTGAGGGATTTACAATCTCCCTCGAACTGCTTTTATTCTATCATACTGTCTCCATAAAGTCAATAATTTTCTTTGTTGCTATTATGAGGTTTTTTGAATTTCTTCAAAGATAATCTGCTTTGGTAACATTCCTTTGCATACATAGACACTACTGAAAGGCGGGTTTAGAGACGGCTTTTGGTCGGCGTAGTTCTTAAAGTAAGATACACGCCGATTGAGATACATGATTTCAAAATCATGCTCACGGAACATCTTAAAGCGTTTCTGACTCTCGAAAAGTCCGACGACCCCTACCAACATAGCAAAGGGTATATTCAACTGGAATAGCCGCTCAAACACTTCGCCTTTGAGGGAATACGGAGGATTACTGATGATGTAGTCACACTTCGGTGGGTCAATAGCGAAAAAATCCTGACCGTTTGCAATATGTGTTGCGATAACGGTATAGCCGCGTTGCCGAAAGAGCTTTACAAACAGACTATCCTCAGTGTCAAACGGACACCAAATTGTCACGGGGGGGGTGGAAGATACTTGTACAACGGGGCAATCGCATACTCCGGTGTATAGAACTCGTCGTTGCCACTGCCGGCAACCTTATCCATCTTCATAGCTGCACCTCTTGATTTACTTTGTTGCAAATTAAATCCAACGAATGCAAGGTTCGCCGGTATAGCCATGTTCCCATACGAACCAAGCGAAGCACATGGTACTTGACCAGGGCTTACCATTTTCGTCAACTTCCAATCCGTTTCTCAAAGGATTGACACGTTTTGAAAATACATACACGGCTTTCGGAGGGTGGGTGGCAAAGAAATCCTTACGTTGCCGTCCTTCGAGAAACTGGATCTTGGCGAACAGAATCACCTTGCCAGTGGATACCTCCAGAGCTTTCTCAGCGAACTCTTTCGCCAAAGAGAACGGAGGGTTCGTGATGACGTTGTTGAATTTTTCGGGATAGTTCTCAGTGAGGAAATCCACCCCGCCAACAATACCACATCCGAACCTATCATCTCTCTGAACCAGATCAGTAGAGATAATTTGACTGTTGGGATAATGTTCCCGAAGCACCTTACTGATATGCCCTTCACCAGCCGCAGGCTCCAAAATGGAGCCGTGCAGCTCTTCTCGGCTAAGGATGGCTTCTGTCGCCTCGAACGGAGTAGCATAGTAGTCGTTCTCCACACGAGAGC
>ERZ1106951.1524-NODE-1524-length-20234-cov-66.478468_pt1 | contig 20234 bp, 16 predicted proteins | sample MGYA00403676_ERZ1106951 | MGnify/ENA primary metagenome ERZ1106951 (study PRJEB35170, sample SAMEA104062398) | human gut metagenome | biome: human gut; feature: human-associated habitat; material: faeces | place: Denmark | collected 2012-04-23 ...
AATGCCACATGACTGTTACAGACCAAAACGTACAGAATGGGACACCATCGACAGTGGATGGGCTGGAGACGTCTACTACATTCGATAACAGCATACACCCCGATATGGAAAATCCATATCGGGGTGTATTTCTTTTTATTTATGAAAGTTCATAACAACAATACTCATATGAAGCCGTAAACGGCGTTTTACACGACAAAAATATGACCATAACTATTTCTATGTCAAACCAATTTGAAAGTGTTCTGGACGTACCTCAGAGCGTCACAACATAATTCTACGAAGTGCTATGGACAGACTCGGATGATTTCAAAAATCTTGACACTAATAAGATAAATAATTCTTTTTAAGAAAGACCATTATGTTCATGGTCTGATGATATATCAGAATAATCAATATTACGCACCAGTCTGTCCAATGACGCTTCACGAGATAACTGTTGCTTAACAGGTGGATGATGGTCTGGCTGTACACGACTTGACGGCACATCAGACATATGATTATACACATCCTGAAAACGTAAATTCTCTGCACTTGCTAGATTTAATTTCCATCGTTCTACTCTCGACATTGCTGGCACGACAATTCTCTTACCTGATTTCGCATCATGTATCGACTGTTTCAAACATGGAAATGCCAATGTTGATACATTACCTGTATCAACAGCAAATTCATATAATACTTGACGTGCGTCATCAGGCGTTTTTGCATTCAAATATGAATATGCATAAAGACCACGATTTGCAGTTATTAACTGCTTATATGCTTCAGAATTTTTCTTCCATGGTCTATCAAAAAAATTAGATATAGAATATTTATAAACATCATTTGATTCATTTAACGAATCCATTGCTGACTCATAATCACCAGCATATTCATTACCAAACCATTCACGCGAAGGATTACAACTTATATCAAAAAGTTCATCCATCATTTCTTTCCTAGCGTCAATTAATGGATAACCATTTCTATCTAAAAAATGTGTATCAAAATATTCAACAGCTTTTTGCCAACCATATCTTTCTGCATCAATCTCAGATGGCTTCTGACGATAGATATACTTTTCATATTCCGGTAATAAACCTGATACGACATCACACTTTGCCATATCAACAACTTCCTGACTAGCATTCTTATTTTTATATAAAACAGATTTCTGATATACATGCCGTTCTTCATGAAAAATATCATGCACACAATAAACCAAATCCTGTGAACGAACACAATCATACTGAACGTTATCCATTAATCGTTTCACAGCAACTGCCATCTCTACATATTTTACAGGTAAAACAGAATTACTACGAGTAACAGAGTTCAAAATTTTACCATCCAAAGAACCATTAATATTCACACCATATTTTTTATATTTACCAATTATACAATCTAATTCATCATTCATATGACTAATTGCTATATTAGTATCTATAACATATGTATCTGACATATCTTTAAACACCAACTTTCTTTATTAGTATTTTATATTATCATCCATGAAAACATTATCAGCATCCAAAACACCAGCTTCCTTCATTTCCTTTATTCGTTGTCTTAAATCTGCCTGCGATTTTTCTAATGAAACTGGTGGATAATATGGTCTGAACGGGTCATCATTAGATATGACAACTAATTCACCTGATGCAGTCTTTTCTTCAAGTTCCTTTCTTTTTTCATCACTCATATAATGTCTGCCCAATAATCTTTTTAACACCTCTGGGTCACTATAATCATACTTATTTGTTGGATGTTTTGCCATAGTTTTTACCTCAACTTTCTATGAATTATTATATGGTCATACCATTTTCTCGCATCATTCTTCTCAAATCGTCCTGCACTTTTTCCAATGGAACCAAAGGATAATATGGTCTACTTAAATCATCATCCGATATGATAACCATTTCACCAGACACAAGTTTTCTACGCATTTCTTCACGGTCTTTCTCTGTAATCAGATTTTTACCCAAACCCTTTCGTAAAATTTCTCTATCTTTTGAATTATCATACATAATCTTTCTATACCTTCGTTCTCATTCTACCACATTGTTCTTCTTTTTTCATTGTCTCTACTAATTTTCGTAAATTAGCTTTTGACTCTTCCAATGTGACAGATAGATAATATAATGCATATGGGTCATCATAAGAAATAACTATTTTTCTACCAGTTCGTATATCATCTTGCATCTTCTTATGTTTTTCTTTAAATATATAATTCTTTCCTAATCCACGTATAAACCTCTCTTTTACAGTTTCATTATCACTCATACATTTTCACCTAAATCAACAGTCTTTCCACTGCGTCTCATTCGCAATATCGATTAACGGTCGTCCGTTATATGTAAAATACAATGAACCCTGAATGGATTTTACACCTTTTATCTGACCAACAATTGCCGACAACGATGTAATCTCGTCTTTATAAATAACCTTACGCTCACTCTCTACGGTAACAACCACAGAAGAATCTTCAATATAAACCAACTCTGCACCAACAGGAATATGACACTTCTCAAAATTAATTGGAGAACGTCTTGGATGCCGGATTGACTGCAGCGTTGCATCGTCAGCACTATCATCCACAGCCAAGGACAGCTTTTCCTGCGTTCCGCTAATCAGTGCAATTGTCTCTAACAATTCATATGCTTCGTCAGGAGACATCATGAAAAACTCTCGATTTTTTGATACCCGCAAATCAGGATTTAAGTTATCAATTAATTTATGCAGTTTCTTATCTTCCAGATTTCCAGACGTTTCGTATGTAGCGTACACTTCGTATTCATATGGCAAAGCAGTTGTACTTAACTGCTTACGCCGACTCTCTACATCGGTTGCATAACCGATTTTCACCATGTTTTTCAAACATGGATTTGTCATGATATAAATAAAACCTTTTGACATAATTTATATGACCTCAACTTTCTAAAAATTATTTATCAAAAAAGACGGCAAACAAAACAAACCACGTAAATCCTATAAAATTTACGCAAGCATTCTGTTTACCGCCTTACCTTCACGTTTTTTCGCTATCCGTCCACTGAATCTATATACGTTTACATTAAGAACAATTTATGCTTGCCAGACACTAAAAAGTAAAATTTGGAGGTAAGTTTTCAAACCACCTCATAGTTTTCAATACATCTTCTATGTATTGAGCATCTGATTTTGCATCTTTCATGATTCTATGTCTGCAAAACGCAATAACAAAAATGCTAAAAACAACTCCTGCTAAACACATCCACCAAGCCGTAATGAATTTTGTTACGCCACAGACAATAGACATAACACCCATAATAAGACCTAATATTGCAAACAATCTATTGCAAAAATCATTCTTATGTTTCATGTGAACTCTCTCTTCTAACTGTTTTAAAATAAGGTCTCTTGATTTATCTTCTTCTTTTCTAAGATATTCACCTAATTCCATTAAACCATCGACATCATTATCTTTCACATACTCATGAGCAGCAATACTTGCACGCATCGCAGCTCTCTCAAACAAAGTTGAAAAATATGTAACATACAATGAATAATCTACAAATTCATCGAGAGATAACATAATTAACAAATCACCATTCGATTTATTACAGACATGATTGGCACGACGTTCTAATTCGTCAAAAATATCAATAACATGCCTCGAACCAACAGGACATATTGACTGACAAACACATCGATTCCATGAATTACGCCAAAATTCCATATCATCTTCATCATCAAATGTAAACATAAATTTGATATCACCATCAGATGATATCGGAACAATATTCATACACTTACAGCTCCTTTCTAATATCTACAATAGAATGATTATACCACACAATTACACATTTTTCAACGAATAAAGTCAAAAATCCACTGATATATAGTAAGATTTTTGAAATAAAATATCGCCCCGACGATTTCAAAACAACATAAAAATCCACAATCTTCTGTAAATTTATAAATTCTAATCTCATTCTTTTATATAAATATACATACAAAATCGAGTGCGATAAAATAATCATATAAATTAAAAATTCACAAACAGAAAGGAAATACAATGAATTCTTCAGTAAGAGATACCAATATCACACGAAATAAATTCAAAATGTATTTCGTGAAAACAAACAAACCAAATGTATTCAGACGCATCGATGAACTCGGACATATTTTATTTAACACAGACATCTATCCTGTAGAAAATGCATTATCAAAAAAACAGACCGCTTATGTGGAAAAATCATGTGATTTTGATAATCTTGTATTAAAAGAAATCACAGGCTTTACAGAAGATGGACAAGCAATATATAATCCAGAAGTTTATCCTATTGGACAGTCTTATGCTAAGAAATCATGTAACACAGGTCTTCCATCATGGAAAGACGTTATCGGATTTACAGATGATAATGGAATCGTGACTATCCATAAATCACGTGAAGAAATGATTCAAACTGCAAACGAACAATTTGACATTGATTTATGCTTCGTTGATAACGAACCAGATATCACATACGACCCAAAAGTCATAATTGATGTTGAATTAATTGATGATGGCGATGACGATAATTGCTGGCAAGTCGAATTCGGAAAATACGACAAAACTGATATCCTAATCCCAATACAAGAAGAAAATGAAATTCAAGACCGTATCACAAAAGCATTGAACAAATATCATATTTATTTTGATGATGACGGATTAGACTTTGTGGACAGTGACAACCCGATTAATGAAACAATGGAACGTACTATGAAAGAAGACTTAAAAAAGAATTTTAACATCAGACTTCACATCATACGTGATAGTTCTTACAAATAATAGGCAACCAAAAAAAAAAATATTTATATCACAATTTTTGAAAGGAAATAAAACATCATGTATAACAATACATCAAATGTTGATTATATTACTATTTGTGATTATAACAAAATCCCAAAAGAAAAACTTAAAATCGTACCTCAAAAATCATATGATAATACAAAAGTATATCAGTTATATGCAAACGATTGGGAATGCAATATTGACACTAATTGCAGCGAAGAATTTTGCATATATGTTCCATCAGAAGACAAACAACATGACCAAAAAAATTGGAACTTTTGGTGGTACGAAATCGATGGTGACGGCACACCATATGATTCTCCAGTTAAACTTTCAGCAGATGATTTCGAATACATAAGAAATCTGTATAATGAATATGCGAAAAATCAGCAGTAAACAGCCCTAACACCAATATCGAAAATACAAAATATCAATACTATTTGATTATCAAAAATAACCCACGGAGAATATGCTCCGTGGGTTATTTCTTTTTCAACAAAGTTTACATCACATTATTCGAGCAAATCAGGAATGTCATCTCCTTCAAATGGAATGTTCCAATCATCCTCAGAAATTTTATCGACTTGTTCTCTCTCATATTCATCCAGCTCAAAATATTGTTCTGTAAAAAATGGATTAATAATTGATACAAATAATGCAGAATCATAAATTTTTTTCAAAGCTGACTGTAAATCTGATGCAGCTTTCATTGCATCTAAATATACGTCACGAACATCCAAATGTACATATTCTGATTTATTTTTAACATCTGGATGAAATGACAATGCTTCGATGTTCTGTATCTCACAAGTATACTCTTCATCCGAAAGGTCAAGATATGCACCTTCTTTATCGCGCTCATGAAAACGGATAACCGGATTTTCAATCTCATATTCGGGTGGCACACATGATACATATTTTGACACTTTATCAGAACATCGAAATACATCTAACGTTTTATAAATCCTCTGTAATTCTTTCAATACATCCACAATACCAGTATCATAATAAAATGCGTCATCGAAATCTATCATGATTTTATATTTCATTGCAAAATACCAACGCACTTTGCCTATTTTTTCATGACTACGACATAATGCATCATTTACTTTTTTATATTCTTCTCTATCAATTACCATTCTGCATACCCATCCTTTCTTTCCGTCATTCATAACGTCTTCTGTAATTTGTCAATTCCATAACATAGTCTAAAATAACCTGTTTCCTGCACCCTATACCAGCTACCATACACAGCAACTGATAAACTGCATATTCACTCGGCGTCAGAAAATATTTTACAGGATTACCGGAAAGCGTAAGTTGCTCACCGTCTACAGCTATCTGATTGCTGTAATCATCATGGTCCGTATATAACTTTCCAAAAATCTCAGCATACATATTCAAATATGGAATCTCCAACAAATCACATACAGGCACAATGTATGATACATCTAAACTGTTTACACCTGTTTCTATCTTGCTGTATGCTTTTGATGTGATACCTAAAACATGTGCCACATATTTTTGTGTAAACCCTTTTTTTAATCTATATTCTTTTAAAATAGTTCCAATCATGATAAGTCCCTCCTGTAATTACATTATAGCATATACCATACACAAAAATAAAGATGCGATTATCGACGATAAATCGACTTGCTATTTACATATAAAATACACATATCGGGTGTACAAACAGCACACGTAAACACGTAAATAAGAAAGGAAATATAATGATAGACAAAACAAAATTACAAGAGATATACGACAAAGGTGCAACACTCTATGATATGAAACTTATAATGAAAGACCTTGCACAATACATACAAGACAACAAATATGCCAGCATGTGTTGTGAATTTGCAAACTTAACATACGTTCTGCTATGCGAATACGGATTCAAACCTACCATATGTTTTGGAGTATATGACTGGACTAAATCCACAGAAACAAAACCAATCGTAAACAAAATGAATCATGCATGGATTGAAATAGACAACACCATTTTAGATGTTGGAATTACATTACAAGATGCCACTGTCAACAACAATGCAAAACAAAATCTTGAAAATATGCTTATTTACAATAATCCTGTATTATTCGAACCAAAACATAGAACAATTTGCAAACCATATCTTCTAACAATTTCCGATAAATTTTGGTTCACAGGACAGGGTAAATTCATAGCAACTTGGTTATTGCATTGTGCAGACTGCTTATGTCCCGGCTCAATTTACAATATAAAAAATCATGATTTAATAACATTAGCAAATAAATATTTGCCATATGATATAACAAAAGAATACATCAAAGAAAAATACTGCAATGATGATGTTATCATGACAGCACCAATGAAAATGATTCCCTTCATTCTTAATAATAACAAATATATCTTCGCGTGAACACACACATAAGAAAGGATTACCAATATGAAAAAGAAAACATTACTTATTCATACTAATGGATATGACATTGACATCACAGAATTTGATGACCCAGTAGCAGCCACAAAAGCCATGCAAAACGCATATAATAACTTAAAACCAAGTGAACTTGGACATGAATGGACTGAGTTATCCTACTGCGATGATAACAATGCAAAATTGTATTGCAACGGTGAAGACGTACACATCTGGAAATGTCATCACGTATAACACAAAAAACCACTCTTGAATTCAAGAGTGGTTTTTTATTTTATAAGCCTATGTTAGCACTTAAATACGTTTCTTCTTTTTCTTGAAGAATACAACACATGTTGCACCCATCAGAACAACCATACCACAAGCAATCGGAATAAATCTCTTTGCTGTAATCATTGCACCTGAACGTGGCATAGCAAAGTTCCAATCATTTGATACATTGAATGTCTGACTAAGGACATAATAAATATCATCATCAGGGTCATCAGGATTAACAGAGTCAAATATAACATTCTTTCTGTCAATACCTAATCTCGTAATGTCATCATCTGTGACACGCATTGGACAATTGACTGTGATAGGCTCTTTCAGCAACGTATATCCATTCGGTGCACTGACTTCCGTTACAGTGTACACATCAGGATAAAGGTCTTTGAAATGAACGACACCCTTTGAATCAGTTGTCTGTTTACCAACAACTTTACCGCTATGGTCTTTCAATTCATAAACAACACCAGCTAACGGCGTTTTGCCATCCTGCTTGTATTTTACAATCTTGATATCATTTGCTTTTGGTGTATTTTCAGCTTTATGAACATTGTTACCTGAAATGATAACACTATCACCTTTCTTTTTAACCTGCTGGAAAAGTCTATCAGCCGGATGATAAACTGTATTATCACCTTCCATATACAAATCGCCTTCTAAGGTATAACCCGGTGCAGCTTGTGACTCATAAGACACATAAGTACCCAATGGTAAAACAGTTATACCAGAAGCATTCTTATATAAATCACTACTACGTGTCCCATGACTATCAACATCAACAATCCAATCATCATCTAATTGTGCAAAATAAATATCCAAAACATCATCATACTGCAATCCAACAACCCATGTTCTTGTAGGTGATGATGGTAAATTATTCTTATCGTAATATCCATCATAATACTCAATCGTAAACTGAGTACCCCATAACGACGGAACTGTTGCCGTCTTCTCGCCATCCCACTTCTTTGTTATTGAAAATGTAGCAGGGTCATTCTCTGGCTTCTCTTTTGATGTTACTGTTGGATTAAGTGTCTGACCAGAAGCATTTGATACTGTGACAGTATATATCGTAGGGTCCAAACCATAAGATTTATTAGTTGGTGCCTTTGTTTCTTTTACATAATACGTACGCATTGCTAATCCGCCAAGTTTACCTGAACCATTCGCACCAATCGTAATCGTACCAACTGAGTCACTAAGTGCACCATTATTATTTGTCTTATAAACAGAATACTGAGCACCTTCAAATGAATAACACTTATTATTATCCGTTATATTAGGCAATGTTGACTGCTTCGTTACTGTAATTGAACCAGTTATAACAGGCTCTGTTGAATTTACAACATGTTTACTAGCACCTTCACCAGCAACAACCGTAACAGAATGTGTAGTGGTATCCAAAGTACAACCCGGCGAAGCCGTAACTTCTTTTATATAATACGTTCCAGCATCATAAGATTCATCACCAGTAGCAGCTTTACCACTAGCATCAGTTGTTAAAGAACCAACTTCTGTTGTACAACTTGCATCTGAATAAATCTTATATACTGCACCAGCCAATGAATAGCTTGAATTACCATTTACAAGAGTAGCATTATTATAAGCTTTCTGAATAGTGAATCCACCTTTTTTTGGCTTATTCTTTACAGCAAGACTAAATACACCACCACCAGTTTGTTTCTTATAAATCTGCTGTTTTGTCATACAAAGTATTGTAACATACGTATATGACCCATCAGTACTCTGCCAATTATTAAGTACCTTGTAAAATACATCATGTACTCTCTCCTGATGTTCCATAACCGTTGCACTAACATGATGACAAAAACCATTGATTGGTTTATTATAACCACTCGCCCACTCGCCATAATCAGTACCACTACTATTTACACAAATAAAGCTAATACCAAATAAATTACGTGGAATACCTACCTGAAAAGACTCATCACCCCAATCACCATCAACACCACCGTGGTCAGTATAAACTTTTGATTCCATATTAAAAGGATACATCGTACCAATAGAAGGGCTTACTTTATTAAGCTTACCATAACCATCAACAGAAATATATGATGGGGCTGACGTAGACGTACCAACAGTCAAACCACTAACATCGGTACCGTCTGGCAAATAAAAAGTTGATGCCAAATTATTATAAGTCTCATTTTTACCAGTTTTAGCAATAAAATCATCCCATGAAACGGCAACCTGAAAAGCAGCATCAAATTTCTTATCAATCACAACACGTAATGATGAAACAACAGCCGCACAAGTACCATCCATACGTAACATATGTTCATCTTCATTCCATTCAGCGCCATTTGATGGAATATTACTTCCATTCAAATAAACTTTAAAATCATCAGATGTCAACGCAGCATCAACACCTGTAATAGAAAGTGGAACACTCTCAGACTGTAAACCGTAATACGGCACCTTATAAGAATAAGTTGCACCTGTATTATCTTCAACAGTTACGTTCTGAATAACACGGTCAGGAATACCATTCTCAGTAATCAAAATCTGAGCCTGTAAATCAGCAAAATCCGTATCAGACTTACCTTTAAATGCATCAGCAGTTACAGTAATGATACCCGTATGCTTATCTAAAGATACACCGTCAGAAACAACCTGACCATTATCATTACCACGAGCAAATACATAATCTATATAATCATGTGTTGCATAACCATTCAAAATAGGTACATTTGCTTTGATTTTATATGTACCATCACCAACGTCATATACATCAGGTTCATCAACAAATACACCATACATTGAATCCAAACCTTCATCAGTAGCAAATAAATCATCAAGCTTTACATCATCTGATAATTTAGATGCATCAGCAAATGTATATCGAACCAAAAATCGCTTCGAACGGTCTACTTTATATTTCGAAAAGTCAACATCATCTGCAATCGGGTCAAAATCAGTTAAATCCTTTTTATAGTTTGATGCATAAACAAAACCTTTGTTTAACACATCAGCAACTGAATCTAAACCATTCTTAGATACATAACCTGTAAACAATGCTGTTGCATCTGATGTTGAATCAGCTACTACATTATAATCTACAGTTTCACCAAAGTTAGATAATGTCTGTCTTGTACCATCCTCTTTTGCAGCACCAATGATGTATGCTTCCATAACAGAACCCGGTACATAATCTTTTACATCAGCACCATCGTTACCAGCAGCACCAATAACAACAATACCAGCTTTTGTTGCTTTAATAATTTCCTGCTCTAACACGGATGTTGTCAGTGTTGTACGAGCATAAAGAGAAAGGTTAATATAATCAACCTTCTGGTCGATAGCATATTCCATAGCTGCAACAAGCGATGAAATTGTACCAAAACCATTATCATTCATGGCTCTGATAGATAAAATCTTTGCATCTTTATCCTGAGATAAAATATCGGCAAGCATCTTATCGCCATGACCATTACCAGTCAAAGCATCATCAATCATAGATACTCTATCAATGACATTCTCAGATTCCGATACACCTGTATCGATTAAGGCAATCACACCTTTTTCTTTCTGAGCTGACTGTGATGCATCCATATCATTCAATGCAGCAATTGCATTTGAAGTATCAGTACTTGCTTCAGTACTTATTTCAGTAGATACTTCCGTAGATGCGTCTGTTGTTGCTTCCGTAGACTCTTCAGCTGATGCTTCTGTAGCCGCGGTCACATCCTTATCTGGTTCTACTGCTGTCACGCTGTCTTTCAAACGAGCATATGCATCTTTTGCATCTTTTACGGTTTCATACTGTAAAAGATAAATATTGCCATACTGACCAATTACTTTATCAGCATCTGTAAAAACAGATTTCTTGTCAGATACAACAACCAAACGCTTTGATGCAAAATCAGACTTGTCTACATCATCAACAGTTTTCTCTGCACCCTGTACATCAGAAATCTGAATATCATCTGAACTAGAGGTATCATCCTTTGTAATCGCACCTGCAATCTTATCTAAGATTGTAATACCGTCATCATTCTTCCAAGTAAGAGTTGCTGCATCACCAAATAATGTTGCTTTCTGCTCCATTACCGGAATAACAGACACAGTACTTGCGTTTGTATTTGCAATTGTAATATCGAACTCTGTTGACGCTCCCGCCGGAAGCTCTACAACAGCATATCGAGATAATACAATATCATCTTTTACTTCTTTTAAGAACTTCAATGCTGAATCCACTGTTTTCTCATCCTGAGTCTTTACAGGAATTGTCAACATACATTCTTTATTTAAGTCCTCGATTGACATTGACATAGCTGGCTTTGTAAGATAACCACTCCACTGCATTTTGTCTGCTGTCAACTGTGTATCTGTATCAGAAAAATACAACTTCAAATTCGCTGTATCGGCTGATTTATTCTCAGCTTTTACATGAAGTTTTGCTGTATCACCAACTGATAACTTATCTTTTGCATCCTTATTTTCAACAGACGCTGTGAACGAACTTTCGATTGTTACATCATCTGTTGCTTCTGTATCTGCTTTATCAGTAGCTTCCGTAGACTCACTTGTTTTACCAGTATCATCTACTTTGTCTTTCTTATCCTCTACGGTGATATCATCTGTAGACTCCTTTGGTGTCACCTTAATATCAGAATCACCATTAGTTACATTAATATCGTTACTTGACGAATCCACTTTAATATCATCTTCTGATGAAGTCTCCGAAGTTACCTGAATGTTAGAATCAACATCTTTAGCAAATACAGAAGAAATGGAACTTGGCACGCTCGTCACTAACATAGCAGATGCCATCACTATTGACATAATCTTTTTATGCTTCATTTTTGTAGTCCTTTCTTTTATAATTTCTAAAAAAATTTCCAGAACATAAGATTGACTGTCTCACATTCTGGAAATTACACATTCTATGAACAGTTATCTTAGACGACTTAAACAAAATCATCCATTGCATCCCCATCTCGTTTTCTACGTATACATTCTCGAATATATCGTATACCAAAGATGAATAGCAGACTTGCTACAAAGAATGCCATGCTAATTGCCAAAGCACGTTTGTACTCCGACATCCATTTAGATTCTGCTTTCTTCGGCTTCTCCGCTTTAGCAGCATCTACAGCTTCTTGATAATCTGTACGTTTACCTCGTACCAAGAGTCGATGTGTATTCACACCATAAGGCGTACACGTTAATAATGTACAATAATCCTCACCCGGAACGATTCTCAAATCATCCATTTCAGTAGGTAAAACTACTTTAATCTGGTCAACCTGATAAGCTAATTTCTCACCCATGACCTCTAAGAAAAATATATCGCCTTTTTCTAACTCGGTCAAATCCGTAAACAACTTAGCACTACTAAGACCAGTGTGTCCAGTAATAACTGTATGGGTACTCTCACCACCTACAGGTAACGATGTACCTTGCAAATGACCTGCACCTTTTTGAAGCGTTTCATCGGACGTACCATGATAGATTGGTAGCGAAACATTTATCGAGGGAATTTCAACAGTTCCCATAACCCCATCATCCGTAAGATTCAACAGCGACTCATATTCAGCCGTATCCTCTTCGGATTTATCTTCTTTGAAGGGGTCTGTTAATACTACATGCCCATTTATCAACGATTCATTATACCGAACCGCATCTTCTATTGCAGCTTTCTGCTCAGAATCATCCAATTCTTCTGCAGTCTGCTGTACAGAATTTACAACCGAATCTGTTTTATGTTCAAACAGATAATTGGCAATAAAAGGGTACATCATCAGAGCTAACGCGATTCCAAAGAGCAGGAACACCAAAAGTTTCTTACTAATGTCCCTTTTTTTCATGTCTCACAGTTCTTTCTTATTTATTTTTAACAGATTCCACCGCCATATCTGACGGCGGAATTATGATTTATTTATTTTGTAGGTGTATGCTTTTTAGACTTCTTAGTCACAACAGCTACACCGCCAAGTGCTACTGCACAACCAGCAAGTGTAAAGATGATTGTACCATAACCACCTGTACGTGGTAATGTGAAGTTCTTGTTGTTGACAACATGCATTACAACAGTAGCATCTGCAGACTCAAACTTCTCAGGCATATCACCCTTTGTATAAGACTGTTTTGTCATTTCAGCATCTACATTGTCAACCTTTGCTGTTGCAGGTTTGATAGCACCTACAAACATATCAGTCTTACCGATTGTACGTCCGTTTGCATCCTGAATAGCTGGACGACTACCATTTGTAGACTTAATATAATCTTTACTTGCTGTTACAAGGTCACCATTCTCATCAAAAATACCACCATGGTAATACTGAACGATAGAATCGATTGCAGCCTTATCCATACCTGTTGTACCAGCAACAGATGCATTGATTTCACGGTCTGTTGGTGTAATAGCTACATTAATAGAATCCTCTAACAATGTATAACCATTGTCCGTAGAAATCTCTGTCAAACCGTATGTATCAGCTTCCAAACCGTAAACGAAAATCTTACCGTTTTCATCCGGTGTGAATGTTGTACCGTCTTCCTTCTTCATGGTCTTACCTGTTACATACCAGTTACCATCCTCTGCTTTATTGGCAACTACATAGTAAGAATCTGTTGAGTTATACAACTTGAACTGTACCTTACTCATATCACCCTTATTATCAGAGAAAGACTTTGTCAAATCAACACCATATGCGTAAACATAGTTGCGGTCTTCCAAAGTATTGTAGTAACTGTCAGATGTACGGCTCCATGTAAGAACAACATCATTCTCATTACCGTCATCACCAAGTGTAAGTGTAGCATCAGAGTTTACAGTAGCTGTATAATATACAACCATGTACATATCACTCATACTGTTAGCACTTGTACCAGCACCAATACCCTGACCGCCTTTGTTATTACCAGTTACACCCTCACCATTAATGATATTCAGACCCTTCTCTGTCAATTTGACAGTCATCTGAGTAGAACCATCTTTCCACTGATGACCAGCCATACCATCTGTTACAGAAATATCAACATAATCCTGTGTCTGGTTTCCAGATGTTACATTCCAAAGTTCTATAGCCTTTGCTGTATTGTTTGCATTTGCATCAGCAGCATTGTTGTAAAAAGCAATCTTTACATCTTTATTGTAAGTAATACCCTTTGATAAGATATCAGTAAAGGTATACTCAGAAAGGAAAGATGCCTTTGATGAGATATGTGGAAGCTTTGATACAAGAATGTAATCAAGCACATCACCAGCAGATGCTGTCTGAGTATCACGATACTCATAATCTGTACTGTAACCAGCACCATCTTTACCAGCGTTTACACCATCTTTTGTGTAACCACCACGGTTAGCAACATACTTATTTTCGTCCTTATCAGCTTTGTTAGCAGCGTTCGTATCATCATTGAATACAATCAAACCGCCCTGTCCAGTAGCTTCACTGTAATCATAATTATTACCCTTATTTACAGTACCATTCTTATCTGTTGCTGCTGTAGAGCTGTAAGCATTACGAACACTCTTATCAAGTGTTGGGTTACCAGTCTGATTCTTTGGATAGCAATCCATATTATATAACCAGTAATCTCCACCAGCTTTTGTGTCAGCCTGAGAACCAGTCATATTTGTAAATGGCAAACTTACAAACCAAGGATTAACAGTTGTTGTTACCTGCTCAGGAACCTCTGTTTCAACAACGAGATAAAGACCAAGTTCCAAATTCTCAGCATGTGTATAACCATTCTTATCTGTCTTTGGCAGATTTACTGCACCAACGCCTGTTGAACCATCAACATTTGTATTACCATCCGCAGTATCATCCTGTGTACCATAACTATACAAATACTCTTCCAATGCACTCTTAGCTGCCAAATTATCAGCATCAAGAATTGCTTTCAATGCATCAGAAAGCTGTGTACTTGTGTAATGAAGAACACCTTCCTTATTACATTTCTTGGCAACACCTTTACCAGTCATATCGTAAGCATCTTTCTTTCCAGTACCTACATGTGGGTTAAGCTCAAGAATCTTCGCAAGAGCTGTTGGAATCTCATAAACAACCTCTACGTTTGTATTACCATTCTTGGTATCACTATAAGTCTCGATATCACCAACACGAAGATATGTAAACTGTACACCTTCGATAGCATAATCTTTCATTGTGTCCTCAAGTGTAGTATCTTTCTCGCCGTTAGCAACACGAGTACCCTGAACGTAACTTCCAGCAGCCTCTGCAGATGTGATATCGTATTTGTGGATTGTAAGGGAACCAGTCTTTGAATAATCAATGATATCCGAATCCTTTAAATCCTTTGAAACAGCCGTATTATTTGAATCCGTGGCTGATGTTGCAGCAAAAACAGGAACTGATGCAACCGGAGTTAATGTGCACATTGATGCAAGAGCAAATGTGCCCGCTTTTTTCATAATGTTCATGTGTTTGTCTCCTTTCACTCATTCGTCTATATTCGTTCTTATGTCATGAACATGGAACTGTATGTAATAGTTTACGATTGGGCATGTAAACCGTACAACTTTACATTACGTGCCCATTATAACCAATTATGGTAATATTTGCAAGTCCAATATTGAATTTTTTTGTGAAAAATCAGTCTTTTTTTATAATTTATCACAAAAATATCCCCAGACAAATCTGTCTGGGGATAAAGAAAAATATAGAAAAACTACATCATGATTTTATTTTTTTATTTATTATTTTTATAAAAAATAAGCGTAAAACCCATTATCTTTAGGTGATGGGTAGTTCACTTCTTTCTACGATTTATGAAAACAATCAAAATTGAAATCAAAATCGTAACAATCGGAAGTCCTATACGTAAATACTGCTCCCAATGCAACAAATTATTAGAAGCATCTAATTCATCCTGAGGAATCTGAACCGAATCATCTTTCTCTGTTGCATCTACAGACTCATCAATTGCAGGATTTTCCATCTTTACGTCCTTTTGCTTTTCTTCTGTACCGACACGTTCACAATAAGCAATATATCTGTACGGTCCACCACCAATTACATATGGATGACAAGAAATCAATGTCACCATATCTTTTCCCGGCTGTAATTTAATCACATCAATATCATCTGGATTTACAACCTTTGTCGATGTGACTTCGTAAACCAATGTCTCCCATGGATTCGTCACATATACTTTAGAGCCTTTCTTTAAATTCTCAATACGCTGAAAATATGCACTGCCTTTCCATCCACGATGTGCGGCAATTACACAGTTCGTATCAGTTCCACCGATTGGCATACTCGTCTGTGACAATACCGCTGCACCTTTTGACAGGTTATCCATTGAAGCACCAAGCAACAACGGCAATTTTACTTTCATATCAGGAATATCAATATAACCTATTGTTGCATCACCACTTGGCATGTGGTCCAGAGAAATTGGTGCTTGCTGATAGCTCCACGCATCTGTGAGCTGCTGTCCATTTGCAACAAGGTTTTTATTATAATCCTGCATCTCCTGATACAACGCTGTAAACTTCGTTGGCGTCGCATCACTCGATTCAGATAACTCCGTATCAGATTTAGACAATTCAGTATCATCAGTCTTAAAATCTTCTTCAAACTGGTCTACAATCTGATTTACTTCATGATTTGTCTTCCATTCCCTAAAATTAGGATAGAAAAATACACCTAAACCAACCAAAATAAGTACAACACTTACAATTATTTGAAATGTCTTCTTCATAATGTATCTGCTGAGTATAACATAGTATATCCAGCTTCTCCTTTCACCATAAAAATCTTAATAATATTCCATATGTCATTATAACTATTTTTTGCTCATTTATCAATAGATTTTTCAACATGAAACAAAATAATTATACAAAAAAGGAAAAGCCACACATCCGTGTGACTTTTCCTCTGTCAAATTTAAGTCAGAAAAGAACAACGACATGAAAAAAACATGCTGTTACATCATGACTGTTATGCCCTAAGACACAACAAAAACGTTTCTGTGTTGCAAGTTCCATCTGCAACATCAATATTACAATACACTTACGCAATTTGTCAACAAAAGAATAATGAATATTATGTGAACTCGTGAACAAAAAATGACTGCTGCAAATGCAACAGTCATTTTACAAATTATTGTGTCTTACGACGCTTTAATATTAACAGAATCGCTACTCCGGCAACACATATGATACTTATCATTGCAATAATATTCGTATCAGCCGATGTAGGCACTATAATGTTACGTACACTCGTAAATGTTGCGGCTGTATTGTCTGTAACTTTGCCAGAAGCATTGCTACTTGAAACTATATAATCGCGAACATTATCTTCTGTTATAGTATACGATGTATTGTATGGCACATTCTTAAACACAACAGTTTCTCCATGCTTTAACGTAAATGCAACCTTGCCATTATTCATAGCAAGTGTCTTTGTCATCTGCTTTCCTGAAGCATCCGTAAACACAGCAGTAATATTATTTCCTGACATTCCTGATAAATTTAACGTAAACGAAAAATCTGAACACTTATTTCCCATATTGCCTGAAACTGTATACTTTACAGACAAATCATACTTGTTTATCTGCCACTGAGCATAAAGCGTGCTGTCTCCGGCTATTTTATACACTGTATCGGCTGTAACTGTTGTGCCAGTTCCATCAGCTTTTGTATTCCAGCCTTTGAACGTCCATCCCTGCACAACGGGCTGTGGAAGTTCTCCATATGCTTTATCATATGTCGTAACTATCGTTTTTTCATATGAACTGCCAACATCCTTTTTATAATCAAGTTTTACAGTATAATTATTAGCCCACCACTTAGCTGACAATGTAAAATTTGATGGACTACAGCCATAATCTACATTATAAGGACCTTCCCAATATATCAAACAATAGGTCTCCCATACTTTATCAGTGTAATTATAAAACTGATATTCTGAATCAACTTTAGACAAATTCCATGGATGTTTTAATGCATTATTCTCTAAAAAACTCTTTTTGTTGATTTTTGCATAAGTTCCAATACGACCGTTTAAATCAATAAATCCTGCAAAAGTATAACCTGTTCTTGTAAACCTATTCTTCATAGTCTTAAAATATGCATCATAAGTAGCCGTCTGCGTATATCTATCACCCACGCCACCATTTGGCTCATACGTAATAGTATATGTCTTAGCTTTCCACTGTGCATAAAGCGTAATATTCTTAGTATAAGTCCATTTCCACGGTTTTCCTATCCATGATGTCCAGTTACTACCACTACCATCAGCATTTGTTGTCCAGCCTATGAACTCATATCCGGTTCTTGTGAACTGATTAGCTTTTGTTACATAATTTTCATCATATGTAGCAGTATCTATACTCATTGTTCCTGTACCACCATTAGCATCATACGTGACCGTATAATGAATTGGTTCCCAACGCGCAGTCAAAGTCTTGTTGCCAGTAGTTCTTTTAGCAAGTTTTGCATATAAATCATCAGAACTACTAAATGTAGCATTACAGCCTTCGTTTATGCCTGTCACTTTATTACCGTTTTCGTCATACCAACCCGTAAATGTATATCCTGCTCTGGTTGGAGCTTTAAAACTTACTCCATAAAGAATAGTATACGTTGACGGATTTGCTTTGTTGTTAGTACCACCGCTCAGATTATAAGTTATTGAATATACAGTTGGTGCATAATAATACTCAAACCACATAGACTTTGGTTTTTGTACCAACTTTAATCCTATATAATAACCCTTAAATGTTCCATCAACTTCCGGCGTTCCAAGACCTCTAAGATAGTATCCATTAGGTATTTTTACTGCTTTTGCAGCATCCATTACAATATTACTTTTATACGAAGCTGAAAAATATGTATCTTTTAATCCGAAATCAGTCTTACCATCATTATTACCTTCACTATACTTAAAACCTTCAGCCCAATGACCTATAAGATTTGAATAAGTATTCGCTATCCACACAGCATACAAATCAACTTTCGGATAATGTAAATCAATCCACGAATCAACCACATTACATAAATCAGGATAGTCTATTTTTGTAGCATTTTTATTAAAAGACCATCCAACAAACTTATATCCATCACGTTTAAATGTATTGGCATTAAATTTCTGATTAGCCACACCATAAATAAACGTCTGCGACGCAGTCTGAGTATCTGATGATGATGTATTACGATGAAATGTAACATTTACAGATTTGGTGTTAAAAACAGGAACAACATGAGTCAGCCCACCATATTTAGACGAATTCATATAAGCTTTTACAATACCCTTCAAAGGCTGACAATTCTCATCTAAACAACCTTCAGAATCATGATACGTAGATTGCACTTTATTAGCATAAACTAAATTTACACCAGTTTTAAAGTTCTTAAATTCATACGTAGTTCCATATGGATATTGCTTAAAAATATCATTTATTCCAGCTGCTTCCAATTGTCCATTTATATATAAATCACATGTACAACCATCTGGAAGATGTGTCAAACATTCACCATCAACCTCTGAATTCAAATCCAGAGTATAATAATTTGATGTATCAGCTGTAACAGCTACATCGAATGTTGCATCAGTCAAATCAGCTGTATTGGCTTTATCAGTCGTATCAGTTGTGTCCGTTGCATCGACTGCATCAGCTGTGTCAACTTCATCAGTTACTTCAGTTATATCTGCTTTATCTACTACTTCAGTCATATCTGATGTATCAGTTGCATCGGTCGCTGCATCGACTGTCATATCTGTCATATCTGTCATATCTGTCATATCTGTCATATC
>ERZ1106951.1525-NODE-1525-length-20228-cov-5.524116_pt1 | contig 20228 bp, 10 predicted proteins | sample MGYA00403676_ERZ1106951 | MGnify/ENA primary metagenome ERZ1106951 (study PRJEB35170, sample SAMEA104062398) | human gut metagenome | biome: human gut; feature: human-associated habitat; material: faeces | place: Denmark | collected 2012-04-23 ...
AGGAAATTTTGAAATGTCTATCAAAAAATATGTTGAATCTATTCCTGTAGGACCACTTGCAATTGTTGCATTATCAGGAAGTAAGCAGTTAGGCGAAGCAGTTGACGCTTATATTGCTGATTGGAGAAGCCAGAGAATTGAAGCTAAAGAATCACCTATTACTTTCAAGGGTTATACTAAAGATTCTTACCTTCTTGATGTAAAAACACCAAGATTTGGTACAGGTGAAGCTAAATGTACTTTAGGCGAATCTGTTCGTGGTACAGACCTTTACATTATCGATGATGTTACTAACTACAGCATTGAATATACTGTTTGCGGTTGCAAGAATCATATGTCTCCTGATGATCACTTTGCTGACATTAAGAGAGTTATCGCTGCTGCTGCAGGTAAAGCTAGAAAAATTACAGTTATTATGCCTTTCCTTTATGAAGGAAGACAGCACAGACGTACATCCAGAGAATCTATGGACTGTGCAGTAATGCTTCAGGAATTAGTAAACATGGGCGTAGACAATATTCTTACTTTTGACGCTCACGATCCTCGTGTAAACAATGCTATTCCTATTAGTGGTTTTGAATCAATTATGCCAACATACCAGTTTATAAAAAATCTTCTTAGAAATGTTGATGACATTAAGCTTGATGCTGATCATCTTATGGTTATCAGCCCTGACGAAGGTGCTATGGGTAGAGTTGTCTACTACGCTAACGTTCTTGGAATTAATGTAGGTATGTTCTACAAACGTCGTGATTTTACTACTATCGTAGACGGACGTAATCCTATTGTGGCTCATGAATACCTTGGTGATTCAGTTGAAGGTAAGGACGTTCTTATTATTGATGATATGATTTCTTCAGGTGATAGCATGCTTGATGTTGCTAAGCAGCTTAAGAAGAGAAAAGCTAACAGAGTATTTGTTGCTTCTACATTTGGTCTCTTTACTAACGGTCTTGAAAGATTTGATGAAGCTTACGAACAGGGACTTATCTACAGAATCATGACAACTAACTCAATTTACCAGTCTCCAGAGCTTCTTAAGAGAGAATGGTACATCAATGTAGACATTACAAAGTTCACTGCAACATTCATTGACAGACTAAATCATGACGCTTCTATAAGCGATTTATTAAATCCTATAGAAAAAATTAATAAAAAGGTTGCAGAATACAACAAAAGGTAATATAATGTGACATAGAGGGCTTCGACTTATCCCCCCATTTTTTTGTAGAAGCCCCATATACCAAAGGTGCTCGCTAGGTTTCCTAGCGAGCGTTTTTCTTTTGTGGCAAATTTCTACTTATTAGTGGAATTTGGAATCACGCATAGTTTGTGTTTATGAGAAACGTACCCCGACATTTCAATTCTTCCTCTTTTTGAGGTATAGGAAAATTGAATTAATTTATTCATGTTTTTTATGTTTTTCGTATTATTGTGTATTTTTTAACAGATTTTATAATTTTTTATCAATCTATTTTTCTATATTAAGCTTTACTCCACGCCAAACTGCAACAATTTCTTTGCGTCTGTCCAGCGCTGTTCATCTGTGCTATCATTTAAGACTACGCTTATGCATTCCGTGTCGCCATTCTTTGCCACTGACACAAGGCACTTGCCTGCAAGGCCTGTACTTCCTGTTTTCATGCCAACACAGTACTGGTAGTAGAACTGTCCTGACTTGTCCAGTAGGGCATTTGTTGATACCCAAGTCTTGTTTAATGTGCCGGACTTTTCAGACTGTGTTCCGCAAATCTTACGAATTGTTTCGTTGTTGTATGCTTCAATTGCAATCTTAGACAAGTCGCTAGCTGATGTGTACTGGTCTGCCGCATCATAGCCATCCGGTGACATAAAATGTGTATTTTCAAGTTCCATGTCACGGACATTCTTATTCATCTCATAAACAAAACGCTCAACACACTGTGCTGCTGTAAAAGTTTTTCCTTCGTTAGCAATATTGTCTTTAAGAATTGCTTCGCCTGCTGCTTTTGCCAAAACATAGGCTGCGTCATTTCCTGATGAAATAAGCAAGCCTTCAAGCAACTCCTGAACTGTTACAACCTGTCCCTGACTAAAACCTGCCTTACTTGAATCTGCTGCAATCATATTAATTTCACTGCCGATTGTTACTATATCAGTAGTTTTCATATTCTGCAAAACAGTCAAAGCTGTCATAAGCTTAGTTGTGCTTGCCGGATACATCTTGGCATCGCTGTTTTTTTCATAATAAATCTCTTTTGAATTAACATTCACAAGAATAGCTGCCTTGGCACTTATAGCCTGGTCAAAACCGCTCTTTCCTGCTGATTCCGTGTATTCGATTGGATGAAGTCCATAATCAGTCCATGGATTTTTTTCGCTAATCTCATAGTTATCGTGGATAAAATCTTTAACAATAACTTCACTCTGGCTTGTCTTTAAATCGCCTACCGGCTTTGCCTTTCCTATTACAAATGCATAATCAATTGCTCCAATCATAAGAAGCACTGCAATAACTGCGCTTAATATGCATCTTCCTGTCTTTCTCATTTAACATCCTCCAATGTAAATATCGCTTCCTTGAAATTAATGTTATTCCATTGTGATTCTGCCGTAACATTATTTCCCTTTTTCCATTTTATATACATTTCCTTCGTGGAACTTCCATCTTTTTCCATCTTTTTCTCAGTTTTATTAGCAATTTCTGCCTTTTCAAAAACCTTAATCAAACGGCCTTCACTAATATTTATTTTCTTTGCAAGCTTAACATTGGTGTTCTTAAAATACTCTAAAGCCTTTGTTTTAACAGATGACTTTTCTTTCTTTGTAAGCTTAATATCATATTGTGATGAAATTTCATTAAGCCATTCCCTCTTGCAAATATCGTCAAGCACAAGGCTTTTGACACCCTGTTCCCAAGTCACATCGCCATCCATTTTTGAGTCCCAGTCTATTTCCTTGCCCTTTGTAAGATAATAAGTTTCGTAAGTCGCCTGGGCTGTATACACATAATACCTTACCTCGTCAAGCATAACCTGACTACCGCCTGCAGTAATAGTAAGAGTAGTGTCTGCCCCGTCAGAACCAGTTGAGCTTTTCGAAGCTGTTCCCTTTAAAACTGTTGAACTTTCGGAACCTGTTTCACTTGTAGCCACCGTGGTTTCCTCCACTGCTTTTTTCTGACCACAACCTACAAGTCCCACCGCAACTGTAAGTCCTGCCAAAATACATATTAATTTTTTTCTCAAAGACAATCACCTCCCCTGACTTGCCACTATATACAATCTATTCCCTTTACTTTACCTTATCTTTTCAACTATTTTAATCACAGCATATGTGACTGACTCTACAGTTGTATATTTTCACAATATATTTCAACTGCTTTAGTCGTAGCTCACATACCTTATTCTATTCTTCATCCTTCAATGTAGACAGTGATTCTACCAGTTTTCTTGCATTTTCTATTACTGTGCCTGTGCCCGGTTTTGGCTCAAAAATAAAATACGGCTCGTCTTTAGGCATAAACTTAAGTCTGCCTTTGTACTCGCGGACAAGAATTGGTATTCTTTCCACATCCACCTCAGCGTCTTTCCACATTGTAAGCTTGATTCTGTTTTTATGACCTGAAATTTCAGTAACATATGCCTGATGTGCTGCATTTTTAAGCAAAACAATCTGGAGAAGGTTTTCAACCTGATTCGGTATGTCACCAAAACGGTCAAGAAGTTCATCCTGCATATCCTCGTATTCTTCCATTGTCTCTATTCCTGCAATTCGCTTGTAAATATCCATTTTAAGAGCTTCATTTTTAATATATGAAGGTGGAACAAAAGCATCCACTGTCAGGTCTACCTTTGTTTCAAAATCATCCATTGGCTTGTTGCCCTTTAAAGTATTAATGGCATCGTTAAGCATTTTGCAATAAAGGTCGTAACCAACATCCTCCATATGACCGCTTTGTGCAGCCCCAAGAAGATTTCCGGTACCACGGATTTCAAGGTCTCGCATTGCAATTTTTACACCACTGCCAAGTTCCGTAAAATCCCTTATTGCTCCAAGTCGCTTTTCCGCAACTTCCGTAAGCATCTTGTTTCTGCTATACATCAAAAAAGCATACGATGTACGGTTTGAACGGCCTACACGGCCACGAAGCTGATAAAGCTGGGACAAGCCCATTTTTTCTGCATCGTGTATTATAATGGTATTGGCATTTGGTATGTCAAGACCTGTTTCTATTATTGTAGTTGTTACAAGAACATCAATGTCCCCGTTAACAAAATCATACATTATTTCTTCAAGCTGTCGCTCACTCATCTGTCCGTGTGCGAAGGCAACACTGGCATCAGGCACAAGTGCCTGAACTTTTCCTGCCATTTCAGCTATGTCCTGAACCCTGTTGTACACGTAATAAACCTGACCGCCTCTTGCAAGCTCCCTGTTTATGGCATCCCTTGCAATTTCCTCATTGTATTCCATAACAAAAGTCTGTATTGGCATACGTTCCTGAGGTGGTTCTTCCATTACGCACATATCTCTTATTCCAATAAGGCTCATATGAAGAGTTCTTGGAATAGGAGTTGCTGTAAGAGTCATTACGTCAACATTATTTTTCAATTCTTTAATCTGTTCCTTATGTTTTACGCCAAATCTCTGCTCTTCATCAATAATCAAAAGTCCCAAATCCTTAAATTTAACATCTTTTGAAAGCATACGATGAGTTCCGATAACAACGTCAACATAACCTTTATTCAAATCTTTTATTGTTTTATCAATATTTGATTTTGTTCTAAATCTTGAAAGCATTTCCACTCTGACAGGGAAATCCTTAAATCTCTGCTTAAAAGTTTTGTAGTGCTGCTGGGCCAAAACCGTTGTTGGAACAAGATAAGCCACCTGCTTGTCATCCTGCACTGCCTTAAAAGCCGCACGAATTGCCACTTCTGTCTTGCCAAAACCTACGTCTCCGCAAATCAGTCTGTCCATAATTTTCGTGCTTTCCATGTCTTTTTTTACTTCAGATATGGCATTAAGCTGATCATCTGTCTCCTCAAATGGAATCATTTCCTCGAATTCCTTCTGCCATTCCGTGTCAGGAGAAAACTGATATCCGTTACTGTTCTCCCTTATTGCATAAAGCTGAACAAGCTCCTTCGCAATATCCGCAACAGCCTTCTTAACCCTGGTCTTTGTTTTTTTCCATTCCTGGCCACCTAATGTGTTAAGTTTAGGCGGTTTCGCCGTGCTGTCAGCATATTTTTGAATCATATCAAGCTGGGTTGCTAACACATAAAGGTTGCTGCCCTTGGCATATTCAATCTTAATGTAGTCCTTTACAATATGGTCTACTTCTATTTTTTCTATTCCACGATAAACACCAAGTCCATGGTTTTCGTGGACAACATAATCACCAATGCTAAGGTCGGTAAAACTTGAAATATTAGTACCTGAATAGCCATGCTTTCTACGTTTTCTTTTCTTTTTTTCGCCAAAAATGTCCGTGTCTGAAATAGCCACAAACTTAATCATAGGGTACATAAAGCCACTGCGAAGCTGACCTTTTATAATCATAACTTCACCAGGCATAACCTGACGTTCCCCGTCTTCTTCGAAAAATGCGCTAATCTCAAACTCTCTAAGATCCTCCGCCAAGCGCTGGCCTCTTGTTTTTGAACCGGTTACAAGAAGAACCGCATATTTTTGCTCTTTATATTTTTTTAAATCCTGAACAAGAATCTCAAACTTGCCATTGTATGGACTTACGTTTCTTGATCCCACTTCCACAAAATCATCCACGCTAAATCCCTGAATCTTCTGGGCAATTGCTGTAAATAGGACTTTTTCGCCACTATCAATCTTGGCAATTATCTGATTTTTGTCCCAAATTACATCTGTCTGCCCCGGAAGCACGTAGCCTTTCTGAAGGCGGTTAGCCATACTATCTCCAAACTCCGCATCAACCACGTTAAGTTGCTCCGTTACCCTCTTTGGCTCATCAATAAAAAATATTGGATTTTCAAAATAGTCAAGCAGACTTACCAAATTATCATAAAAATAGTTTACATAACTATCTACTGCTACCTGACATGGGTTAATATCCATATTTGTAAGAAACTCTTCAACTGTAACTCTAAGTCTGTTAGCCTCTTCCGTCTTAAAATCTTTTCTGAATTTTTCAACATTTTGGTCTAAGTCCTGTCGAATCTTCGCCATTCCCGCCTGAATTTCTTTCTTAGTCAGTGAATATTCGCTGGCAGGATAAATTTTTACCGATTCAAGATTCTCAATTGAACGCTGGCTTTCCACCTCAAAACTCTTTATTATGTCAACCTCATCGTCCCAAAAATCAATTCGATAAGGCACCTCATCTGTCAGCGTGTAAATATCAACAATACTTCCTCGCACCGCAAACTGTCCCGGTCCATCAATCTGAACAACCGGCTCGTATCCCATCTGCACAAGCTTGCTCTTTAAGGCATCCATCTGAATTATGCTGCCTTCTGCTATTTCAAGATAATTATTTTTGATTTTTTCAATTGGCATTATCTTGTCCATAAAGGCATCCGGCGTCAAAATTACCGTAAATGGCTTATCTTCAACTATTTTTTGAATAAATTCAAGTCGTTGTTGCAATATAAGATTTCCGTGTACATCCGCACTAAAGAAAATAAAATCCTTTGCAGGATACATTACAACATCGTCCGCAAAACCCTTTAAATCCTGATACAACTGACTTGCTTTTGTTGCACTAAAAGTAACAATGACTTTCTGCTTGTAGCCATTGCTCAATCCATTAATAAAATGAGCAAGCTGGGATTCCCCACACCCTGTAACCTGACAGGATTTGTGTTCAGACAAGCAGACCTTAACCTGCTCAAACTCATTTAATTGTAATAGTGGATAATCAAAACTTTTCATTTACTACTCCCGGACTTCACTATTTTGATAGATTCTAGTTGAATTTATTCATTGCTATATTTATATCTTCTAATTAAATTTGTTCATTGCTGTGTTTATATCTTCCAAAATCATAACTTCAACTGCTGCGGCTGCATCTTTTATACCCTGCTCAGCCAAAACTCTTTCGCCCTTGCTAAACTTGCCAAGCACATGATTTACAAGATTTCCTTCATTTGCACCTACTCCCACGCGCACCCTCTTAAACTTCTGAGTCCCCGCGTGATTAACAATACTCTTCAAACCATTATGACCGCCTGCGCTGCCCTGGGCTCTAATTCTAATTCTTCCCGTAGCCAAATTAATATCGTCAGAAATAACAATAATGTCATTCTCCGGATCAAGCTTATAGAAATCCATAACTGCTCTCACTGACTCACCGCTAAGATTCATATAAGTCTGTGGCTTCACCAAAATCACTTTCTCGCCACCAATATTTCCAATACCGCATAAAGCCTTGTGTCTCTTAGTCTTCACCTCAACACCCATCTGACTTGCCAACTCATCTATAACATCAAAACCAATATTGTGTCTTGTTTTATCATATTCCTTATCAGGATTCCCTAATCCAAAAACTGCATACATAATCGTACCTGCCTTCTATAATTTACAAAATAGTCTTACTCTTAATGATACTATTTTTAGAAGTTTATTTCAACTAACTAAGGGGATTATGTTTGTATTTAATCCTTTTAAAAAAAATTACCCCTCCGAAAGCTGACACTTTCCGAGGGATTCTTCTTTTTTTAATATTTACTTTTCATCTCTTGTAACAACACTTATTCCAATACCAATTGCATTAGGTCCAACGTGACATCCTATACTAAATGACAATGGATCATAATATATATCGTGGATTTCGTTTTCAAATGTATCTTTTACCATCTTGTACCACTGGTCTGCGTCTTCCTGTTTCTGGAATGTTCCTGCTGCTCCAAGTCTTAACTGTTTTCTATCTACATCAGCAAATCTTGTATTAAGGTCTTCTTCAATAGCTTCTAACATCTTAAGTTCAGCTTTCTTCATTCCTCTAACTTTAGTGAATGCATCAAGCTTTTCACCCTGAATTGTAAGTACAGGCTTAATGTTAAGAACTGCTCCTATGGCTGCTCCTGCTGCTGTAACACGTCCTCCTTTTTTAAGGTATTCTAAAGTATCAACAGCAATGTAAATACTTGAATTGTAAGCATTTTCTTCAAGTTTCTTTTTTATTTCTTCTGCTGTCATTCCCTGATTAGCCATCCATTTTGCTTCAAGAACTGACTCTCTCATTGTTACTGAGATTCTGTGATCATCAACAACCTGAACCTTTCCGTCATATTCTTCTGAAAGCTGAATTGCCGCGTGACATGAAGCACTTAATGCGCTTGACATTGGAATGTAAACAACCTGTTCATAGCCTTCCTTCAAAATGCCATCCCACATATCCATTACATCCCCGGGTGATGGCTGTGATGTTGTAACATTCTTTCCTGAAGTCATTGCGCCATAATATTCTTCCTGTGTAATGTTCTTTCCTTCGTAAAAAACATCTCCCTCTATGATAACCGGCATTGGAAGAGAATATATTCCAATTTTCTTTCCTTCTTCCGGTGTAATTCCACTATTACTATCAGTCATTACTGCTGTTTTCATATTAGTCTACCCTTTCTCTAATAATTCAAATTTAATGTTTTCTCGTTATTTCTTCTATATGATTGTATCTAAAACAGCCCAAATCAACAGGCATATTTTACCCAATATTAACTTTTACAGTATAACATCTGATTGCTAATTAATCAATAAAAGTAAGCATTTAGGGAATTTTTCTTTGATATTAAAAATAATTTTTGCAATTTAATAATTAGTACAAATTAGTTTATAAGAAGAAAAAAACACAGCCTACTAATTACCGTAAACTGTGCCTTTTTAACTTAAATTTTATTTAGTATAAACACTCATTTCCCACAATGAATATCCATATGGAAGTGCTCTTTCCACACCCTGCATTCTTACATATCTTGCCTTTGTAGCGTCAAATGTTATAGTTTCTTCTCCACCTTTTCCATCTGTTACATTCTTAACTGTTGTCCAGTTTTTGCCATCTGTTGATGTCTGAATCTTGTATGCCTTTCCGTAAGCACCTTCCCAGTTAAGTACTACCTTGTTGATTTTGTAAGCCTTGCCTAAGTCTACTAAAAGCCATGCATCATCCACAAAGTTTGATGACCAACGTGTTCCGTTGTCCCCATCTACTGCATATTTTGCTGCCATTGCATCAGCTTCATTTCCTGATGATGTAGCCTTAGCTGATTTTGCAACGTTTGTACCTGATGGAACTGATGAATCTTCATTATTTGAATCATCTGATGTTGAGCCTGAAACTTTACCGTAAACTTCCATTTCCCACAATGAATATCCATATGGTAATGCTCTTTCTACACCCTGCATTCTTACATATCTTGCATCTGTAGAATTAAATGCTACCGTTTCTTCTCCACCTTTTCCATTAGTCACGTTTTTAACTGTCTTCCATGTTTTTCCATCTGTTGATGTCTGAATCTTATATGCTTTTCCGTAAGCACCTTCCCAAGTTAAAACAACTTTATTAACTGAGTATGTTTTTCCAAGGTCTGCATAAATCCATGCATCGTCTGCAAAATTAGATGACCAACGTGTTCCCTTATCTCCGTCTACTGCGTTTTTGCCACCAAATACATCATTTTCTGAACCTGATGTTACTGTTTTACAACCTGTAGAAATAATCTTTGTTTCTGATGTGTCAGGTGTTGTTGGCTGCTCAGGTTCTGTTGATGAACCGTCAATCTTGTATTCTGCTGTTGCCACAGGTGAATCAATCATTCCTTTTCTGTAAGCAATCGCTTTTAATGTTGTATTCTTGCTTATCTTAATACTTGGAACGTATAAGTTTGACTTTTCGTTAGGTGTTGAACCGTCTGTTGTATATCTGATTTCCACACCCTTAGTCTTACTGCTAATGTTTACATTCAAAGCCTTACTGTATGTTCCTGATGGAATGCTAAATATTGGTGTTTCAACTTTTGCAGCTTCATACACACCCATTTCCCACAATGAATATCCGTATGCTAATGCTCTCTTTACACCTTGCATCTTTACATATCTACATTCAGTTGCATCAAATACAATGCTTTCTTCTCCACCTTTGCCATTGTTGTTTTCATATACTGTTGTCCAGTTGTTTCCATCTTTTGAAACCTGAATCTTGTATTCCTTAGCATATGAAGCTTCCCAGTTAAATGTAACCTTATTAATTGTGTAATTCTTTCCTAAATCAATCTGACAATACTGATTATCTGTAAATTCTGAAGACCATCTTGTTGTTCCGTCGTTATCGACTATCTTACTTCCGTCTACACTTGGATTTTCTGATGATGAAACCTTAACGTTCTTGCCTAATGCAATATTGTCTTTAAGTGAAACATCTGTGCCATTCACAGTGATTGTGCTTGAAGCCATTGCAGATGTAATATATTCATCTTTTACTGCGATAGCTTTAACTGTTGCTGTACTTGATACTGCAAATACTCCATCATAAACCTTTGATGATGTTGTTGGCATTGTTCCGTCTGTTGTATAGTAAATAGTAACTCCAGGTGTTTCTGATGAAATTGTTACATACTGTGTATCATCATATTTTCCTGATGGAACAGATATTTCAGGAGTTGAAGCCTGTACTATGTTAAAGCTCTTATTCTTATATACTTCAAAGTTTACAAGTGCCTTTGCACCAATTGTTGCTGTGCCAATCTTGTTACCGTTAGTTTTAAATGTTACAACCTTTGTGTCGTTAGTAGGATTCCAAACTGTTGCTGTGTATTTGCTTGTATCCTTGTTGTAATATACTGCTGCTGAGCAATCTCCTGTTGCAACAATGTCAGTTGTTTTTACGCCTAACTGTTTCATACTGTTAATAAACCAATATGTGTTAGCTGTATCTGTTTTCTGAACCTTTGTATCGTTTGCAAGGAATTTCTCCATTGCAAGACTTGGATTAGTCTGTGAAAGGAATGGCCATGTAATATGTTGCCAACCTGTATCTGCCTGTGGATACTCTTTAAGCATCTTGTCAATTTCTTCCTGACTCTTTCCTTCGTTCTTAGCTGCCTGTACTGCCTTAGCCATTGCTATTGTTGTATCATTTAACAATCCCTGATATATTTCAGCACATCTGCTCTGATTCATTCCGTAATATGTTAAATATTCTGAAATCGGAAGCCACTGAATACCATAAACATATAATGGCTGTCCACCAAAGAATGTTCCATAGAAGTTAATTCCACCGTAGACCTGACCTACTACATTGTATGGCCATTCTTTAATCCAGTTGTCTTTGTCGTAATCGAACCAATACTGTTCCACTGCTTCCATTTCATTTGTAAATCCAAATACTCCTGCATCTCTGTATTCATCATTTTCTGTAAGAACTCCCCAAAGATACATACTTACCCAGCTAAATAATGATTCACTGGCTGATTCCTGATTGTTACCTGAATCATTGTCTGCGTATCCGCCTGCCCATGAATGTCCTTCGTACATATCATAAGCTCTAAATCTACAGTATTCACTATCATTGTCAGAAGGTCCGGCATAATCTCTAATCATCATTTCAATCATACCTTTGTAATCATTATAAAATTCATTATCATATGTAGCTAAAACTGTTGCTGCAAACATGAAGTAACCATATGTAAAATGGTGATCACAAATTGCTGCATTTGCCCCAAACTCGCTCTGTTCATAGTAAAGAGTTCCCCAGTTATTATTATAAATAAAATAACTGATATCATCCTTTCCTTCATAAGTAAACCAGTTAACAAGAATCTTCTTCATTCTCTTTAAGAATGTATCTCTAAGTTCTGTTTCTCCAAGCTGGTCTGCCATAAGAACTCCCATTCCCAAAGGATGAAGGTTCTTGCCTTCCCAATATGCATCACCTGCAGGATTTAAATTCTTTGTTGCATCCTCCAATTCATTTAAGTAACCTAAAACTGCCTCTCCATCAAACTCTGCATTAGTTGGAAGAGCAAATGTTGGAAGAAGTCCTGCAAACTCTGAAACTGTTGTAAATGAAAGTCCTTCAATAGTCTTTAAATCACCTCTTACAGATGAACATGTTGCAAATGCCTTATTATCATCTGTTGAATTTTTCCACTGATGAGGAAGCATACATATAAATGTCTGATCTGTAAATCCATTTCTCTTAAGACTTGTTGTAGTCTTATATGTTGAAGTTACCTTTGCTTTACTGTCATCATAACTGTATGTAACTTTTGTATCTGTAACAAAAGCATATCCATGTCTATAGAATGTTTCAATCTGTGATTTATCTTTCATTGTTCCAATAGACATATAACCGTTAGTTTCAGGGAATGTTACTCTAATATAACTTCCGATTTTCTTAAATGTTGTATTTTCAGGAACAGTTAAACAATAATAACTTTTTGATGTTTTTGTTTTGCTCTTGTTATCACTGTCTGTAATTTCAAGACCGATATGATCTGCTTTCATTGAATCTAGATTTTTTGCCAATATTTCATTTCCGTTACCGTCAAAAATTGATGTAATGGCTGATGATGAAATATAAACTGACTTTGTATCGCCATATTCTGTATAGATGTAAGGTGAACCTTTTACAAATGTACTTGTCATTGCAACATGATTGTCGTCTGCAAGCTGTGCTGTTACTGAATAGTCACCATATCCACTTACCTTATCACAAGCTGTAGCTGTATCAAGGTTTTCAGGCAAAATATAAAAATCAGTTTCAGTTTCAGAATTAACCGATACGTTTACATCAGTACTGCCCATGTCAGGAAGCCAGCCACTTGTTGCTGTCAAAATGCCAAGTCCCTTAGTTGAATATTTCATTTTCATTGGAAGAGTTGACATTAAGTTTCCAAACTTATTAATAAGCATTGACTGCCACCAGTCATTACTTGCTATCGGTGATTTAACATCATCTGTTTTGTAAACAGGTAATTTTGCTTTTTCGTTGTACATTGAATTTGCAAGATATGTTCCCTTACCGTTTGAAACAACATACGAATCAGGAAGATTTGGAATACTGTGGGTTACCTTTCTGTCGCCTGCTTTGTACTTATAAACCTTCATTTCCTTTATGCTAAATCCGCTACCACTTTCAACCCTTGTATATCCATACATTCTTACATAACGTGCATTGGCATATAGTTCAATATTTGCAACTTCATTACCATAACCTTTAAGCTGTCTGTATAAAGTTGTCCAATTACCCCCATCTTTTGAAACCTGAATGTCATACATCTTTCCTGCATCAGATGACCAATCAATTTCAACACGTCCAATATCATAATTTGCTCCAAGGTCAACCATAAACCACTGATTGTCTTTTTCTCCTGATGTCCAATATGAATTATCATTTCCATCAACTGCATTCTTAGCCAATACAGAAGTCTGGTCAATTACTCCATTATCGTCGTACATCCACCATACATCTCTTAATGATGATGCTGTAGCATTTTTATTTAAGGCAAGATTTTCACCATAATCTACGGGTCTTTTTGTTACCCCGTCTTTACCGTACACTTCAAACTCATACAAAGAATATCCGTAAGCTTCTAAAGCCTTCTTTGTCATATAAACTCGTACATATCTGGCATTTGCTGTTATGTTTAAGTCCTCATTTCCACCTTTGCAATCGGAATTAACATAAACATCACTCCAATTTTCTTCGTCATTTGAAACCTGAATCTTGTATTCCTTGGCATAAGCACCTTCCCAATATAACTTTACGCCTGTTACATCAGTAACTTTTCCCAAGTCAACATAAATCCACTCTGTGTTATCATTCCATGCACTTTCCCATCTTGTACCGGTGGATCCATCTACTGCATAAGCCGGGTCACTATTTCCCACTGAAGAACTTGCATACACCATTCTTCCTGTAGAAATTACATAAGGTGAATCGTCTGCTGCCATAACATTTTGAATCTGCCCTGCCGGCAACATTCCCGTAACCATTGCCACTGTCAAAAAGGCCGCTGTGGCTTTCTTTGCCACTGCAATCTTCTTACCTTTTCTCATTATTTTCTTACCTCCTAAATAAAAAAATACAATATATACTTTTAACCCTCTAAAACCTTCCGTACCTGGATTTCTTTAAAGAAATATTCTAGTCCTTTCCAATCTAAAACATTCTCAAAAAATCAAATTACTTTTCTAGAATATTTTAGGAAAACGTTTTTTGCAATATTTCAACAAAGAATAGTTGATTTTAGACGTATTTTTGTATATATTGTATAATTTTTACTTAATTTTACTATTATTTAGCTCGAAAATTCGGCATAATTAAAATTTTATTTCTTTCATATTTTTATAAAAACGATTCATTTTTCTAAAAATAGTTTTATGCTAATACTTTTCCTTCAGGGAATATTGTTCTAAATACTTTTCTTACTAATGGTCCTGCAATAATTAACTGGAATGGTAATGCCATTACAAAATTCTTTGGTATGTTAGTTAACCAGATGAATAATACGTTGCTGAAATCACCCATTCTAATACTTGCTTCAACCGCACCATAAAGTGACATTATAATTACCATTGGAACAACCATTGAACATGAAACTGAAATTACTTTTCTAAGTGTACTGCTATCCGGCTTAACTAAATATTTAAAGGCAAATCCCTTAGCCAATCCTGAAACTACAAACCAATCCATACATGCTGCAAATACATAGGCAATTGGAAATCCTAACCATGCATCCTTAATAACCTGCGCGTTAAATGTTCCTGTGTGTAATGTTACGTTGTAAATGCTCATCCATAAAACCATAGTGAAGCACATAATTACTGTGTAAATAAAACTTTCTCTCTTATTCTGTGGCATAATAAATCCTCCTTTTATTTTGTGTTCTTTTTCAACAGTGAAATCCATCTCCATTGCTATTCTCAATGAGTTCAGTGTGGAAGACTTTTATTCAAACATAAGAAGTTTCCGTTTAGCTCATTTCACATAATAAAAAGTAGAGATGTAATAGTTGTTAAACTCGTTACCATCTCTACTTTCGTATCTGACTTTCACTGCGTTCTTTTAATTTTCCTTAGGTATTCTACAGTAAAATTTTATTTTTCGTAAGTACTTTTTTAAATTTCGGCACTTTAAACAATAATATGTATAAAGCTACGTTAAGGCACACACTATTGCATAAAAAATCTCACGAAATAATGCTGATATTATCTTACATTTCCGCCTTTCATGGCTGCCTTTCTCTGATACATTTTCTTGTCAGCATTTTCAAGAAGAATTTTTAAGTTTAATTCTGATTTTCTCTCAGATTTTCAATTAATTTAAACACTTCCGGATGCTTTTCTTTTAAATGCTCATCAAGAACATGTCTTCTTTCCTTAAATCTTTCTGCCATTTCAGGATGTTCATCCCTGATTCTTCTATGTATTTCTTCTCTATGCTTTTCGAAACGTTCAGCAATAGTTTTTTCATCTTTTCCTGAAATATTAACAATCTCTTTTAGATGTTCTTCAAGATGCTCTAACCACTCGTCCTCGTCAAAAGCATCCATATGTGACCAGCTTCCGTGGAAAAGTTTCTCCATATCTCCTGTTTTCTTTAACTGCTGAATCTGCAGAACAATCTGCTTTTCAATTTGCTCTTCACTTTCAGCCCCGTATGCCCAAACGAACTCCTGAACCTTGTTATCTGCTCTTTTTCTTGAAGCACTTCTTTCTTCATTTTCTACGCCACCCTCTAAAGGATAAGGTCTTCCAATACCCATATCCTTCAAAGCAATGTGAATAGTTCTTCTAACTCTTCCTTCTTCAATCATATACCCTAGCCCCAGTGTTCGAAGTTGCTCATTAATCTTTGCAATATGTTCAGTAATATAAAATCTAATGCCTTTGTCTTCAAGTGACTTGTACAACATTGCCAGCCTATCTGCTGCAGTTATGTCAATACTTCCAACGCCGCCTGCATCAAGAATTACAGCTTTGGTATCCGGTTTTATGCTGTCTTCAATATCGCGTTGCAACACCTGAATATTACCAAAAAATAAATTACTGCTAAATCTATAAATTACAACTCCTTCAATGGCATGTATTTGTCTTCCCTCGTTCAAATCCCTAAAATGTCTATGCCCCGGCTGTATTCCAAGAAAACATCTTGAAGGTTTTGATGTTCTTATAATCATTTCTGTAAAAGAAAGAATAATACCAATTAAAACACCATTTATTGTTCCAAGTAAAAGTACACCGAGAAAAGCTCCCATAAAAATTAGAAATTCAGTTCTGCTTACCTTCCACAACCTTGCTGCCAAGTCAAACTCCGTTGCACCCATAAGTGCTGAAATAACTATTGCCGTCAAAATAGGAATAGGAAGATATCCGATAAATCCTGTTCCACAAAGAAGTAACACTATCATAGAAAATCCTGCCACAATGCCTGTAAGCTGAGTTTTTGCCTGATATTGTTCACCCATTGCCGTACGGGAAACTGAACCGTTAATAGGGCAACATCCTGTAAAAGCAGCCATAAAATTACCTAGGGAAAATGCAAAAATCTCCTGATTATCATTTATTCTGTAATTATTTTTTTGAGCAAAACTATTCTCTGCCAACAAAGTTTCAGCCATAATTACTACTGCCACCGACAAACTGATTGTTATAATCTGTTGGATTGAAACTGACGAAAAATCAGGAATACTCCATCTTGGAAGCCCCGGCTCCACTACATTTAATGTTTTTATGCCCCAATCCGTTATTGGAAAATATTTTGTTATTAATGTTCCCACAAGCATTAGCACTACAGCCATTGGAAACTTAGGCATTACCTTCTTCGAGGCAAAAAGTATTACCAGCGCTATCACTCCCATAATTACTGATGGCATATTTATATTAAGCGCAGTCTTATAGATATGTTCGGCTAATTCGAAAAACTCTCCTGTTCCCGATGTGCCTCCCATAACCTTTGGAATCTGCATTAATATGATTGTTGTACAAATACCTGTTATAAAACCACCCATTACCGGTGCTGAAATGTAATTAACCAGCTTTCCGGCTTTCATAAAATAAAAAGCCAACAACCATAAGGCAACAAAAAACGTCATAACAGGAACTGCTGCCATAGCCTTGTCTGAACCAGCCTCTATGTTAAGTGTCAAAAGCGCTGAACCTACAAGAGCTGCAGGAGCCGCGTCCACACCAAATATAAACTGAGGCGATGTAGAAAAAAGTCCAAAAACAAGAATTGGAAATACCGAACCATACAATCCGTAAACTGCAGGCAGACCGGCTATCTGTGCATATCCCATAGAGATAGGAATAGACACCGCCATAATAATAATTCCTGCAATAATGTCCTTTATAAAATTGTCTTTGTTATAATTTCTTAATGTTTGCAATAGTTTTATATTCATTTTTAAACCTTTCTGTTCGAACATCCTGACTTTACCTCAATTGGGCATATTTTTTCATCTCTCTGGCATCAGTATAACGCAAATCCCCATTGACGTAAACGTAAATTCTACGCAAATCCCCATTGACGTAAACGTAAATTCTACGCAAATCCCCGTTTATTACTTTTTGGTAGCAATTATATTGATAAATAGGTTTCTTTTTAGTCTAAACATTTCCATTAACTTTATTATCAATGGCGCGCACTAATAATTTATGTCTTTTTCGTGTATCTGCATTCTTACCACAATACGCTCTTTCAATATATTTGACTTTCCACTTTACATAGATTATTATTTTATACAGAAAAAATATTCAAAAGAGGTACATATATGCAGAATGACAAAAATTTCTTAGGCACGGCTCCTATTGGAAAGCTTCTTCTAAAGCTGTCTATTCCAACGGTAATCGCCCAGCTTATTAATATGCTTTATAATGTTGTAGACAGAATTTATATAGGACATATTCCGGGGGAAGGCAGTCTTGCTCTTACCGGAGTCGGCGTGTGCATGCCGATTATTATGATTGTTACTGCTTTTGCAGCACTTATCAGTTCCGGTGGTGCGCCAAGAGCTTCTATTTGTATGGGAAAACAAGATAATAAATCCGCAGAACAAATATTGGGAAACTGCTTTTCTTTACAGATTGTTGTTTCTATTGTTCTTACGGTGGTTTTGCTGATTTGGAATAAAGATTTGTTAATGGCTTTTGGTGCCAGTAAAAATACACTTGGATACGCAACGGACTATATGCGTATTTACGCTTTAGGTACATTGTTCGTTCAGTTAACTCTGGGCATGAATGCTTTTATTACTGCTCAGGGATTTACAACAACTTCAATGGTTTCCGTTCTTATCGGTGCCATTTGTAATATTACTTTAGACCCTGTATTCATTTTTGTTTTTAATATGGGCGTAAAAGGTGCAGCCCTTGCAACTGTGCTGTCACAGGCAATTTCAACCATATGGGTAGTTGTTTTTCTTAGTGGCAAAAAAACACAGCTTCATCTGCGAAAAAAATATATGGGCTTGAAACCTAAAATTTTTCTTCCATGTGTTGCACTGGGACTTGCAACTTTTATTATGCAGGCAAGCGAAAGCGTTGTAACCGTCTGCTTTAACTCATCTCTCCTTCATTACGGTGGAGATATTGCCGTTGGTGCCATGACTATTTTAACCAGCGTTATGCAGTTTGCCATGTTGCCACTTCAGGGAATCGCCCAAGGCTCACAGCCTATTGCCAGCTATAATTACGGTGCAAAAAATGCAGACAGAGTAAAGAAAACTTTCCGTCTGCTTGTAATTACATGCTTAACATATTCCACATTGCTTTGGGCTGCAGTACAGATTATTCCAAAAGTATTCGTAAGTATTTTTACTTCCGACGCAAAACTGGTTGCCTTTACTGCACCAATGTTAAAAATATATTTGGGTGGTTTATTCCTTTTCGGAATTCAAATTGCCTGTCAGATAACATTTACGTCCCTTGGCAAAGCAGTCAACTCTATTATTGTTGCTGTTATGCGTAAGTTCGTACTGTTACTTCCGCTTATTTATATTATGCCTCACGTTGTATCTAATCCAACTATTGGCGTATACATGGCAGAGCCTATTGCAGATATTATTGCTGTGCTGTTTACATCTGTTTTGTTTACATTCCAGTTTAAAAAAGCACTTGCACAAATTAGGAATTCTAATGAAATGTAACGAAGAATGTGATATTCTTATTAAATTTACAAACCGAGATGATCCTTATTACTATTGCATTAAAGATGAAATCTTTAATGCAATATATCACAGCAAATATCAACACTGCAATTAAATAGAATCTGACCGGTCGATATATACTTTTCCATGACTACACCTCAGCCTCTACAATCACAAGCTCACTCTTTATACCATTGAACTCAATGTAATTGTCTGCTTCGGCATCTGAAAAGTCATCAACCTTTTTGCCCTGTCTCTCATAATAAATATGAGTTGCTATTCCCTTTTTTGTGCTTCTAAATCTATAATCTGCAGGAATTGTAAGTCTTGATGTTGCTGACAACTGGTTAATCTCAAGCGCACCCTCATGTGATAAAACACTGATCTGCATATCAAGATTTGAATCTATCTCAATTTCACTTTTATTTCCCTGAAGGGTAACTTCGCTAATTTTGCCATTTACCTCAATATGTTCATTTTCTATATCAGTAATATTCAGTGTCCCTGCATTAACTGATAATTCGATTTTTCCAATATATTTTACCGGAATAAAAATAGTAATGACCAAACTCTCCTTTGCATCTGCTTCACTGGCTTCATTAAATCTGTTAAGATCAATATCGATTCGGTTTTTTATATCATCAATCTTTACTTTATAATCTGCCAGAAGATTCTTATAGACATTTGAAAACATTGCGACTTCAATTTTTTCTCCATGATATGCCTTTAAATCTACAGCATATGCTCCACCAAGCTTGATATCAAAATTCTTCTTACCATCAATATCGTATTCAGTACGACTTTCATAGATGTAATTAGACTGCTTTTTCTCTGATTTCTCATTCGAAAGTAATTCATCTACTGATATCTGGAAGAGATCTGCTATTGCCATCAGATTTGCAATATCCGGTGTTCCTATTCCTGCTCGTGTCAACCCTAGACCAAAAAAAATTAATTTTTTTGTACCCTCAAATATCACTTTCCATTATACCTGCTATCGCAGTATATTGAAAGCAATACTTATGCCTGCAGAAGAAAGGAGTGCCATATTTTCTCGACACTCCAAACTCCATAAGCATCCATCTTACTTGAAAAATGGATCATCTGTATTCCATACAATCT
>ERZ1106951.1552-NODE-1552-length-19912-cov-9.886539_pt1 | contig 19912 bp, 15 predicted proteins | sample MGYA00403676_ERZ1106951 | MGnify/ENA primary metagenome ERZ1106951 (study PRJEB35170, sample SAMEA104062398) | human gut metagenome | biome: human gut; feature: human-associated habitat; material: faeces | place: Denmark | collected 2012-04-23 ...
CCTCGTATTCGTCCAGCGTCAGCAGGATCGGCTCGGTATTCTCGCACCCGTTGGGGCAGAAGGTATCAACTTGTGGTGCGCCACAAATCCGACGGCACCGTGGCGGTCTTGGCATGGGCACATCCTCCTTTGTTTCCGGTATATACCGATTATACAACGTGATTAGAGAATTGTCAATAAGAAGTGAACGTTTTACCACCCTGGAATTTGAATGTCATCCGTCCGTCTGTGTGGATGGTTACCGTGTCAATGACTGTCAACCAGAGCTTTTCGTCAAACTCGGTGAGGACATCCAATTCCTGCACCTCGAACATAAATGCTCCGATGGCTTCTGCCTGAGCTTCCCGTGCCGCCTTTGTGGTACGGAGCTGCTCAAGCTGCGCCTTGGCTTTTTCGTACCGCTCCACAAACCCATTGTACCGGGCGGCGTATTCTTCCTGGTTCTGCGCCGTTTGCGAGTTCTCGGCAATGCAGCGTTTTGTCAGTTCGGTTACAACTTCGATCTCCTCAAGCAGGCTCTCGATTTCTGTGTCAATGCCTGTACAGTCTGTCAGAGTGGCTTGCATCAATCGGCAATCCTCAAGGATGTTGTCTTTGCTTTCGATGATAGCGTTAAGGGCTGCCACGAACCGTGCTTTGATGGTTTCCTCGTCCAGGTGTGGCATCTCACATTTGTGCTCACCCTTAAATTTGCCGTTGCATTGCCAGATGACCCTGCGGTATTTTGAGGTGGAGTTCCAGACTTTTGAGCCGAAGTATGAACCGCAATCACCACAGATAATTCGGGAGGAAAAAATACTCTTTCCGCTGTACTGGCGGCTGATCTGCTTGCGCCGCGCAAGCTCCGTCTGAACTTTGTCGAACTCTTCCGGCGTAATAATCGGCTCATGGCTGTGTTCCACATAATACTGCGGCACCTCGCCCTCATTGACCTTCCTCTTTTTTGTGAGGAAATCGACCGTGAAGCATTTCTGGCGGAGAGTTAGGGATTCGAACCCACGGAACCTTGCGGTTCAACTGATTTCGAGTCTTGTTCGCACTTGGCACTTTCGTGTCTGTTGTGGCCGGTGGCGGCAGTTTTGGAAACGGCGAAAGCCCTTGCGCTGCAACGGATTTCGGACTCGCCGACCGGTATTGACCAGCTCCATATCAGAAAAAACCAGAGTTCAAATTGAAATGAGAAATGCCCAAAACGATCGTTTTTTTTGCGCGCTGGCAAGAAAATATGCAAGAAGAAAACCCTTGTCCGGTATGGCTTTGCGGACAGGCCCCCGGATTAAATGGCAAGAAAAACCGGCTCAAAACAGATTATACGAAGCACCCTTTCGGACCGAAACACAGAAAGGAGTCTTCGTTATGAAATACGACGCCAAGGAATTCAGAAAATACCCGGAGATTATGAACAAGGAGCAGATGCGGATCGCCTGCCACATCAGCAAGCAGACGGCGCTCTATCTTCTCCAATTCAACCTGATTCCGCACACCTGCACCGGCAAGAAAACCCGCTGCTACGCCATCAAAAAGAGCGATGTGATCGCTTTTATGAACGACCGTGAGATCAACCCGGAAAAATACATAGCGCCGAAGAACTGGTACAAATACGGAAGCGAAATGGTTCGGCCCTATAAAATCCGCATCCATCCGCCGTGCGCCAAAGACGAGAAGAAGCTTCGGCGCTACTATGAGAGCAAGCTGGCCGCGCTGCCGGATGTGATGGATGTGGCCGCCGCCGTGGACTTCACAGGCTATAACCGCCGCACCGTCTGCCAATGGATTCGCGTGGGGAAGCTGAAGGCGCTGGCGCTGCTGCAGAAGTACATGATCCCCAAATGCTATCTCATCGACTGGCTCTGCTCGGACGATTACAACAACACCAACCGCAAATCTCGCCGGCATATCGATATGCTTTGGGAAGTACAGAAATGGAGAGATTGATGCGGACATTTTCCTTTGCTTTCTCAAAAAGAGGCACAGCGGCATCATCCCCTTGGCGTCTGTTGAAAAAACGCCGATTTTGTGATACTATAATAGCAATAAGCCGAGCATTTGCTGAAGCCACCGAAAAGCCGGGAGGGAACAAAAATGAGCAGTACTTTCCTCAACGATGAAAACAAGGGCGATATCGTCATTTACCAGTCTGAAAGCGGCGAGACAAAAATTGATGTCCGGTTTCAGGATGAAACTGTCTGGCTGACACAAGCGCAGATGGAGGAGCTTTTCCAATCTTCCCATGCAAATGTGGTTGAGCACATCAAAAACATCTATTCCGAAGGTGAGTTGGACGAAAGTTCAACCTGTCGGAAATTCCGACAAGTTCGCCGCGAGGGAAATCGCAATGTGGAGCGCGAAAGACTATATTATAACCTGGACATGATCATCTCTCTGGGCTATCGCATCAAGTCCTCCATTGCAACGCAGTTCCGCCGCTGGGCTACCGAGCGCTTGAAGGAGTACATGATCAAGGGCTTCGCCATGGACGATGAGCGCCTGAAGAATCTCGGCGGCGGCAGCTATTGGAAGGAGCTTCTTGACCGCATCCGGGACATCCGTTCCTCCGAAAAGGTGATATACCGTCAGGTCCTCGATCTCTACGCTACCAGCGTGGACTATGACCCCAAAAGCGCCGAGTCGGTGGCTTTTTTCAAAATGGTGCAGAACAAGCTGCACTATGCCGCCCATGGCCATACCGCCGCAGAGGTGATTTTTGAGCGAGCCGATGCCGAAAAGCCATTTATGGGGCTCACCGCATTTTCTGGGGATTTTCCCACGGCGAAGGATATTGCCATCGCAAAGAACTATCTCTCCGCGGACGAACTGAAGATACTGAACAATCTCGTTTCCGGATACTTTGACTTTGCGGAGATTCAGGCGATGCGCCGCCGGCCCATGTACATGAGTGATTATGTGGAGAACCTGGACCGCATCCTTGCCTCCACCGGAGAGGCCCTGCTCACCGACGGGGGAACCGTCAGCCACACGCAGGCGATGGAGAAGGCAAAGGCGGAATACAGGAAATATCAGGCGCAGAATCTTTCTCCCGTGGAGGAGGAATATTTGCAGACCATTCGCAGCATTGAGAAGGCGGCAAAAGAGGGCGAAAAACGCTGATTCCGCAATACCCTCACAGAGAAGCTGTCCTTTTTGAGCCGGTATACTGCGGATATGGATAGGGGCTGTCGCAAAATTATTTTGCAAATCAACTGAATGCCATGGCGGGAGAAAACGCAGATCTCTGCGATTTCTCCCGCTGTTTTCAGCTATTAAAGCTCCAGCACGCACGACTTTACGGCCCAAATAAGAACAGAGCAAAGTTTCAGAAACTTTCTGGTACAAGCGCCGGTTTGCCGATCGATTTGTGAGCCCGGACGAGAGCATTACGCACCTTTGACCGGGTGAAAAAGAACAATCTTCGGAACAATATCAAAAATCTCGGAATAATGTCATTATGTTATCGGAACTATGTCAATATAATAAATGATTACATATAAAATAATCCAAGATGATTTGCTTCTCTGATATAGGCGGTACAGCAAGCTATGCCACCTATATCAGAGCAAATTTTGCTTATCAGTCATCAAACCCGAAGTCAGTAATCTTCAAGGTCTTGCAGTTCTCAGAAACTGTCCTTACTGTCGACGAAGGAATGCCATCAGGGGCATTAACCTCTACTTCCAGTTTCAACTGCACATTGGCTCCTTCAACTTGCATCAGATGCCGAATGATTTCATCAACATAGGTTGAAATTACCCTATTGACACGGACAGCATCGACATCCGCAGACATATAGAAATGCCTATTTGCAGCAGTGGGCGGAGTAGCAGCTCCAGTACCGCCTGGTGTCCCAGCACCTTCGCTGCTGGTGCCTGTATGCATTCCGCTTCCGCTGGGTGTAAATCCGGAAGAAGTGCCGCCTGAAGTTGCTTGACTGCCAGCCGCCGCTTGAGCTTCCGCCTCTTCCTTGATCTGTGCCTTTGCAGCAGAAGGCTTCACGAGCAAATCTGTGTTATTGAAGTTGAAAATGCTCTGATTCCACTTCAAGCCAACATACCGCTCACCATTATGCGCCGCTGCTATTCCGAAATACTCATCGGATGCGCAGCCCTGACAAATGGTTTCCTGAAGAACGCTGTAGCTGGACAGTCTTGGCAAATAGCAATAAGTGCAGAGGTATTCCCAAAGCTTCTTCACTGAAATGTTTTCAGTATCCTTCCAAAGAAGCTCATCCAGTGTCATTTGCAGCAGAGCCGGAGCCCATCTTGTGATGACCTGGTCGCTTTGAAGCATTTTCCTTGCTGCCTTTGCAACAATGGAATCCTGTCCGCCGCCGAGATCACTGATTTCCCATTGAATTGCCTTCATGTCGCCATATTGGTCGATAAAGGGAACCATCAACCAACAATAGGTTTCTTTCAGACGAAGCTCCACTGTGTCGTTGCTGCGCTTCAGATTGTTCTCTGTTTCCCGGACTTGCTGACCATCAAGATTCAGATCCTCTTTATCGGACATGATGGAAGTCCAAGCAATGTAGCGCTTTACCTCCTGACGGAGCGCACCTATCTTGCTCTCATCTGGGGCAACAAATGCAAGCATGTTCCGAAAAATACGCGGTGATGCTCCACGGTTATTCAGAATATCCTGAACAGCTCTCATCGCAGCCGAATTATCGTAGTTCCTGCGATAGGTATCATTGGTACGCAGGAGAACCAGACGTACTGCTTGGTCATCCGGGACATCACCTGAAGATGTTGGAGACGGATGAACCCCCGCAAAGGGATTTTCCTTTCTGCACTTCTTCAAGCGGCTTTCAATTTCCATATCGACATCCGCCAAAGAGACCTGAGAGGCGCGATCTTCAGCAGTCTTACGCAGCGTTGGCTTTGTGTCATACCAGAAGCGGTTTCCATTCGGATTGTTATAGAGGTAAGACAGAGAGCCATGAAGCGTGTTCAATGCGTCCTTAAAGTCGGCAATATTTTCGCCAGGCTGAACAACGCCCAAAAGGACTCGAGAAGTTTCCAAACCTCTGATTCCTTGGTCCCGAAGGGCAGAAGTGCTCGGAGCGCTGCCAAGCATAACTGTTCGGGATACGCGACGGCACGCGAGAATGCGTCCATACCGAGGATTTGCTTTATCTTTTTGATAGGGGATAGAATCCTTTCCGTCTACTTCACGGTCAATGATGCTGTTCCATGTATCCGGAAGGTGGCGAACTAGTTCATCACGGACTTGCGGCATATCCAGTGTAATGGAGCCCGGCATGATCATGGCTCCCTCATCGTTTGCCATCCAAAGCTCATGAATAACTGCTGCCATCAGACGCAGCACACCTCTTGTGCGCTGGAATCTCTCCAATGTTGCCCAATCGCCATAGAGACGATCGAATACTTCTGGATGTATCGGGTAGCAAGATACAAGGCGGTCACGATATTCCACTTCCTTGGATTCAAGCGGAAAATCTTCAGAATTGTCCTGATACATTTGGCTGAATGCATCACAAACAGCATCGCGGGCTGCTTCGTCCTTGCAGTCCAAAAACAGTCTACGGCGTACAACTTCAAATCCTTCGTTTGCAGCAACTGGCTTCCAAATAGACTCCATACGTCCAAAAGTATGCTCGATTGCTTCGAGTGCCTTTTGGCCTGCCTCGCCACCAATCTCAATGCTGGATTCCGGAATAGAAGCAACCACGATGCTGTTTTCACTTGCGCGTGCAGCTTCGGTAATCTGTTGAATGAATGTAATGAAATTATCGAAAGAACCAGCAGGCAAACCTTCTGCACCAAAGAGAACTTTTGCGTAAGCAACCAGCTCGTCCATCAAAATCAAGCAGGGGCCACATTCGTTGAACAGGTTCTTCAAGTTCTCCGAGCCGGGAGCTACGCCTTTCAAATCGGCATCACGAATATATTTTGCATATAGCTCAGGCTTACCGGCAGAAGTCACCAGTTGATACGCCATTTCTCCCCAAATGGTGCCAACGCTATATCCCGGAAGGTTTGCAGGCTTTTTCCGACGGGATGGGTCAAGCGCCGTACCAACCAGAACAGCGACATTTGCGTGTGGGAATTCTTCTAATCCTGCGCGTTCCATAATCGGCTTCAGGGCAGGTACGGACTCCAGCGACATTCTGCTGTGTGCAATGTGGTAAAGAGCCAGCATGCTGTGGGTTTTGCCGCCGCCGAATGCTGTCTTCAACTGGATAACAGGTTCTCCGCCTGTCCCGTTTAAGCGCTGTAAGGACTCCACCAAAAGTCCTGCCATACCTTCCGTTACATAGGTTCTCGCGAAAAATTCAACCGGGTCACGGTACTCATATGCACCTTCGCCTCTGGCTACCTGCGCAAGATCTGCGGCAAATTCAGCGGATTTATAGCGCCCTTCCGCTACATCCGGGTGTGGCTGCATAACATCGCGCCAGCTGGGGAGATTTTCTCCGACGTGACGTCCCAGCACAGCTGCGACAGTCTTAGATTTTCCAGTCGGTGTGGTTTCTTTTGCCGGGGCGGAAGATGTAGAAGCATCTTCTGAACCATAGCGGAGCTTACGATACAAAGCACGAATTTCTTCAGCTCCATCACTGTCAAAGCCATCGCAAAGTCTCGCCATTGTATCCAATGCTCGTTCTGCATCGGCCTGTGCAATATCCTGCATTCCCAAATGAGCAACTTTATTGCGAACTCCCATGAGTTCTGTAGCCCAAGTACGGTAGTCCTTTGAGAGCTTGGAACGAAAAACATCATTCCAACGCCGATCAATGAGCCGCAGACAGTTTGCAACATCGAGTGAATCTTGCAATTCAGCATACTCACCGGAAGAGGGCAGATCATATTGGTCACTGAGTGCAGTCAGTACCTCCTGCCACCAGCTGTTCTTGTATACGCGCGATAGCTCCCTGCAGATATAGCCTGCCATATCAGGAAGTAAAATCCTAAATCCGTTTTGAACGAGTGCTATATTTTCCTGCATGATTTATTCCTCCTCCAATTGAACGGTATCAGCTTCGCTGCCCGCGTTTTTCTCTTTCAAATATCCCAGAATCTCTTGATAAATAAGCTCTAGTGCATCGTGTATCTTCATGCCTGAACCGGATGCATTTAAGACTTTCTTGTAACGAGTGAACAGACTAAGTCCTGCACCGATACCGACGATTTTTTCATCACTGACATCCACACCGGCGCACAACATCCTTTCAAATACCATGGGAAATTCCCTCTTTAGTGCGGCTGCAAAGCCCCTTCTCGTGGTCTGCTCGGTTTTATCATGAACGCGTGCCGCAATCAATACTCTTGTCCCATCTGCCTTTTCAGAAGCCGCTGCGTTTCGCATTGGCCACACTGCTGTAATTTCATATCCAGCATGAAGCATACTCCCGATTAAAGTCTCAAATGGAGAAGCTGTGCCATTGTTCCCATTGACAAGTGCCAGTTCATCTCCTTTATGAAACTCGAAGAAGAATAGCTGTGGGAAATTCCTGTCGGCATGTTCTGCCAGTTGGGCGAGTACATCTCGCATTTGGGCTTCATAAGTCTGTTCGCACTCTGCCGTATGCTTTCCTTCATACTGACCACAGGTAGAAAGCTCATCCTTACTTGTCACCATGGGGTTGAACAATTCTGGATAGATTGTCTTCAGACTTTTCCTAAGCCATATATAGAAGTAATCTGACAGCGCAGCATAACCAATGGCCTTATAATACGGAAGCTCTGTGCAAACCATTATATTTTGCGGATATGTTGCCATTCGTGCATCTTGCTGCAAAACGGAAACTTCACTGCCGATAGGCAGATTCCGGATTGCATTTACAACGCTTTTCAGCGCAGAAGATAAGTTCCCGGTAATTTTTGAAAAAGGATTGCCTTCCGCGTAGGTCCATACCATAGGAATCGCCTGTCTGCCAAAGGTATTTCGAAGGCTATTCCCTGTGGTTCGCCACGAGCAGATTGTGGAGTTTGCATCTGCAATCTTATCAATCACAAAAGCCAGATATACTCCGATTGCCTGCCCATAAGCCAGAGCACCGGTGCCGCCGTTTGATAGCGAGCCTCCGCTTGCGTCCATTCCTGCTGCCAGGGCATCCGATGCAGCCTTATCCTGTATCTCAGGGAGCAAATCGCATAACATCGTTAGCATAGTAAGCTGTCTCGATGAGAAGAGATCTGCATAGCTTTTGAGACCGAACCCAGGTGGTGTGAACCAATGCGGATTATCCGGTATTTCTCCGGGCGGTGCATCCTCTGGGATAGGGACATTCGCTGCATGCATCTGTTTCTCGGATGGGGCAATATACTTTATTCCGTCTTCCGTCTCCAAGGAGATTGCCATCATCTGCGCGCCCAGCTTATGAGATGAACCCATCTGCTTTACATACGCATCCGTTGTGAGCGAACCGCAGGCAGGACAACGAAATACCGCGCCTTGACTGCCAACCTTATTACTCATTTTCTCCTTTGGACAGCATCCATGCTGTAATTCAAAATGTACTGCTCCGTCTTGCAAAACAGGCTCGGCCCAAATCTCGTTTGATCCTTTTGAGCACAGAATAAAAGAGCTTGCCAGCGGCATAGTACAGCTACATGCGGGGTTCGGGCATTTGACTGTCCTTGCCCAGATCCATGCGGAAGGTGTGCCATCCTGCTCATTTGGATAGATGTCCTTGAGCTTTTCCCAGGCCTTTTCCCGCAGAAGATTGCCGTAATAGGCGACATCCTCCGCAAGGCCTTCCGTTCCAAAATACTGCTTCCGGAGTGCCAAATGATTGACCGGGCTTACATTTGCAAACTTTGCGGGAATTTCCGTTGCCGCTTTCGTAAGCATCACTGCCACAGAGTTCAGATCACTTGCGACGGCAGGAAGTCCCAGCGACTGTGCTGCCAGCGCTACGCCTCCGAAGCCACAGAATGGGTCGAGAATTGTCGGCTTCTTGCCAAACTCCGGAACCTCTCCGCTTTGCACACGCGCAAGCCGCGATTTAAGCTCATCGTCGCTTTCCGGGGCATTGATCAGCGATGCAGTCAAAGCCGACTGCACAGAGGAGATCGGACTTCGTCCCCACCAAAGATGCAGATGAGCGGGATGTCCGGGAGCTAACTTTTTTTCACGGAGGGTTTTTGCGTTAATCTCAGTTAAAGGGAGCGCCGCCTCTATTAACTTTTTCATTTGGAGATTCACCCCCTTATCGTTGTTCTATCATGAATCGATTGCGTCCATATCGAACAGAGTCATCTGTTCCGGTGCATCAGCTTTTATTGCTGCTGCTCTGGACTGGATGTCCGGCCAAGCCACAACAAGCGCGTTATAGGCATAGCCTTCCTCTGTCCAGCCTTTGCGCTCGGCAATGGTATAAAGCCGATAGGCCAGATCCTTCGCAACCTCCGCGCCGGAGCCGAAGATGCCCCACACGATCTTTGCGCAGGCTTCGATGCCGCCGGTTGCCATAGCATGGGTCAGCTGCTGGGTCAGCAGCCAGACGGTGCTCTCATTGGAGTCCACCGCTGTCGGAAGCTCGCTGCGTTCCATCAGATGCACAACGCCTGCTTTCGCATACAGAACGCCGTGCGCCGCCATCATCGGGATGGAGGTGCTCTTGGCGTTTGCGAGGATTTCTGCCTCGCCATACTTGATGTTGTTGTAGGCGCACTGCGTATAGAGATCCACGCAGAACCGGCTGGCGGCATCCAGACTGCCGACCTTCTCGTTGAAGTACAGATCCACTTCTTCGTTGATGACCTGCAGGGCACTACGGACGGTCATAACAGAGCCATCTGCCTCAAGCACGCGGCGATAGCGGCTGAACACGCCCATGCCGGGGCCGATGGCAGACTGCGCCAGGTCCACAGGCGCAATGTTGCTCGACTGCAGCTTTTGCAGAGCGGGACGCAGTTCCCGGCGCAGAGCCGCAATCAGATTGCGGCGCGTGGTCTGCGGCGCATCCTCGGGACGCTTGCGGCAGACAAGAACAATTGACGAGGCAAGTGCGTTAACAGCCGATTTTAACCCCGTTTCACGTTCTGTATGCATTGGCCAAGTCCCGGTAATCAAAAATCCTGCATTTATAATTGCGCTCAGCATTGTTTCCCAACCAGATGATGCAGTTCCGCTTGAGTTAGAATCACTTTGCTTGTAGGCATAGTAAATTGTCACGGGAAAATCTTCTTTTGCGTACTGATACATCTGCTTACACGCGGAAAGCATGCCATTTTCAAAAAAACCTTTGGCTTTTTCCATGCTCCCATCATGCCTGTATGGTGTTGCAATTAGTTCTTCCGCTTTAGGCACGAGCATCGTACCGAAAAGTTCTGGATATGTATCTTTTATAGAATGCCGTAGCCAGATATAAAAGTAGTCTGATAAATCAGCATATCCTATGTTGTCATAATACGGCGGATCTGTGGAAATCATTATGTTCCTCATTCCGCAGTCACTTTGTGCATCAAACTGTTGAGCATAGCCTGTTCCCGATGCCGGAGATTTTTCCAATGATTTAGCAACCCAGTTGATTGCGCCACTCCAGTTTCCAGTTGAATTAGAAAATGGATTAGATTCAGCATAATCCCATACCATTGGAAGCGCTTGTCTACCAAAAGTTTGAATTATAAAATCTCCACTCCAACCATTCAACGATGAGGAATAGTTAGTTTCTCTATCCACAATAAATCCCAGATAAACTCCCAATGCTTCTCCATAAGCCTTGGCGCCATCACCATTATTACACAAAGGTAGATGATCATTCTTCATTCCAGCTGCAACTGCATCCGCCTCTGCTTTTGCTTGTGCCTCTGAAACTAATGTGCTAAATGTTGTAAGAGCAGTGAGCTGTCGTGGAGTAAAGAGATCATCATAGTGAGTCATACCAAATGCGGGCGGACTGAACCAGCGCGGATTTTCTGGCATGGCTCCCGTTGGAATGTGTTCTGGCTTTTCTATCACTGCTGACAAAATATGTTCTTCAGTCGGGGAAAGATAGATTCGTCCACGGTTGCCCTCTGCTATTATCGCCATTAATTGGCTCCCTAGGTTTTCATTCTTTCCTTCCTGTTTTACATACTCATCTGTAGTTATCTCTCCGCAACACGGGCATTTGAAGGTTGCACCGCGCCCAGTTTTATAGCTTGTATATTCCTTTGGGCACTTGCTATTCTGTACTTCAAATCGAACTTTTCCTCCGTCAGGAATAGGTTTTGCCCAAGCTTCATGCCCCTTCTTCTTAGACAATACAAATGAGCTGGCCAGCGGCATGGTACATCCACATGCAGGGTTCGGACATTTGACTGTCCTCGCCCAAATCCACGCGATGACTGTAGCTTCACCACCGCCTTGCTCATGCGGCACTTTCACCTTGGGATAGAGATGTCCGATGCGCTGAAACGCCTCCTGTTTCATCCATTCGCCATAATAGCGCACATCTTCCGCAAGGCCCTGTGCTCTGTTCCAACCATTACGCATAGCAGAAACCTGTGCATCCGGATTTACCGGAGCTTTCCCTGCGAAGCGTGGTGGAATCTCAATCATAGCCTTATTGATGGTCACAGCCACAGGGTTCAGGTCGTGGGCGTGTGCTTCCAGCCCAAGGCGCTGCGCCTCGAGTGGGATGGCTCCACCACCGGCAAATGGGTCAAGAAGAGCCGGCGGATTATTATTGGTGGATTTCAGAATTTCAGCTTTTGCGGCATTCAGAATGTCCTCGTTATTGGAATTTTCCCATACGACGAGATCCTCCAGAATCTTAAAGAGCCTCTGACGTTCTTTGTTCTGGTCTTCCTCTGTCGGAAACTTTTCCGGATGAGAAGAAGGATCGTCCACAAGGCTCGACCAAATGACGGCACGCGCTGCCGCCAATGGCCGACGCGCCCACCACAAATGTAGGGTGGATGGATGTCCGTGGCGGATAGACTTCTCCCGTGCAGACTCCGCGTTTATCTTTTCCAGTGGCAATGCCACTTCAATCAACTTTTTTTGTGTGTCCATTTTGTTCCTCCGTGCCAAAGAACATATCCAGATATTCCTGTAGATCTTCTTTTACTATTGACGGGCTCTGTGGCGCATATTTCATGCCGTTTTTCTGAAGATTGCTTAGACTAAGTTCTTCACTATCTATGCAAGAAAGCAATCTCAACCGCATATATCTTTTCTTTCGAGCCGGTGGTATTTTCCACCACTCTTCACTCTCTACAACTTGGGAATATGTCATATTAACCATTTCTACTTCCACCATGTACATAACCCTTGAAACTGGCTTAGAACAGTATATGTATACAATATCCCCGACAGAAAAATTTCTCGTTTGATTCCAGTCAATGAACCCATTTTTATTAAATGCAGCTTCATGGTCAAAAACCATTGGGTTCGCTGACATAATCCAATTAGTCAACTGCCTCACCTCATTTCTGATAAGCAATCTCAGAGGACGCTATCAAATCCTGTATGTCATAATTTGTGCTGTTCGTTGCCATGCCCGGTGCGTCAAACGGCGGCCGCTTCAGGTAAATCGTGTGCGTCGCGTCTGCGTCTACTTCCACGATGGCGAGAATGAACTGTTCCGGATTATTCAGGCCGCAGAGCATTTCGTTGCGGCTGACGGTAACAGTGGCTGCGCCCTTTGCCCGGCCTTTGACCTCTACAAAGCGCAGCACATTGCCATCCGGCCCGCGCAGCGTTTCCGGCACGAAGGATTCCACATCGTATCCGCATTTTACGGCGCTGACATCGCGCGGCACAAAGCCCGATTCCTTCTCGATCTCCATCACGGCCTTCATCGCAGCCAGTTCGATTGCTTTCTTGTCCCCCTGACTGAACAGCTCCGGTTCAGCATGCGGCATCAGCTTATAGAGAAGTCCTTTCGGGATGACAAGCGCTCCGCCGGTCATTACCGGAGGCATAGGCGAAATGCGCCGTTCTTTCTCAATCTCCGCAAGGCGCTCTTGCATACGATGTTCCAACTCTTCTGCGCGGCGAGCGGCCAGCTTGGAATTGAGTTTTGCGTTGGACTTGCCTGCGGCTTCCTTTTGCGCAAGGTCTGCAGCACGGTAGTCCCAATACTGAATTTCAGCGGTCAGGCGGTCTTTAACTGCTTTTGCAGTTTTGTTCAGCATGGCTTCTTTCTGCTTTTTTACTTCTGCAAAGTGCGGAGGTATCAGATGCTCGACCGCGTAAGTCTTTGCTGTGGCTTCCACATCACGGTGCAACCAGTCCTGCGACTCCAGCCAAGCACGAATCACCGGAGTCTCTTCCGCCGTTGCTCCGCGGTAGTCAAGATATGGAGCATATCCTGCTGAAGAAGCAGTCCCATCTGCTTTCATCTCAACAAAATGGACTTGCTTGGAGATGACTCTGCGTTTGCCGTCTTTCAGCGTGACGCCATCCTGAACGGCATCTTCTATGTAAAACAGCAGGCGTGCATCTTCACTGTAATCGCTGTCATCAATCAGAACGCTACCGCGCTTCATAGTGTCCACATTCTTTTCCTGAATCAAATCGATCACAGCATTCAGCAGTGGCTGACCCGGGCAGACCAAATCCGCTTGGGGCTTTCCGGGAACCGTGCAGTATTTCTTATCAAAGCAGACACGTTCGTAGCGGTTCAAGACTGGTTCTCCGTATCCGATTGCCATATCACGATTTCGCACAGCATAAGGCACAGAAGTAATCTCATATCTTCCGGCCTCACGCTTGCGAATGCGTCCGCCAAGCTGCTGGAACGCGTCAAGGAAGAAAGATTCAATAAAATGCGGCTGGAGCTTGTGTGCCTCCACACGCTCCATATCCTCGCGAATTGCATTGACCATATGGATATCCATCACGTCATCCGTCAATGCATTTTCCCGGATGATATCCCGGAATATCTGCGGATCAAGAGATTTATCCACCACACGATTGAGTCTTGCGCGCACTTCCGGGTCATTGCCATAACGCACGGCTTCAATCAGCAGGTCGCGCAAGGATTTATTATCAAACGAGACTTTGCCAAGTATATCAAAAACTTTTCCGCCGAGGGCCTGCCGCTCTTCCTCAAGTTTTAGGAACAACCTTTGGAACACATAACCCTCACGAGTCTCGTTCGCAACCAAATTCCAAAGATGACAAACCTCTGTTTGTCCGATACGATGGATACGGCCAAAACGCTGCTCCAGTCGATTGGGATTCCAAGGCAAGTCGTAGTTTATCATCAGGTGCGCGCGCTGAAGGTTGATGCCTTCGCCAGCAGCATCCGTAGCGAGCAGGATGCGCACCCCGACATCCTGCTTGAAGAGCTGTTCTGTTTTTCTCCGTTCATCACGGAGCATTCCGCCGTGGATGGTAACAACAGCTTCGTCATCTCCGAGCAAGGCACGAATCTTTTCAGCAAGGTAGTTGAGCGTGTCCTTGTGTTCCGTGAAGATGATCAGTTTTTCACGCTGGTTATCCTCGCCATACATCGCCTGGTTATCCTGAAGCAGAGAGGAAAGCTCATCCCATTTTCGGTCAACACCGCTGACACGGACATCATTTGCCATCTTTTCAAGGCGCTTCAGCGTCTTGATTTCAATTTCAAGCTCTGCGATGGTTGCCGCAGCGGAAGCGTGGTCTACGACTTTCTCCTCAACAGCCTCCTGCTCATCCGGCGTGAGATCATCGTCATCGTCTATGTCATAAGCTGCATCCGTGTAATCTGCCGCGCGTTTGCCCATTTTCTCCTCTGCAAGGCGATGCTCCAAGCGCTCGCGGCGGCGGCGCAGCGATTGATAAATTGCCTCCGGAGAAGAAGCAAGGCGGCGCTGCAATATCGTAAGGGCAAAACCGACAGTGGTCTTGCGTTCATTGTTCAAGTTATCCGCGCGGTTGAACTCTTCCTGCACATAGTCCGTGACTGCCTGATATAGCTGCGCCTCCTGCGGCGAAAGGGAATAGTTCACCGTGTAGGCGATACGCTCCGGAAACAGCGGCGTACCGTCAAATTTCAAAAGCTCTTCCTTTGTCAGTCTGCGCATGACATCACTGACATCAATAGTCTGCTCCGAAGTATTATGGATTCCCTCAAAACGATCCGGGTCCACCAGAGACAGAAACAGATGAAAGTCCTCATCCTTGCCGTTGTGCGGTGTTGCCGTCAAGAGAAGAAAGTTCTTTGTGATATTAGAAAGCAGCTTGCCGAGCTGGAAGCGCTTCGTGTATTTCACTTCTCCGCCCCAGATAGTAGCAGACATCTTATGAGCCTCATCGCACACAATCAGATCCCACTCAGATACCTTCAGTTTTTCTTGAAGCTGCTCATTTCGTGCAAGCTTATCCAAACGGCAGATGCAGAAATCCACCTCGTTAAAGACATTGCCCGTCACAGCCGATTCCATTCGGTCGTTTGTCAGGATTTGAAACGTAAGGTGGAATTTTGAAAACAGCTCATCCTGCCACTGTTCCACAAGACTGCCTGGAGATACAATCAGGCATCTTTTCAAATCGCCTCTGGCAATCAGTTCCTTGATGAACAGACCGGTCATGATTGTTTTACCGGCACCGGGGTCATCCGCAAGCACATAGCGCAGCGGAAGCTTCGGCAGCATCTCTTGATAGACAGCTGAAATCTGATGCGGAAGCGGTTCCACTGAGGAAGTATGCACAGCCAGATACGGATCGAATAGATGCGCAAGGCTGATTCGATAAGCTTCTGATGCAAGCTTCATCTGTTCGCCGTCCGCGTCAAAGCTCCACGGCAGACTATTGTCCATAACGGTCAGATTAATTTCTTCGTCGCGGAGCAGCATCTGATTGCCTGGTTGTCCATGGCTGTCCTTATATGTAATTTCGAGCACATTGTTTCCGTACCATTGGACAGCAACGATTGTGACAGTCGAATTGCTGATAATTCCTTTTACGGAACTGCCCACGGTTATATCTTCAAGTTTGGTCATGCGGGGTGTTCCTCCTCATCTGTTAAGCAATTTGATTCTTTAACATGACTTGACAGAGCAGCTGTTTACGCATCGGCAGGCTTATCGCGATTCTCTTTATCGGGGACAAATTCCATAACATCATCAATGGAACAATCCAGCGCTTGCAAATTCGTCCTAAGATATCAGTTGTAATATTTTCCTCGCGATACATCTTACTGACGGTACGGTGGCTTACATTTGCCTGCTGCTCCAATTTTTATATCTTCTCTTTTCAGTGTTCTGCTGCGGAGATATGCCCCCAAAGGACACACGCAGCATCCCAGATTTGCTTTTCAAAGCCGATTGTGGCGTTGTTTCCGTTAGCCATAGAACGAACCCTTTCTTTTATTATTTTGCCGCATTGCATTGGAACAGGCATGATAGATCAAACCAGCACTTCCCATTTTCCGTATCGCTTGCCGCTCTCTCTGCGGATATAGTTTTTATCTTGCAGTGACTTCATAATTCGCTTTACAGTTGCGATTGACCTTCCCGTTGCGTTTACAAGCTCTCGCTGCTTGATTGCCGGGTTTTGTGCGACCAGTTCCAAAACCGCCAGTTCTTCCAGTGAGCAGTCCAAAGTATCAAATTGATACTTTGGAACTTTGGAATTGATACTTTGGGGATGGCTTTCCTCCACATAATCAATGTGCATATAACGATTCTTCAACTCGTAATCCGTGCCTAAAAGAAGATTGCTGAAAAACATTTCCAAGAATTTTGTGGTGGCGTGAACGCCCTTTTGCAGATTCGTGTAGTTTGCTCGGACCAAGGCATTGCGGAAGTACCACGAATTCTTTTCAAAGGCGTCGTTGTTTACACGGAAGCCGAAAGTTTTCATATATTTGATCATAAAGACGGCGGTGGCACGGGTGTTTCCTTCACCGAAGGGATGGATCTGCCAAATGTCGGAGGCGAATTTCGCCAGATGCTTCACCGCCGCATCTATGGACAAACCCTCATAGGAGAACTGTTTTTCAGTGGCAAAATCGTAATCCAGCGTATCCTTGATACTGTTCCAGTCCGCATAGATTACGGTGTCGCCGTTCAACACCCACTCTTTCTTGGTGATGTTGTACTGACGAATCTGTCCGGCGTGACGGAACACGCCCTCAAACAGCCTGCGATGGATGGAGAGCCACTCGGCAGGCGAGAATTGGAAGGCTTTCTCACCCAGCAGCTTTGCAATTCTGGCAGAGACAATATCTGCTTCTTTCGTTTCGTTCTCGATGTCGGTGCGGGTGGTGCGCTGCTCGTAATAGCTATGAATGCGCTGCTGGGCTTCATCGATGGTGATTTTGCCCTCGATGTGATCCTTGGCAGTATCCAGCAGATAGGCAGAGGTGTTCAGCCCATCCACCGCCTGCAAGCCAATGGCGGTCTGCCACGCCTTGCTTTTTTCGGCTCGGTCCGGTTCGCCCTGCTTGATATATTCTTCCAGTTCAAATTGCCAATTCTTGTCGGGCATATTTGCACCTCGCTTCTTGTTTGAAAATTAATGTTTTAGTCATCACTCAGCAAATGCCAACCGTTACTACTGTGAACAGGATATCCGTATTCTTTCCCATTCCATTTGATTTTTCCTATGGCATTATCAAAACGGTTCAAAAGATTCCAACATTCGTTTCTATAATCTAAATCAAGTTTTGGATTATTGAAGTCTTTTTGAACTATTTCTCTTGCTTTTTCAAGTTCCTCAAGACTTGCTTTTTCAAACCATTTAGAACTATATAAAGCCCCTTTTTCAATTTGTATTTTCAATGACTTCCATAAATCTGTGAGAGCATCTTTATTTTTTATTCCCATAACGGTTAAGAATACGGTAGTGATGCTAACTCCGGCAAGAAGTAACTGTGATTTGTGTTCTTTTACCCAAGCAATAACTCTATTCTTTTCGGGAGTTTCTTCCGTGTGTTGCTGTTCGATATTATCTTCTTTCATTGTTCAAACACTCCTTTTATCGCTTGATAATTGCGGTGTATTTCGCTATTGATTACAATTCTTCCGTCTTAAAGGTCGTATAACCCTCATAATAGTAGCTGTGGTCGATGCCTATCATATAGACCTCACGGCTGTTTATTTCGTCTGTAAGCGCGCTTTTTAGTAACACTTTGATCTCCACATCTTTAATCGGGCTGCGCTCCATTGCAAGGAGATAATCCTCTTTATCCACCTTGCTCCAGTCCACGACCTTACCAATTTCGGTTTTCAGGATATGGTCAAGCCAAATGCGGGTGCTGCGCCCATTGCCCTCCCGAAAGGGGTGGGCAATATTCATTTCCACATATTTTTCGATGATCTCGTCAAAAGTGGACTGCGGCATCCTGTCGATGTTGGCCAGTGCCGCCTCCAGATACATCAGCGGCGCAAAGCGGAAATTGCCCTTCGCCAGATTCACCGTGCGCAGTTTACCGGCGAAGTCATAAATATCTTCAAACAGATATTTGTGAATCGCCTGCAAAGTCGAGAATTTGCCCGCCGGCAGGGTGTCCAGCACACCGTTTTCGAACAGTTCTACCGCCTTTTTCTTGCTGATGCGTTCTTCTTCCCGGGCAAGATCGGCGGAGCTTGTCAGCCCCAATTTATTTTCCAGTGCCATCGTGCATCTCCTGATTAATTTACAAGGTGTTTAAGCACAAAAAACAGTCCGACAAGTACTATAACAATCAATAACACAACCCATCCAGGGGCTTTCTTCGCTTTCTTTTTTGAGTAAACCGGCTGTACGGAATATGTATATTGTGCCTGCGGCGATTGGCGGAGCGGTTTTGGCTTTGCGACAGGCCGAGGTTTTGTCGCCTCTCGATACATAGCAAGAGGATCACCTTGCTTCATAATCCTATCATAAAAATTGTCAATCCATTGTGCGTCGCTGAGGTCGCACATATTTTCTTCGCTGCTATTCGGGTCGTGTACAATTTGGTTTCTGACCCAGCGGTAATGCTTAAGGCATTTGAGATCTTCGCCCCAGCCTTGAACCCAATATGAACCATTTGGGGTACTTTCCATCTCGGCTATATATGCGGAGACACCGTGCTGAGTTTGCAGCATATCGCCACACAGCTTTTCGAGATGCTTATACGAATCTATAAAGCCCATAGCTCATCACCCAATCCAGATTACTTATCCGCCGCCACGCCGGACTTCATCCAGGCGTCCACTTCGCTGACCTTGAATTTCCAAAGGCGGCCTATTTTCGCAGCGGGCATATTTCTTTTCTCTATCCAGGCGAGTACCGTATCACGGCTAACGCCGAGGTATTCGCAAATCTCTTTCATTGAGTACCAGCGTTCGATGGTCGGTTCCATTAAAATGTCCTCACTTTCAGGCAGTTTCCGATAGCTATACTTATACAATTTAAGTATATCACAGCAAGGTGGATTTATCAAGGATTATTGCGGATTTACGAGGAAAGCAGAGGATAATCCCATGCTTTCAAGAATGAACTTCTTGCTTTTTATCACAGGGCCTTATCAGATGGGGAAAATATTCGCCGAAAATTCGCTCCATTCACCCGCTCGGAGTGAATGGAGCGAATTTGGCTTGCAAACAGAATCGTAAAATGGTCAAATCTGCAAATTTGTTTTTCGCACATTGGGCTTTTCCTTCGGGTTGCGCTATCATGTGGATGATGATAAAAACCCACACGGCGAGCGTGAAGGAGGAAGAATATGTACAACAGATTTGCAGAAAAGCGCAGGCGGTATCTGCGCGAGCACAGGGACGGCATCTACACGGGGATGCTGCTGACCGGCAAGCTGGACGATCATCTCAAGGAAATCGGCGACACGGCACAGGAGATATTTGATCGGCTGGTCGCGCAGATGAAGGACGCTGAGGGTGTCACTGAACGGCTGAAGGCCGAAAAACAAATGGAATGGGTGGGACGGATGAACAGCATCTGCAGCCGTGCGGAGGAAGTTGTCCTTTCTGAGCTGGTTTATTGCTGAGGTGCGGTGATGTTCAAGTATAGAAGAAATCGAGTGTTAGCACTCTGCGCCGGCGAGCGA
>ERZ1106951.1560-NODE-1560-length-19856-cov-6.092824_pt1 | contig 19856 bp, 13 predicted proteins | sample MGYA00403676_ERZ1106951 | MGnify/ENA primary metagenome ERZ1106951 (study PRJEB35170, sample SAMEA104062398) | human gut metagenome | biome: human gut; feature: human-associated habitat; material: faeces | place: Denmark | collected 2012-04-23 ...
TTGCAAGAGCTGGAGCTGGAGTTAACAATATTCCATTAGATGAATATGCAAAGAAAGGTATCGTAGCATTCAATACACCAGGAGCTAATGCAAATGGAGTGAAAGAATTAGTTGTTGCCGGACTTTTACTTGCATCCCGCGATATCATTGGTGGATATAACTGGGTTAAAGAAAATGCTTCCGAAGAAAATCTTGCAAAATTAGTTGAGAAACAGAAGAAACAGTATGCAGGAAACGAATTAAAAGGAAAGAGCATTGGAGTCATCGGACTTGGAGCTATCGGAGTTTTAGTAGCAAATATCTGTAACCGTCTTGGAATGAAAGTTTACGGATACGATCCATATGTATCTGTACGTTCCGCATGGAGTTTATCAAGAATGGTAAAACATATCGCATCTATCGATGAATTATTTGAGACATGTGATTACATCACGATCCATGTTCCATATATGGATTCCACAAAAGAAATGATCAACAAAGAAGCCATCGATAAGATGAAAGACGGAGTGACGATCTTAAACTTTGCCAGAGGAGAATTGGTTGAGAATCAGGCAGTGATCGAAGGATTAGAATCTGGAAAAGTAAAACATTACGTTACAGACTTCCCAAGTGCAGAGATTGCTGGAGTTGATAAAGTGATCACAATTCCACATTTAGGAGCTTCTACAGAAGAATCTGAAGAAAACTGTGCAGAGATGGCAGTTGACCAGTTAATGAATTACTTAGAGAATGGTAATATCGTAAATTCAGTCAACTATCCAAACTGTGATCTTGGAGAAGCAAATTGTGCAGCACGTATCACAGTGCATCACAAAAACCTTCCAAATATGATCGGACAGTTAACAGCGATCCTTGCAGCAGATGGACATAACATTGCCAATATGTTAAATAAATCCAAAGGTGAATGGGCTTATTCTATGTTTGATATGGAAAAGAAAGCACCAACAGAAGAAACAGTTAAGAAAATGGAACAGATCGACGGAGTCGTTCGAGTTCGTGTACTATAGGAGAGAAGAAGCATGAGTGAAAAATTAAGAGTTGGTATTTTAGGTGCAACGGGAATGGTTGGACAGCGTTTTATTTCATTATTAGAGAACCATCCATGGTTTGAAGTTACAACATTAGCTGCAAGCCCACGTTCTGCAGGAAAGACATATGAAGAAGCAGTAGGTGGACGCTGGAAAATGGATACACCAATGCCAGAAGCAGTAAAATCTATGATCGTAAAGAATGTAAACGAAGTAGAAGAAGTTGCTTCTCAGGTTGATTTTGTATTCAGTGCAGTTGATATGTCTAAAGATGAGATCAAAAAGATCGAGGAAGACTACGCAAAAACAGAAACACCAGTTGTATCTAACAACAGTGCTCACCGCTGGACACCAGACGTACCAATGGTAGTACCTGAGATCAACCCAGAACATTTCGAAGTTATCGAAAGCCAGAAGAAACGTTTAGGAACAACAAAAGGTTTCGTAGCGGTAAAACCAAATTGCTCTATCCAGAGTTATGCACCAGTTTTAACAGCATGGAAAGAATTCGAACCATATGAAGTCGTAGCTACAACATATCAGGCAATTTCCGGAGCAGGAAAAACTTTCAAAGACTGGCCTGAAATGGTAGAAAATATCATCCCATACATCGGTGGAGAAGAAGAGAAGAGTGAACAGGAACCTCTTCGTTTATGGGGACACATTGAAGACGGTGTGATCGTGAAAGCTGAAACACCAGTGATCACAACACAGTGTATCCGTGTACCAGTATTAAACGGACATACAGCAGCAGTTTTCGTTAAATTCAAAAAGAAACCAACAAAAGAACAGTTGATCGAAAAATTAGTGAACTTCAGCGGACTTCCACAGGAATTAGATCTTCCAAGTGCTCCAAAACAGATGATCCAGTACTTAGAAGAAGATGACCGCCCACAGGTAAAAGCAGACGTAGATTACGAAAACGGAATGGGAATCTCTGTTGGACGTTTAAGAGAAGACACAGTATACGATTACAAATTCGTAGGACTTTCTCATAACACAGTTCGTGGTGCAGCAGGTGGAGCTGTATTATGTGCAGAGACATTAAAAGCAAAAGGATATATTACAAAGAAATAAGCATTGTAATTAATAGATAAACTTGCTATGATAAGAAACACGTAGAAATACGTGTTTCTTTCATGTTATGCGTCTTATGGCGCACGTTGCTAAGTACATGAAAAAATATAAGATAAAAAAGGAGATAGTATGTTAGCACAGATACAATCAATGTTCGCAGCAGTGGACTTAAGTAAGATTGACTGGAATCAGTTTTTTGAAAAATATCTGGAAATTGCAATGAGTATCATAGGGAAAGTTATTGTATCATTTTTGATCATTGTCATCGGATTTAAACTGATCAAAATCCTGATTACTCTTTTAAAAACAACCTTTGAGAAGGCAGAGATCGATTATGGAGTGATCTCATTTTCCTGTTCCTTCATAAGGATTGGATTGCGATGTATTGTAATTTTTATGGCAGTGGCACATATGGGAGTAGAAGTAAGTTCCTTTATCGCATTATTAGGATCTGCCGGTGTAGCAGTAGGTTTAGCATTACAAGGAACACTTTCTAACGTAGCTGGCGGAGTTTTATTATTAATTCTGAAACCATTTCAGGTGGGAGATTATATTGTATTAACAGGAACCAACTGCGAAGGAGAAGTTGCAGCGATGGACATTTTCTACACAAAGCTTAAGACTGTTGATAACCGAGTGATCGTTATTCCAAATGGTACATTAAGCAATTCCAATCTGATCAACAACACCAAACAGGATCGAAGATTGATTGATATTGAAGTAGGAATCTCTTATGATGCTGATATCAGAGAAGTCAAAAAGATTTTAAATGAGATTGCAAGAGAAGAAAAAAGGATCATTGATCAAGATGGAGTTGAAATTTTTGTGAGCAGTTTAGCAGACAGCTCTGTGATGATGGGGATCAGGTGCTGGGTTCCAACATCGGATTATGTAGCAACAAAATGGGCGTTGAATGAAGAGATTAAACTTCGATTTGATGAGGAAGGAATAGAGATACCTTATCAGAAATTGGATGTTTGTATTAAAAATGAAGTGTAATTGAAAAAATAGGAAGTAAAGATTATTTCAAAGAGCAGTCAATGCATCAATTCAGTTTGTTATGCTGTACTTTAACCATATCTTTTGGTATAGTTGAATTAAAAAAATACAACTTTGTATAGAATCATGGAATAAGAAAGAAGAGGTCTTGATATGGGAAGATACTTAAACAGTTCAACTTCATATGTATTATACAAAAATGAAACGATGAAGCCATATTTTGTAGATAAAACAAAGTTGTTATCAGAGTTATTTCCATTTTTAGAAGTTGGAAATACACATATTTGTATTACAAGACCAAGACGTTTTGGAAAAACAATGATTGCAAACATGATTGCCTCTTTTTTAGGGAAAAGAAAAAGTGAAAATGGGCTGTTTGAATCATTGAATATATCTCAAAATAAAGAATATATAAAGTATAAAAATCAATATGATGTTATATTCATTGACTTTAGCAAAATGCCAAGAGAATGTCATTCATATCGAGAATATATTGATCGTATAGAAGAAAATTTGATCAGAGATTTAAAAAAAGCATATCCAGATATTGAAATTTATGAAGGAGATTCAGCAGCAGATGTATTAGAAACAATTTTTGAAGAATATGATGAACAGAGATTTATATTCGTGTTTGACGAGTGGGATTTTATTTTCCATAAGGATTTTATTAAAGAGGAAGATAAAAAGCAATATATTCTATTTTTGAGTAATCTATTAAAAGATCGTCCGTATGTAATCATGACATATATGACAGGAATTTTACCAATTGCTAAGTATTCAAGTGGCTCTGAATTAAATATGTTCTGGGAATATAATATGGCATCAGAAACAAAATATAGTGAATATTTTGGATTTACAGATGAGGAGGTAGATGAACTTTTTGAAAGGTATGAACATAATAATGAGAATGCTCAAATTTCAAGACAAGATTTAAGAATTTGGTATGATGGATATACAACAAAATCTGGAGAGAGAATCTATAATCCCAGATCCGTTGTACTTGCTCTTACGAATAACAATATAGGAAATTATTGGACAAGTTCAGGACCATACGATGAAATTTTTTATTATATCAGAAAGAATATTGATGATGTACAAAATGATCTGGCTCTAATGATATCAGGAGAGTCAGTGCAGGTAAAAATTCAGGAATATGCTGCAGCAGCTATGAGACTTGAAACAAAAAGTGAGATATTTTCAGCTATGGTAGTATATGGATTTTTGAGTTATGAAGATGGTAAAGTAAGAATACCAAATAAAGAATTGATGAATAAATTTGATGATATGATTCAAAAAGAAGAATCTCTAGGATATGTTTATCGTTTGGCAAAAGAGTCAGAAAGAATGTTACAAGCAACTTTAGCAGAAGATACTCAGGTAATGGAAGAAATCTTAGAATACGCACATAATACAGAAACACCAATTCTATCATATAATAATGAAACGGAATTATCAGCAATTATAAATCTTGTTTATCTTTCAGCAAGGGACAAATATCGTGTAGAAAGAGAAGACAAAGCAGACAAGGGATTTGTTGATTATATTTTTTATCCAGAGAATAAGAAGGATCCAGGAATTATATTAGAATTAAAAGTAGATCATAGTCCAAGAGAAGCATTAAAGCAGATTGTGGACAAAGATTATAAATTAAAATTTCAAGGAACAATAGGTGAAATAAAAACAGATCATAAAATCTTAGGTGTTGGAATCAGTTATGATAAGAAGACAAAGAAACATAGTTGTGTGACACAGTGGTTATAAAGTCATTGAATGCAAATTATTTTTCACAAAATAAGAGCATTCAATGACTTTTCTTATTTTATTAAGATATGACACAATGCATCAAAGATCAAAGGCAGTTGCTCAAGATCAATCGAAGAATAATTCATAACATAGACATTTTGAAAGCTCATATTGGATGTCTGGCCAACAAAATATTTTGATAATGGCGCAAGTTTGATCCCTTTTGATTTAGCATCGGATAAAATGTCTATTTCTGTTCTCTCCGTCTTTAATTTCATCATAAAATGAACTCCGGAATCTTCCTCTTTGATCGTAATATACTGATCGAGGGGTGCAGTCTTAAAAATTTCTAAAATGGCATCTCGTTTATTCTGATAATAATTACGCAGCCGGTTGATATGCTTTTCAAAACTTCCACTTTCCATAAAACGAGCCAGTGTATACTGCTCAAAATTAGAAACTGTACAAGAATAAAAAGATAATTTCTTATAAAATAATTCTGTCAAAGAAGCCGGAAGTACCATATAACTGATCCTTACGGTAGAAGATAATGTCTTCGTAAAAGTATTCATATAAATGACTTTATCAGAGACATCAATACTTTGCAGTGTAGGGATCGGTTTCCCGCCAAGGCGTAATTCACTATCGTAATCGTCTTCGATAATATAACGGTTCTCATCCTTAGAAGCCCAACCAAGCAATTCATAACGACGGCTGATCGGTGTGATGATCCCAGTCGGAAAATGGTGGGATGGGGAAAGATGCATAATATCAATCTGATGATCTTCTAAAGAATCAATACAGACACCATGCTCATCAAGGTCAATCGCGGAATAAGACACATGCATACGATCATAGATCTTAGCAATCTTTGGATAACCAGGATTTTCAATTCCATAAATCTTATCATCTCCAAGCAGCTGGATCAAAAGACCATATAAATATTCCGTTCCAGCCCCAACAATGATCTGTTCCGGGTTTACGACCATCCCACGAAATGCATGAAGATAATCGGCAATCGCCTGCCGAAGTGCCATAATACCGCCACAAGGAGGATTCTCCATCAATTGCTGCTGGTTTTCATTCAACAGTTCACGCATCGTTCTTGCCCAGATCGTAAAAGGGAAGATTTCACTGTCTGTCTGATTACTCGTAAAATCTGCAAGATAAGAAACTTTGTTCTCAAAAGAAAGCAATGTAGTGTCAGTTTTTTTGTCGGTATTACTTTGTATATTTAATTCAGACAGATCTGCGACATAAAATCCTTTCTTTGGAATGGAATAAATATATCCTTCCGCCATCAACTGTTCATAAGCATTTTCAACAGTAATCACACTGATACCCAGATTTTTTGCGAAACTTCGTTTGGAAGGAAGTTTTTCATCAATCTCAAGATTTCCCAGTAATATGTCATTTTTGATACATTTGTATAAATATTCATAAAGGGAATCTGACCCTTTATTTGCAAAGTTATAGGTTAACATGATATGTAAATTCTCCAATCTGGCCTTATTGAACATATTCAAATTGATGATTTTAAAAAGGCCACACATTGATTATAATCAGTCCCATAGCATATGTAAAGAAAACATATCAAATAAAATTAAGAAAAATACAGTGGAGGCTTACAACATGGAAACAACAAAGAGATACGAATTGAATAAAGAACTGGCACAGATGTTAAAAGGTGGAGTGATCATGGACGTTACAACACCAGAACAGGCAAAGATTGCGCAGGAAGCCGGAGCATGTGCAGTTATGGCATTAGAGAGAATCCCAGCAGATATCAGGGCAGCAGGCGGTGTATCAAGAATGAGTGATCCAAAAATGATCGCAGGAATTCAGGAAGCAGTTACAATTCCAGTCATGGCAAAATGCAGAATCGGACATTTTGCAGAAGCACAGGTTTTAGAGGCAATCGAAATTGACTATATCGATGAAAGTGAAGTATTATCACCAGCAGATGATGTATACCATATCAATAAAAGAAACTTCAAAGTTCCATTTGTATGCGGAGCAAAAGATCTTGGGGAAGCACTTCGAAGAATCAATGAAGGAGCATCCATGATCCGTACCAAAGGAGAACCAGGAACAGGAGATATCGTACAGGCAGTGCGCCATATGAGAAAGATGAACAGCGAGATCGCACAGTTAGTCAGCATGCGTGAAGACGAATTATTTGAAGCAGCAAAACAGTTAAGAGTCCCTTATGATCTGGTATTATACGTTCATGAAAATGGAAAACTTCCAGTCGTAAACTTCGCAGCAGGTGGAGTCGCAACACCAGCCGATGCAGCCCTAATGATGCAGTTAGGAGCAGAAGGAGTCTTCGTAGGATCAGGAATCTTCAAATCTGGAAATCCAGCCAAACGAGCAGCAGCGATCGTACAGGCAGTCACAAACTTTACAGATGCCAAACGAATCGCAGAATTATCCAAAGACCTTGGAGAAGCAATGGTAGGAATCAACGAACAGGAAATCGAATTATTAATGGCAGAAAGAGGAAAATAAGATGAAGAAAGTCGGTGTTTTAGCATTACAGGGCGCATTTATCGAACATGAAAAAATGCTTGAACAACTAGGAGTTTCCTGTATTGAATTACGAAACAAAGAAGATTTAGAAAAACCATACGATGGAATTATCCTTCCCGGCGGAGAAAGCACCGTTCAGGGAAAACTCTTAAAAGAGCTTGGTATGTTTGATACGATCAAGAAACAGATCGAAGAAGGAATGCCAGTTCTCGCAACCTGTGCAGGCCTCATTCTTCTGGCAAAAGAAATCAAAGACCAGGAAGAAACATACTTTGGAACAATCCCGATGTGCGTGAAAAGAAATGCATATGGAAGACAGCTTGGAAGTTTCTTTACAACGAAGGAATTTGAGGGGATTGGCGAGATACCAATGACGTTTATCAGAGCTCCTTATGTGGAGAGCGTTGAAGAAGGTGTAAAGGTGTTGGCAGAGGTTGATGGAAATATTGTCGGGGTAGAATATGGAAATCAGATTGGAATTGCATTTCATCCAGAGCTTGATGATGATTTGAGAGTACATAAAAAATTTGTTAGTAAATTATAGATTTATAAAAAAAGAGATGTCAAAGGAAAAGGCATCTCTTTTTTTATAAATTTGGCTAGATGTTTTTTGTGTATTTTGCAAAATGATATGGATAATATATTGATAAAATTATTCAAAGTAACTAAAAAACAAGTTGAATTAAAACAGTAAACATGTTAAAGTAAAAGTAATTAAAAAAACAGTTAAAAAGGGGATGAGTAAGATGGAATATTTAACTAACACAGAAGAATTAATGATGAAATGTATCTGGAACTACGGAAAAGAGATACCATTTCTGCGAATGGGAGAAGAATTAAAGGACAAATTCCATAAAGAATATAAACGCACAAGCATTCGAACCTATTTGTTCCGTTTAGAAGATAAAGGATATATTAAAGTAGAGAAAAGGGGAAGAAAAGCATATATCAATGCATTGATTGACGAAACAACATATAAGACAGAGAAAGCAGCAAGCATGCTGGATGAATGGTTTGACGGATCAGCAAAAGAGCTGTTCAGTGCATTGAATCAAAAGATTCCCAAAGAAGATCAAGAAAGTTTGAAGGATATGTTAGATGAGATGGATTTTAAATAATATAGTGATCAATGGATTTACATATATCGTTTTTGGAACAGCCTTAGGAACGATCGTATATTTGATATGGAAATTAGCTGGACGATGGTCTGAGAAGAGAGGATATGTAGATATCAGCTATTGGATCTGGAAAGTTGTATTATTATCTTTTTGGTGTCCGATATCATTTTTTGTGTTATTAAAGATAAGGAAAAATGGTTTGTATGGATTTGAATTCTGGAAGACAGCTTTTATTATGGACATAGCTTCTATTTTATTTTTTATATGGGTAGCTGGAACTGTGATATGTATAATACGCTATGGAAATCAGCATAGAAAGATACATAAAGCGATCAGACAATGTGAAGTTAAAGAACAATCTCCAATACTGCAAGAACAAATCAGTGAAATCAGTAAGAGAGTAAAACTTCACAGAAGTGTAAAACCAGTGATATTACATATGATCGAAGTTCCAATGGCATATGGACTTTTCCAGCCAAAAGTTCTGCTGCCAGCCAAAGAATATAGTCAACAGGAATTAGAAGTGATTCTGTTGCATGAGCTAGTACATCATAAACACCATGATCTGTTCTGGAAACAACTGTTTCAGATCACGAGATGTATTTACTGGTTTCATCCTGCAATGCAGGATATTCTGAGACAGCTAGATCAATGGGGAGAGACAGCATGTGATATGACGGTCAGCAGATATGTAAAGAGTGTAAAAGACTATTTCAATATTATTATAACAATAGCGGTAGAACGACCAGAATGTGGAGTTTATATGGCAGGACTTTGCGAAGGAACCAAGCTGCTTATGTTAAGAATGCAGAGAATGAATGCCTATATGAAGAAACGACCACTAAAGAAGGTTGTGTCTGCAGGATTAATAATAATGGTCTTTGGAGTCAGTGCAGTGACTGTGGCGGCATCATCTGTTGGGTATGCTAAGGGGTATAGTTACATTGCGGATAAGACACAAGATAATGAGATTGCTACAATAGAAGATGTTCCACAACAGGATTTTGAGGAAAAAACAGAAAAACTGTCAAAAAGTAAAACAACAATAATATTAGATGAAAAAATTCCACGAATGAATGGTGAAATAGCATTCAGTAATACGATAAAAGCAGGACAAAGACTAGAAAGTAAAAAAGCCTATATCAAAAGAGGAACAATCGTTGAGTTGTCGGTAACTTCAGGAATGGAAGAAGACGGAGATAGTAAAGATATTTCCACAGGAATTACAGATATGAAAGGGAATGCAAGATATATAAGCGATGATTGGGATTTATGGTATTCTTTCAAAATAGAAAAGTCAGGGTATTATAAAATATATGTAGAAAATTATGGGGAGAAAGTAGTTAATGTAGCAGGAACATGTAGTTTAAAAGAGGAGGAAGCAGCAAATGAAAAAAATAATTAGTATGATGATGGTAGTTATCTGTATATGTGGAACTCATTATAATGTAAGAGCAGAAGAAAATGAGTATATAGAGTCAGATATTATTTTAGAAGATGGTTTTATTGAAGAAATTGAATCGAATACAGGGATTATTCCCAATAGTACGCAAGTATCTTTAGATTGGACTGTAAAAGCGAACGTATTAAAAAGAACAAGTGAATTTTATAAAAAACAAGGAAGTAGTATTTATACAAAAATAGATATTAGCCCAGCAAAAAAATCAATAATGCCCAAATGAAAAATAAGCACAGAAAGGGTACGCTTATGAAAGAAAAATTAGGGAAGCAGATATTGGCAGTATTATTGACATGTACATTATGTTTGACATCAGTGGAGTGGTCTGGGATTGCAGGAATGATTCACTCAGTTCATGCAAAACAGACGACAAATGAAACAAGCGAAACAAAGAAAATCATAGAAAAAACTACGAATTCTACCACATTTCAGATGACAGGAGGAAAGAAAAATACCATCTTTTATGGGCAGGATGTCCGCTTTGAAACAGACAATGGAACATTAAAAGACTACGATCCAACACTCGTGAAAGTAGAAGATTCAAAAAGCGAGAACGGAAACAGTTTAAAAGACTATGCTTATGAAAATGAAACAGGGGATAAGAAACACTATCTGCCAAAGAAACTGACAGACAAGACCCCGGTTTTGATGGAAAATGGAAAGTATGAGATCTCTTTCGCACCAATCTATGGAGAGGAAAAAGAGAATAAAGATAATACAGATACAGACAACACAACAGATTCAAAAGATCAGTCAGATAACCAGACATCCAAAGCTGTGGAACAGGCAGTCGCACAGGCAGATCAGGCAGTCCGTGCAGTGACAGAAGGAACATCCGGCGATCAGGCAGAAGATACAGAAGCAACAGACAAAGACGATCAGGAAGATGCTCTCACATCAGTAAAGAACTTAACACGTACCGGACTGGAAGAAGAAACGGTGGAAGATGCACAGGGAAATACCGAGGAAAAACAGGTAAAAGTCTCATATGAATCAGAGAAGAAAGACTGCACATTTTCCTATGAATCCCTGAATACAGGAGTGAAAGAAAGCATTGTCCTGACAAAAGCACCCGAAGGAAACGTTCTGAAGTTTCACTTTAAAGCGAAAGGACTGACACCAAAGAAAAATGCAATGGATGGCGGCATCAGCTTTCTGGATGAGGAGACAGATGAGATAGTTGCATCTTTAGAAGCTCCAAATATAAACGATGCAACAGGAAAAGCATACAGTGAGAAACTGTATTATGACATTGAACCGGATGGAGAAGAAGATTCCTATCTTCTGACACTGCATCTGAATGAAGATTACTTTCAGGAGAAAGACCGGGAATATCCGGTAACGATCGATCCGACCGTATCATGGACAGGTTCTACAAACTTTTGGGATGTCTATGTGATCAACGGATCTTATAAGAATACAAACTTCTATGACAGCGGTATCACAGCCATGATGGCAGGAAAAGCAAAACAGGGAGTTTACCGTACCTATCTCCGCTTCAAGGATTTTACCAAGAAGATCGAAGGAAAATACGTGGACAGTGCGACACTTACGATGTATGAGACAGGAAGCAGCCAGAGCGGACAGACGATCGAGGCAAGAAGAGTCACAGGAGGATGGACAAGATCCGGATTAAAATGGAGCAACCGTCCGGGATACAGTACCAACTATGGAAGCGTGAAGACAACAGGAAAAGCCAAGAAAGGAAGAAGCATCAATCTGACCCAGTATGCAAGGGAGTGTGCTTCCGGGAAGATCACATCTTACGGAGTGATGTTAAAGAACTCTGATGAGACAAAGAGTTATGGACAGTTCTATGGTTCAAGGGCTTCCGCAAACCGTCCGAAACTGTCAGTGACTTACTATGACGGACCAACAACAGCAGCCAGTGCATCTGCGACACCAAGATATGTTGGAAAGAATACGCATTCGATCAAGCTTGCATGGACAGGGATCAATGCAAAATCATTAAACAGAGTGGAATACCGTCTGGCAACATGGGTTAATAACGCGGAAGGAAATTCAAACTATGTGCCATATTCCAGTTCGACAAAGATCGGAACAACATCCAGCGGATCAGCCACTATCAACAGCGATAAGTGGGCAGAAGGAGATTATAAGATCGTCGTCCGTGGAGTGGACAACGGATACATCAATGGATATGGAAAAGGGGCATGGTTTACGATCGACCGTACAGCACCGGCATTTGCAAGTGATCCGGAGATGACATCCGGAAAGACAGCAGCCAGTCCGTCCAGCCAGACAAATCCGGTACTGAAGATCACAGGAAAAGATGCGAACCTTTCTTATATCAAATATAAAGTAGATAATGCAGCATCTTATACGAAAGGAGCAGGTTTCAACGGAACAACATCCCAGACAACGATCAAACTTCCGATCAGCCAGGGTGTTACGGACCAGACATTTAAGATCCAGGCAGTGATCGTTGACAAGGCAGGAAATGAAAGCGCAGCAAAGACCGTCAACTATTATTATATTGACGATTCCAAGGCATCCGATTATGCACCGGAAGATGGAAACGTCCAGAATCACTATGGAAAGAACACGATCAGCTGGAAGAAAAAAGAACTTCCAAACAGTATCAGTTATGCCGTTTATCGTGGAAAGAGCGAAGACTTTACACCATCGAAAGAAAATCTTGTGAAGGCATCCATCAAGGACTCTTACTGCACAGATACCGAGGTCGCAGATGGAACCCAGTGGTATTACAAGGTATGTGCACAAAAAGTTACAACAAAAGGAGAGGTAAACAGTACCAGTGCATATGTAACGATGAGATCACAGGTTTCGATCGACAAGGCGGAATACAGCCGGTGGCTTGGAAGCAGGGATTACCGTGATACAGCAGAGATCAGCACACCGACAGGAAGCGGAACGATCGACAAGGGAAGCGGAAATCTTACCTATGCAAACACGGATTTTGAGATCAATACCGGGGTGATGGGATTATCCCTTACAAGAACTTATAACAGCCAGTCAGACAAACAGGGAATGTTTGGAAACGGATGGTATGACAGCTTTCACAGGGAATTATATCATGTTGGAGATCAGGTGGTCTTTCAGGACAGCGATGGAAGCTGTCTGGCATTTGAGAAGAACGGGGACAGCTATACCTGTGAAGAAACCAAAGAATATACGTTGGAAGAAGAACCGGAAGAACAGGAAAAAACTTATGAACTGGAAGAAAAAACAGAAGCAAAAGAAGAACAGGAAACGGTAAAGAAGACCATTTCCTATCAGTGGACACTCATGGATAAGGACCAGAACATCACACGGTTTGATGCGAATGGAACGATGGTTTCACAGGAAGATGCAAACGGAAACTTCCTGCTATATGAGATGGATGAAACAGGGCTGTTAAAGACTGTGACAACAGACAAGAACCAGTCCCTTAAGATGCAGTATAATGATCAGAACCTGTTAAAAGAGATCGAACTTGCAGATGGAACAAAGATGCAGTATACCTACAATACAGCAGGAGATCTTACCAATGCAGCTCATGTGTCAGCGGACGGAACCCAGTCTGTACAGGAACCATATGCTTATGATAAAGAACATCATATGACAGCCATAACGGATGCAGAGGGAAATGATTATGGTGTTACATATGAAGGGGAAAAGGCAGTCCGTTTTACCAAACCGGACGGAGAATACCAGCAGATCACATATGGGGATGGAACAACTATGGTATCCCTTCATAAGAGTGATGGAACAAAGATATCCGAAGATTCCATGACCTATGAGAAAAACAGTGGAAAGCTCTTATCTTCCACAAATGGGAATGGAGTTAAGACGACATACCAGTATGAGAACACAGAGAATCCGCTGTTACAGACAGGAACTGAGACAACCGTATGCTATCAGACATTAGAAAACAATCAGGTAAACTTTAAGAATGATGTGAAAGTAACGACAACAACTGCATATGACAGCAACGAAAACGTAGTGGAAGAAGTGGATGAGACAGGGCAGGTAACAAGCACAACCTATGGAACAGGGAAAGAATCCAGTCTTGCACAGACAGAAGTGATCAAAAACAGTGAGGGAGAAACTACCTCAGACACAACATATGATTACGATGATCATGGAAATATGATCCTTGAATATGAAGATATCGGAGATAGCAGGACAGAGTATACATATGATGAGGATGGGGAAGTCAAAGAAGAAAAGTCCTATGAGAATGTTAAGTCAGAGGGGGATGCCGGAGTTCTGACGTCCGAACAGACAACACAGAAAGAAGAAGCAGACCACAAAGTCAGTGAGACATTAACCAGCACACAGGGAGAAGTGACACAGGAAGATACAATCGCCTATGATGCGATGGGAAGGGAAGTTTCAAGTACTGACCGGAATACAGGAGAAGTGACAAGGATCACCTATGACTTTATGGGACGTGCAGTAGAAACAGAAAGATCCCTGAAAAATCAGGAAGGAAAGGATACCGTTCAAACAGAGACAAAGAGCTATAATGCAAACGGTGCAGTCACATCAGAGACGAGCAGTGCAGGGGTTACAACCGAGTATCGTTATGACAGCAGAAACCGAGTGACTACCACAAAGGAAGATGCGGACAATACGACAAAAACAACAGAAACTTCGTATGGATATGAAACTGCAGTAATTCATACCCTGACAGGAACAAAGACCTATAAAGATCTTCAGGTACAGACAACCAAAGTCAATGGAACTGTGACAGACAAGACATGGACAGACCATGCAGGCAATGCAGTCCGTACCTTAAGCAACGGTATCTATACGGATCATGTCTTTACCGAAGATGGAAAAGAGATCGCAGCGGTTACCCTTGGAAGCAGCACCGATGGAGAAGGAAAGATCTCCCTGACGTTATACAACAAAGAAGGAAAAACAACCCATACGATCAGCCAGCCGGTGGTTGATGGAGACAGTATCACCACAGGAAAAGATACGATCATCAATGAGACTGCATATGATGTCAATGGAAATGAGAGTGCCGTGACCGATGGAAACGGAAATGTCACAACCTATACTTATGATGACCAGAACCGTGTCACAGGTGTGAACAGAAAGAATGGAAACGAAACCATCAGCAACAGCATCTCCTATGATATGGGAATGGATGGAAAGACCACGACCAGTGTCAAAGATGCCAACGGACATGTCAACAAAGAAGTGACAAATGAGGCAGGACTGACAGAAAGCACCACGGATCTTGGAGACGGAGAAGAACAGATCACAACAGCCTACAGTTATGACACAAACGGAAATAAGATCAGGGAAACCTATGCAGACGGCGGTTATAAGACATTTGATTATGACAGGAAGAACCGCCTGATCAAGACAGAGTCCTATGAAGCAGGGGAAAGTATCGGAGAGAAGACCTTAAAGACGGTCTACAGCTATGATATCAATGACAGACTGTTGGAAAGTATCGACTATCAGATCGACGGATCAGAGGAAACAGCCGTCCGTTACACAGAATATCAGTATGACCGCAGAGGACAGACAACAGGATATGCAGAATTAAGTCAGGAAAACGAACCGACAGCCGATGAGATCAAAGCACACCAGATCAGATACCATTACGACAGTGATGGAAAGCTTACAAAGGTTACTTATCCAACGACAAAGAACGGAGTTCATGCTTTAGCGTATGAATATGACCAGAACGGATGGCTGACAAAGATCAAAGGAGAAGTTCAGTCAGCAGACACCAGTACAGAAAAGACGGTACGAAGCTATACTTATGACAGCTATGGAAAAGTTAAGGAGATCAAAGACTACAGAGATCTGTTAAACAGCAGCGATCAGGCAGTGAAGAAAGCCTACACTTATGACAGCCTGGACCGTGTCAGAGAGATGACTTACACAGATCTTGAGACAGGCAAAGTGATGGAATCCTACCGCTACAGTTATGACAAGAATTCCAATATCACAGAGAAAATAGAAGTCAACAACTATCCAAAAGAAGAGAAAGACAAAGTTAATGAGACAAAAGCCTATACTTATGATGCACTCGGACGACTGACAAAGACTGTGACAACCGATCATAAGAACGATGATAAGACAAAGATCGTTACCTATACTTATGATAAAGTTGGAAACAGAACCAAAGAAGATGATGGAACCACACAGACAGCGTATACCTATAACGGTCTGGATCAGTTGCAGACAGCCACAAAAGAAAAATGAACTTCCGTTGATGAAGTCCGCCAGTACAGCTATGATGCCAATGGAAACCAGACGGATGTCAAAAACACAAAGACAGGACAGACAGAATCCTATACTTATGATGCAGAGAATCGCTTAAGTAAAGTATCTGTCACCGACAAAGACGGAAAGACGGCCGTGATCCAGCAGAACCGTTATAACGGAGACGGACATAGGATCCAGAAAGTGGAAGGAAGCAAAACAACGAACTATTACTATCAGGACGGAGTAGTTTCCTATACAACCGATGGAGAGAACAGCCAGACATCCCAGAACCTGATCGGAACCGATGGAAATATCCTTGCAACACAGAGATATGGAAGTGACCATACGGACTATCTGTTGTATCATAAAGATATCCAGGGAAGTACCACAAGTCTTGTAAAAGAAGATGGAAGTGCTGATGCAACATACCGGTATACAGACTTTGGAGAGACAACGATCAACGGAGATAACAAAGCAGAGAATGAGGTTTGTTATACTGGAGGAATCTATGATCATAGTACAGGGCTTTATTATCTGAATGCAAGGTATTATAATCCAGAAGATGGACGGTTTGTGACAGAGGATACTTATCGAGGAGAGACTGCTAAACCAGAGACAGGACATTTATATGCTTATTGTGCGAATAATCCGGTGAATTATGTGGATCCTAGTGGACATAAGGCTAAAACAGTAATTTATTATAATAAAAAAGGGAAGGATTTTAAGAAACAAGCAATGCATTCTCCATATTATAAGAATAGTCAAGTTACATTTAAATCTGTGATTAAAAAAGCACAATTTAAAAAAGAGTGGGATAAAATACCAAAAGGAACATCTGAATTATATTTATATTTGCATGGTGGGGTTAGTTGTTTGTATTTTGATGGTTCTGATATGAATTTAAAAGAGTTGTTAGCTTTAAAAAAGAAAAAAATAAAAAAGAAGATAGTATTGCTTTCATGTAAGGGAGGAATAGGAGACAAAAATAGTGTGGCTAAAATTATGGCTAAAAAATGTCAATGTGTTGTGTATGCATCTAGTTATCCATATGGATTATCTTATAGATATGATAAAAAGAAAAAAGTGTATTATCCTAGATATGGAGGAAAGCGAAATTATTATAATCATGAAAATCCATTAAAAAAATATAAACCTTAATGATGTTATTGAAGTATAAAAAAGAGGAGATATAGAGATGGAGAAAATTGTAATGTATTTAAAAAAAGTAATTATTTTGTTGTGTGGAATTGTACTAGGATATTTAACATCAAGAAGAACAGATATGTCAATCAGTTTAGAATGTATTCTAGGTGATGGCGTTTTTATTGTGTTAGTTATTACGATTATTATGGTAATAACTAAGGAGAAAATAAAATTAGGTATAAACTGTGCCATATTTGGATTATCATTTGTTATTGGTTCAACATGGATTAAGAATATAGAACTTTTTTTTGAATTTGGAAAACAGAATTATGATTATATTTTATGTGGATTAGGTGAAGCGATTATTATTCCTGTGATTTTTGGAGGACTAGGAATAATTCTATATTATTATCATAAAGAAGGCATTTTATCATTAATTTTATCAGGATTACCTGTTATGTATTGTTCATTTACTTTGATTTCTTATCAATGGGAGAACCAATTTTTGTTAGCAATTATTATCAATTTATTAATTTTAGTAATAGTTTTTTGCCTTACAGGTAAGAAATATATGAAATATAAAATACTTTTTATAGTTTTAGGAGGAGTGCTAGGTTTTTTCTATTTTGTTTGAATATATTAGTTGCTTTTTATGTAAAGAAAATAGAATAGATTTTATGAAATAGGTAGGATACAAATTTAAGGTCTCGTGGATCTTACGAAGTCGGAAAAAAGAGGTGCAATAAAACAAAGAAACATAGTTAAATGAAAAGATACGATTATCAATAAGACGGCAGATGATGGGAACAGAAATGTCACAACTTATACTTATGATGACCAGAACTATGCCACTGATTAATTAAGGTCCCAGGGACATTAAGATTTCAGAAAATAGTGATACTTGATTCGCTTAAGATAACAAATATTTCTAATATTGAAATAATGTATCTAATATAGAAGTTAATATAGGAAATTATCTATTTCTTAAGTGAATCAAGTACTAAAGAATAGGTAAATCTATAAGAAAGATATTCGAAATAAAAGCTTTGGAAATGAATGATTTAGGTTTTGACATTATTATGGGAGGAAATGACTATGAATTTATTGGAAAAACTAATGTCGATAATAAATAAACAGAAACAAGCCATATTATTTTCGCAAAAAGATAAAGAGATTATACGAGAAATTAGTCAATGTAATAATAGTTACTATAAAACAAAAGTATTAGATGTTCTTCAATGTGAATTATCTGACTGGAGTTATGATATTTCAAAATATATGATAAAAGATAAGAATCGATTAATTGCAGAAAAGTCTATATTAGTAATTCAAGAATTTAAAAGGTTAGAAGATTTTTTGAATTTATTTGAACAATATCAAAAAGATGAATTTATTAATTATGAGTTGATTGAAGCGATAGGATATATTGGGATAATGCGACAATTAGATGATGATATCATTGAAAAAAGGATGAAAGAAATTTTACAAAACTTAGAAAAAAAAAGTTATGCAAAATACAGAATTTATGATTATTTATTTTATATAACAAAGAATGAGAAATATTTAGATGCTATTTTGAATGGATTACAATCTTGGGATGATGATATAAGATATCAGGCACTTTATACTGTTGAGGATGTAATAATAAATGAAGATGATAACAAGTGGTTAAAAAAAATAAATAAAAAATTGATTGATAATATAGAAAAAGATAAAAGATATAACCGAATTTACAGAGAACGACTCATCAATAGGATTCGAGAAAGAATGGGAAAGAAAAAAATGATTATTTGCCAGAAAGAAAAAAAATTATATCAAAGATTATTATTAGGTGGGAAATTTATATTACAGAGATGTGTATTCGAACTATACTATCCTGTAAATAATGATAGATATGAGATGATATTGGAATTATTAGAAAAAAATAGGACCAATATGATGGAAGAACAATTTTTTATATTTGGAAGCTATGTGGAAAGTATTTATGGAAATAGTGAAATCAATAGATATCAGCAATGGTTGGAAAATAACGGATCTGAGGAAAATAAGGCATTGATCTTATATTTAAGAGCGGTTTGGGAAGTTGCAAAAGATGAATATGATTTATTCAATGAAACTGCACTTAAATATGCAAGAGAATCTCTTGAATGTGATAAGGATATTCCAGCAGTCTATCATATAATAGGTAGATTGACAAGTCCAGACACATCGGAGTATGAAAAAATAAAAAAAGATTTAAAAAAACATGTGGTCTATATATCTTTACAGGAAATTGAAGAGATGTCATTAAACAAATTATATAGTTATGATACTTTTCTTAAAATGGATATTTTAAAGAAAATCATAAAGCCGAAGAATTTTTCATTAATCTTATTGGAAGAAGTAAGTGATAACTTTTGGAATTGGGAGTTATAATGTACGGTTTGAGATGCGTACGGATTCTTGAACTAGGTTCTTAAGAATCTGTAAAAAACTTAAGCTCCCTTTTACTAGGTCCGCCGTTTTCGCAAGCAGGCTTGTGAATTTCCAGAACCAACAGAAAAAGACAGGTTTCAGGCG